>Ga0164243_10014525_pt1 | contig 10957 bp, 9 predicted proteins | sample OricompcompostOP_FD_108781 | JGI IMG/M metagenome (GOLD analysis project Ga0164243, IMG submission 108781) | Organic Plus compost microbial communities from Emeryville, California, USA - Original compost - Organic plus compost (OP) | ecosystem: Engineered > Solid waste > Mixed feedstock >...
CGAACACAGCCTTGACCTCGGCCAGGCCGGCCAGCTTCTCGTCGGGCGCCAGCGGCAACGTGTCGAGCCGGGCTCGATAGGCGTCCTTGTACGGCTTCGGCTTGGCGATGTCGGCGAAATCGTAGAACGCCGCTCCGGTCTCGTCCAACTCGAACGTCTTGCGCAGGATCTGGCCGATCGCGCGGCCGCCGGACAGATCGCCCAGATAGCGCGTGTAATGGTGCGCCACGAAGTCGATCGGCGAATCAGCGATCTGCTCCAGGCGCGCGACGTAGGCATCCGTTGCGGGAGTGTCGGCATCACCTTCACCCCAGTGCTGCACGTCGGCGGCGATCGCCGCGCTGCGCTCGAGCGCCGGATCGAACACCTCGGCGACGATCGGATCGGTCTGCAGGGCACGGCCCGTGGACTCCAACGCCAGGTACACCCGCTGTAGACGCGCCAGATAGTCGGCGTAGCCCTGCCGGTTCACCCGGCCTGCCAGGAGCTCGGAGATGAACGAGGACGACTCGGCCGCCTCGTGCTCGGCTTTGGAGCCGTCGCGGAACAGCACCGACAGCGCGGTGGTCTCGGGATTCTGCGTCAAGGTCATCGTTCGGTCCTTCTTCTCAGGAGATTGTGCCAGCCGGGATCACGACGAGGCGGTCGCGTACGTGGTGCACCTCGACCGCGAGGCCGTAGGTGCTGTGGATCAGTTCGGGAGTCAAGACATCGACAGGCGAGCCGTGTGCGACCACGCGACCGCGATCGACGACCACCAGATCGTCGGCGTAGGCCGAGGCCAGCGACAGGTCGTGAGCCACCACGACGACGGTCCGACCCGCCCGGACCAGCTCACGCGCCACTCCGAGGACCTCCTCGGTGTGGCGCAGGTCGAGCGCGGCGGTCGGTTCGTCCAGCAGGACCAGATCGGTGTCCTGTGCCAGGACCCGCGCCAAGGACACCCGCGCACGCTCGCCACCGGACAGCGTCCGGAACACCCGGTCGACCAGATGCGTGGTGTCGGTGCGTTCGAGTGCCGCTGCGATCATCTGCTCGTCGCGATCTATGTCGGCGACCGAGGTCCACGGATACCGGCCCATCGCCACCACGTCACGGACGGAGAATCCGAAGCTCACGTCATAGGACTGCGGCAGGACCGAACGACGCTGCGCCAAGGCACGGGGACCCCACGCGGACAAGGCACGGTCGTCCAGCAACGCCGATCCCCCCGTCACCGGCAGATCGCCGGCCAGGACACCCAGCAGGGTCGACTTGCCGGCCCCGTTCGGTCCGACCATCACGACGAGGCGTCCGGCCGCGATCCGTAGGTCCACACCGGCGAGAACCTCGGCGCCACCGAGACGGCATCCGACGTCGTTCAACTCCCAGACGCTCATGCCCAGCCTCCCGACCGCGACCGGGCCTGGCGCACCAGATGCAGGAAGAACGGGCCACCGATCACGCTGGTCAGCAGGCCGATCGGCAGATCGGAACCGGCCACGACGGTGCGGGCGAGCACATCAGCCCACACCACCAGGACACCACCCGCCAGGGCGCTGCCGATCACCAGGACCCGGTGCCCCGGCCCCACCAGCATCCGCACGACGTGCGGAATCACCAGGCCCACGAACGCCACGATCCCGGTGAAGGCCACCGCGACACCGGTCAGCAAGGCCATGACGAACATCGACGCGATGCGCAGCGGCTCGACCTGGATGCCCAGATGCTGGGCCGATCGCTCGCCGAGGGCCAGGACGTCGTACTGCCGGGACACCGCGAGCGCGAATGCCAGTCCGATGACCGCGACGATCGCGACCGGCAACACCTCGATCCAGCGCGAGCCGTTCATGGTGCCCAGCTGCCAGAACACGATCTGCTCACGGGAGGCGGTGCTGCCCGCGAACAGCACCAGGGCCAGGCCTGCTCCGGCGAACGCGTTGACGGCGATGCCCGTGAGCAGAAGCGTCACCACCTCGGTGCGCCCCTCGCGCCGGGCCGTCGTGTAGACGAACATCGTCGCGGCCAGGCCTGCGATGAACGCACAGACGGCGACGGCCCAACCGCCACCGAACGTCCATCCCGCCGCGATGGCGACGGCTGCCCCCAACGCGGCGCCGGCGGAGACGCCGACGACGCCCGGCTCCGCCAGCGGATTGCCGAACACGGCCTGCATCATGACACCGGCGACGGCCAGACACAGCCCGACCAGCAGGGACATCGCGACTCGCGGCATGCGGATGAACCAGATCGCGTCCGCCAGCAGATCATCCGGCCGCCAGCCCGCCGTGAGTCCGGCACGATCCAGCAGGGTGCCGATCACGGCACGTGGACCTACGTCGAGTTGCCCGATGACCGCGGACACCACGATGCCTACGATCAGCGCGGCCGTCATCAACGCCAATACGACGCCGGTACGGGTCCTCACGACGCATCCGGGGCATAGACCGCCCGTGCCAGCGCCTCCAGCACTCCTGCGGAACGAGGCCCGAACGACAGGATGTCACCGTCAGCCATGTCGACGAAGCGTCGGTGCTTACCGGCGGTCGTCAGCGCCAGGGACGGCTTCTCCGCGAGCAGTTTGTCCACGCCGCCCACGGACTTCAGCCCGTCGGTCATGACCAGGAACAGGTCCGGGTTGGCCGAGACGACCGCTTCGTCGGTCAGCGGACGCATGTCGCTCCAGCCGAGTTCCTTGGCGACGTCGACGCCGCCCAGACCCTCGATCAGTTCGCCGACACCGGAGTCCTCGCCCAAGATGTAGTAGACACCCGACGTCCCGCGCAGGTAGAGAAAGGCCATCGTCACCCGGTCGGCCTTCGCCTCGGGGATGAACCGGGCGATCTCGGAGCGTGCGTCGTCCACCTGCGCACTGATCCGGTCGGCCAGCTGATCGCCCGACTCCGGGACCCCGAGCGCGGCGGCGACCTCCCGGGTCATCTGCAATGCTCCGTCGAAGGACGGGTCGTTGTCGACGAACACAACCGTCACCCCGGTCTCACGCAGTTGTTCGACCACATCGCGCGGGCCGATCGATCCGTCGGTGATCACCAGCGTGGGACGCACTTTGAGGATCGATTCGGCGTTGAGGGAATGCCCGTTCGACGTGACGACCGGAAGCTTCTCCGTGCCCGGGAAGGTTGTGGACACGTCGCGGCCCACCAGCAGGTCGCCCTGCCCGAGGCCCCACACCGTGGCCGACAGCGTGCCCGAGATGTCGAGCGCCAGCACCCGACTGGTGTCGGTCACCTCGACCTGCTTGTCGCCGGATCGGTCGTGTGAGGTGACTGTCGTCGGCAGCGACGGTTTGGCCGGATCGCTGATCGGGTCCACCTCGCGGTCGGCCAGCGTCGCGGTGCTCGGACCCTGGTACGCACGCGGGTCGGACAGCGGGGTCAGTTCCGACAACGGTGTCGTGCTGACCTGCGAAGACGTCTCGTGGGCCGGCTCACCCGCGCCCGCGGCGCAGGCCGCGACCGCGGTGGCAACTACCACCGCGGCCGCGAGTCGACGGACGATGGCCGTCATTCGGAACCGGGCCGGCGAACCAGCCAGACTCCGCCCCCGAGAACTGCCGCCAGCGCTGCCGCTCCCGCAATCCACCAGATCGTCGAGTTGTCGTCGCCTCCCGAAGGAGCGACCGACGCAGCGCTCGATTCGGCCGCGACCTCCGGCGTCTGCGCGCAGTCGGCCGACGTGGTCACGGCTATGTCGACCGGATCCAGCTCGGAACCCGTCTCGTACGTCGAGAACACCTGGTGTCCCTGTTCGGTCAGAGTCGCCGGGGCGTCCGTCACCGTGATCGAGGTGCCGTCGTCGGAGCGCTCGACGGTCGCCTTCGACAGGTCGAGTTCAGCGAACGGGACACCCTCGGTCGTGGTGGTCGAGGCGTCGCCACTCGACTCGGCCGCCTCCCGGTCGCCTGCGGTGACGTCGAGCATCAGGACCGCACTGTCCGCATCGACGAGCCGGACGACCGGATCGGCCAGAACGACCTTCAGGGCGCCGCTGTGCCCGGTGAACTCGATGGCACCGTCGAACACCACGTCACCCGTGGCGGCCTGGCCGTCGAAGTCACCCGTACCGTCGGAGAACGTGAACTCAGGCGTTTCGTACGAGGCGTTTCCGCTGGTGGTCCAGTCGCCGTTGGCGATCGAACCCGAGACGTAGGCGCGCCACGATTCCTTGACACCCCACGTCAGCGACGCGTCCTCGACCGAGCAGGCACCGATCTCCTGATCGTCCTCGGCCACGGTGAACGTGACGCCTCGGTCGACCGAGCCCTGGAACGTCAGTGTGTGCTCCCCCGGCTCCAGGCTGCCCGGAAGCGGGCCCGTCCATGTCGCGTTGCCCTGTGCGTCAGCGGTGACCGCCTGCGACAGGACGACCGGCGTCGAGTACACCACGACGGCGATGCCCGACTCGTTCGGCTCGAAGCCCGAAGCGGTGGCCGTCACGACATCCCCGGCCTTGAGCTCGTCACCGTCCTGGACGCCGTCGAGCGTCAGTCCTGACGTTGACGGCGGGATCGACGGCGGGACGAACGTCGGCTGGACTGCAGCGGTGGCGACCGTGCTGGAACCACCGGCGGCGCCTCCGTTCGCGCCGATCGTGAACGTCACGGGGTCCAGCGACTCGCCCGCCGAGTAGTAGCCCTGGAACGCACCGGCTCCTGCCGACGTCAGGGTGGCCGGCGCACCGGAGAAGGTCACAGCACCACTGGCCGTGCGCTTGGTGGCACGCGACAGATCGAGCGTCGCCAGCGTGATGCGCGAGCCCCCTGCAACGGCGGACAAGGTGCCCCGCGAAGCCGAGGAGACCGTGATAGTCGGATCGCTGACCCGCAGACTCAGTGCGCCACTGTGTCCGGTGAACGTCACAGTTCCGCCGTACCTGGTCGTGCCCGTACCGTCGGCCTTCGCCGACGTGAACTTCTGATAGAAGCGGTAGGTTCCGCCCGACGCCGAAGCCCCGCCCGAGACACTGATGGACCCCTTGGCGATCGACCCCGTGACGTAACTGCGGAAGGCGGCCTTGACGCCCCACCGCAACGAGCCCTTCGTCTTGGGCACGGTCTCGCTGCCGCTGTCGCCATCACCTCCGTCGCCGGGATCAGTCGGCCCGTTGCCTTGCACGAGGTTCACGTCGATGTCGATGGGCTGCTCGACCGTCTGGGTACCGCCCGGATCAGGCATTCCGTGAGCCTTGAACGTGTACACCGAATAATCGATGCCCGGATCCAGCTTCGCGATCTCCTCGGCCGACAGATCAAGCTCAGTGGTGAAGCCGCCTGTCGCATCCATCGCCGAGTTCGAGATGTAGGCCGCCGCGACCGACGCATCCGAATTCTGCGTATCCGGACCGCCCGACGGCGCCAAGGTGACATACACACCCGGGAACACCGTCGCGTAACCGGCACCGACCGCCGAGATCTTCAACACCCCGGCAGCCTGCTCCGTCACCTCCACACCCAAGGACGGACCCGACGGGACGGGTTTGCCCTGAATCAGATCGACGTCGAGCTCGACCGGCACCTCGACCGTCTGGGTGCCGCCCGGGTCCGGCATTCCGTGAGCCTTGAACGTGTACACCGAGTAGTCCGTGCCCGGATCCAGCTTCGCGATCTCCTCGGCCGACAGATCAAGTTCGGTCGCGAAGCCGCCTGTCGCATCCATCGCCGTGTTCGGAATCCACGCCGCAGCAACCGACGCACCCGCGTCCTGTGTGTCAGGGCCGCCCGACGGTGCCAACGTCACATACACCCCCGGGAACACCGGCGCATAACCCGAACCCACTGCAGCAATCTTCAAGACGCCGGAGGCCTGCTCCGTCACATCGACGTCCAGCGACGGGCCAGGATCGGCGAACGTGATGGGCGTGTAGGTTTCAAGATCGGCGGCCACGGCACCCGAGCCGGCGAACGTGTAGACGCCGAAACGACCCGCAACGTCATCGCTGATCGCAGACTTGTCGACCTTCACCTCAGCAACGAACGAGCCGTCCGGCTTCAACTCCACCAGTTGAGCCCGCGAAGCGTCGGTCCAGAACGGACCGGTCTGTGCGTACTCAATCTGTGCCGCAGGCACCGCCCACTTCTGATCACCGATCACCCGAGTCGATGACGCAGCCCCCTGGGAGGGCCGCCATTCGTCGGCGAACTTGCCGAACACCACATAGAACCCCGACGGCTGGCCGGCCAACGGCGGACGCGTCCCGTTGGCCTGCAATGCCGGATCGAACCCCGTACCGGTCACGGTCGCCGTCGTCGTGCCGTCAGACGAGAACTCGGTCTGCGACAACCGCACCGTCGGAGTCGTGGTTTCGTGATCGTCGTCGGAGCCCTCTCCAGGCTCTTCCGGGTCGCCGTCGCCGGGCTGACCCTCACCGTCGTCCGGCTCATCGGGCTCGCTCAGGGTCGAGAAGTCGATGTTCAGCGGCACTTCGGTGGTCTGTGACGGATCGGTGGCGGCTTGACCATGGGCCTTGAGCGTGTAGACCGAGTACGTCTTCGTGCTGTCCAGCGTCGCGATCTCAGCGGCGTCCAGGGTCAGCGTGGTCGAGAACGCCCCGTCCACGATCTTGTCGGGAGTCAGGAACTTCGTGCCGCGGTACACCGACGCGTCGGTGGGGCTCGCACCTCCGGGCTCGCTGACACCTACGTAGATCCCGGGTGACTCGCCTGAGTACCCGGTGCCTTCGACGTCGATCGTCAGTTCCTGCGGCGTCGACGCGGTGATCGTCGCGGTCGCCGACACACCGGCCGCGTGGGCGGCAGGCGCGAGGAAGGCAGTGGGCAGGATCAGCGCCGCAACGGCGGACAGCAGGAGGCGCAGAACAGAGCGGGGGACCATCACAGATTCCTCTACTAGACCAGCCTATCCTTAATAAAGGTAGGCATGCCTTAGTTAATCAGATCGGGACGCGACTGTCTGCGGAGGGTCAGCGTGATCTGGTTCACCCGATCAGGATCAAGGGCCGCCGTAGGGGACGCCGAGGGACTCGAGGCGTTCGCGGCCGCCGTCCTCGGCGGTGAGCACCCAGGCCCCGGTGGGCGTCAGCGTGAAGGTGTGCTCGAAGTGGGCGGCATAGCTACCGTCCGTCGTGACCATGGTCCAGTCGTCAGCCAGAGTGCGGCTGGCGTCATTGCCCAAGGTGACCATCGGCTCGACGGCCAGCACCAGACCCCGGACGAGCTTGCGGGTACGGCCGTGCGTGCGGCTGTTCGGCACATACGGCGGCTGATGCATGGCCGATCCGATCCCATGACCCGTCACACCGGCCGTGATGCCGTACGGTCCCGCCGCACGGACGAAGTCCTCAATGGCGCCGCTGATGTCATCGACCCGGCCACCCAGCCGCGCGGCGGCCAGCCCGGCCCACAGCGCCTCCTCGGTGACACGCATCAGTTCGGCATGCTCGGGAGCGATCTGCCCGACGCCCACCGTGATGGCCGCGTCGCCATGCCAGCCGTCGACCACGGCGCCGAAGTCGATCGAGAACACATCGCCGTCCTGCAGCGCCCGATCGCCGGGGATGCCGTGCACGATCTGGTCGTTGACCGACGCGCAGTACACGCCCGGAAAACCACCCTCGCCGTTGCTGTCGGCGGCATAGTTCAAGAAGTTCGAGGTTGCACCGTGCCGTGCGAGATTCTCGCGCGCCAGCTGGTCCAACTCGCCCGTCGTGACCCCCACGACCGCGTTCTCACGCAGCAGCTCCAGGGTCGAGGCGACCACGAGGCCCGCCTTGCGCATGACCTCGATCTGCGCCGGCGACTTGATCTCGACCCTGGGTCGCCCGAACATGCAAGCACTCTCCCGTTCCCGCTGAGCCTGACGTCTTGACGTTAGTCAGCGGCGCGTCGCGGTAAAAACGTCAGGCTCAGCGGGTTCCGAGAGCGGCGTCGATGCGGGTGGCCACGTCATCGACATCACCGATGCCGTCGACCTGGCGCAGCAGACCACGCTCGCGGTAGACGTCGATCAAGGGAGCAGTCTCGGCGGTGTAGACCTCTTGACGGTGCCGGATGACCTCTTCGGTGTCATCGGTGCGTCCGCTGGTCTCGGCGCGCTTGAGCAGGCGCTGGATCAACTCTTCGGGTTCGACTACGAGCTCGACGACCGCGTCCAACTGCGTGCCCAGCTCCTCGAGGATCCCGTCCAGCGTGCGCACCTGGTCCACCGTGCGCGGATAGCCGTCCAGGATGAACGCGTCGCGCGCGTCGTCCTGACCGAGCCGGTCCTTGACCATCGCATTGGTGACCGAGTCCGGCACGTACTCGCCGGCATCGATGTACCGCTGCGCCTCTTTGCCCAGATCGGTCTGCTGGGAGACATTGGCCCGGAAGATGTCACCGGTCGAGATGTGCGCTCCCCCGATGCGCTCGGCCAGACTGACGGCCTGCGTGCCCTTACCCGCGCCGGGCGGGCCCATGATGAGAAGTCGCATCAGCGGAGGAACCCTTCGTAGTTGCGCTGCTGGAGCTGGCTCTCGATCTGCTTGACGGTGTCGAGACCGACGCCGACGATGATCAGGATCGTCGCTCCACCGAACGGGAAGTTCTGGTTCGCCTGCAAGAACGTGATGGCCAGCATCGGGATCATGCAGATCAGTCCGAGATACAGCGCACCGGGGGCCGTGATGCGACTCAGGACGTACGCCAGGTACTCCTGGGTGGGCCGGCCTGCGCGGATGCCCGGGATGAAGCCGCCGTACTTGCGCATGTTGTCGGCGACTTCTTCAGGGTTGAACGTGATGGACACGTAGAAGTACGTGAAGAACACGATCAACAAGAAGAACGTGATCATGTAGTACGGGTGATTGCCCTTGACGAAGTGCTCGTTGATCCACGGTGCGAACTTGGAGTCCGGATTGAACTGCGCCATCAGCGCCGGCAGGTACAACAGGCTGGAGGCGAAGATGACCGGGATGATGCCGGCCTGGTTGACCTTCAACGGGATGTAGGTCGACGAGCCGCCGAACATGCGACGACCCACCATGCGCTTGGCGTACTGCACCGGGATACGCCGCTGCGCCTGCTCCATGAAGATGACGGCGGCGATGACGACCAGACCGACCATGCAGACCAGGACGAACGTGGTCCAGCCCTTGGTCTCCTTGATCAGCCACAGGGCACCGGGGAAGGTGGCCACGACCTGCGTGAAGATCAGGATCGACATGCCGTTGCCGATGCCGCGGTCGGTGATGAGCTCGCCGAACCACATGATGACGGCGGTACCGGCGACCATCGTCAGCACGATGATCATGAACGAGGCGACGCTGTCGTTGTTGTACAGCAGCTGCAGATCGCACGCGCCGCCGAACAGATTGCCGCTGCGGGCCAGCGCCACGATGCCGGTGGCCTGCAGGATGCCCAGGCCCAGCGTCAGATACCGCGTGTACTGCGTGATCTTGGCCTGACCTGCCTGGCCCTCCTTCTTCAGGGCCTCCAATCGCGGGATCACGACGACGAGCAGCTGCAGGATGATGCTGGCCGTGATGTACGGCATGATGCCCAACGCGAACACCGTCAACTGCAGCAGCGCACCGCCGGAGAACACGTTGATCAGGGCGAACAGGCCACTGTTGTCACCCGACGACGCCAGATTGACGCAGCGCTGCACGTTGGCGACGTGGATCCCGGGCGCCGGCGTCATCGAGCCGATGCGGAACAGGACGATGATGCCCAGCACGAACAGCAGTTTGCGGCGCAGATCAGGGGTTCTGAACGCGTGCACGAACGCTTTCAGCACGTGCCGTCCTCCTCGGGATCATGGGCGTCGATCGCCCCGGTGACTCTAACAGTCGTGACCAATAGGGATTGATGCAGATGCGACGACGAGGCCCCCCATGCGGGAGGCCTCGTCATCTAGATGCGTATCTCGTTCAACTCACAGGACCGTGACCGAACCGCCGGCCGCCTCGATCTTGGTCTTCGCCGAATCGGAGAACTTGTCGGCGGTCACCTGGACCGAGACCGACAGCTCACCGGATCCGAGGACCTTGACCGGGTGACCCTTGCGGACCGCGCCGGCTGCCACGAGGGCGTCGACGTCGACCGCGCCGCCCTTCGGGAACAGCGACTCGATGCGGTCCAGGTTCACGACCTGGTACTCGACACGGAACGGGTTCTTGAAGCCCTTGAGCTTGGGCAGACGCATGTGGATCGGCGTCTGTCCGCCCTCGAAGCCGAACGGCACCTGGTAACGGGCCTTGGTGCCCTTGGTGCCACGACCAGCCGTCTTACCTTTGGAACCCTCGCCGCGACCCACACGGGTCTTGGCCTTCTTGGCTCCCGGCGCCGGCCGCAGGTGATGCAGCTTGAGCGTCATGATCAGTCAACCTCCTCGACCGACACGAGATGCGGGATGGCCTCGACCATGCCGCGGATCTCGGGACGATCCTCCTTGACGACAGTGTCGCCGATGCGCTTGAGACCGAGCGACCGCAGGGTCTCGCGCTGATTCTGCTTACGTCCGATGCCCGAACGGGTCTGCGTGACCTTGATGCTGCCCATCAGACAGTCACCTCTTCGGTCTTCTCGGCGGCGGTCTTCGCGTCGGCGACACCCTGGCTCTGGGCCTTGAGCAGCGCGGACGGAGCGACCTCCTCGACCGACAGGCCACGACGCTGCGCGACCTGCTCGGGCGACTCGAGAGTACGAAGGGCCTCGACCGTGGCGTGCACGATGTTGATGGCGTTGGACGAGCCGAGCGACTTGCTCAGGACGTCGTGGACACCCGCGGCCTCGAGCACGGCGCGCACCGGACCACCGGCGATGACGCCGGTACCGGGCGAAGCCGGGCGCAGGAACACGACGCCAGCGGCCTTCTCACCCTGCACGGGGTGCGGGATCGTGCCCTGGATGCGCGGGACGCGGAAGAAGCTCTTCTTCGCCTCCTCGACACCCTTGGCGATGGCCGTGGGAACTTCCTTGGCCTTGCCGTAGCCGATGCCGACCTGTCCGTCACCGTCACCG
>Ga0164243_10014526_pt1 | contig 10957 bp, 10 predicted proteins | sample OricompcompostOP_FD_108781 | JGI IMG/M metagenome (GOLD analysis project Ga0164243, IMG submission 108781) | Organic Plus compost microbial communities from Emeryville, California, USA - Original compost - Organic plus compost (OP) | ecosystem: Engineered > Solid waste > Mixed feedstock >...
GCCGGACGCCGACCTCTGGACGGAGGACGGCGAGCCGCGCGGCATCGACCGCGCGATCGCCGAGCTCGACGCCGCTGAGGCGCTCGGCGTCGCCGGCGTCGTCCAGGTCGGCACGAACGTCGCCGACTCCCGCTGGGCCGCCGCGCTCGCCGACCGCGACCCCCGGGCGCTCGCCGCCGTCGCCGTCCACCCGAACGACGCGCCGTCGCTCGCCGCGTCCGGCGCGCTCGATGAGGCGCTCGCCGCGATCGAGGCGCTCGCCGCGCGGCCGCGCGTGCGGGCCGTCGGGGAGACGGGACTCGACTTCTTCCGCACCGGCGACGCGGGCAGGCCGGCCCAGCTCGCCTCGTTCGAGGCCCACATCGACATCGCGAAGCGGCACGGCCTCGCGCTGCAGATCCATGACCGGGACGCGCACGAGGCGATCCTCGAGACGCTCCTGCGGGTCGGCGCGCCCGAGCGGACGGTGTTCCACTGCTTCTCGGGGGACGCGGACTTCGCCCGTCGCGCGCTCGACGCCGGCTGCTTCCTCTCCTTCGCCGGGACGGTGACGTTCAAGAACGCGGCCTATCTCCGCGAGGCGCTCGCCGTCGCGCCGCTCGACCGGATCCTCGTCGAGACCGACGCGCCGTTCCTCGCGCCGCACCCGTTCCGCGGCCGGCCGAACTCGCCGACGTACATCCCGGTCACGCTCCGCGCGATGGCCGAGAGCCGCGGCGTCGGGGTGGCGGAGCTCGGCGAGGCCGTCGCCGCGAACGCCGTCGCGGTCTACGGTCCCTGGTGATCCAGTCGCCCACAAGTGCTTCGCCTCCTCGCTGATCTGCGGGGATTCGGGCGTTCTGAGGGGATTCCGGCCGATTTCCCCCTCATAAGGCCCGAATCCCCTCAGAACGCCTCGGCGGAGGGCCTGGAATTGCGCGGCGACGCACTCAACCGGGTGACAGGGCATGGCGTCCAGCCGGACAATGAGGAGGTGGTGCTGAGCGTGACCGAGCCGCAGGTCTGGGTGCTCATCGGTGTCTTCGCCGCGGCGATAGGCTCGATGATCACGCTCGTGATCATGACGATGAACGCGAAGTTCAAGGCCGTCGAGGTGAAGTTCGACCTCGTCATCGACCGGCTCGACCGACTCGACGGCGACGTCAACGCGCTCATGAAGCGGGAGTTCGGCATCGACCGGAGCTGACGGCGGCTGCCCATGTGCGTCGCGGGTACTGCGCCCAGCGATCGGCCGGTTTGCGCGAGGTCGCGGGTCAGCGGCACGCTGTATTTCGTGGGGCTGTTCGATCGGGGCGGGGAACCGGTGTTTCTCAAGGAGCCCTGGGATCCCGCGCGGCAGCTGGCGGAGCTGCAGGCCATTCGTCCGGCTCTGACGCGGGCGGGGCAGGAAGCCGTCGACGAGGAGATGCAAGCCCTCCGGCGAGGGGCCGAAGGCGAGCGGCGCGTCGCGTATGAGCTCAAGAGCTCGCACATGCCGATTCGAGTGATTCCGGACTGGCAGATCGAGCACGAGGGGCTGAGCGCCCAGATCGACTTCCTCGTCCTGGCGCCGAAGCATTCCTATGTCATCGAATGCAAGAACCTCTACGGCAACATCACGGTGACGCCGGACGGCGACTTCCATCGAACCGCCGGTCGGCGGACGGTGGGCTTCTATTCGCCGATCGAGCAGAATCGGCGCCACCTCGACCTGATCAAGGCCAAGCAGCGGGCCTCCAGGGGCCGGGTAGGGAGCTGGGCGGTCGACAAGTTCTTCGACAGCCTCTGGAAGTCGATCGTCGTGCTCGCCAACGACGAGACGGTTCTCAAGGCATCCCCCGAGGTCCGTCGCCGGGTCATTCGCCGCGACCAGCTCGTGTCATGGCTGCGGAAGACGGAGGCCGACTCGAAGGAGCAGCCTGATTCGGCGAAGAATCTCGATCGCCGGGCCGAACGCTTCCTGGAATGGGACGTCGAGGATCGCCCGACCTATCTCACCAAGTTCGACCGCTACCGCATGGATTCGGCGATGTCGGCAGGCACGCCGACTCGGGGACGCCATGCTGCGACGGCTCCGGTGCCGATCCTCGCGGAATCGCCGGACGCCGATGCGGAGACGATGTTCCAGCGACTGCGGAAATGGCGTCTCGAGACCTCGAAGGCGGCGGGAATCAAGGCCTACGAGGTATTCCTCGACAGAGACCTTCACGCGATCATCGCCGCGGCGCCATGCACCCTCGACGAACTCGGCGCGATCACCGGACCGGTGAAGGCGGCGAAGTACGGCACGGACGTGCTCCGCATCCTCGCGACCCCGTGATCCGCGGGGATTCGGGCGTTCTGAGGGGATTCCGACCGATTTCCCCCTCATAAGGCCCGAATCCCCTCAGAACGCCTCGGGTCGGCGAGGAGGACCGAAGTCCCGGCTGCCGTTAGCCTGGCGGGGTGGTGACGCTCCTGGGCCCCGCGGAGGTGCGCGACCTCGCGGCGAGGCTCGACCTGGCGCCGACGAAGCGCCTCGGCCAGAACTTCGTCATCGACGCGAACACCGTGCGCCGGATCGTCGCCACCGCGGGCGTGCGCCCTGGCGAGCGCGTCGTCGAGGTCGGCCCGGGGCTCGGCAGCCTCACCCTCGGCCTCGTCGAGGCCGGCGCCGCCGTCACCGCCGTCGAGATCGACCCCCGGCTCGCGGCCCTGCTGCCCGAGACCGCGCGTGCGATGGGCGCTCCGGAGGGCTCGATCGAGATCGTCAGGGCGGACGCGCTCGAGGTCGCCGTGCTGCCCGGGCGCCCCACCGCCCTCGTCGCGAACCTCCCGTACAACGTGTCCGTCCCCGTCCTCCTCCACTTCCTCAGCGCGTTCCCCGACATCGGCCGGGGTCTCGTCATGGTCCAGGCCGAGGTCGGGCAGCGCCTCGCCGCGGCCCCCGGCTCGAAGGCCTACGGCGCGCCGAGTGCGAAGGCCGCCTGGTACGCCGATGTCGCGCTCGCCGGCGCGGTGAGCCGGCACATCTTCTGGCCGGTGCCGAACGTCGACTCCGTGCTCGTCCGCTTCGACCGGCACCCGGAGCCGGGGAGCCGCGAGGAGCGCGACGCGACGTTCGCGCTCGTCGACGCCGCGTTCGGGCAGCGTCGCAAGATGCTCCGCCAATCGCTCGCTCCTGTGCTCGGGCCTGAGGCGTCGACGATCATCGAGCGGGCCGGGGTGGCGCCCACCGCGCGCGGGGAGACGCTGCGGATCGCCGACTTCCTCGCGATCGCGAGACACATGCGCGCCGCGTAGTGTGGCCGCATGGCCCCGACCCGAACGCTGCGCCGCGGGGTGCGCGTCCGTGCGCCGGGCAAGATCAACGTCTTCCTGCGCGTCGGCCCGGTCGGCGACGACGGCTACCACGACGTCGCGACGGCCTACCAGGCGGTCTCGCTCTATGAGGACGTCCGCGCCCGCCCGGCCGACGACTTCTCCGTCGCGGTGACGGGCACGGTCGACATCCGACGCGTCCCGACCGACGGCTCGAACCTCGCGCTGCGGGCGGCGCGTCTGCTCGCCGCCCGCACCGGCTTCCGCGGCGGCGTCCGGCTCGAGATCGACAAGCGGGTACCCGTGACCGGCGGCATGGGCGGCGGCTCCGCCGACGCCGCCGCCGCGCTCGTCGCCTGCGACGCGCTGTGGGGGACCGGCGTCGGTCGCGAGGAGCTCCTCGAGCTCGGCGGCGAGCTCGGCGCCGACGTGCCGTTCGCGCTCGTCGGCGGGACGGCGATCGGCGTCGGACGCGGCGACCGGCTGAGCCCCGTGCTCGCGACGGGGAGCTTCGAGTGGGTCATCGTCGTCGCCGACTTCGGCCTCGCGACCCCCGACGTCTACGCCGAGCTCGACCGCCACCGAAACCGGCACGTCCTCGACATCGCCCCACCGCAGGTCGCCCCACAGGTCGATCCGGAGGTGCTGCAGGCGCTCCGCGCCGGCGACCCGCTCATGCTCGCGGACGCGATCTCGAACGACCTCCAGCCCGCGGCGCTTCACCTCGCGCCGGAGCTCGTCGACATCCTCGAGCTCGGCGAGACCGCCGACGCGCTCGCCGGCATCGTCTCCGGCTCCGGCCCGACGGTCGCGTTCCTCGCCTCGGACGCCGATGCGGCGATCGGCCTCCAGGTCGCGTTGAGCGCCGCGGGCCTCACGGTCGTCCGGGCGCACGGCCCCGTGCCGGGTGCGCGGGTCGTCGAGGAGGAGTAGCGGCCGGTCCCCTCGGGATCGTGGTTGCGGGGGCGGTGACCCGCTGCCCTCAGTGCATGAACGTGCGCCGCGTGCACCGAATTCGATGCACGGAGCGCACGTTCGTGCACTGGGCGCACGTTCGTGCACTGGGCGCACGTTCATGCACTGGGCGCACGTTCATGCACTGGGGCACGTTCGTGCGCGGGGAACGGGGAGGGCGCCGCCGAGGATTGCTCAGGACTCCGGCTCCGCGAGCAGCCGACTCGCGAGACCCTCGGCGATGGCGGCCATGCCCGCGGCGTTCGGGTGGAACGAGGCGGCGGTCCGCAGCGGGTCCGGGATGAATCCGAGCACCCACGGCTCCGCATCGCCGAGCGCGTGCCCCCCGCTCATCGCCGAGGCCGCGAACAGCTCCGCGCCGGAGCGCACGGCGGCGATCCCGGTCGCCTGGCGCAGCGCGTCCTGGATCCGCGCGATCGCCGCGAGCCCCTCGGCGCCGATCGGCACGGCGTCGGAGGTCGCGGTGTTCGCCCCGACGACGGCGAGGTGGTCGACGAGGACGATGCGGGCGTTCGGCGCGCGTCGGCGCGCCCCCGACACGATGCGCGCGAGGCCGTCCGCGGCGCCCTCGATCGTCTCGGGCGTCGGCTCCGGCGGCCCGTCCGGTACGGCTTGGCGGAGCATCGTCGCGACTGGGCTCTCCGGGTCCCGCGCCGTCCATGCGGCGGCGAGCATTGCGCCGGTGAACCCGAGGTCCTCGCCCCCGGCGGTGATCGTCACGAGCTCCGCGTCGGCCGGCAGCCCCGCGATCTGGGGCGGGAACTCCGCGCCGGTCGGCGACTGCTGGGGGACGTCGAGGATCGTCGCCGTCGTCGCGCCGGAGACGGTGAGATCGACGAGCCGCGCGCCGAGCCGCTCTGCGAGGAGGCTTGGGTAGTTGCGGCTCGAGCGCATCGCGCCGGGGTCGGCGACGGGCTCGATGCCCGGCCCCGCCGCGAACGAGCCGCCGAGTGCGGCGATGAGCCCGAATTCCGTCACCCCTCGATCCTGCCGCCGATCCCGGATTCGCACCATGTCTGCGCCGAGGCACCGCGGCCGGCCATAGTGCGACGGCGCAGATGTGGTGCGCGAACGGCGAGAAGAGCGGGAACGCCGGCAGGGGCCGCGCAGTCGCCCGCCGGTACGCTGGAGCGCGATGGCGATCCCGTTCTCCCTGCCGCTCATCGATGACGACGTCATCGCGGAGGTGAACGACGCGCTGACGAACACCGGCTGGCTCACCTCCGGCCCCAAGGTCCGCGAGCTCGAGGCCGCGATCGGCGAGATCACCGGGACGCCGGTCCTCTGCGTCAACTCCTGGACCTCGGGCGCGATGCTCGTGCTCCGCTGGCTCGGCGTCGGGCCCGGTGACGAGGTCATCGTCCCCGCGTACACCTACGCCGCGACGGCGCTGTGCGCCATGAACCTCGGCGCCGACGTTGTCATGGTCGATGTCCGGGACGACTTCTGCATCGATCCCGCCGCGCTCGCGGCGGCCATCACCCCGCGGACGAAGGCGATCATCCCCGTCGACCTCGGAGGGCTGCCCGCGGACTATGCCGGGATCTTCGCCGCGCTCGAGGCCGCCCGCGGTGTATTCCGCGCCGGGAATGAACGCCAGGCGCGGCTCGCGCGTCCCCTCGTCCTCGCCGATGCCGCGCACTCGATCGGCGGGACGTATCGGGGCGCGCCGGTCGGCCGCGTCGCCGACGTCACCGTCTTCTCGCTCCACTCGGTGAAGAACGTGACGACCGGCGAGGGCGGGGCGATCGCCCTGAACCTGCCCGAGCCGTTCGACAACGCGGCCGAGCTGCCCGGCCTGCGCGCGCTCGCGCTCAACGGGCAGACGAAGTCGGCGTTCGAGAAGAACCAGACCGGGGCCTGGCGCTACGACATCGTCGACTTCGGTCTCAAGGTGAACATGCCCGACGTCAACGCGGCGATCGGCCTCGCGCAGATCCGCAAGTACGAGTCCGAGCTGCTCCCCGATCGGCGGCGGATCACCGACCGCTACCAGGCGGCGTTCGCGGACAGACCATGGGCGATGCTCCCCGTCCTCGACGACGCCGAGCGCCGCTCGAGCCGTCACCTCTACCTGCTGCGCATCGCCGACGCCGACGAGGCGATGCGCGACCGGATCATCGAGCGGATCAGCGAGCGGGGGGTCGGCGTCAACGTGCACTACATCCCGATGCCGACGCTGAGCCTCTTCCGGGCTCGGGGCTTCGACATCGCCGACTACCCGAAGACCTACGAGCTGTACGCGAACGAGATCACGCTCCCCGTCTACAACGGGCTCACCGACGCGCAGGTCGACGAGGTCGTCGCGGTCGTGAGCGAGGCGGTCGAGACCACCCTTCGTCTCGGCCCTGACGGGCCTCGCTCAGGGACCACCCTTCGTCTCGGCCCTGACGGGCCTCGCTCAGGGACCACCCTTCGTCTCGGCCCTGACGGGCCTCGCTCAGGGACCACCCTTCGTCTCGGCCCTGAGGGGCCTCGCTCAGGGACCACCCTTCGTCTCGGCCCTGACGGGCCTCGCTCAGGGACCACCCGATGATCGCGGACTTCGACCTCGAGGCGTTCATCGCGCGTCGGGTGACCGGGCGCGAGCGGAGCCTCTTCGCCGACGACCTCGAGGCGAACGCCGCGGCGCTCGCCGGCGCGATCGAGGGCCGCTCGCTCCTCGTCATCGGCGGCGCCGGCACGATCGGCGGCGCGTTCCTCAGGGAGGCGCTGCGCTACCGGCCGGCCCGCCTCGTCGTCGTCGACACGAGCGAGAACGGCCTCACCGAGCTCACCCGCGACCTCCGCTCGACCCCGGGCCAGTACGTGCCGGAGGCCTACACGACGTATCCCATCGACTTCGGCTCGCGGACGTTCGCCCGCCTCGCCGCCGCCGAGGGGCCGTTCGACGTCGTCGCGCACTTCGCCGCGCACAAGCACGTCCGCAGCGAGAAGGACCGCTTCTCGATCGAGGCGATGATCGGCAACAACGTGCTCGCGACGGTCCGCCTGCTCGACCTGCTCGCCGCCGCGCCGCCGCGCCACTTCTTCTGCGTCTCGACGGACAAGGCGGCGAATCCGGCGAACGTCATGGGCGCCTCGAAGAAGCTCATGGAGGACGCGGTCCTCGCCTACGCGGCGGAGGGTCTCGTGAACGCGACGACGGCGCGGTTCGCGAACGTCGCGTTCTCCAACGGCTCGCTCCCGGCCGGCTTCCTCGAGCGGATCGCGAAGCGCCAGCCGCTGTCCGCGCCGTACGACGTCCGCCGCTACTTCGTGAGCCCGCGGGAGAGCGGCCAGCTCTGCCTCGCCGCGTGCGTGCTCGGGCGGCCGGGAGAGATCCTCTTCCCGCGGCTCGGCGAGGCGCAGATGCGGACGTTCGACGCGATCGCCGACGCGCTGCTCGAGGAGCTCGGCTGGGTGCCGGAGCGCTTCGCCACGGAGGAGGAGGCGCGGCGGGCCGCGGAGCTCCTCGGCAAGGGGGATCCGCTCGACCGGACCTGGCCCGTCCACTACTTCGCCTCCGACACCTCCGGTGAGAAGCCGGCCGAGGAGTTCCACACCGACGACGAGCCGGTCGACCTCGGCCGCTTCCGGGCGCTCGGCGTCGTCACCCCGCCCCCGCCCGCCACGGTCGCGGGAATCCGGGCGACCTCGGCCGAGCTCGCGGCGCTGTTCGAGCGGGAGGCGCTCGACAAGGCCGACATCGTCGAGATCCTCGCGCGGCTCGTGCCGACGTTCCGGCACGTCGAGACCGGGCGCGGGCTCGACTCGAGGATGTGAGCGTTGGGCCCCTCGACTCCCTTCGGGGTTCCTGAGCCCGTCGAAGGGCGCTCAGGGACCGGCAGCCGGGGGGCGTACCTCGCCGTCAAGCGGGCGCTCGACATTCTCGGCGCCGCCCTCGCGCTCCTCGTGCTGAGCTGGCTGCTCCTGCCGATCATGCTCGTCCTGCTGTGCACCGGCGAGCACGAGGTGTTCTACCGGCAGCCGCGCGTGGGGCGCGGCGGGCGGACGTTCGGCATCATCAAGTTCGCGACGATGCTCAAGGACTCGCCGAACCTCGGCACCGGCTCGCTCACGGTCCGCGGCGATCCGCGGGTGCTCCCGTTCGGCCGGCTCCTGCGCCTCACGAAGCTCAACGAGCTCCCGCAGCTCATCAATGTGCTCGTCGGCGACATGAGCTTTGTCGGCCCGCGGCCCCAGATGCGCGTCGACTTCGACGCCTACCCGGAGCGGGCGCAGCAGGCGATCGCGGCGATGGCGCCCGGCATCACCGGGATCGGCTCGGTCGTGTTCCGCGACGAGGAGCGCTTCCTCTCGCGGCCCGGCCTCGACCCTCGGCGCTTCTACGTCGAGGAGATCGCGCCGTACAAGGGCGCGCTCGAGGTCTGGTACCTCGAGCATCGCGGCCTGGCGACCGATGCGCGGCTGCTGTGGGCGACCGGCTGGACGGTGCTGCGGCCGCATTCCGATCTCGTGTTCCGGATGTTCCCGGATCTGCCCCCGCGACCGGCGTGGTGGGCGGATTAGAACCTGAGGATGACTCAGCTATAGGATCGCCGGAGGTCGGCCGCGGTCCTGACCACCCACCCGATTCCGGACCGCGGCCGATCGCCCCGGGTATCGTGGCGGCATGCCAGCGCATGAGCACGGCCCGGCGGGCGCGGCCCGGTCACGGCTCGCGATCGCGCTCGGCATCACGCTCGCGGTGCTCGTCGCGGAGCTCGTCGGCGCCTGGCTCACCGGCTCGCTCGCGCTGCTCACCGATGCCGCGCACATGGTCACCGACGCCGTCGGCCTCGGCATCGCGCTCGGCGCCGCCGCGGCCGCCTCGAGCCGGCCGAACGATCGCCGGACCTGGGGACTGCGCCGCGTCGAGGTCGTCGCCGCGATGGCGCAGGCGCTCCTGCTCATCGGCGTCGCGGTCTACGTCGTCATCGAGGCGGTCCGGCGGCTCGGCGGGACGAGGGCCGAACTCCCGGCGGCCGAGCTGTTCGGCTTCGCCGTCGTGGGGCTCGTCGGGAACCTCGCCGCGATCGCCGTCCTCGCGAGCGGCCGGGCCCGGAGCCTCAACGCGCGCGCCGCGTTCCTCGAGGTCGTCGGCGACGCGCTCGGGTCCGTCGCCGTCATCGTCGCGGCCATTGTCATCTGGACGACCGGCTTCGCCGCCGCCGACTCGATCGCGGCGATCCTCATCGGCGCGTTCATCCTCCCGCGGGCGCTCCGGCTGCTCTGGGACGCGATCGCCGTCGTGCTCGAGGTGACGCCGAAGGAGCTCGACCTCGGCGCGGTCCGGGAGCACCTCGAGGCGGTCGCCGACGTCCGCTCCGTCCACGACCTCCACGTGAGCCGGATCGCGAGCGATCTCCCGGTGCTCACCGCGCATGTCGTCGTCGCCGACTCGTGCTTCCGCGAGGGCCGAGCGCCCGAGGTCCTCGCCGAGCTCCAGCACTGCGTCGCGAGCCACTTCGACGTCTCGATCGAGCACTCGACGTTCCAGCTCGAGGCGGAGTCGCGGCCGGGCGAGGAGCACGTCACCCATGCCTGAGGAGCGCGTCGCCGCGCGCTATCGGCGGCTGTTCGTCCGGGGCAGCGGCGCGGACCGCATCGCGTACTTCAGCGACGCGGTGTTCGCCATCGCGATGACGCTGCTCGTCCTCGACCTGCGGATCCCGGACGGCGCGACCTCCGCGCTCGCCGTCGTCCAGGCCGAGTGGCCCTCGTATCTGTCGTTCGCGCTCTCGTTCGTCGTCATCGCGTGGTCGTGGATCGGGCACCACCGCCGGTTCAAGGCGATCGTCGCCCATGACACGGGCCTCATCGTCATCAACCTCGGGCTGCTCTTCGTCATCGTCTCGATCCCGTTCGCGACGAGCCTGCTCGGCGAGTTCTCCCCGGAGCTCACCTCGGTCGTGCTCTATGCCGCCTGCGTCATGCTCATCGCGGTGATGGAGCTCGCCGAGTGGCTCTACCTCCGGCGGCGGCGCCTGCTCGCGCCATGGGTCGACGGGGGCGTGTTCCTCTACGTGCTCTGGGACATCCTGCCGGTCGTCATCGTCTTCGGCGGCTCGATCATCGTCGCGTTCGCCGCGGGCGGGGCGGTGGCGATGTACTGCTGGTTCGCGATGTTCGTCGTCTCGCCGGTCGCGGGCGCCCTCGTCGAGCGTCGGATCGACCGGGCGCGACCAGGCGGATCAGAGGCCGCTGAGGCCGATGCCGAGGCGGCGGAGCGAGGCCTCTAGGCGCTCGCGGTCGGACGCCGGGAGGCGGTCGAGGATGAGCGCCTCGGCGGCGACGAGCGTCTCCATCGCGGCGTCGACGTGCTTGCGCCCGCGCTCGGTCATGGCGACGATGACCGAACGGCGGTCGTTCGCGTCGCTGCGGCGCTCGACGAGCTCGCGCTCGACGAGGCGATCGATCCGGTTCGTCATCGTGCCGCTCGTCACCATCGTCTCGGCGACGAGCGCGCTCGGCGAGAGCTCGTGCGGCGCGCCGGCCCGGCGCAGCGCGGAGAGCACGTCGAACTCCCACGGCTCGAGGCCCGCGGCGAGGAATGCGCTGCGACGCATCCGGTCGACATGGCGCGCGAGCCGGCGCACCCTGCTGATGACCTGCAGCGGGCTGAAGTCGAGGTCGGGGCGCTCGCGGCTCCACGCCGCGACGATGCGATCGACCTCGTCCGGCTCCGTCACGTCACCATTCTCGCCGGTCCCGGGACGCC
>Ga0164243_10014528_pt1 | contig 10955 bp, 13 predicted proteins | sample OricompcompostOP_FD_108781 | JGI IMG/M metagenome (GOLD analysis project Ga0164243, IMG submission 108781) | Organic Plus compost microbial communities from Emeryville, California, USA - Original compost - Organic plus compost (OP) | ecosystem: Engineered > Solid waste > Mixed feedstock >...
CCCGCGGGGCCGGGCAGCAGCGGCTCCCACGGGACGTCGAGCGACATGTGGTTGCCCAGCGCGCGCCCGTGGCCGGGATCGAACGCAAAGGCCTGCAGCGGGCGAAAGACCGGATCGTCGATGGGCGGCCGCCGCGCCGGCGTGCGGCGCGTGCTCACCGCGTGGACCTCGGCCGCCGGGCGGCAGCGCGTGCCGCGGGGGCGGCCTCGTTCTCGGTGCCGCCGGCCCGCACGCCCCAGCCGTCGAGCGGATCTGCGCGGCGCGTCGCCAGGACGAAGGCCGGCTCGACCACCTGGTTGCCCGGCGCGATGCCGGAGAAGCGCAGCGTGCGCTCGAACGTGGGCCGGTAGCCCAGCAGGTCGCGATCGACGTGGTGCAGCCAGCAGAACGGCGTCATCGCGCCCCTCTCGGTGATCCAGTGGTCGGAGGCGGTGCTGTCGTACACCACGCGGAGCGAGAGCGCCGGATCGGTCATGTCGATCGACGGCACGTCGGCGCTGGCCTCGAGCACCATCTTCGAGCCCTTCTCCCGGGACACGATGAGCGTCGTATTGCTCGAGACGATGCGCGAGGTGACGACCTTCCACGCGTCGTTCCACGACTGCTTCTTCGAGCGCCGCACCACGTCGGCGGCGACGTCGGCGAGGTTGCGGATGCGCTCGTACACGCAGCCGGCGACCGCGTAATAGACGGAGAAATCGGCGTGGAACGTGAGCTCGAGCCGCGCCTTGGCGCGCACCGCGGTTCCGTCCACCGAGGCGCCGGCGCCCAGCTGCACCTTGCTCACCTGCGACGACTTGAATTCACGGTGCATCTGGCCGCTGCTGCGATCCGTCTCCACCGCGACGCCCAGATCCGCCAGGTTGCCCAGCGGCTCGAACCGGCCGTCCTGCACGGTGCCGTAGTCGCCGAGACGCACCTCCATGTTCGGCGGATACACGCCCCGCATGCCGGTCGCTTCGTACACGGTGTCGAGATAGCGCTCGATGAGGCCCATCGGTCCCCTCCCGGTTGGTGAGGGGACGATCGGGCCACACCGTGCGGGCGCCGCGCAAGCGTGAGCGACGTGCACTTGCGGTAAATCGACGACCGGTCAGAACTCGAGGCAGATCTTGCCGAAGTGGCCGCCGGCCTTCTCGAGCCGGAACGCGTCGGCGATCGCGGCGAGCGGGAACGTCCGATCGATCACCGGCCGCAGGCCCGTGGCCTCGATCGCGCGCACGAAGTCGAGCTGGTCGCGCCGGCTGCCGACGAGCAGCCCCTGGAGCCGCGCCTGCTTGCGCAGCAGCGCGCCGGTGGGCACTTCGCCCGACACGCCCGCGAGCACGCCGATGAGCGAGACGTGCCCGCCGACGCGCACCGCCTTGATCGACTGCGCGAGCGTCCCCGCGCCGCCGATTTCGATCACGTGGTCGACGCCCCGCCCCCCGGTCCACTCGCGCGCGAGCGTTCCCCAATCCTCGTGCTGCCGGTAGTTGATCGTGTGGTCGGCGCCCAGCGCCCGCGCGCGCTCGAGCTTCTCGTCGGACGACGACGTGACGATCACCTTCGCGCCCATCGCCTTCGCGATCTGCAACGCGAAAATGGAGACACCACCCGTGCCCAGCGCGAGGACGACGTCGCCGGCCCTCAGCCCGCCATCCACCACGAGCGCACGCCATGCGGTGAGTCCCGCGGTGGTGAGCGTCGCCGCCTCGCGGTGATCGTAGCCACGCGGCGCATGCGTGAACCACGCCGCCGGGCGGACGACCACCTCGCGTGCGTAGCCGTCGACGCCGTCGCCGGGCGTGTGTTGGAAATCCCCTTCGAGCGGTCCGGCGGGTCCGTCCTGCCACAGCGGGAAGAAGCACGAGACCACGTGGTCGCCCGCGGCGAACTCCGTCACGCCCTCGCCCACGGCTTCGACCACGCCGGCGCCGTCCGACATGGGGATGCGTCCGTCGGGCGTGCGCTCCCACGTGGCCACGCCGTAGTCGTGGAAGTTCAACGAGCTGGCGTGCACGCGCACGCGGATCTCTCCGGGCCCGGGGGTGCCGGGATCCGGCAGGTCGACGAGCTCCAGCCGGTCCAGACCGGCGGGCGCCCGCACCACGATCGCCTTCATGGCCGTCCTCTCTGCAGCGGGAGTCCCGCGAGGGTTTAAGCGCGCGTCCGGCGATCGGCAATGGCGCTCCCGGCCCGCCGCGCCGCGTCCATGCGGGGCATCGACGCGCGCGGGCAGGGGCATAAGCTCGGGGCCGGTCGCGCCCGCATGCAGCCGGCGCAATGCACGGGGACCTACCGCATGAAAATCGGGATCATCGGCGCGGGACACATCGGCGGCACGCTCACGCGGCGGCTCACCAGGCTGGGCCACCAGGTCTTCGTGGCCAATTCGCGCGGGCCGGAGACGCTGAAGGATCTGGCGAAGGAGACGGGCGCGACGCCGGTCACGGCGAAGGAGGCGGCGCGCGCGGGCGAAGTCGTCATCGTGACGATCCCCGAGAAGCGAATCCCCGATTTGCCGCGCGATCTGTTCCAGGGCGTCTCGCCCGACGTCGTGGTCGTCGACACGGGCAACTACTATCCGCGCGAGCGCGACGGCCGCATCCCCGGGATCGAATCCGGCATGACGGAGAGCCGGTGGGTGTCGCAGGTGCTCGGGCGCCCGGTGATCAAGGCGTTCAACAACATCTACGCGCGCCATCTGCTCGAACGCGGCAAGCCGGCGGGTACGCCCGGCCGCATCGCGCTGCCCGTCGCCGGCGACGACGTGGCCCAGAAGGCGGTCGTCATGAACCTGATCGACGATCTCGGCTTCGATCCGGTCGACGCGGGCGGGCTCGACGATTCGTGGCGCCAGCAGCCGGGCACGCCGGTCTACGGCACGGATTTCGATGCGGCGGGCCTGCGGCGGGGGCTCGCCGAGGCGAGCCGCGAGCGCCCGGCCGCCTTCCGTGCGGAGAGCGACGCGGGCGCACACCCGTGATCAATCGACCGTCGCGCTGAGCCACTGGTCGGCGTACCCGTTCCACCACGCGAACACGCAGAGCGCGGCGAGCACGAGCAGCACCGCCGCGGTCGCGAAGCGGTACCGCGGCGGCGCGTAGGGATCGCTCAGGTAGCGCTGCGCGTTCGCGGGCAGCGCCGCCACCGCGGTGAGCGAAGCGCCGAAGCGGATGTTGATCCGTGCGCTGCTGTTCACCGCCCAGCCGCTCGCGTCGAGGATGGGACCGAGCGAGCGGCTGCGGAGCTTGAGCCACGCGATCGCCATCGACGGGCCCGACACGAGCAGCACCACACCCGCGACGGCGAGCGGCATCTGCCACCAGGTGAGATCGAGGAAGCCGGCGGTGATGGCGGCGAGCGTGGAGCCGATGGCGCCGATCGCGAGGCCGATGGCGGCGAAGATGCCGGCGAACCGCGCCACGTCGAACGCCTGCTCCCTGGCGGGCGGCGGTGCGGGCGCCTTCGGCACAGGCGTGCCGCTCTCCTCCACGCGCTTGGCCGTATCCTCGATGTTCGCGGCGGCGCGGTCGTGCATCTCCTTGTCGCGGGCCGAAGCGAAGCGCTCGATCTGCGCGCCGATCAGCTTGCCGACGCGGCGGTACGGCAGCCAGAACGCCTCGCGGATGCTGATGGGGTGTTCGACGATCTTGCCGATGGTCGCGTCCCAGTCGGCGCCGCGCCGGTCGTAGAAGATGCCATTCCGGCCGACCATCAGGTTGTCGGAATCGCCGCCGGTGATCGCCGCCACGATCGTCATCTTGCGCCCGTCCGACTTGCGGACGCAGTCGCAGTACGCCAGGTAGGTCTTGCCGAGCGTCGCGATCGCTGCGTGGGCCGCGGGGTTGTCGACGCGCACGCACAGGTCGACGCTGCGCTGGTCGAGGTACAGCGTGCCCGCCTGGAACACGGCTTTGCGCTTCGAATAGAAATCCGCGAACGAGACGAAGTTGCAGAGCAGCCGGTAGAGATCCCGCTTGTAGCGCAGGATCTTCTCCACCAGCGCGATGCCGGTCACCTCCGGCTCGAGCGCGCGGTCGCGGGCGACGAGCGACTCGATCCGGACCCGAACGCCGCTCGCGAGCAGCTCGCGCACGCGGGCGATGCCGAGCTTCTGCACTGCGCCGCCGGGGTTCGCGGCCGACCACGCGTCGAAGGGGGCGAGGGTCGCGGTGACCTGGCGCCACTCGTCGGCGGTGAGCGCGTCGCGCGCGCCGAGGAGCGGTTCGACCGCGGCGGTGCCGAGCGCGGCGATGCGGTCGGCCCACGCAGGGTTGATCCCCTCGACGAGCGGCAGCGCACCCCCCGGCGCGACGCGGGCCAGCGGGAACGAGGCGACCTCTTCGCCGGTGGGCGTGAGCACGTTCGCCGCGACCGCCACGTACTCGGCCTCGCTCCGGTTGAGCGCCGATTCGGCGCGGCGGTCGAATGCGGCGAGGCGGCAGCGCGTGAACCAGTCGTCGACCTTGGCCCGCACCTGGGCGAGCGCGCGTGCCGCGTCGGCGGTGGCATCGCCGAGCGGCAGGACCGCGGACGCGTTCGCCTCCGCCTTCTTCCACCACGTGTCGAACGCCTCCGCCGCGGCGAAGAACGCGTCGACCTTCGCCTGGCTCACGCCGGGCTTGCCGCAGCGATCGGTCTCGCCGCCCAGGCACGCCACGATGTCGTCGATGGCGCGGGCGGTCGCGTCGTCGTCGGCCGAGGCCGCAGGGACGATGCCATCGCCGTTGAACTTCATCTGCGCGTAGATGCGCGCGGTGTCCGCCGTGTCGGCCAGCGAGATGCGGTCGGCGTCGGGCGTCCCGAGTTCGCGCAGGATCTCGCGGGCCGAGGCGAGGATCTGCCGGCCTTCCGGATGCGCGTCGTCGATGGCGGCGAGCGCCAGGCTGTCGCCCCCCTCGATGAGCTGGCCGGCGTCGCGCAGCACCGAGACGGCCCACTTCACCGCCGCGCGGATCTCCGGCACGCGCAGGCGCCCGTCGCCGTCCGTGTCGATGAGGCGCAGCGTCTTCTCGTCGAATTCCAGGCCCTCCACGGGGCAGGAGAGCGCCACCCACAGCTTCGAGTCCAGCTCGTCGAGGTGGAGGAGATCCTCGGGGCGATCGAGAAGCACCTGATCGAAGCCGCCCGCGCGGAAGAAGCGGAAGCGATGGGGTTTCGTGGCCATGATCGCGCGAACCTACCACCGCCGCGGTCCCGTCCGCGACAGCGAGGCAGCCGGGCGCCGCTCTGCTACCCTCCGTACGACGGGTGGCCAGCACTTCGCCCGGCCGCCGCCTCGGGAGGACTGCCATGTTTGCGAAGCTCGCGTTCGTGCTGCCGATGCTGCTGCTCGCCTCCAACGCGCTCGCGCAGGCCAGCGTCACGGGACGCTGGACCACCATCGACGACGAGACCGGCAAGCCGAAGTCGGTGGTGCGGATTTGGGAGGAGGGCGGAAAGCTCTACGGCAAGATCGAGAAGCTGTTCCGCGCGCCCGACGAGGATCCGAACCCGAAGTGCGTGGAGTGCGACGGCGAGCTGAAGGATCAGCCGATCATCGGCATGACCATCCTGCGCGACCTCGAGAAGGACGACGACGAATGGTCGGGCGGCACCGTGCTCGATCCGAAGAACGGCAAGACCTACAGCTGCAAGGTCGCGCTCGAGGACGGCGGCAAGAAGCTCAAGGTGCGCGGCTACCTGGGCATCTCGCTGCTCGGCCGCACGCAGCACTGGGTGCGTGCGGATCCCGAGAAGGAGCCGAAGGCCGACGAGCAGAAGGAAGCGGCGAAGTGACCCTCATCCGCGCATGCGGATGAGCCCCTCCTGCGCGCTCGACGCCACCAGCCTGCCGTCGGCGGCGAAGATGCGCCCCTGCACGAAGCCGCGCCCGCGCGACGCGCGCGGGCTCTCCATCACGTGCAGCAGCCATTCGTCCGCGCGGAAGTCGTCGTGGAACCACAGCGCGTGGTCGAGGCTGGCCACCTGCATGCCGGGCGTGAGCCACGAAACGCCGTGCGGAAGCAGCGACGTGCCGATGAAGAAATAATCCGAGACATACGTGAGCAGCGCCGCGTTGATGGCCGGATCGTCGCCGACGTGGCCGCGCCCCCGCATCCATACCGCCCGCTTCGGCGGCCGGGCCTCGGGCGTGATCGGATCCAGCGGGGGCTCGATCGGCCGCATCTCGAACGCGCGCGGCGCGAGGATGCGTTCGCGAAGCCGGCTCGGGTAGCGGGCGGCGAACGCCGCCACCAGCTCCTCGTCGGCGGGCACGCTCTCGGGGGGCGGCACCTGCGGCATGTCGTCCTGGTGCGCGAAGCCGCCCTCGAGGCTCTGGAACGACGCCGAGAGGTGGAAGATGGGGCGCCCCTTCTGTTTCGCCACCACGCGCCGCGTGGTGAACGAGCCGCCGTCGCGGATGCGATCCACGTGGTAGATCACCGGGCGCGAGACGTCGCCGGTGAGCAGGAAGTAGCTGTGCAGCGAATGGACGCGCCGCTGCGGGTCGACGGTCTTCTGGGCCGCCGCCAGCGCCTGCGCGAGCACGTGGCCGCCGTAGAGCTGGCCCCAGCCCGGATCCTCGCTCCGGCCGCGGTAGAGGTCCTCGTCGAGCTGCTCCAGGGCGAGCAGGTCGACCAGCTCGTCCAGCGAGTTCATCATGGCGCGTTCCTCCGGGCCCGCGCGCCCGGTGGTGCGGCGGGCGGGTCCGCGGTCTAGGTAGCCGCGAAGGACGCACCGCGCATCCCCGAATATCGAGCTGCCGGTCTGCGACGACCTCGCGCCTTCAGGCGCGCCGGGGATCGATCGGCAGCGGACTGCCGACGCCCGATTCGACGATCGCCGCGGCGGCAAGGCAAAGGTCCTCGCGCCAGAGGTCCGCGTAGATCTGGATCCCCGTCGGAAGGCCATCGGCGACGCCCATCGGCAGCGCCACCGCCGGGATGCCCAGCACGTTGCCCGGGGTGAGGAAGCGCACGGTTTCGCGGAGGAGCTCGAGTCCGTGTTCGGGATCGAGGTCGGCGTCGGGGCGCCACACCGGCGTGCCCCAGTTCGGGCCGACGACGACCGGGTACTCGGAGAAGAAGCCCGACCACGTGCGGGCGAGGCGCGAGCGATCGACCATCGTGCGGTGGTCCATCTTCGCCGCCCGGGCGATGCGCAGCAGGTGGTCGTGCAGGGCCGGCGAGAGGATCGGGCGCGACTGCGCCGCAATCGTGGTGACTTCGGTCGCGAGCAGCTCGAGGAAGAGCTCGTTCACCCGCGGCAACTCGGGCGGCACGGCCTCCTCGACTTCCCATCCGGCGGCGTCCAGCAAGGCGCCGGCGCGCTCGATCGCGCGAACGGTGGCGGGCTCGAGCGGCGTTCCGGGCAGGCGCGTCACCAGCGCCGCACGCCGCTCGTCCGGCGGCGGTCCTTCGAGCGGCACGTCCACGGAACGAGGATCGCGGATGTCACGGCCCGCGAGGATCGAGAGCGCCAGGCGCAAGTCGTCGACCGAGCGCGCGATCGGCCCGGGCGCGAGCATGAGCTGGCCGGCGAGCCCCAGATCCTGCGGCGGGAGCGAAGCTGCGTGGGCGATGCGGCCGGTGGTGGGCTTGAGCGCGAGCACGCCGCAGCATTGCGCCGGCACGCGGAGCGAGCCGCCCATGTCGCCGCCCAATCCCAGCGGCGACATGCCGGTGGCCACAGCGGCCGCATCGCCGCCACTCGAGCCGCCGACGGTGCGCCGAGCGTCGTGGGGATTGAGCGTGCGGCCGTGCAGCGGGTTCGTCGTGCACAGCCGCAGGCCCAGCTCGGAGAGATTCGTGCGGCCGATCGGGATGCCGCCTGCCGCCCTCAGCCGGGCGACCGCCGGCGCATCGAGCCAGGGGAGAGCGTCGCGCAACGCGGGGACGCCGTGCGTGGTCGCCGAGCCAACGAGATCGAAGTTCGCCTTCACGGTGAACGGCACGCCGTGCAGCGGGCCACGCGGCGTGCCGCGGTCGGCCGCGTCCGCGGCGGCGAGGGCCGATTCGCGCAGGTCGGTGGCGATCGCACCGAGGTAGCCATCGTGCGCGTCGATGCGCGCGAGATGCGCCTCGACGACCTCGCGGCTCGACACCTCGGCGCGGCGGATGCGGGCGGCGAGCGTCGTCGCCGTGTGCTCGTACAGGCGTGGGGCAGGGCTCACGTGTTTCCGTATCCGTCGACGTCCATGCCGAAATGCTGGGCGATCGCCACCGCCGTCTCCACCGGAACGAGCGTGTGGCGCAAGCGATTGCGCGCCGGATCGAGAAACAGCCCGCGTGCGTCGCGGAAATCCGTGCGCGTGAGCGTGCAGCCGGTGAACGTGCTGCCGGACAGGTCGGTGCCGCGGAAGTCGGCCTCCGTGAAGTCGACGTCGGTGAACGTCGCCTCGGTGGCCGAGCAGCGGAGGAGCGACGTCTTGCGCAGCGCGAGCCCCACGAACGAGGCGTACCGCAGCTTGCAGTCGTCGAACGCGAGCTCGGGGTGGGGCGCGATCCTGCCCCAGTCCACGCCGAGCAGCTTGGTGCTCTCGAACCGCACGCCCCGAAGGCCGGTTTGATCGAACGTTGCGCCGCTCAAATCCGAGCCGACGAACGTGCACCGCTCCAGCTTGCTCTTGCGCCAGCGGCTCTCGCGCAGCACGCAGCTTCGAAAGGTGCAGCGGAAGAATTCCTTGCCACCGAGATCGACGCCCGCGAGTTCGAGGCCCGTGAACGTCTCGTTCTCGAAGTAGTCGCCGCTCTCCAGACGCTCGTTCGCGCGCGGTTCCGTCATTGCGGGCTCCCGCCCGCCCGTATACCGGCCGGTCCGGCGGTGCGAAAGCGAAACGCACCGCCTTTCCGGAGCGTTGTTCGCCCGCACCCCGGTGCGCACTCCTGCCCGGGTGAAAGCGAACCTGCTCGCCTGGGCGGTGCAATTGCTGCTCTTCGCCGCGGCCTGGCTGCTCTTCGCCAACGGCGTCGACGAGTACGAGGCGCTCGCCGCCGCGATCTTCGGCGCCGCCGCCGCGGGCCTGGCGACGCTCGTCTCGGCGACCGGCCTGGTGCGGTTCCGGCTCGACGTGCGTTGGGTGGGCGAATTGCTCCGGTTGCCCTTCGACATCGCCCGCGGGAGCGTGCGCGTGGCGCTGGTGCTCGTGCGCTGGCGCCCGGGATCGCACCAGGGCGCTTTGCCGTTCGACCCGGGCGGCGACGATCCGGCTTCGGTCAACCGCCGCGCCGCCGCGACGCTGCTCGGCACGGTCGCTCCCGACGTCGTGGTGGTCGAGCTGGATCGGGACGAGCGCGTGCTCCGCTACCACCGGCTCACGCCGGGCGGGCCCTCCGGCTCCAGCGAGAGGCTGGCGAAGCCATGAGCGCGATGCACGGGGCCGCCATCGCCTTCCTGCTGCTGCTCGTCCCGTGCGGCGCCGCCGCGATCGCGGGCGGCTGGCTGCAGCGCATCGTCGGACTCGTCACCGCGTCCAGCCTGGTGGTGATGCTGCTCGTCGTTCTCTCGGTCGCGTTCGAGCGCACGGCGTTCCTCGATTTGCCGCTGGCGCTCACGCTGCTGTCGTTCGGGGCGGGCCTCGTGTTCGTGCGGTTCGAGGAGAAGGCCGAATGAGCGCCGTCCTCCTCGTGCTCGCGGTCGCGTTCGCCGCGTTGGCGGTCGCCGGCGTGGTGGCGCTGCCGGCCACGTGGCAGCGCCTGCACGCCTTCGGGCTCACCACCGCCAGCCTGTGGCTGGTCGCGCTCGCGGTCTGGTTCGGTCCGAGCGGCACCGAAGCACGCACCAAGACGACGTCGATCGCGGTGGTGGCGACGTTCGCCAACGGCGGCCTCGCGCACGCGATCGCCAGGGCCGAGCGCCTCCGCAGGCAGGAGGGCCGATGACGCCCGACGCGATCCTCCAGCACGCGGCGCTGGTGTTCGTCGGAGCCGCGGCGCCGGTGGTGGTGCTGATCCGCAAGCCCGTTTCGCAGGCGATCGCGCTGTCGCTCTACGGCCTGCTGCTCGCGGTGCTCTTCTTCGCGTACCAGGCGCCCGACGTCGCCCTGGCGCAGATCGTGGTGGGCGCCGTGCTGCTTCCGCTCATGATCCTGCTCACGATGGCGCGTGCCCGCCGGCAGGAGGAGGAGTGAACGCCGGCCGGCTCATCGTCTTCGGGCTCGGCGCGGTCGCGCTGGCGATCGCCCTGCTGCTCGGGGTGGGCGGGCTGCCGCCGGTGGGCGACTACCGCGGGCCGTACGGCGACGTGGTCTACGCCATCGCCGGTCCGGAGCGCCACGCCGCCAACGCCGTCGGCGCGCTGGTGTTCGACATCCGCGCGTTCGACACGCTGCTCGAGGAGTTCATCCTGTTCGGTTCGGTCACCGGCGTCGCGGTGCTGCTCCGGCCGACCCGGCGCAAGGGCGACGGGAGCGCGGCGCGGACGATCGCCGACGCGGCCGACCGGCTGGTCGTGTTCCTGCTGGTCGGTATCGGCGTCACCTTCGGTTTCTACGTTGTCGTCCACGGCCAGATCACGCCGGGCGGCGGGTTCCAGGGCGGCGCGTTCCTCGCCTCGATTCCGCTGCTCGTCTACCTCGCGGGTGGTCCGGGCGTGCTCTACCGGATCGTCCCTCGCGGGCTCGTGGCCGGCGCCGGCGCCGCAGGCGCGTTGCTCTTCGCCGCCATCGGACTGCTGGGCCTCGCCGCCGGTGGGGCCTATTTCGAAAACGTGATCCCCTTCGGCCCGCGGAAGAGCTCGATCGTCTCGGGCGGCATCATTCCGCTGCTCAGCCTCGCGTCGGGCCTCGAGGTCGGGGCCGGTTTCGCGCGGCTCATCCGCGTCTTCCTCGAGGAGCGGCTCCGGCCATGAGCGCGCATTTCGCCTATGGGATCGCCGTGTGGATCCTGCTGTGGGGCCTCTACGGCGTCGCCAGCAGCCGCCACCTCGTGCACCTGGTCGGCTGCCTCGCCATCATCCAGTCCTCCACCTACGTGCTGCTGCTCGGCATC
>Ga0164243_10014529_pt1 | contig 10955 bp, 7 predicted proteins | sample OricompcompostOP_FD_108781 | JGI IMG/M metagenome (GOLD analysis project Ga0164243, IMG submission 108781) | Organic Plus compost microbial communities from Emeryville, California, USA - Original compost - Organic plus compost (OP) | ecosystem: Engineered > Solid waste > Mixed feedstock >...
CGGAGAGCGTCTTCTTCGCCTTCCAGATGACCTTCGCGGTCATCACCCCGGCGCTGATCGTCGGCGCCTATGTCGAGCGCATCAAGTTCTCCGCCGTGCTGCTGTTCAGCGGGCTGTGGCTCTACGCCGTCTACGCCCCGGTCGCACACTGGATCTGGGGCGGCGGCTGGCTGGCGCAGCTCGGCGTGCTCGACTACGCCGGCGGCCTGGTCGTACACGCCACCGCCGGGATCTCCTCGCTGGTGGTCGTCGCCCTGCTCGGCCCGCGCGACGGTTTCCCCAAGGAGCTGCAGCCGCCGCACAATCCGGGCATGACGATGATGGGCGCCGGCATGCTGTGGGTCGGCTGGTTCGGCTTCAACGGCGGCAGCGCGCTGGCGGCGAACGCCGCGGCCGGCTCGGCGCTGGTCGCCACCCACCTGTCGGCTGCCACCGCCGGCCTCGTCTGGGCGCTGATCGAGCGGGTCCGCTTCGGCCGCTCCAGCATGGTCGGCCTGGTCACCGGCGTGGTCGCGGGCCTGGCCACCATCACCCCGGCCTCCGGCTTCGTCGGCCCCGCGGCGGCCGTGCTGCTCGGCGGCTGCGGCAGCCTGGTGTGCTTCGTGGCGGTCGAGATCGTGAAGCACCGGCTGAAGATCGACGACAGCCTCGACGTCTTCGCCGTCCACGGCGTCGGCGGCATCCTCGGGACCCTGCTGGTCTCGGTGCTGGTCTCCGCCGGGCTGGGCGGGGCGGGCCACGCCGAAGGCATGACCGTCGCCCGGCAGGTCGGCGTGCAGGCGCTCGGCGTCGTCGCGGTCTGCGCCTGGTCGGCGATCGTCTCGCTGGTGCTGGTGCTGATCTGCCGCGTCACGGTCGGCCTGCGCGCCCACGACGAGGACCTCGAGGAAGGCCTCGACCTGTCGGCCCACGGGGAGCGCGCCTACACCATCTGAGGCGAAGCGCGGGGCACGTCATTTGAGCGTGTGCCCAACGGGCAAGCGCGCATCCTTAACGCTGCGAGCGGCCCGCGCCCCCCTATCACCCGGATGGCCGTCGGCCCCGCCCGCGCTTGGCGCGCGCGGGGCCGTCCGGACGGCAAGAAGCGCCGCCCCCCCCTACTCCGCAGGCTCTGCAGCCGCCCGTCGCCCGGCCCCGGAGGCTTCGACCACGCGCGTCTCGGGCGGCCGCTTCGTGCCGGGGATCGGCGGCGCGCCGGACGGCAGCGGCTCGGCGGGGTCGCGCACGAAGGCCAGGACGTCCTTCCAGACGACCGGTCCCTGGAGATCGCGGGTCAGCAGGTGCCAGCCGTCGGCGTAGTAGGCGGAGCGGTCGTCGGGCTTCAGCCGCTTCGCCGCCTTGAAGGCGGCGTTCTTGGGGATGATCTCGTCGTTCGCGCCGTAGAGATAGAGCGTCGGCACGGCCGCCTCGCCGACCGCCTCCGAGGCCCGGTCCATCATGCTGACCAGGCCGTAGAGGGTGTCGGAGCGCGCGCCCCAGACCATCAGCGGATCGCGCCCCATGGCGAGCAGTTCCTCGCGGTTGTCGGTCGGCTGGATCCGCCGCGTCAGCCAGTCCGGCGGCGTGTAGACCTTCGCGGCGGTGAAGTTGGCGGCCAGCCACAGGAGGGTGCGGTAGGGCAGCGGCTGCTCGCGCCAGCCCCAGACCGCCGGCGACAGCAGCACCAGCCGGTCCGCCACCGGCGGCCGGTCGGAGGCGAAGGCCTCGGCCGCCACCGCCCCGCCCATGCTCTCGCCGGCGACGGCGATGATCGCCTGCGGATAGCGCTGGCGGGCGAGCGCGACGACGGTGCGCAGGTCCTCCATCATCAGCTCGTCGCCCGCCCAGATGCCGCGTTTCGGCGAGCGGCCGAAGCCGCGCTGATCGTAGGCCAGGGTGGTGACGCCCTGCTCGGCCCACCAGGGCGCGGCCAGGTGGAAGGCGTTGGCGTAGTCGTTCATGCCGTGCACGGCGACGATCACCGCCCAGGGCTCGCCCTCGGCCTCCCAGCTGCTGAGGCCCAGGCGCGCGCCGTCGAAGCTGACCACGGCGTCGGTTTCGAACCGGGGTCCCTGGAAGCCGAACGGCGGCGTCCCCGGGGCCTGCATCACCATGGGCGTACAGGCCGCCAGGGTCAGCGCGGCGAAGAGAACGGCGAGAAAACGCGTCATGAAGTCGAACGGTCGTGGCGGCAGGCTGGCTCGCGCGGCCACCATAGGGGAGAACCTCGCGCCCGAACCAGAGGGTGAGAACCCGGAGCGGCGCGCCAGGGCCGCGCTGAGCTATTCGTCAGCTGCCGAGGATGGCGGCGGTCCGCCTGCGCAGCTCGGGGACGAGTTCGGCCTCGAACCACGGATGCCGCTTCAGCCAGCTGGTGTTGCGCCAGGAAGGGTGCGGCAGCGGCATGACGGCGGGCCCGAGGGCGCGCCAGCCGCGCACCGTCTCGGTCATCCCGCGTCGGCCGCCGAGCGCCCAGGCCTGGGCGTGGCCGCCCACCAGCAGGGTGAGCTCGACCTTCGGCAGCAGCGCCAGCAGCTCCTCGCGCCAGAGCGCGGCGCAGCGCGGCGGCGGCGGATAGTCGCCGCCCTTCGGGTCGGTGCCTGGGAAGCAGAAGGCCATGGCCGCCACCCCGATCTCGGCGCGGCCGTAGAAGGTGGCGCGGTCGATCCCCATCCAGTCGCGGAGCCGCTCGCCCGAGGGATCGTCGAACGGCAGGCCGCTCTCGTGCACCCGCCGCCCGGGGGCCTGTCCGCAGATCAGAAGCCGCGTCTCGGCGGCGGCCCGGACCACCGGCCGCGGCTCGTGCGGCCACTCGCCGGCGCAGGCGCGGCAGCCGCGGATCGCTTCGAGCAGCGCGGCGAGGTCCCTCGTCGCCATGTCGCCTTAAGCCGCGAGCATCGCCCTCTCCTTCTCGAGCAGGCCGGCGAAGGAGGGGCGAGCCAGGATGCCCGCGAGATAGGCCGCGGTCCGCGGGTGAGTGTCGGCGTTCACCGGGCACTGCGCGAAGGCCATGGTCGCGAACGGGCTGGCGACGGCGATGTCGGCGAGGGTGAAGCGGTCCTCGACCAGGTAGCCGGAGTCGGGGATCACCCGCTCCAGATAGTCGACCAGCCGCGGAAACTCGTCGCGCTGCGCCGCCTCGGCGACCGCCGGATCGGTCTGCATGCCGAGGAACCTCGGGCCGACGATGCGGGTGAAGACGATCTTCTGGCCGCAGGCGGAAGCCTCGGTGTCGGCGAACTCCTCGAACCAGATGGTGCGGGCCCGCGCCTTCGGCTCCAGCGGGATCAGGTTCGGCTCCGGCTTGATCGCGTCGAAGTAGGTGACGATGGCGGTGGAGTCCGCGAGCATGAAGTCGCCGTCCTTCATCGCCGGGATCTTCCCGAACGGGCTGGCCTCGGCGAACTCGGACCCGACGGCGCGGCGGCCGCCCGGCTGGGCGTCGAAGGGGATGCCCTTTTCGATGGCGAACACCATCGCCTTGCGCACGAAGGGCGACAGCGAACTGCCGTAGAGGACGATCATCAGGCGCTCTCCTCGATGGCGGGCGGGTCGCCCTCCTGCGGCAGGCGCAGGCGGTAGACGCCCTTGAACTTCTCAGGGTCGGCCGGCTTGTTGTGGCGGGTGATCACCAGCCGGTTCTGCCGCGCCAGGCCCACCGCGGTGGCGCGGACGTGGCCGAGCAGCCGGCGCCAGCCTTCCGGATCGACCGCCCGGGCCACCTCTTCCGGCGAGATCGACTTGCCGGGCGGGACCTTGGCGAGAAGGTCGAAGATGGCGGTTTCGACGGGGGCGCTCATCGGCTGTCTCGGTTCAGGGTTCCGCGGGTGGGTCTGCTGGCGCCCTCGTAGAACCGCAAGCCGCGCGCGTCTCGCCAAAAGCGCACCGACCTTCGCCGCGCCGTCGGGCACGGCGCCGTCCACCTGGTCAGCCGACCCGGCCGAGCCAACCATCGCGGAGGCTCCAGGAGGCTCCATGTTTGGCGATCGCCCAGCATCTTGCCGCCCGGGTCGCAAAGCTGTGCCTCTGGGTGACAGCCCTCCGGTTGACGACATGGCGGCGCCGACCCCAACAATCCGCGCAAGAATACAACTAATGATTGGGGAGCAAATGCTGATCAGGAAGTCTTTCCTGGCGGCGACGGCGTGCGCGTCTGCACTCGTCGCGGCCATGCCCGCTGCTGCGCAAGAAGCCCAGCTTTCCGAAATCATCGTCACTGCGCGGAAGCGGCAGGAATCCATCCTCAACGTGCCGGTGATCGAGACCGCGATCCCGCAGGCGCAGCTCGAACGCTTCCAGACCCAGGATCTCAGCGACCTGTCGACACGGGTGCCGGGCCTGTCGCTCGGCGAGGCGGTGCTGTCGATCGGCACCCAGGTGTCGCTGCGCGGCGTCGGCACCAACACCCTCGACGCCGGCGTCGACCAGTCGGTGTCGCTGAACCTCGACGGGCTGCAGCTCAGCAACGGGCTCGCCTACTCCGCCGGCATGTTCGACGTCGGCCAGGTGGAGGTTCTGAAGGGGCCGCAGGCGCTGTTCTACGGCAAGAACAGCCCGGGCGGGGTGATCGCCATCCGCACCGCCGACCCGACCGACCGGGTCGAGGTGATCGGCCGCGCCGGCTACGAGTTCGAGGCCCGCGAGCGCCGCGGCGAGCTGATCCTCTCCGGCCCGGTTAGCGACTGGGCCAAGCTGCGCCTGGCCAGCATGTATTCGCAGCAGGACGGCTTCTTCAAGAACAAGGCGATCGCCGCCCCCGGCACTGGCGCCCTGCCGCCGCGCAACAAGCGCAGCGCCGAGCTGACCAGCTACATCATCCGCGGCACGGCGCTGCTGCAGCCCAACGACCGGTTCGACGCCCGCATCAAGCTGAACATCGTCCACGACGACTCGCCGGAAGGCGGCGCCGAGCAGTACGTCTCCTGCCCCGACGGCGCGGTCGCGGTCCTGCCCGTGCCCGGCATTCCGTTCCTCGGCGGCGGCGAGGACTGCAAGAAGGACCGCACCCTGCGGGTCGTGAACCTCGATCCGAACGCCTTCATCGGCGTCAAGAACGGCGGCCGGCCGTTCATCACCACCGACCAGCACTTCGGCACCGCCGAGCTGAACTTCCAGTTGCGGGACGGCCTGACCCTCACCTCGACCACCGGCTACTACTGGCTGAAGTCCTCGAGCCTGATCAACGGCACCCAGACCACCTTCGCCGCGACGCCGCTGGCCGCCGAGAACGACTTCCGCCGGCGCGACTTCACCCAGGAAGTGCGCGTGAACTCCGACTGGGACAGCCCGCTCAACTTCACCGCCGGGGCCTACTACCAGGACGCCGAGTTCACGAACGTCATCACCCTGCGCGGCAACACCGCGCTCGGCCTGCCGACGCTGCTGGCGAACGGCAGCCACGACGTCCAGATCGAGTCCTCGTCGGTGTTCGGCCAGCTGCGCTGGCGGGTGATCCCCGAGCTGGAGGTCGCCGCCGGCGCCCGCTGGACCGACGAGCGGCGGTCCGACGACGCCCGCAACTTCCTGCTCGGCCGCCGCGTGCAGCTCGCCGAGCCGAAGATCTCCTCGCAGAACCTGTCGCCGGAACTGACGCTCACCTACCGGCCGAAGGACACCCTGACCCTCTTTGGCTCCTTCAAGCGGGGCTACAAGTCGGGCTCGTTCACCGTCACCACCCCGGCGATGGACGGCATCGACAACGCCTTCGGCGACGAGAAGGTCACCGGCGGCGAGGTCGGCCTGAAATCGCGCCTGTTCGACCGGACGCTGGCGCTCAACCTGGCGGGCTACTACTACAAGTACACCGGGCTGCAGGTGGGGGCGAACGAGATCGCCCAGGACGGCCTGCCGCAGATCCACACGATTAACGCCGGCGGCGCCAAGGTGTACGGCATCGACTTCGACGCGGTCTATCGCGTGCCGCAGGTCCCGGGCTTGAACCTGCACGGCGCGGTGAACTGGAACCACGCGCGGTTCACCACCCTGGACAACGTTCCCTGCTGGGGCGGCCAGATGATCTCGGAAGGCTGCAACCAGCTGCTCAATCCGGCCACCGGGGCCTTCACCTCGCAGCGGAACCTGAAGGGCATCCCGCTGGTCCGAGCGCCCGACTGGCAGGCGAACTTCGGCTTCGACTACGAGATCCCGGTCGGCTCGGACATGCGGCTGATCCTCGCCAGCGACAACCAGTACTCGGGCAAGTACACGACCATCCTCGGCAACCGTCCGGACTTCTACCAGAAGAGCTTCGTCAAGGCGGACCTCTCCCTGACCCTGCAGAGCAAGGACGATCGCTGGGAGGTCGCGCTGATCGGCAAGAACCTGAACAATGCGCTGAGCAGCGGCAACTGCGTGAACCTGAACGCGCAGAACGGCCAGGTCCTCGGCGGCCAGAACACCGGCACCAACACCCGCGGCCCCGCCGGCATCGACGAAGTGGCCTGCTTCGTCGACCGCGGCCGCGAGCTCTGGGTGCGGTTGACCTACCGGCCGTTCAGCTAAGCCGGCTCGAGCGGCTTACGAGGGCGGAGCCCGCCCCGGGGGGAGGCGGGCTCCGCATTGGTTTCCGGCAGCGGTCACACACCGATGGCCGGCCGCCGTCGGCGAGGATCACCAGAGCGGGCGTTCCTGCAGCGCCGCGCGCCGCTCGCGGACGATCCGGTCGCGCTGCTCCGGCGTGACCGTGGCGGTGTCGGCCGGCAGCAACTGGCGCACCTCGGCCAGCTTTACCTTGCGGACCGTCGGCGTCGGCGTCGCGTCGCAGTCGGCCCAGCGGCCCTGGATCAGGCCGGTCGGATAGCCGGCGGTGTCGAGCCAGTTGGCCACGCCCGGGTCCTTGGCCGAGACGACGATCCGCAGCACCCCGTCCTTGTCGACCCCGGCCTGCGCGTCGTTCAGGCTCGAGTGGTTGTTGTACCAGTCGGTGGTCTCGTAGAGGTCGTTGGTCAGGATCAGCGAGCGGTAGCCGCACTTGGCCGGCGCCGGGGTCTCGACGATCAGCGCCTCGTCGTCGGCGAGGTCGTAGGCGCCCTCGTAGTACGACTGGCCGGTGAGCAGGCCGCTGGTCTGGCTGAGGCCGAAGACCTTCAGCTTGTTGACGTAGCCCTCCTGGCGCAGCTTGGCGACGTGGTCGACGAACAGCAGGCCGATGAAGTCGACCGCGGCGGGCAGCCGCCGCAGCCGCCGCTCCAGCTCGGCCGCCGCCGGCCGCGACCGCGGCGCCGGTATGTCCAGCCGCTCGATCGTCAGCGTCGGATTGCGCTCGCCGGCCCAGTCGGCGCTGACCATGCGGACCAGGAGCTTGTTGGTGGTCGGCTCCAGCTTCCACCAGTCGCCCGTGTAGCCTTCCGGCCGCTCGGCGCTGAGGATCACGTCGAAGCGGTCGTCCTTGTCGGCCTGCAGCTCGCCGAACTCGTGGCGCGGCCGCGGCCCGCCTTCCGGCTTGAAGCCGGGCTCGCCGGGGCTGGGCGGCGCCTGCGAGACGTTGAACATCCGCAGCGATCCGCGCACCCCGCGCAGCCGGTAGACGCCCTCCGGCCGCACGCGCGCGGTGCGATAGACGGTGTCGGCGTTCGGCTGGCCGACGTTCAGCACCTGGCCGATCTGCGGCAGGAACTGCGGATGGTCCGGATCGCCGGCCAGCGCGTCGAGCGCCTGGGAGGTCAGCGCCTCCAGCGCCAGGCGGGCGACCTCCTGCTGCACCTGAGGGTCGTTGCGCTGGGCCTCCGGCAGACGCGCGAGCATGCGGCTCGGCAGCGTCCGCAGGCTGTCGACGAACTCGTCCCAGCCGGCGACCGTCGGGCCGCCCTCGGCGGCGCGCGGCGCCGCCGTGGCCGTCTGCGCGCGCGCCGCCAGCCCGGGCAGGGCCAGCAGGCCGGCGAGCGGGATCAGCCATTTCAGGTGTTGCTTCTTCATTATTTCCTCCCGAGGCGTTCCCGGTCAGGCGGACCTGACCGGGGCGGGCTCGTTGCACCGAACGCGTGTGGCTACAGCCAAGCCGTTCAGTAGCGGGCGCGCAAGGTCACGCCGTAGGTGGCCGGGTCGCCGAGGGTGGCATATATCGCCCCGGTGTTGCCGAGCCCGGGGCCGCGGGAGGTGAAGTACTTCTTGTCGAGGATGTTGCGGCCCCAGACGTAGGCGTCCCAGCGGCCGTCGGCGGCGCGCACGCCGAGACGGGCGTCGAGCAGGTTGAGGCTGGGCAGCCGGGTGTAGATGCTGTCCGTGGTGTTCGAATAGATCGACGAGCGGAAACTGTCGTCCACCGCCAGATAGGCCTCGGCTTCCCGCGCGCCGAGCGTCAGCGGCTGGCGGAACTCGGCCCCGGCGGCGACGGTCCAGCGCGGCACGCCGGCGAGCGGACGCCCGCTCAGGTCGCAGCCCGCGCTGAGGATGTTCTCCAGGCCGCAAGGGGCGTTCGGATAGTCCTTGTACTCGGCGTCGTTGTAGGCGGCCGAGGCGTAGACCGAGAGCCGGCGGTTGGGCTCGGCGCGGAAGTCGGCCTCGAAGCCCTTCACCTCGACCTTCGGAATGTTCGCCAGGTAGGTCTTGGTCGTGCCGGTGACCACCAGGGTGCCCTGATAGTCCTTGTCGCGCTGGTAGTAGGCGGCCAGGTTCAAGGTGACGCGGCGGTCGAACCAGCGCGTCTTCACGCCGACCTCGACGCTGTCGATGGTCTCCGGCTCGATCGTCGTCGTCGCCCCCGCCGGCAGCTGGGAAAGGTTGACCCCGCCCGAGCGGTAGCCGCGCGCCAGGTTGCCGTAGGCCAGGATGTCGTCGGTCGCCTGGTAGGCCAGGTTCAGCTGGCCCGAGACGTTGCTGTCGCTGGTCTTGGCCTTGTACGCGGTCGGGACCGCCAGGGCCGCGCGCAGCGCCGCCAGCGAGGCCAGCGGACCGGTGAGCGGCGCGCCGCCGCCGACGGTCTGGTCGAAGCGGCCCTTCTTGCTGTCGTGCGTGAAGCGCAGGCCGCCGGTCAGCCGCCACTGGTCGGTCAGGTGGAGCACCGCCTGGCCGTAGGCCGCATAGCTGGTGGTGTTGGCGCTGGAGGTGGTCTCCAGGCCGTAGCCGTCGGCGACCACCGCGGGGACCGCCGGGCCGAACAGCACATAGCTCGCGGCGTCGCCGTAGCGCTGGGTCGAGTAGCCCTTGATCTGCTCGCGGTAGAAATAGAGTCCCGCCACGTAGTCGATCTTGTTCTCGCCGGCCGAGGCGATGCGGAACTCCTGGGTGAACTGGTTCTGGTGATTGACGGCGTCGGCCTTGGTCATGATCGACAGGGGGCTGTGGTCGACGTCGTTGCGCGGCCACCAGTTCCAGAAGCGCCAGGCGGTGATCGAGCTCAGCACGTACTTCGGCTGGGCCCAGTCGGCCTGCAGCGACACCCCGCCGGTCTCCTGCTGGGCGGAGACCACGTTGTTGACGTTCACGTGCCGCTCGTACGGGTCGACCACGGGCGTATAGCCGAAGGCCTCGGCGATGCTGCGGTAGTCCTTGCCGTTCGGCGGCGTGACGATGCCCGCCAGCACCTGGTAGCAGCAGTTGGCGGTCTGCCGGCTGTAGTCGCCGATGAAGCGCAGCTTCAGGTCCTGGTTCGGCTCGTAGAGCAGCTGCCCGCGCGCCGAGATGTTGCGGTAGCCGTTGACCTTGTCGCCGTCGAAATCGTTGGTCGCCAGACCGTCGCGCCGCGAGGTCGACAGCGACAGCCGGCCCGCCAGGACGTCGCCCACCAGCGGCCCGGAGACCGTGCCCTTCACCACGTAGTGGCCGTAGTTGCCGGCGGTCACCTCGCCGACCGCCTGGGGCGTGAAGGTCGGGCTGGCGGTGGTGATGCTGATCGCACCGGCGGTGGTGTTCTTGCCGAACAGCACCCCTTGCGGCCCCTTCAGAACCTCGACGCGCTCGACGTCGATCAGGTCGAAGCTCGCGGTGGCCGGGCGGTTGTAATAGACCTGATCGACATAGAAGCCGACGCCGGGCTCGGTGCCGTCCGAGGCGACGCCGGTGGCGTTGCCGAGGCCGCGGATGTTGATGCTGGAGTTCCGCGGATTGAACGCGGTGAACTGCAGGCTCGGCACGTACTTCGTCAGCTGCGCGAAGTTGTTGGTGTTGGTCTGGGCGAGGAACTCGCCGCCGACCACCGCCACCGCCAGCGGCGCGGACTGGGCGCTCTCCACCCGGTGACGCGCGGTGACCACGATCTCGCCGACCGAGCCCTCGGGCACGGCGTCGGCCGCCGCTTCCACGTCAGCGTTCGCCGCGCCGTCGGCGGCCCAGGCCGGGGCGGCGGCCATGGCCAGAGCCGCGCAGGCCGCGGCGCCCACCAGGAGGCCGGCGCGGCGGCGCGCGGCGGGGCCCAGGATCGAGAGGTCGGCGGTGCGTTGGTCGGTCATGAGGATGCGTCTTCTTGTTCTTCATGGAAGGCGCCCCCGTGGGCCGTTGGTCGGCGTCACGGCGGCGCTGTCACGGCCTTAGCCGCACTGCGCCGCATCCCGCGTCAGAGATTTTCTATAATTCCTATTAGCATTGTGGGTTTTTGTCCCAGCCGCGCCCTTCGGGTAGGGCGATCGCATGTGCTCGAACGCCCCCCGTCTCCCGCCTGCGCCGGGAGCCGCCTCCCCCGCTGCGCGGTGGAGGATCTGAAAGCGCCAAGATGTCCACCGCTTGCGGGGGAGCTGTCAGCAAAGCTGACAGAGGGGGCGTCTTCGCCCTTATGCGACCGCCCAGCCCCGAGGGAGCTCCGCCCCCCTACATCCCCGCCTTCGCCGCCGGCCGCTCGCGCATGACGTCCGCCCAGCGGCGGAGGTTTTGCAGCTCTTCCGGCGGTCGGAAGCGGATCAGCCGGCCGAAGTCGAGGCCGATGAAGGCGGCGATGTCGGCGATGGTCAGGCGATCGGCGGCGAGCCAGTCGCGGCCTTCCAGTCGGGCGTCGAGGAAGGCCAGCCCTTTCGCCGCCTCCGCCTGCTGACGCGCGGCGAACGCCG
>Ga0164243_10014530_pt1 | contig 10954 bp, 11 predicted proteins | sample OricompcompostOP_FD_108781 | JGI IMG/M metagenome (GOLD analysis project Ga0164243, IMG submission 108781) | Organic Plus compost microbial communities from Emeryville, California, USA - Original compost - Organic plus compost (OP) | ecosystem: Engineered > Solid waste > Mixed feedstock >...
CCTAAAACGCACGACGCGATAAATCTCAGAGACGGGATCGCAGGCGCGCGAGGCGTGCGAGGGTCGACTCCTTGCCGAGCAGCTCCATCGACTCGAAGAGCGGCGGGCTCACCCGGCGGCCGGAGAGCGCGGTGCGCAGCGGCCCGAAGGCCGTGCGGGGCTTGAGGCCCGCCCCCTCGATGAGCGCGGAGCGCAGCACGGCCTCGATCGGCTCGTGCCCCCAGTCGTCGAGCTGCTCGAGGGCCGCGACCGAGGCGTCGAGCACGAGGCGGGCCTCGTCGAGGTCCTTCTCGGCCGGGAGGGCGTCGGGGGCGTAGTCGAGCGCGTCGTCCGCGGTGAACAGGAAGGCGAGCATCCCGCGCACCTCGGAGAGCACCGTCACGCGCTCCTGGACCAGCGGGGCGGCGGCGCGCAGCAGCACGCTCTGCGTCGGAGTGGGCGGGTCGGCGATGAGCGCCGGCTCCGCCTCGCGGGCCGGCTGCCCCGGGGCCTCCTCGCGCGCGTCGAGGGCGCCGAGATAGGGCACGAGCCGCGCCGCGAAGTCGTCGGGGTCGAGCATCCGGATGTGGTCGCCGTTGATCGCGTCGGCCTTCTTCTGGTCGAAGCGCGCCGGGTTCGGGTTCACGTCGCGGATGTCGAAGGCCTCCACGAACTCCGCCTGCGTGAAGACGTCACGGTCCGGCGCGATCGACCAGCCGAGCAGCGCGAGGTAGTTGAGCAGCCCCTCCGGGATGAAGCCGCGGTCCCGGTGGTGGAACAGGTTCGACTCCGGATCGCGCTTGCTGAGCTTCTTCGCGCCCTCGCCGTACACGAGCGGCATATGCGCGTACTGCGGGATGAAGTCCGTCACCCCGAGCTCGATGAGCGCGAGGTAGAGCGCGATCTGCCGTGGCGTCGAGGAGAGGATGTCCTCCCCGCGAAACACGTGCGTGATCCCCATGAGCGCGTCGTCGACCGGGTTCACGAAGGTGTAGAGCGGGGCGCCGTTCGGGCGGACGACGACGAAGTCGGTGAAGCTGCCCGCCGGGAAGGTGATCTCGCCGCGAATGAGGTCCGTGAAGCCGAGGTCGGTGTCCGGCACGCGCAGCCGCAGGCTCGGCTGCCGGCCCTCGGCGCGGAACGCGGCGCGCTGCTCCTCGGTGAGGTCGCGCTCGAAGTTGTCGTAGCCCTGCCGGGGATCGCGACCGTTCGCCCGATTGCGCGCCTCCATCTCCTCAGGCGTCACGAAGCTCTCGTAGACGAGGCCCGCCTCCTTGAGCCGGCCGATGAGCTCCTGGTAGATCTCGCCGCGCTGCGACTGCCGATAGGGGCCGTGCGGCCCGCCCTTCTCGACGCCCTCGTCCCAGTCGATGCCGAGCCAGCGGAGCGCCTCGACGAGCTGCTGGTAGCTCTCCTCGCTGTCGCGGGCCGCGTCGGTGTCCTCGATGCGGAACACGAGCTTGCCGCCGGTGTGCCGCGCGTAGGCCCAGTTGAACAGCGCGGTGCGCACCATCCCGACGTGCGGGGTGCCGGTAGGCGAGGGGCAGAACCGCACGCGGACGTCGGCGCCCGTCGCGGTGGAGAAGGGGAGGGACATCCCTCTGATCCTAGTTCGCGCGGGGCCCTGCGAAACCGCCCCTCAGACGACGGCGAGCGCCGCCGCTCCCCCGAGGCCGAGCGCGATGCCGATCCACTGCGGCACGCTCAGCCGCTCGTGCAGCAGCCAGAGCGCGAGCACGACGGTGGAGAGCGGGTAGAGCGAGTTGAGCACGCCCATGACCGCGAGATCGCCGAGGTGCAGGCCCACGACGAGCAGGATGTTCGCGACCGCGAGGAGCGCCCCCGCGATGATCGCGAAGCCCGTCGCTCGGTTGCGGCCGAGACCCGCGAGCTCGGCCGCTCGGCCGCGGCGCGCGATCCGCACACTGAGCGCCGCGAGGATGATGACGGTGCCGGAGAGGTAGTCCCCGAGCAGCGGGACGAGCCCCGACTCGGGAGCGGTGAAGTCGATCGCGATGATGTAGCCCGCGAAGCCGAGCCCCGCGACGAGGGCGAGCAGCAGCGCGCGCGGCGTGATCCGCCGGCCGTCGCGCTGCGGCGAGACGCCGAGCAGCACGGCGGCGATCGCGACCGCGACGAGGGCGAGGTAGCCGACGACCGGGAGGCGCTCGCCGAGGGAGATCCCGACGATCGCCGGGATCACCGCGTAAAGCACCGCGACCGCGGGCGAGAGCACGCTCATCGGCCCGATCGCGAGGACGGCGTAGAACGCCCAGGTGCCGATGCCGCCCGCGACTCCCGCGACGAGGCCGAGGAGGAAGTCGCGCGCCGACCAGACCGGCTGCTCGATCGCGACGGCGATGGCCGCGCATGCCGCGGCGACGACGAAGGTGAGCGCGACCGCGAGCAGCGGCGAGAGCCGCCGGGAGGAGATGCCGCCGAGGAAGTCCGAGACGCCGTAGACGAGCGCGCTCACGAGACCCAGGACGGCGACCATGCCCCCAGTCAACCGGATGCGGGCGACAGCCGCGTCACGGCAGCACGAGGACGTGCCGGCGGTCCTCCGGCTCGAGCAGGTCGGGGAGGCGCCGATCGAGGGTCGCGAGCACGAGCCCCTTCGTCGCGGCGAGGTTGACGAGATGCAGGTCGGTGACCGAGCCGTGCCCGCCCGCGCGGGCGAGCGAGATCACGGGATCTGCGAGGGAGGAATCGTCGACGACGAAGGAGTGCCCCTCGACCGCGCGCAGTTCCCGCACCAGGCGCAGCGCCTGCGGCAGGGTCGCCGCGCGGTCCGCCAGGACGGCGCGGTTGCAGCTCAGCCGGACGAGCCCGGCTTCGACGATCGAGCACGTGGCCCAGGGCGCGCCGACGTCGAACCAGGTCCGCGCCCGGGCGTGGTGCAGATGGTCGGGCCAGGCGAGCGCGACGAGGACGTTGACGTCAAGCAGGAAGGACGTGGTCGAGGTCATCCCGCGCCTCCGCCTCCTTGACGAGCTCCGGTGTGATCGGCGGGGAGTCAGGCGAGGCGGGGAAGGTCGGGAAGGACCGGCGGAACCGCGGCGCGTCGACCGAGCTCGAGCCTGCGCCGAGCCCGCGGCGCGCCAGGCGAGAGACGACGGCGCCGAGCGAGACGCCCTCGTCCCGCGCGAGGGATCGCGCGGCGGCGAGCACCGCGTCGTCGAGGTCGAGAGTCGTGCGCATCACCTCATCATAACATCGTGACATCTAGATCCTCCCTCGCGACCCACCGAACGCCTCCGTCATGGAGCAGGATCGGCCCGCGCAGCGCGACCCCCGCGAGCGCGCACGCCTCCGTCACGAGAGCGAGCCAGGCGCGGTCGTCGGCCGAGAACAGATCCCGCCCGCGGCGCTCGTAGACGACCGCGAGCTCGGCCGCCTCCACCGCCTCGACGAGTTCGCCGAGGAACTCCGCGAGGCGAGGGGCGTCCCGACGGCCCGGGCGGCGCGGCACGTCGATCGGGGTGAGGACGGGCAGCTGGCAGCCGCGTTCGTCGAGGAACAGCAGCCAGAGCTCGCGCCGAAAGGCGCGCTCGAGCAGGGCGCCGACGCGCTCGAGCAGCGCCTCGTCGGTGTCGAGGGGGACGTCGCGGACATCGGAGTGGCGGGGCGATCTCATCCCGCCAGCCTGGGCGCGCGACGCGGCCCGCGACGGGCGCACCCCGGATCTGTGGAGAGGAGTGGGTTGTGGAGGAGAGGAGCCTCAGGCCGCCGCGGGCACGAGCACGACCGCGCCCAGGGCAAGGCCGAGGATCAGGGCCCAGGAGAGCGCCCCGGCCGCGAGCGCCCGCGGCCCCGAGCGCACGAGCCGTTCGAGCCGCAGCCCCGCGCCGATCCCGAACAGCGCCGCCGCGAGCAGCGCCGACTGCACGACGTCCGCGAGCGCGAGCACGACCTCCGGCACCGGGACGAACGTGCGGACCAGCACGAGCGCGACGAAGCCCACGATGAAGAGCGGCACGATCGGCGGGCGCTTCCCGGTCGGCGCGCCCGCGCGGGCATCCCGGCGGCGCGTTCCGAACGAGGCGATCGCGACCATGGGCGCGAGCATGAGCACGCGCGTGAGCTTGACGACGACCGCGATCGCGAGGGCCGCCGCTCCGGCGGTCTGGGCGGTCGCGACGACCTGGCCGACGTCGTGCACGCTCGACCCGACCCACTGGCCGAAGGCCGCGGGGCCGAGCCCGAGCAGCGCCGCGAGGGCCGGCAGCACGACGATCGCCGCCGTGCCGTACAGGGTCACGAGCGCGGTGGGCGTGCCGGAGTCCTCCCCCGGCGAGCGCCGAGCGGCTGACATCGCGCCGATCGCGGAGACCCCGCAGATCGAGAAGCCCGCCGCGAGCAGCACGGGCTCGTCCCCGGGCAGCCGGAGCAGCCGGCCGACGCCCCAGGTGATCGCGAAGGAGGCGCCGACGAGCAGGACGATCGCGAGCACCCCGAGCCAGCCGAGATGCGCGATGTCGACGAGGCTCAGCTTGAGCCCGAGCACGACGATCCCGAGTCGCAGCAGCCGCCGTGCCGCGACGCCGAGACCGGGCTTGAGAACGCCGTCCAGGAGCGGCCGCAACGGCGGGATGCATCCCGCGACCACGCCGAGCACGAGGGCCGCGGTGAGCCACGGGATGCCCGGCAGCGCCAGGTGCACCGCGTATCCGAGGGCGGCGCCGACCGCCGCGAGGGCGAGTCCGGGGATCGAGCGCATCCCCGCCAGCCTAGCGGGGACGCGATCTCACGCGATCCGCGGGCTCACCGCGACCGCGACCGTGCACACCCCGACGGTCGCGACGACCCCCATCGCGAGGGTGAGCCAGGCGAGTGCGGCGAGCCGTCTCCGGCCGCGCGGCACCGCGATCCGCACGACGACCATCGCGGCGTACAGCAGCACGACGAGCACCGCGGCGACCAGGGCGACGCCCGGTGGCGGCAGGGCCGTCATGGGCACGAGCAGGCCGAGCGCGACGAGGGCGAACAGGCCGCCCACGACGAGCCAGATCCGCCCCGTCGAGGTCGTGAGCGGCCCCTGGTCGCGCACCCGCGTCGAGGTCGACATGTGCCCAGCCTGCGCCGCCGGAGAGGAGCCGGCGCCGATGCCCAGCGAGCTCGCAGCCCGCGGGCATCCGGGGCTCAGTCGCGCGCGAGCGCCGGGTTGGAGAGCCGGCCGATCCCCTCGATCTCGATCTCGATCGTCTGGCCGTGCACGAAGCCGCCGAGCCCGGAGGGGGTGCCCGTCATGATGACGTCGCCGGGCAGCAGGGTCCACACGTCGGAGATGTACTCGATGAGCTCGGGCAGCGGGTGGATGAGGTCGCGCGTGTTCCCGTGCCGGCGCGGCTCGCCGTCCACCCAGCTGTTGATCTCGAGCCCCGCGGAGGGGTCGAGCTCGGTCTCGATCCACGGACCGAGCGGCGCGAAGGTGTCGTAGCCCTTCGCGCGGGCCCACTGGCCGTCCGCGAACATCTGGTCGCGCGCCGACACGTCGTTGCCGACCGTGTAGCCGAACACGTAGTCGGCCCAGTCCTCGGCCCTGACCTGCTTCGCGATCCGGCCGATCACGGCGACGAGCTCGGACTCGTGCGTGATCCGGCCCTCGACCGGCGGGATCCGGATCGGATCCCCCGGGCCGACGACCGCGGTGTTCGGCTTGAGGAAGATGAGCGGGTTCTCGGGCGCGTCGACGTTCGCCATGTCCGCGCGGTGCTCGGCGTAGTTGAGCCCCACGCACACGACCTTCGAACGCGGGATCACGGGCGCGAGCAGCCGCGCCTCGGCGAGCGGCACGCGCTCCCCGGTCGTCTCGTACCCGCTGAACATGGGGTCGCCCGCGAGGACCACGACCTCCTCGTCGTCGACGATCCCGAACCTCGGGTCGCCGCCCGTGCTGAACCGTGCGATCCTCACCCTGGAGAGCCTAGCGCGGCGCGCCCCCGCGTTCGGGGACGCATCCCGCCCCGTGCCCTCACACCCGCAGGAAGAGCTCGCGGATGATCGCGTCGAGGCGTGCCCTCTCACGCGGGTCCTCCTCCACGTGCCCGCGCGTGAGGGGAACCACCCGGCAGGGACCGCCCATCGAATCCGCGACCGCCCACTGACCGATGACCGGGACTACCGGATCCTCGCACGCCGGCGCGACCACGGTCGGAACCGTGACGAATCGGGCGCAGGTCGCCGCATCGAAATAGGCGAGCACGTCGAGCACGGCCGGATCCGCCTCCCAGCGCGCCCGGACCGCCGCGACACTGCCGCTCCCGCCGGCCCGGACCCGCGCCGGGTGATTGCCGAAGCTCGGAACCTCGAAGGCGGCGCCACGGATCCGGTCGTCCCACGCGAGGGCGATCGTCCCGATGCCCCCGCCGAAGCTGGCTCCCCAGAGGTGGATCGCCTCCGCGACCGCCGGCTCGAGGACGGACAGCGCGGTCACGGCGCACCAGACGTCCTCGACGTCGCCGCCGTGCACGTACTGGTCGCGCGACTCGATGCCGTGCAACACATGCCGACTCGGCTGCGCGGGGATATCGCCCATCAGGCTGAGCTCCGCGATGCCGCGCGGGCAGGCCCAGAGCACCGCCGCCCGCTCGATGCGCGGGTGGGCGACCTGGTCGGGGTGAATGCCACCGTAGCCCGGAAGGCGAACGATCCCGCGCTCGACCAGTCCGTCCACCGGCGTCGTGAGCCATGCCCCGATCGTGCGACCGTCCGTCGTGTTATAAACGATCCTGCGAAGGCGGATGTCGTCCGCAACCCGGTCATCGATCACCGATGGCTCTGGACGGATCGCCCGCGCTCGATCGAGTCGCGCTCCCCAGAACCCCGCGAGATCGTCTGGGACGGGCGGGGGCGGCGCTGCGGGAGGCCGAAGCGGCCCGCTCACCCGGGGAAGCGCCTTTCCAGCCACTCGAGCTGCAGACGACGATGCACCGGCCCCCCGCCCTCGTGCTGGTTGAACGGATAGCTCTCGATCTGCTTGTCGGGATGACTCCACCAGTTGTAGGCGGCGTACACCGTCGAGGGCGGGCAGACCCGATCCATGAGCGCGACCGAGAAGAGCGCGGGGACGTCGGCCTGCCGAGCCATGTTGACCCCGTCGAAGTAGGACAGCGTGCGCAGGGTCGCGTCGACGCTCCCCGGACGAGCCGCGAAGTACTCGACGAGCTCCCGGTAGGGGCCGGTCTCGGTGAGGGTCACCGCGCGCGCTATGTCGCACAGGAAGGGCACGTCGACGAGGGCGGCGGACACTCTGGAGGACAGCGCGGCCGCCGCGATCGCGACGCCTCCACCCTGACTGCCCCCCGCCACGATGACGGGCACGCCCTCGCCGAGCTCCACTGCCGCGTCGACGGCGCGAACCGCGTCGACGAAGAACCGACGGTAGTAGTAGCTCTCCGGCGACTCGATTCCGCGAGTGAGGTGGCCGGGCACGGACGGCTCGGAACCGTGAGGATCCGGCGTCACTCCGGGTCGGGCGGCTTTCCACCCCTGCCCGCGCGAGTCGACCGTCAGCTGGCCGAACCCGGCGAGCGGCCAGGTGTCGATCTCGTGGGGCAGCCCTCTTCCGCCGCCGTAGCCGATGAACCGGACGACGACCCCGCGCAGTGGTTCGCGCGTCACGGGCCGATGCCACCATGCCGATATCCGATCGCCTCCGAACCCGCCGAAGGCCACGTCAGAGGTCAGCACCGAGCGCAGCCCGGTCTCAACGGGAACGACCTCGAGCCGGCGGCGGGGCGCCGACTCCTCGAGCGTCCGTCGCCAGAACTCCTCGAAGTCCGCCGGCCTGAGGACATCGGGCCTCCTCCGGATCAGTTCAGGGAGGGGCAGGTCGAACAGGGGTGCCATAGGTGATGATCTCCTCTCGGCGCTCTGCTCAGCCCAGGCTCGCCGCGACGATGTCCGTGAACGCGAACGATCCCGTGTTGGCGTAGTACGCGCCGAACTGCAGCTTGGACAGACTGGTCACCGCGCTTCGGAAAGGCACGCCCTCAGCCACCCGAACCCCGTCGACCCAGAGGTCGAAGCTGTTCGCGGGGACGTCGACGACGAGGCGCAGCCGGTACCACTCCCCGGCGCTGTATCCCACGACTGAGGTCCATCCGGCCCCGGCCGCGTTGACCGCGATCGTGCCGTTGGCCCGGAATGCGATGAGCGGGCCGTGAACGTCCCCGGAATCGCGCAGCCACGGCCCGTATCCGTCGGCGTCGGTCTGGTCCGCACGGACGCTCACGTCGAGGGCCAGCCGCCCGGACTGAGTGGGGATCGTCGTCCCCGCGAGCAGCGAGGCGGAGGTGGTCGTCGGATGGTCGATGACGAGAACGTGATCGCCGGGCGCCGACGTCGCGGCCTGGACGCTCGCGGTGCCTCCCGTGCCCGCGACGGTCCATCCCGTCGGCAGCCCTCCCACACCGGTCGAGGAGAAGTCCTCCTGATAGAACGGCGTCGCCTCCTCGATGCTCGCGATGCTCGGCGCCCCGAGGACGGCGAGAGAGGGGCCGGATGAGCCCATCGTCCCGATCCCCGCCCGCACCGTGTAGTCACCGGGATCGAGTTCCCCTTGCAAGGTGACCGAGGCGCCGTTGCGCCCGCGTGCCTCCACGGCGTCGGCGACCTCGATCGGAGTCCCGAAGAAGGCCTTCCCGGAGGAGTCGAGAGTCACGACGGCCGGCCCCCCGTCGATCTCGAAGGTCGTTCCGGCGAGCGCAGCCCCGCCGTCGAGGTACCAGACGACGGAGTCGGTGAGGGCCAGATGCCGGAGGAGGCGAACGGTGAGCGTGAGCTCGACCGGAACGCCTGCCGCCCCTCCCTCCAAAAGGGTCCACGAGTTCACGGCGAGGTCGGCAGCGGGCGGAAGCAGCGCGGAGGAAGACGGCGGGAGCCCCGCCGATCGCACGATGTCCTCGGCGGTGGCGGGCCAGGTTCCACTCACCGCGATGTTGACATTCCCACTCAACAGGTTGTCGCCCAGCGTTCGAGGCAGCACCCCGTTCGGGAAGGACGCGATCCCGGCCGAGAAGTTGTCGCGCACCTCGTTGTCGAAAGCCCCCGTCGAGGTCGGCGTCGGCCATTCGCGCTGAACGAGCAGCGGTACGACCGAGTCCGGGCGATTGACCGCCACCACGTTGTCCTGCACGAGCATCCCGCTCGACCCGTTGTCGAGGTAGATGCCCACGACGTCCTCGTCGAGATGGTTCCCCTCGATGACGGTTCCCGGCTGCGCGCCCAGGGTGTAGATCCCTCCGCCGTCGAGCAGCGTCGTCATCGCGCGACTCACGAGGTTGTCCGCGACGAGGTTGTCCTGGGCGATGGAGTTCTGCAGGATCTGGGTCTGTCCCCATCCCCAGCCCAGGCTGATGCCGGAGTACGGCACGTCGACGATCTCGTTGTGCTCGATCGCCACGCGCTGCGTGTAGCCGACGAACACCCCGACCGACGACGCGTAGTCGAGACCGATGCGGGTGATCGCGTTGCCCGTGACGTCGATGTCGCGGATGACCTCCCGCGTGTCACTCGGAGCGTAGTTGCGGGTGTCGAACGGGGAGGTCTCGTCGTAGACGAAGGAGCCATCGGCGATGTCGACCTCGCCGATCTGGATCCCGCTGCCGGCGATGTCGTGGATCACGTTTCCCTCGACGGTCACGTCCGACGAGCCGCGCATGATGTCCAGTCCGGCATTCCCGAGCGCGGTGAACCGGTTTCCCCGGAACGCCACCGCTGTCGCGAACGAGGTGAGCACGGCGCCCGGCGTGACGAGGGTGGGAGCGACCTTGTTGTCCATGCCCTCCTCCGGCAGGCGCAGCAGACCGCCCTGCACATCCGGCAGCCCTCCCAGGTCGTCGAACTCGTCCGTCCAGGACGAGTGGGTGAACTCCAGTCCGGAGAACTCGAGGTCGTGAACGGGCTCGTCGGCGGTGCCGACCACCGTCAGCAGCCTTTCGAGCGCGGGGGCGACGACCGACGCGCTGGAGAGGGTCTCGCCGCCACGAGGGAGATAGAAGAGCGTGTCGGCCGAGCGGTCCAGGTACCACTCCCCCGGCTCGTCGAGGAAGCTGTAGTCGTTCTCGAACCAGACCGGGGCGGAGTCGGTCATCGTTCCGCCCTTGCGGCGGTTGTACCCCCACCCCGGCTGCTCCATCGCGATCCGGATATCGGCCCCGGAGACCGAGACGGAGTCGACCCGATTCCTCGGCTGCGTCCAGATCTCGCGATAGACGGCCTCGACGTTCGACGGCTCGACCCAGTCGAGGACCGCCGCGTCGGTCGTGATGTGACCGATGTCGTCGGTCGTGATCGACCCGGCCAGGGCCGCCGTGCGAGCGCGAGTCGCCCGCAGGCCGTCGACGTAGAGCTGACGGAAGTCGAGACCGTCGGCGGGAGCCGACCAGATCCCCGCGTCCGCGTCGTACAGGCTCCATCCGTCGATCGCCCGTCCGCCGTCCAGCACGGGACGCTCACCGGGCCACGCGCTCCATCGCACGGGCGAGCCCGACGCCCCCGAGTCGTCCGGACCGAATGCGAGCGTGTCGGACAGCTCGTACCTTCCCTCGCGCAGCAGGACGTCGACACCCCCGGTCGGAATAGCGGCGAGGTCGCGCACGGCCTGCTGAGCCCGCTCCGGCGTTGCGAACGGATCGGCCGCCGTACCCGCACCGGCGTCGTCGCCGTCCGGCGCGACGACGAACTGGACGGACGGATCGGCGTGCGCCGCCTCCGCTCCGACGGGGCTGAGCGACACAGCCATGACGAGTACCGTGGCGAGTACGACGTTCGACGCACGCATCGGAGACCTCCTTTGGTCGACGGCGACCAGGCTAGGCAGAAGCCGAAGCGAACCGGGTGCTCTCCGATACGGGATCCGTCTCGATCACTCCGCCGCCTGGTCGGTGAGACGCCAGACGAGCGGCAGATCGCCCGAGCCGCCGTGCGCAGCGAAGAGGGGTCTCATCCGGGCCTGCCAGTCCTGGTTGGC
>Ga0164243_10014533_pt1 | contig 10953 bp, 14 predicted proteins | sample OricompcompostOP_FD_108781 | JGI IMG/M metagenome (GOLD analysis project Ga0164243, IMG submission 108781) | Organic Plus compost microbial communities from Emeryville, California, USA - Original compost - Organic plus compost (OP) | ecosystem: Engineered > Solid waste > Mixed feedstock >...
CGGCTTCTTCTACGACCGCCTCGCCCGCGCACCGCGGCAGGTGGCGTGGTCGATGGCCTTCGGGGGTCTCTTCACCCTCTCGGCCCTCGTCTTCTCCGGTCTCTATCCGGGCTCGATGGTGGGAGTCCCCGGTGACCGCCTGTCCAACATGGCGCCGCCCACGGTCTGCATCGCTGCACTGCTGGTCCTCCAGGTGGGTGCGGCGATGCTCGTGCGGCCGTGGGTCACCGAGCGGCTCGAGACCCGTTCGAGTTGGCAGCGGGCCACCCGGGGGATGAGCCTGGTGGCGCTCCCGCTCTACCTGTTCCACTCCACCGGCATGGCCATCTGGGCCACCGTCGTCTACCGGGCCGTCGGGTTCAACCAGGCCTTCGGGATGGTGCGCGACATCGACATCGACGGGGTGTGGTGGGCGTCGCGGCCCCTCGCGGTGATCGGCCCCCTGGCATGCACCACGCCGATGGTGTGGGCCTACCTCCGCCTCCAGCGGGGCCGGCAACCGACGGCTCCCCGGGGCGGCGGCGCCCCCGATGACGGCTCCGCGGGCAGCGAGGCGGCCGTGCCCCACCCCGCCTGACCTCGTGGCTCCATCCGCGGCCTGAGCTGGTCCGAGCCCGATCGGCAAAGCTGGGTGGCGGGGTTCGAGCAGGGGGAGTCGGAGATGGACCTTCGCGTCGTCGGAGTCGGGTTCGGCCGCACCGGCACCAACTCGTTGAAGCTGGCGTTGGAGGAGCTCCTCGGAGGTCGCTGCCACCACATGCACGAGGTGTTCGAGCGCCCCGAGGTGATCCCCCTCTGGACCGCCGCAGCGCGAGGGGAGGACCCCGATTGGGACGCCATCTTCGCCGGCGACGTGGCCACGGTGGACTGGCCGGCCGCCGCGTTCTGGCGGGAGCTGGTGACCGCCAACCCCGATGCGCTGGTGTTGCTCTCGATGCGGGAGAGCCCCGAGGCCTGGTGGAGCAGCGCCTCCGGCACCATCTTCCAGATCCGCGGGCTGGACGGGTTGCCACCGGCGGTCGCGGAGTGGCTGGCGGTGGTCGAGCAGCTCATCCGCTCCCACGGCATCGACCTCGACGACGAGGAGGCATCGAAGGCTGCGTACCTCCGCCACATCGAGGAGGTGCGTGCCACGGTCGAACCGGGCCGGTTGGTGGAGTGGAGCGCGGGCGACGGGTGGGGGCCGCTCTGCGCCGCTCTCGGGGTGCCGGTGCCGGACCAGCCGTTCCCGCACGTGAACACCACCGAGGAGTTCCGTAGGAACATGGGCCAGGCCTGACAGCCTTCCGGCAGGGCCACCCTGGCCGGGCCACACTCGGATGCCATGACCGTTCCCCCCGATGACGGCCGCTCGCAGCTCGAGCGCATGCGCGCCGGTGACCTCTACCTCGCCGGCGACCCGGAGCTCGACGCCATGAGCCGCCGCTCCCGAGCGCTCCAGCACCGCTACAACCACAGCCACCCTGACGCCGTCGACGAGCGGCGGGCGATCCTCGGAGAGCTCCTGGGTTCGGTGGGTGAGGGCACCGAGATCCGCCCGCCGTTCCACTGCGACTACGGATCGCACATGGAGGTGGGTCGGCGGGTGTTCGCCAACTTCGGGCTGGTCGCCCTCGACGTCGCGCCGATCCGGCTCGGCGACGACGTGCAGATCGGCCCGAACGTGCAGCTGCTCACACCCACCCACCCCCTCGACCCCGAGCTGCGCCGGGCCAAGTGGGAGGCGGCGGAGCCGATCGTCATCGGCGACAACGTGTGGATCGGCGGCGGTGCCATCGTGCTCCCCGGCGTCACCGTCGGCCGGAACGCGGTGGTGGGCGCCGGCGCGGTGGTGACCCGGGACGTGCCCGACGACGTGGTGGTGGTGGGGAACCCTGCACGGATCGTCCGGACGCTGGCACCGTGACGCCCGCTCGGCACCGTTCCCCGGTTCCGCCCGCCGCTGGCGTAGCTCATAAGGTACGACGATGACCGACGCTCCCGATCAGACCCGCGGCACCGACGACGAGATCGCCCGAGCGCTCGCCGAGGAGGCCGGGCGCCTCCTGATCGACCTGCGGTCGGCGATGGCGAAGGATGGGGCCACCGAGCGGGAGATCAAGGACGCGGGCGACCGCGAGTCGCACATCTTCCTCACGGAGGCCCTGCGCCGGCTTCGCCCCGACGACGCGGTGCTCTCGGAGGAGGGCAAGGACGACCTGGCCCGCCTCTCGTCGGAGCGGGTGTGGATCGTCGACCCGCTCGACGGCACCCGGGAGTACGGCGAGGGCCGCCACGACTGGGCAGTCCACGTGGCCCTGGCGGTGGCCGGTCGTCCCGCCGCCGGCGCGGTCGCCCTTCCCGGCGCCGGGCACACCTTCGACACCGGCAACCCTCCGGCGCTGCCCGGCCGGGTGGCGGGGCGGGCCGTCCACCTCGCCGTCAGCCGCAGCCGGCCGCCCGCGCTGTCGATGGCGGTGGCCGAGGCCATCGGCGGCGAGCTCTCCCCCATGGGATCGGCGGGGTACAAGGCCATGGCCGTCCTCACCGGTGAGGTCGACGTGTACGTCCACGGCGGCGGCCAGTACGAGTGGGACAACTGCGCGCCGGCCGCGGTGGCCCTGGCGGCCGGCCTCCACGCCAGCCGGCTCGACGGGTCGGCGCTCACCTACAACCACGCCGACCCCTACCTGCCGGACCTGGTGATCTGTCGCCCGGAGCTGGCCGAGACCGTGCTCGAGGTCGTGGGCCGCTTCCTCTGACGCCGCCCGGGGGACGGCCACGCGCCGCTCGTACACTGCGCCCGATGGCCGCTCCCCCCACGACCACGGCCGCCGCGGCCGACCCCGAGGCCCCCGCCGACCTGGCGCTCGGCAGCTTCTCGGACAGCGCCCCGTGGATCGTCGACCCCGACGCCATGCCGTGGCGGGAGGCGGTCGACGAGATCCGCTGGCTGACCCGACACGACCTGCCCGACCTCATCCGCCCACGCCGGACGCCTCGGGGCCGGCGGGTCTTCACCGTGGCCCGTCGCCTCGGCACCGCCGTCGGCCTGTGGGCATGGCGCGGGCGGGGCACGCCGAACAGCCGGTCCGACCTCTCCCGCCGGCTGCGCATCGCCGCCGAGCACCTCGGGCCGACCTACATCAAGCTCGGCCAGATCATCTCCTCCGGCGAGGGCCTCTTCCCCGAGGAGCTGGTCGAGGAGTTCAAGCGCTGCCGCGACCAGGTCCCGGCCGAGCCGTTCAGCGCGGTGCGGGCCACCGTCGAGACCGAGCTGGGCGCCGCCCTGGAGGACGTGTTCTCGTCCTTCGACCGACAGCCCCTCGCCGCCGCATCGATCGCCCAGGTCCACGCCGCCACCCTCCGCACCGGCGAGCAGGTCGTGGTGAAGGTGCAGCGCACGGCCGTGAACGAGCTCGTCCGCCAGGATCTCGAGGTGATGGCCTGGCTGGCCCCGTTCCTGGTCGGTCGGCTGCCGTTCGCCGCGCTCGCCAACCCGCCGGCGCTGGTGGAGCTCTTCGCCGAGACGATCACCGAGGAGCTCGACTTCCGGCTCGAGGCCCAGAACATGCTCGACGTGGCCCGGGCCTTCGTCGACCTCGGCCAGCGGGGCTACATCATCCCGAGACCGCACCCCACGCTCGTCACCCGGCGGGTGCTGGTGATGGAACGGCTCGACGGGTTCAACTTCGACGACGTCGTGTCGATGAAGGACGCCGGGGTGGACACCCACGAGGTGGTGCGCACCGGCATGATCGGCTTCATGGAGGGCGCCCTCATCGAGGGCGTGTTCCACGGCGACCTCCACGGCGGGAACCTGTTCGTCACGGAGGACGGCAAGGTCGCCCTGCTCGACTTCGGCATCACCGGCCGCATGGACGACCTGAAGCGGCGAGCGTTCCTGCGCCTCATGCTCGGCGCCACCACGAACGACGTGCGGGTGCAGCTCGCCGCGCTGCGCGACCTCGGCGCCCTCCCCCCGGACACGGACCTGGAATCGGTGATCGACGACCTCGGCCTCGAGGGCCCGGCCATCGATCCCACCCAGCTCACGCCCGAGGAGATGATCCACGAGATCCAGCGGATCGTGAAGCTGCTGCTCGGGTACGGGGCACGCATGCCGAAGGAGCTCATGCTCTACGTGAAGAACATGGTGTTCCTCGACGGGGCGATCGCCCGCCTCGCACCCGACCTCGACCTCTTCGCCGAGATCGCCAACATCACCATGTACTTCGCGCAGACCCACGGCGAGCGCCTCTTCGCGGACATCGGCGTCGACCCCGCCGCCATCGAGATCGATCTGGCCGGAGTGAAGAGCAGCTTCGGCGTCGACCCGTCGACCGAGCGCCTCACCTATCGGGAGCTGCGCGAGCGGCGGGAGCTCATCCGCAGCCGCTTCGAGAAGCGCGGCGTCGTCTGAGCCCCGCCGCTCCCGGGTTCCCGCCAGACCGGTCGGGATCAGGCCGCCGTGGCACCGAGGTGGGCGTAGAAGTCGGCGTTGAAGCCGTCGAGGCCCACGAGGCGCTGGTTCTCGAGCTGCACCACCTCGCCGGTGACCAGCAGCTCGACGGTGACGCCGTCGCAGTCGCCCACGCCGCTCGGGGTCACGCGCACGGCGCTGCGGTCCCACACCACCGGTGCGCCCTTCAGCTTGATGCCGAAGCCCTTGGGCTTGGCGTCGAACAGGTAGATCGAGGTCGCAGTGAGCCCGACCGCCACACGGGAAGGGAGGCCACCCGCCTGGGCCTTCGCCTCACGACCCCGGAGGGCGGCCGCCAGCGGCGACGCGAAGTACAGGGCGTCGGTGGTGGTCTGGCCCGCCCGGCTCAGCATCGCCACGGCCACGACCGGCTCGGGGATCTGCTTCTGGAGGGCGTCGGTGCAGCTGCGCATGAACTTCTCGGTGGATGCCATGGACCTACGGGACCACGAGCGGGATCAGTCGCCCTGAGCAACCGATGCTCATCGTGGTGCTCAGGCGGCGGCGCTCGGTGCGGCGGTGTCGCTCGTCCCAAGGGCTCAGTTGAAGACGGTCTCGCCCCGCTCGCCCTCCAGGCCGACGATGCGCTCGAGGCGTACCCGGACGGTGCCGTCGTCGACGGGCCACACCCAGGCCCCGTAGCTCGGACCTTCGGCGGGGGTCAGCACCACCTTGTCGTTGTCGACCGACACCACCGTGCCCCGCACCCGGGACAGCGATCTCAGCTCCTGCTCCTCCAGCGTGCCGATCACCACGGTGACCGGGCGCCCGACCATGCCCTCGAGCTGCGCGCGCACCTGACGGGTGCGGCGCCCGCTCCCGCCCAGACCCATCAGGTAGCCGGTGACGCCGAGCGACACGGCGAGCACCACGACTGCGATGGCCACTTCGACCTGCCAGCTCATGGCGAGCACCCCTGTCGGTCGCTTCGGCACCCGCGACCGTAGCCCGGCGCGGCCGACGGGGCGCGGGATCGAGCCGCTCCCACCGTTCGTGGCCGTCTGGCGCGAAGATGACTGCGACCGCCACCGACGGTGGCCGATGAGGAGGCAGACACGTGAGCCCGGACGCGGAACGCACAGGGGCAAAGCTCAGCGGCGGGGCCATCGCGTCGCTCGTCGGCGTGGTGGCGCTGCTGGTGTTCATGCTCCAGAACCGAAACGACGCCACCTTCAACTTCCTCTGGATCGAGTTCACCTGGCCGTTGTGGCTGGTGGTGCTCGGCTCGGCGCTGCTCGGTGCGCTCGTCTGGTTCGGGGTCGGCGTGATGCGACGCCACAGCCGACGTCAGGAACGCCGGGCGAAGCGCTGAGCCACCGCTAGTGCCGTGACCACCCCGGCGACGGGGCCAGCTTGATCCAGGCCCGGGTGCTGAGGGTGACGATGCTCGCGATGGTGAACACCGCCGCGAACACGGCGAGGGGCCCGGCCCACTGCTGGGCGTCGGCGATCACCTGATCGCAGTCGGGGAGCCCTTCCTTCGCGAACAGGGCGGAGCCGCAGCCCACCCCGTCGCGCGTCGTGTGCTGCCACTGCGCCACGACGACGGCGGCGACGTCGAGCACGAGCGTCAGGGCGAGGAGCACGAACCCCCAGCGCGGAAAGGGCTCGTACCTGTCGCGATAGGGACGACGCACCTCCCCGTGGCGGCGCGCTCGCACCCGGGACCACGGCCCCCGCCTTCCCCCGACATCCCCTGGTGCGACCACCGTCCGCGACGGTAGCGGCCGACCGGCGAGCCACGCCGGGAGGCAGACGGTCAGGGCAGAGAGGATCGCCTCGCTCCGGGGGTCGCCTAGCCTCTGGGGCGCCATGCGCCTCGTGATCGCCCGCTGCTCCGTCGACTACGACGGCCGTCTCTCGGCCCACCTCCCGATGGCCACCCGGCTGATCATGGTGAAGGCCGACGGCTGCGTCGCCATCCACGCCGACGGCGGGGCCTACAAGCCCCTGAACTGGATGAACGCCCCGAACCGGGTCTCCGAGGAGGAGGGCCGATGGGTGGTCACCAACCCGAAGGGCGAGACGCTGACCATCACCCTCGAGGAGGTGCTCAGCGACACCTCGCACGAGCTGGGCGTCGACCCGGGGCTCCAGAAGGACGGCGTCGAGGCCCACCTCCAGGAACTGCTCGCCGCCGACCCGACGTCGATCGCCGAGGGGCTGAAGCTCGTGCGGCGCGAGTGGCCCACCGACATCGGCCCCGTCGACCTCCTCTGTCGTGACGCCGACGGCGCAGCCGTGGCGATCGAGGTGAAGCGCCGGGGTGAGATCGACGGCGTGGAGCAGCTGGTGCGGTACCTCGAGCGGCTCGAGCTCGACCCGAACCTGCGCCCGGTGCGAGGCATCTTCGTCGCCCAGGTCATCAAGCCGCAGGCCAAGGTCCTCGCCGAGGCCCGGGGGATCGCCTGTGTCGAGGTCGACTACGACGAGCTCCGCGGCATCGAGTCCAACATCCTCAAGCTGTTCTGACCATCCCCGTCCTGGCGGAGGTTCACCCTCCACCGCCCTGTCGATCTGATCGCCCTCGACCCTGGCTCACGTCGTCACGGATGACCTGATCACGTGAGCCAGGGTTGATGAGCGCCCGGGCTCGCTGCGGGCCAGTCAGCAGCAGCGGTCGCTCGAGGGAGTGCCCGGCTGGCAGCACGCCACGCCTGCGAGCCCCTCACCACGGAGCTGACCGATCGGCATCTCGACATCACCGAGGACCGTGTAGATCTCCCACGGCTCTCCGTCGGGTCCGTCGGCCCACACCTTGTCCTGGCGGGCGAAGCAGCAGGACACGTCCTGCTCGACGGCATCGGCGAGCCCCTCACGCTGCAGGCGGGCCGTCGCCTCGGCGACCTCGTCGGCCGTGGCCACCTCTACCCCGAGGTGGTTGAGGGTGCCCGGTTGGCCGTGGCCCTCGATGAGCACGAGCTTGAGGGGCGGCTCATCGATGGCGAAGTTGGCGTAGCCCGGCCGAACCTTCGCCGGGTCGGTGCGGAACAGCGTCGAGTAGAAGGCGATGGCCTCGTCGATGTCGGACACGTTCAGGGCCAGCTGGACTCGGCTCATCGGAGCCTCCCTGTAGATTGGCGGATGTCGACGTATCGACGATCGCGAATCAATCGACGTTTGTCAATGGATCCGTGCTCGATGGATCTGAGAGGAGACCGTCGTGGCCACCAGGCAGATCGCCACCATCGCCCCGGAGTGCTGTGCGTCGCTCCTGACCGACCCGCTCTCCGACGACGATGCCGAAGCCCTCGCCGCCGGCTTCGCCGCCCTCGCCGACCCGGTTCGCCTGAGGCTGCTCAACCTCATCGCCCAGGCGGGCACGATCTGCTCCTGCGACCTCACCGGTCCGCTCGGTCGCTCCCAGCCCACCGTGAGCCACCACACCAAGATCCTCACGGAGGCCGGCCTCATCACCGGCGAGAAGAAGGGTCGATGGGTCTGGTGGCAGGTCGTCCCAGACCGCCTCGAAGCCCTCCGGTCCGCCCTCGCCCAGTCGGCGTGATCTCGCCGGAACCGCTCCAACGGACGTGATCAGACCGGGTCGAGGCGGGCGGCGATCTCGCGGTAGCGGGTGACCGGGATGAGGTGGACCCCGTCGAAGGCGCCGCTCTCCCGGACCTCCTCCACCATCTCGCAGGCGAAGTCGACACCCGCGTCACGGTCCGCCTCGAGCGCCTCGACGAGGTCCGCGGGGACGGCCAGCTGCGGGATGTCAGCCGACAGCTTCCGGGCCATCGCCGCCGACGAGGGGGCCATCACGCCGGCGTAGACCGGCCCGTCGAACTCGACCTGCTCGCGCCAGGCCACCAGCGCCGGCACCGAGAAGGAGACCTGCACGTACAGCGCGTCGGCCTCCCGCTTCCACGATGGCAGGGTCCCGAGGCGGGTCGACACGGCGAGGCTGAACCGGTCGCCACCGGCGACGGCCGACTGCTCGAACCGGCGGGCCTCCTCGATCATCGAGCGCACGGTCAGGTCGTCCGACCGGCTCCCGGTTTCGGGGCGATCGCCGTAGACGAACAGGAACTGGCGCACGCCGTAGGCCGCCGCGGTGAGCAGGTCACGACGGAACCCGAGCACGTTGCGGTCTCTGGCGTTGAGACATGCGACGGCGTCGCCGCCCATCAGTCCGACCTCGTGGGCCACGGCGATGCTCGAGACCGTCGCCCGACCGATGTGGTTGTCGGGGATCAGGAAGGACGACGCGACCCGGCTCATGGCCGCGACCTGGTGGCGCACGTGCATGAGGTCGGGTCGGGTCGCCGGTTCCACCTCGCACACGATCTCGAAGGTCCCGCTGCTCATCCGGCGAGCGTACGCCCGGCTCCGGCACCCGCCGCCGCGCATGCAACCGTTCCCGTCGGCTCGCCGGTTCGCCGGCCCGTGGACCCACGAGGGCAGCCCAGGTGTCGGTTTCGTCCAAGACGTCCCAGGGGCGGCTCCCGTAGGGTCCTGGCGAGCGACCGGCAGGTCGATCCCCACACACCACAGGAAGGCCCGATGGCACGCGAGCTCGTCTACACCGGCTTCATGACCCTCGACGGGGTGGTCGACTCCCCCGGCGGCACGGTGGAGGGCCACCGCAGCGGCGGTTGGGTGATGGAGACCGAGTTCGTTCCCGAGGCGTTCGCCCTCAAGGGCGAGGAGCTCGACGAGACGACGGCGCTGATGTTCGGGCGGCGCAGCTACGAGGCCTTCGCTCCCGTGTGGCGGGACTCGGAGGACCACGCCGACTACCGCGACCTCCCCAAGTACGTCGTCTCCACGACGCTGACCGAGGCCGACCTCGTCGACGGTTGGGGGCCGACCACCATCCTGCGCTCGGACGACGACGTCGCCCGGGTCAAGGAGGAGGACGGCGGCGCGATCTTCATCCACGGCAGCGCCGAGCTCGCCCGCCGGCTCTCGGAGGCCGACCTGATCGACCGCTACAACCTGCTGGTGTTCCCGGTCCTGCTCGGAGCCGGCAAGCACCTGTTCACCCGGACCGAGCGTGACAGGCGGCAGCTGAAGCTCCGAGCGTCGGAGAGCTACTCGAACGGGGTGACCAAGCTCGTCTACGACGTCGTGAACTGAGCGGGATCGAGGGCGAGCGCCTCACCGGCTCCGTCGCGGAGCTGCTGGGCCGTCCGACCGACGTAGCGACGCAGCATGCGAGCCAGATGGGGTTCGTCGTAGTAGCCGAGCTCGGTCACGACCTCGCCCACCGACGCCCCGGACGCCAGCCGGCCCGCGGCCGTCCGCACCCGTTCGATCTGGACCACCGCACCACGGGTGAGCCCGGTCGCCGCTCGGAACCGGCGTTCAAGGGTGCGCGGGCTCAGCGGGGACCGCTCGCCTTGCAGGACTCCGGTGACCACCGGGTCCCTGACGAGCACGCCGTGGCGCACCAGGCGTTCCACGAACACCTCGGCATCGTCGGCCTCGGGGGTCCGCCATCGACGTCCGTCGAGCCAGAAGGAGCGGGACCACGTATCCGGCAGCTCGACCCCGGCGTCGACGAGGGTGCGGGTGTCAGCGCACCGCAGCGAGGTGCCGACCGCGAACTGGATGCCGACGAAGCGGGCGTCCCGAGGCACCGGCGCGACGGTCGTGCGGGTCTCCGGGCCGACGATCGCAGCCTGGGGAACGCCGTCCCCGTGCCAGAACACGAGCCCCCAGGTCTCGCTGGCCACCGAGGTCATGGTGGCGACGTCGTCGCTCTCGCAGGTCCACACCGTCGAGATCCACGAGGACTCCGAACGACGAGTGTCGAACACCAGGCCCACGGACGGTTCCCTCCCCTCCGGACTCACGGCGGACCTCAGAGGGCGTCCCGCACGGGTCGGTAGCGCACGACCATCGCCCCCGACCGGAGCTCCCGGCGCTCCACCAGCTCGAGCTCGATCCGCTCCCGCAACCCGGCCAGCAGGGTCGGGCCGTGGCCGGCGAGGACCGGGTGCACCACGAGCTCGTACTCGTCGATCAGCCCGAGGTCGGCCAATGCCAGCGGGAGGGTCACGCCGCCCACCCACAGCCCCTCGCCGGGCTCCTCCTTGAGCCGCCGGACCGCCTCTCCCAGATCGCCGTCGAGCAGCTCCGCGTTCCAGTCGACCTGGCCCAGGGTCGACGACACGACGTACTTCCTCGCCCCGTCGAGCGCCTCGGCGAACGGCAGCTCCAGCTGCCCCACCCAGTCAGGCCAGGCACCGTCCGCGGGCCGCCGCCACGCCGCCTCCATCATCTCGTAGGTCACCCGACCGAACAGGAGCGCATCGGCGCTGGCCATCTGCGCTGTCCAGTAGCGCATCGAGTCCTCGTCAGGCGCCAGGCCTGCCTCGTGGTGGCAGCAGCCGTCGAGCGTGACGTTGATGGAGTATCGGAGTGGTCTCATCCCATCGCTTTCGTCGAAGCGCGCCACACGCCGGCGCCCGTTCTCAGACGCCCGCCGGTGCCAGATCTCATCGGTTCCAAGATCCTGACAGGCGCACCCGTCGCGGTTGGACCCC
>Ga0164243_10014534_pt1 | contig 10953 bp, 10 predicted proteins | sample OricompcompostOP_FD_108781 | JGI IMG/M metagenome (GOLD analysis project Ga0164243, IMG submission 108781) | Organic Plus compost microbial communities from Emeryville, California, USA - Original compost - Organic plus compost (OP) | ecosystem: Engineered > Solid waste > Mixed feedstock >...
CTCAAGCGGCGCGGCGTGCCGGTGGCCGGCGCCGACCGGCTCGATGTCGGCACCCACATCGCCGTGCTCGACCTGCTGGCGCTGGGCGACGCGCTGCTGCTGGAGGAAGACGATCTGGCCCTGGGCTGCGTGCTGAAAAGCCCGCTGTTCGGCTTCACCGACGACGACCTGCTGCGCCTTGCCCCCGAGCGCTCGGGCAGCCTACGCGATGCGCTGCGCGCCGATCCCGCCTGCGCAGAGGCCGAGGCCCGGCTGACCGCCTGGAGTGCGGAGGCGCGGGCGCTGCGGCCCTTCGACTTCTACGCCACCGTGCTTGGCCGCGACGGCGGGCGGCAGAAGATCCGCGCCCGGCTCGGCGTCGAGGCGGAGGATGCGCTGGACGAGTTCCTGCGCCTGGCGCTGGCGTTCGAGCAGACCGAGGCTCCGACGCTCACCGGCTTCCTCGCCTGGATGCGCGCGGCCTCGGCCACGATCAAGCGCGACCTCGACGTAGCCGGCAGCGAAGTGCGCGTGATGACGGTGCACGGCGCCAAGGGGCTCGAGGCCAAGACCGTGCTGCTGGCCGATGCCGGCGTGCCGCCGAGCGGCCGCTTCGATGCCCCGGTGTTCACGCTGAGCGAGCCCGGCGCGCCGCCGGATGCGCCGGACCTGCTGGTGTGGTCGCCGCGCGGCAAGGAAGACCCAGAGCCGGTGGCACAGGCCCGCCAGCGCGAACGCGACAAGGCGCAAGCCGAACACCGCCGCCTGCTCTATGTGGCCCTGACCCGCGCCGAGGACCGCCTGGTGGTCGCCGGGCATTGCAGCGATGAGGACGGCGACATCGACGAGGCCTCGTGGTACGCGCTGGCCCGCGACGCGCTGGAAGGGCAGGCGCGGACGGTGGAGGCCTATGGCGGCACGGTGCTGGTCTACAGCCCAAGCGGCGGCGCCCCGGCGGCCGGCGCCGAACCCGCCGCCGTACCGGCCCCTTCCGCCGCCGCGCCGGACTGGCTGCTCCGCACCGCTCCCGCCGAGCCGGCAACACCGCCGCGCGTGGCGCCCTCGCTGCTCCTGCCGCATGTGGTCCCGCCCGGCGCGGCGCGCGCGGCGGACGACGGCATCCCGGCGCGCGAGCGCGGACGGCTGCTGCACAGCCTGCTGCAATACCTCCCCGGCTTCCCGGTCGATGAACGCGCGGATGCCGCGGCGCGCTTCCTGGCGCAGAGCGCGGCCTTGCTCGACGCCGATCAGCGCCAGAGCCTCGCCGGCGAGGCGCTGGCGCTGATCGGCAATCCTGAGCTGGAAACGATCTTCTCCGGCGAGGCGCGCACGGAAGTTGCCGTGACCGGCTCTGTCGACCTCTCCGGCACGGTGCTGCGCGTCTCAGGCCGGGTGGACCGGCTGGTGATGACGCCGGATCAAATTCTGGTGGTCGATTTCAAGAGCGACCGCCCGGTGCCGGACGCCGTGCCGGCGGCCTATGCCGCCCAGCTCGCGCTTTACCGCGCTGTTCTGTCTCGGGTTTTCAACGGCCGCCAGATCGGCTGCGCGCTGCTGTGGACCGCCAGTGGCCGGCTCGACGTGCTGGACGAGGCCATGCTGGAATCCGCGCTCCGCAATGCGCGCTCCGCAGGGGCCGCGTTCCTTGACGCTGCGGGGGCGCGTCCCTACGTTTCCCTCGACCCTTCCACTTAAGGGGGCGATTCAGCGCCCCGTTTCGAGGTTTTTCATGAGCACGACGCTCAAAGCTTCCGATGCCAGCTTCGACCAGGACGTATTGAAGTCCGACACACCCGTCGTCGTCGACTTCTGGGCCGAATGGTGCGGCCCCTGCCGCATGATCGCGCCGGCGCTGGAAGAGATCGCGGGCGAGCTGGCCGGCAAGGTGAAGGTGGTCAAGCTCAATGTCGACGAGAACCCGAACACAGCCGCGCAGTACGGCGTGCGCTCGATCCCGACGCTTCTCCTCTTCAAGGATGGCCAGCAGGTGTCCAACCATGTCGGCGCGGCCCCGAAGGCCAAGCTGGCGCAGTGGATCGAAGGCGCGATCTGATCGCCTTTCCGAGTTCGTCCGAATGAAAAAGGCCGGCTGAAATGCCGGCCTTTTTGTTTGTCCGAAAGGAGAAAAGATCAGGCCGGCGGCGTGCCGTTCGCGGCCAGCGCCTCGCCCGCCAGATAGAGCGAGCCGGTGATCAACACCCGCGGCAGCGGGTCGGGTGAGATCGCGCGAAGCGCCTCTTCGAGCGTCGCATGCGGCGTCGCGGTCAGGTGCGCCCGATGCGCGGCCTCGACCACCTCGTCCGGAGTGCGGCTGTTCTCGTTGCCGGCGATCGGCACCGCATGGACATGGGCGGCGAGCCCGCTGAAGGCTTCGAGGAAGCGGTCGGAATCCTTGGTGTTGAGCATGCCCACCACCAGGACCAGCGGGCGCTGGTGGCGATCCTCGACATCGGCCATGGCGGCGCTGATGACCCGGCCGCCGTCGGGATTGTGGGCGCCGTCGAGCCAGAGTTCGGCGCCGCCGGGAATGAGATCGACGAGCCGCCCGGAGCCGAGCCTCTGCAGGCGGCCCGGCCAGTCGGTGGTCTGAAGCCCCTTCTCGACCGCTTCCAGCGGCACCTGCAATTCGGGGAGCACGCGCAAGGTGGCGATGGCCGTGCCGGCATTCTCCTGCTGGTGGCGGCCGCGCAGGCGCGGCAGCGGCAGGTCGAGCAGGCCGTTGAGGTCCTCGAAGACGAGGCGCCCGCGCTCCTCGCGAGCCTGCCAGTCCTGCCCGGAGAACAGAAGCGGCGCGCCGACGCGGGCGGCGCATGCCTCGATGACGTCGCGCACCGAATCCGTCTGCGTGGCGACAATGCCCGGCCGCCCGCGCTTGAGGATGCCCGCCTTCTCGATGGCGATTTCCTCGAGGCTGTCGCCGAGGAACTTGGTGTGGTCGATGGAGATCGGCGTGATGACAGAGGCCAGCGGCTGGTCGATCACATTGGTGGCGTCGAGCCGCCCGCCAAGCCCGACCTCCAGCAGCAGCACGTCGGCCGGGTGCCGCGCGAACAGCAGGAAGGCCGCCGCCGTGGTGATCTCGAAGACCGTGATCGCCTCGCCGGCATTGACGCGCTCGACCTCCTCGAAGGCAGCCGCAAGCCCGGCCTCGGAGACGAGCTCGCCGGCGAGCCGGATGCGCTCGTGGAAGCGCACCAGATGCGGCGAGGTGAAGACGTGGACGCGCTTGCCCGCAGCCTCCAGCATGGAGCGCAGGAAGGCGACGGTGGAGCCCTTGCCGTTGGTGCCGGCGACATGGATCGCCGGCGGCACGGAGCGTTCAGGGTTGCCGAGCGCATCCAGAAGCCGCTGCATCCGGCCGAGCGAAAGGTCGATCTCGCGCGGATGCAGCTTCAGGAAGCGTTCGAGATAGGAGTCGCTTGGGTCCAATCCAGCCACGGCCTCACTCGGCCGCCGCGGCCTCGGCAGCCCCGGCCTCGGGCGGAGGAGCCTGACGCTCGGGCAGGGCCAGCCGCACTTCCGGCGCCTTGGTCAGCAGGCGGCAGAGCCGCGCCAAGGTCGGGCGCAGTTCGTGACGGTGGACCACCATGTCGACCATGCCGTGATCGCGCAGATATTCCGAGCGCTGGAAGCCCTCGGGCAGCTTCTCGCGGATGGTCTGCTCGATGACGCGCGGGCCGGCGAAGCCGATCAGCGCGCCGGGCTCGGCGATCTGCACGTCGCCCAGCATGGCGTAGGAGGCGGTGACGCCGCCCGTGGTCGGGTTGGTCAGCACGACGATATAGGGCTGGCGCGCCTCGCGCAGCATCTCGACCGCGACGGTGACGCGCGGCATCTGCATCAGCGAGAGAATGCCCTCCTGCATGCGCGCGCCGCCGGAGGCCGCGAACAGGATGAAGGGCGTCTTCTTCTCGACAGCGGCCTGGAGGCCGGCGATCAGCGCCTCGCCGGCGGCCATGCCGAGCGAGCCGCCCATGAAGTCGAAATCCTGCACCGCGATGACCACCGGCAGGCCATCGAGCAGGCCGCTGCCGACGCGCACCGCGTCCTGCATGCTGGTCTTGGTGCGGGCGTCCTTGAGGCGGTCGGAATAGCGCTTCTCGTCGCGGAACTTCAGCGGGTCGGCCATGACCTCCGGCACCGGGATGTCGTCCCACTCGCCGCCGTCGAAGGTGGCCTTCAGACGCTGCTGCGCGTTCATGCGCATGTGGTAGCCGGAACCGGGAATGACCCAGTTGTTGTTCTCGACGTCCTTGTGGAACACGAGCTGCCCGGTCTCGGGGCACTTCACCCACATGTTCTCGGGCACGTCACGCCGCGTCAGCAGCCCCTTGATGCGGGGACGAACGACGTTGGTAATCCAGTTCATGGTCGAGTTCTCTGCCATGCTTCCCTACTCGGCCGCGGCGGCGCGGGCGGAGCGTACTCCCGCCGCGAGCGCAGCAACCAGTTCCGTGACCGCCGGCACCGTGCCGTCGGTGGCCCGCCCGTCTCCATCCAGCGACGTGCGCACCGCTTCCACCAGCGCCGAGCCGACCACCGCGCCATCGGCGCGGGCGGCAATGGCGGCGGCGTCCTTCGCGGTCTTGATGCCGAAGCCGACCACGATGGGCAGGTCGGTGTGACGCTTGAAGCGCGCCACCGCATCCCCCACCGCGCCGAAATCGGCGATCGCGGAGCCGGTGACGCCTGTCACCGAGACATAATACACGAAGCCGGACGTATTGGTGAGAACCGCCGGCAGGCGCTTGTCGTCGGTGGTCGGCGTGGTCAGGCGGATGAAGTTCACGCCGGCCTTCAGGGCCGGCAGGCACAGTTCCTCGTCTTCCTCCGGCGGGAGGTCGACGACGATCAGCCCGTCCACACCGGCCGAGCGCGCATCGGCCAGGAAGCGCTCCACGCCATAGATGTAGATCGGGTTGTAATAGCCCATCAGCACGACCGGCGTGGTATCGTTGCCGGCGCGGAAGCGGCGCACCAGGTCGAGCGTCTTGGTCAGCGTCTGCCCGGCCGCCAGCGCGCGCAGGCCGGCCGCCTGGACCGGCGGGCCATCGGCCATCGGGTCGGTGAAGGGCATGCCGAACTCGACCACATCGGCGCCGGCTTCTGGGAGCGCCTGCAGAATCTTCAGCGAGGTCTCGGGGTCCGGATCGCCCGACATGACGAAAGTCACCAGCGCGGCGCGGCCTTCCGAGCGGCAGCGGGCGAAGGTTTGGGAAATGCGGTCGCTCACAGCCGCCCCTCCAGAATCTCGGCGACCTGCGGGACGTCTTTGTCGCCACGGCCCGACAGGCACATGACGATGAGGTGATCCTTCGGCAGGGTCGGCGCCAGCTCGATGATCTTGGCGAGCGCGTGCGCGCTCTCCAGTGCCGGGATGATGCCCTCGTATTGCGAGCACATCTGGAAGGCGTCGAGCGCCTCGTCGTCGGTCGCCGACAGATAGGTGACGCGGCCGGTGTCCTTGAGCCAGGAATGCTCGGGGCCGATGCCGGGATAATCGAGACCGGCGGAAATCGAATGCGCCTCCTCGATCTGGCCGTCCTCGTCCATCAGGAGATAGGTGCGGTTGCCGTGCAGCACGCCGGGCTTGCCGCGCGCCAGGCTGGCGGCGGTCTCGCCCGAATCCAGCCCATGCCCCGCGGCCTCGACGCCGAAGATCTGGACGGACGGATCGTCGAGGAAGGGGTGGAACAGGCCGATAGCGTTGGAGCCGCCGCCGATGCAGGCGAACAGGCCGTCGGGCAGGCGGCCCTCGGCTTCCATCAGCTGCTCGCGCGTCTCGCGGCCGATGATGCACTGGAAGTCGCGCACCATGGAGGGATAGGGGTGCGGACCGGCGGCGGTGCCGATGCAGTAGAAGGTGTCGGAGACGTTGGTGACCCAGTCGCGCAGGGCCTCGTTCATGGCGTCCTTGAGCGTGCGGGCGCCGGACTGGACGGGAATAACCTCGGCGCCGAGCAGCTTCATGCGGAAAACGTTGGGCTTCTGCCGCTCGACATCGACGGCGCCCATATAGACCACGCATTTCAGTCCGAAGCGCGCGCAGATCGTGGCGGTGGCGACGCCATGCTGGCCGGCGCCAGTCTCGGCGATGATGCGCGTCTTGCCCATGCGCAGGGCCAGCATGATCTGGCCGAGCACGTTGTTCACTTTGTGCGCGCCGGTGTGGTTGAGCTCCTCGCGCTTGAAATAGATCTTCGCGCCGCCGAGCCTCTCGGTCAGCCGCTCGGCGTGATAGAGCGCGCTCGGGCGGCCGACATAATGCTTGAGATAGCCGTCCATCTCGGTCTGGAAGGCCGGATCGTGGCGCGCGTCCTCATACGCCTTTTCCAGGTCGAGGATCAGCGGCATCAGGGTCTCGGCGACGAAGCGCCCGCCATAGATGCCGAAACGCCCCTTGTCGTCGGGGCCACGCCGGAACGAATTCGGCTTCTCGATGGAGCTCACGCGACCTTCCCCTGCCGGCCTCCTCCGCCGCGGACGGCGTCGACGAAGGCGCGGATTTTCGCCGGGTCCTTGACGCCGGGTGCGGTCTCGACGCCCGAGGAGACATCGACCACGCTTGGCCCGGCAATGCGGACCGCCTCGACGACATTGTCCGGATTGAGCCCTCCCGAAAGCACGAAGGGCTTTCCAAGGTCAAGGCCGCTCAGGATGGTCCAGTCGAATGCCGCGCCGTTTCCGCCCGGACGGGTGGCCTCACGGGGCGGCCGCGCGTCGAACAGGATCCGGTCGACGATCGGGACATAGGCCCGCGCCGCCTCGACATCGGCGGCCTCTTCCACCGGAACAGCCTTCCACACTTCGCCGACGAAACGGGCGCGGAAGGCGTCGATGAATTCCGGCGTCTCATTGCCATGGAACTGCACCACGTCGGGGCGGATATTGCTGGTGATCTCGGTGAGGTCGTCCTCGCCCGGATCGACCACCAGCGCCACCACCTTGGCATTGCCATGCGCGCGGCGCGCGAAGCCCGCGCCTTCCGTGAAGTCGACATGGCGCGGGCTCGGCTTGAAGAAGACGAGGCCGACATAATCGGCACCGGCCTCGAGCGCCGCGTCGAGGGCTCCCGCCTCGCGCAGGCCGCAGATCTTGATTTCCGTTGTCATGTCGCTCCGCCTCCTTTGGGTCACCCGGCCAAAACCCGCGGCCGGTCAGGAGGGTTGCATCGGGCCGTTCATGCCTCCGCGCGCGGCAAGGCGACGGCCCGGCCCGCGGCGGCAGCATCAATCTGGGCACGCAGGCGCGCGGATTCCAGTTCCAGGCGCTGCATTTCGGCGCGATTGCGCCGCGCCTCGCGCCGGTGGCGGCCCTGCCGCAGCCAGTCCGCCGCGCCGCCGATGACGATGCCCGCCATCACGGCAAGGAAGATGACCAGGAACAGCGGCATCTGGAAGGCGTAATTGCCCGATCCGAACGGATCGACCGAGACCGCCACGAAGCTGCGGTTGGCCATGGCAAACAGGATCAGAAGCGCCGCGACCGGCACCGCGACGATCACCGTGAGGGCACGCATGGGTGTTGTCAGCCTTTGCCGTTGCGGTTCAGGCGGACGCGCATTTCCTTGCCGCTCTTGAAGAAGGGAACGACCTTCTGCTTCACGGCGACATGCTCGCCGGTGCGCGGATTGCGTCCGCTGCGGGCCGGACGGCTCTTCACCGAAAAGGCGCCGAAGCCACGCAGTTCAACGCGATTTCCCTGGGAGAGCGCATCCGTCACGGTGTCGAGAATGGCGTTGACGACATTCTCCACATCGCGCTGGTAGAGATGCGGATTAGCGGCGGCTACCCGCCCCACGAGCTCGGATTTGATCAAGGTGCTCCCCTAAACCGTTGCAATTTCTTCTATTTTCAATGGTTAAGGGAAGGGTGCCAGATGGCGAGAATGCCGTCAAGCGCCTGCACATCGGCGCTGGTGGCGCCATGGCGGATGCGGGCGGCCAGAACCGGCATTCCGGCGAGATCGGCAAGGCCCGCCAGCGAGGAGCGCGCGAGGCCCCATTCGCTCCATCCGCCATCGCTCGGCTTCCAGTCCACGACGGGAAGGCTGGAGGAAACGCCCTTCTCCTTCGCCAGCCAGGCGCGCGCTTCATCGTCGCCGCCGAGCTGATCGATCAGGTTCTTCTGCAGCGCCTGGCGGCCGGTGTAGATGCGCCCGTCGGCCACGGTTTCGACCTCGGCCGCGCTCATATGCCGCCGCTCGCCGACCAGGCTCTTGAACCAGGCGAAGCTGTCCATGATGACGTCCTTCAGCGCCGCGCGGGCCTCCGGCGAGGTCGGCGTGAAGCCGTTCGGCGCGGCCTTCAGCGGCGCGCTCTTCACCTCCTCGACGGTGACGCCGAGCTTGGAGAGAAGGTCGGTGACGTTGGGATATTGCGCCAGGACGCCGATCGATCCGGTGGTCGAGGTCTGGCGGGCGACGATGTGGTCGCTGGCCAGCGCCGCGATATAGCCGCCGGACGCCGCGACCGAGCCGATCACCGCGACGACGGGCATCTTCGCCGCGACCGCGCGGATGTCGTCGTAGAGCTCCTCCGAGGCGGTGACGCCGCCGCCGGGGCTGTCGATCTCGAGCAGCAGCGCCTTGGCGTGGCTCTTCTCGAGCTTCCTGAACATCTTGTGGCGGGTGTCGCTGCCCAGGATCACCCCAGACAGCTCGACGCGGGCGACATGCGCGGAAGATTTCGAGCCGCCGCCCACGCCGGTCAGGCGCAGGCCCAGCACGATGATGGCAACCGCCGCCAGCAGCAGAGCGGCGATGCGCCAGAAGCTCACCCGCCGGCGCAGCCGCCGCCGCTCCACGATCGCATCCGCCTCAAGCGTCATCGTCACTCTCCGCAAGTCCAACTGCGGCTCTTGTAACGACAAACGGCCCGCACGGAAATCCGTGCGGGCCGTCTTTGGAGTTTTCGCCGCGGCTTCAGGGCCGCGAAGAAATCAGTCCTGCTCGTTCTGGCTCTTCTTCAGAGCGGCGCCGAGGATGTCGCCGAGCGAGGCACCCGAGTCGGACGAGCCGTACTGCGCCACAGCTTCCTTCTCCTCGGCGATTTCGAGCGCCTTGATGGAGACGGAGATCTTGTGGGTCTTGCGGTCGAACTGGGTGATGCGCGCATCGACCTTCTGGCCGACCGAGAAACGCTCGGGGCGCTGCTCGGCACGGTCGCGGGCGAGGTCGGAGCGGCGGATGAAGGCGGTCAGGTCGGTGTCGACGAGCTTCACGTCGAGGCCACCTTCCTTCACGTCGGTCACTTCGCAGGTCACCACCGAACCCTTGCGGATCTCGCCGGTGGACTCTTCACCGAAGGGATCGCCGCCGAGCTGCTTGATGCCGAGCGAGATGCGCTCCTTCTCGACGTCGACGTCGAGCACCTGCGCATTGACGACATCGCCCTTGCGGTAGTCCTCGATGGCCTGCTCGCCGGGACGGTTCCAGTCGAGGTCGGAGAGGTGGACCATGCCGTCCACGTCGCCTTCCAGGCCAAGGAACAGACCGAACTCGGTCTTGTTCTTGACCTCGCCCTCGACGACCGAGCCAACCGGATGGTTCTCGGCGAAGGCTTCCCACGGGTTCTGCAGCGTCTGCTTGAGGCCGAGCGAGATGCGGCGCTTGGCGGCGTCGACCTCGAGAACCTGGACCTCGACCTCCTGGGAGGTGGAGACGATCTTGCCGGGATGGGCGTTCTTCTTGGTCCACGACATCTCGGAGACGTGGATCAGGCCCTCGATGCCCGGCTCCAGCTCCACGAACGCACCGTAATCGGTGATGTTCGTGACACGGCCGGTGAAGCGCGCCTCGATCGGGTACTTGGCCTCGATGCCCTCCCACGGATCGGCGAGAAGCTGCTTCATGCCGAGCGAGATGCGGTGGGTCTCGTGGTTGATCTTGATGATCTTCACCTTCACCGTCTGGCCGATGTTCAGCACTTCGGTGGGGTGGTTGACGCGGCGCCACGCAATGTCGGTGACGTGCAGCAGGCCGTCGATGCCGCCGAGGTCAACGAACGCACCGTAATCGGTGATGTTCTTGACCACGCCGTCGATGACCTGACCCTCTTCGAGGTTCTGCACCAGCTCCTGGCGCTGCTCGGCGCGGGTCTCTTCGAGAACCGTGCGGCGCGACACGACGATGTTGCCGCGGCGGCGGTCCATCTTGAGGATCTGGAAGGGCTGCGGGGTGCCCATCAGCGGGGTGACGTCGCGCACCGGGCGGATGTCCACCTGGCTGCGCGGCAGGAACGCCACGGCGCCGTCGAGGTCGACCGTGTAGCCGCCCTTGACCTGGTTGAAGATGACGCCTTCGACCTTCTGGTTGTCGTTGAAGGCGACTTCGAGCTTGACCCAGCTCTCTTCGCGGCGGGCCTTGTCGCGGCTGATGACCGCCTCACCGAGCGCGTTCTCGACGCGCTCCAGGTAGACTTCCACCTCGTCGCCGACCTTGAGGCCGTGCTCGCGGCCGTGGCCGCTGAATTCCTTGAGGGCCACGCGGCCTTCGGTCTTCAGACCGACGTCGATCACCGCGACATCCTTTTCGATGGCGGTGACGGTGCCCTTTACGACCGAACCTTCCGCCAGATCGTGCGTGGCAAAGGATTCCTCGAGAAGAGCAGCAAAATCTTCGCGGCTGGGGGCAGCAGCGGTAGCAAGAGCGTTCATGAAATCTCCTGGCCTCTATGGGCCAAAGCGCTGGCGTCTTGTGTTGCGTTGCATTTCCGAAATCCGCCAGTGACCAGGCATTCCCCGTAGGGACGCGGGCCAGCGCTTTTGCAAGCGGACGGAAACGCGTGACTAAAGCCTCGGAAGGCCACTCCCCGACAACGCACGCGCCTCAGCGCAGTTCATTGACGATGGCGAGCGCCGCCCGAAACGCAGCGTCTATATCCAAATCGGTGGTATCGAGCAAGCGCGCGCCCTCTGCGGCACGCAGGGGAGCGACGCTGCGCTTGCTGTCGCGCTCGTCGCGGGCGCGGATATC
>Ga0164243_10014535_pt1 | contig 10952 bp, 9 predicted proteins | sample OricompcompostOP_FD_108781 | JGI IMG/M metagenome (GOLD analysis project Ga0164243, IMG submission 108781) | Organic Plus compost microbial communities from Emeryville, California, USA - Original compost - Organic plus compost (OP) | ecosystem: Engineered > Solid waste > Mixed feedstock >...
AGCCGGACGGTGAGCAGGTCGAGACCGGCGCGCTCGGTCACCGACACCGCGGCGCCGACCACGTCGTCGATCGACAGCGGCGGGTCCTGGACACCTCCGCGGCGGCGGCTCACGGTCGCCTGTTCCTTCCCTCTGGTCATCGAGCGGTCATTATGCCAGAGTGGGTGAGCATTAACTGTCAATTAATGAGGGAGCCGCGGATGGCTCGGGACGTGGCGGCGCGCTCGGCCGACGCCGTGATCATCGGCGGCGGGGTGGCGGGATGCGCCGCCGCCGCACGACTGGCGCGGGCGGGGTTCGAGGTCCTGGTGCTCGAGCGCGAGACGGCCTATCGCGACCAGGTACGCGGCGAGGGCCTGGTGAACTGGGGCTACCGCGAGGCCGCCGACATGGGCCTGGGCCAGGCGATACTCGGCACCGAGGACGCCTCCCCCATCACCAGGTTGGTCAACTACGACGAGACGTGGTCCGCCGATATCGCACGCGAGCGCGCCACGGACCTGTCCGCCGCGCTGCCCGGGACCCCCGGCATCATCGGCGTCGGGCATCCCACCCTGCGCGAGTCGCTCGCGACCGACGCCGTCACCGCGGGCGCCACCGTGCTGCGCGGCATCCACGTCGACGCCATCACCACCGGCACCGCACCGTCGGTCACCTACACCTCGGCGGGACACAGTCACACGGTCACCACCAGACTGGTCATCGCCGCCGACGGCAAGAACTCCGCGACCCGGCGGCTGCTGGACATCCCGCTGCACGTCACGCGGCCGCGAGTGATGCTGTCCGGCCTCGCCGTGGACGACGGCGGGGCGTGGGATCGCGCCGAAACCGTCATCGGCGTTGAGGGGCCCACGTTGTTCTACGTCATCCCCCGCGGCCTCGACCGGATCCGGCTGTATGTCGGGCGCGTCATCGGCGACCCGGAACGCTTCACCGGCAACGGCCGCGAACGGCGGCTGCTGGACTGCTTCCGGCTGAAGTCCCTGCCGGACGCCGAGGTGCTCGCCGACGCGCGCCCGATCGGCCCGTGCGCCTCGTACCCGATGACCGACAGCTGGACGGAGACCCCGCTGCTGCCCGGAGTCGCGCTGCTCGGCGACGCCGCGGGATGGAGCAATCCGGTCACCGGCCAGGGACTCGCGGTGGCGCTGCGCGACGCCCGTGTCCTCACCGATCTGCTGCTCGACACCACCGACTGGTCGGTCGACGCGCTGTCCGGCTACGCGACCGAACGCGCCGAACGCATGGCGCGGCTGAGGTTCGCGAGCGCGATCACGGACCTGCTGACCGCGTTCGGCGCACCGGAGCGGGCGGCGCGCCGGAGCCGCATGGGGCGCCTGCTCGCCGAGGACCCCGGGCTGGGCGCCGCCTTCGCCGCGGTGCACGCGGGGCCGTGGACCCTCCCGGCCGGCGCCTTCTCACCGGACATCCTGACCACGCTCGCACTCGCCTGATGATCCGCGTCGGCCCGCCCGCGGCCCATCTGGGCGGAGCACGTAGTCAGATCGCGCGGATCACGAATATCGTTTGTCCTTCTTGACCGGAATATCACGTGCACTTACTGTCAGATTCGCTACACCGCAAGCCTTAATGCCCGTCCCGCCACAACGAAGTGGGGAAGATGAGCCAGTCGAATCCCGTCCCGTCGCCGTCCCTCGTCCGTCGTGCCGCCCTCGCGGGCCTGCTGGGCACCCTGATCGAGTCTTACGACTTCGCGGTCTACACCTATCTCGTCGTCTACACGGCACCGTTGTTCTTTCCCTCGGGCACCTCGGGAACGGCGGTGCTGTCGTCCCTTCTGGTGTTCGCGGCCGGTTTCGTCGCCCGCCCGCTCGGCGGGCTCTTCTTCGGACGCATGGGCGACCGGATCGGCCGGCGGCGCACACTCGTGCTGACGGTGACGCTGATGGGCGTCGGCACCTTCGCCATGGGCATCCTGCCGGGGCACGACACCATCGGGCTCGCCGCACCGGTGCTGTTGGTGCTGGCGCGCGTGGTCCAGGGTTTCTCCGCCGGCGGCGAGCTGATGGGGTCCGCGACGTTCGTCGCGGAGTACGCGTCGGCCCGGCGCCGAGGGCTGTTCAACGCGATCACCCCGCTCGGGTTCTCCATGGGCGTCGCGCTCGCCCCGGCCGTCGTGGGCCTCACGACGCTGCTGACCGGCGGGCACATGGCCGCGTGGGGCTGGCGCATCCCTTTCCTGGTGTCATTGCCGCTCACGGTCGCGTGCCTGCTCTACCGCGTGAAGATCGAGGACTCGCCGGAGTTCAAGGCACTCGTGGCGCGCCGGGAAGTCCCGAGCTCCCCCGTGCTGGAGGTGCTGCGTGGCCACTGGCGCGCGGTGCTGCGCGTCGCGGGCCTGTCGCTCACCGTCGGGCTCGTCGGCTACACCACCTCGGCCTATCTCCCGATCTACCTCCAGACCCAGGCCGGCCTGCCGAAGGGCACGGTCTCCCTCGTCGCCGCGCTCGCCTTGTTCCTGGCACTCCCGTTCGCGCTGGGGAGCGGTTTCGCCGTGGACCGGTTCGGCAGGCGCGCCGTCCTGGTCGCCGCGCTGTCCGTGCTGACGGTCGTCGTGTTTCCCGGCATGTTCCTCATGGGCACCGCCGGGATACCGCTTTTCGTTGTGGGGGCGGTGTTCTGGCTCCTCGTCGGTCTTGCCGGCGCGGCCCCGCCACCCGCGTACGCCGCCTTCACCGGGTTCTTCCCGACACGCGTCCGCTACACCGGCGCCGCCATCGGCTTCAACGTGGGTTCGATCCTCGGTGCGGGCTTCGCACCGTACGCCGCCGCACGGCTGACCAACGCGACGGGCAGCCCGTATGCCCCCGCGCTCCTCATCGCCGCGGCGGCCGTACTCGGCATCACGGTCGTCCTGACCGCACCGCGCGTCGGCCCCGGGGAGACGCGGACTCCGCGCACGACGGAAGAGGGGGCACGCGAAGGTGTTCGCTGAAACGTTCTGGGACCTGGTGGACCAGCGTGCCGAGACCACGCCCGACGCCGTCGCGCTGCTCGACGAGGACGGCGTCAGGCTGACGTTCGCCGAGCTTCGCGAGCAGGCGTCCTCCACCGCCGCGCGGCTGGCCGAGCTCGGGGTCGGACCGGGCACCGCGGTGGCGTGGCAGCTGCCCACGCGGATCAGCACGGTCCTCACGCTGTGCGCGCTCGCCCGGCTCGGCGCCCTGCAGATGCCGTTGCTGACGATGTACCGCGAACGCGAGCTCGGCGCTCTGCTCGCCGCGGGCCGGCCCGAACTGGTCCTCGTACCCGGTCAGTGGCGGGGCACCGACTACACGGCACTCGCGCACGAGACGGTGGCTCGGGCCGGCCTGCGGGCAGCGGTCGTCACGGTCGGGCCGGAGGGTCTGGCACCGCGCGATCCCGCCATGATCCTGCCGGAACCGCCCACCGAGGCGCGAGAGCCGCGCTGGGCCTACGCGACCTCGGGCTCGAGTGGCGTCCCCAAAGCCGCCCTGCACAACGACCGCGGTGTCCTCGCGGCCGCGAGGAGCGTCGTCTCCAGGACCGGCGCAGGCACCCGCACCGGCGACGTCGGCTGCATCGCCTTTCCCATCGGGCATCTCGGTGGCACCCAGTACCTCACGATCACGCTGCTGACCGGCACGCCGACGTTGCTCGTCGAGGCCTTCGACCCGGCTCGCACACTGGCGACGTTCGCACGGCACGGAGTGACGATCATCGGGGGCAGCACCGCGCTCTATCAGGCCGTGCTCGCCGAACGGCGCCGGACGGGGCGGAGCCCGATACCGACTCTGCGGCTGCTCACCGGTGGCGGGGCGCCCCTGTCGGCGGCGCTGTACCACGAGTTGCGCGCGGAACTCGGTGTCGAGGTCGCGCACTGCTACGGAATGACCGAGGCGCTGATGGTGGCCGTCGCCGATCCTGCCGACGGAGACGAACTGCTCGCCACCACCGACGGGAGGCTGATCGACGACGTTCGCGGGCGCGTGGTCGCACCCGGCGGCGACGCTGTGCTCGGGCCGGGCGAGGAGGGCGAGATGCAGGTGCGCGGCACCGTCGTCACCACCGGCTACACCGACCCCGCCCACAACACGACCGCGTTCACCCCCGATGGCTGGCTGCGCACCGGTGACCTGGTCCGGATGTCCGCCTCCGGCCACGTGGCCGTGACCGGGCGGATCAAGGACGTGATCATCCGCAAGGGCGAGAACATCTCGGCGCTCGAGGTCGAGGAGCTGCTTCTCGCGGAGCCCGAGATCGCCGAGGCCGCGGTGATCGGGCTGCCCGACGCGGAGCGCGGTGAGCTGGTGTGCGCGGTCGTCCGGCCCACCCATCCGGCGGCCCGGCCCGCGCTCGGCGAACTCACCACGCGGCTGCGGGCGGCGGGCCTGATCACGCGGAAACTCCCGGAGCGCCTGGAAATCGTCGACGCGATGCCGATGACCGGGCTCGGGAAGATCGCGAAAAACGAGCTGCGTGCCCGTTTCGGGGCACCGGCCGGCGAGAAGCGCCCATGAGCCACGGTCCCTACGCCCGCCCCGAACCGCTGCCCGGACATTGGGAGGAGGTCACCGCGAGCTGGCTCGGCTCGCTGCTGGACCAGCGCTATCCGGGAACAGCCGTCGAGCGCATGGAGGTCGTCGAAGTCCGCAACACCCACACGTCGAAGATCCGTGTCGCCGCGGGCTACAACGACGCCGGGCGGGCCGCCGGACTGCCGGAACACCTGTGTATCAAGGGAAACTTCACCGGCAGGCACAACCCGTTCGAGATCTGCCGGATGGAGGCCCGTTTCTACCACGACCTCGCCGAGGGCCACGATCTCCCGACACCGGTCTCGTACTGCTCGGACTGGGACGAGGGCGCGAGCAACCAGGGCGTGGTCGTGCTGGAGGACCTCGTCGAGCTCGGCGGCGAGTTCGGCAACACCTACCAGCACATCGGCACCGAAGGCGTCGCGCGCGCACTGACGGATCTGGCCGCGCTGCACGGACATTTCTGGAACAGCCCGCGGCTCGGCGCGGCGGACTGGCTGCCGACGTCCATGGACACCCCGGGCGACTGCGACCAGCCGCGTGTCATCTGGTGGCTGGTGGAGGAAAACCTTGCCCGTGACGTCTACATCGAACGGCTGCCCGGCTGGATGGTCGCGGACCCGCGGCGTTTCCTGCGCGCCTACGACCTGCTCAACCACTGGGCGCGGAAGCAGAGCGGGCCGGAGACGATCGTGCACGGAGATTCCTACCTCGGCAATACGTATCTGCGGCCGGACGGGCACCGGATCTGGCTCGACTGGCAGATGGTGCGCAAGGGCAGTGCCCTGCGCGACGTCAGTTACTTCATGGTGGGCGCGCTGACCATCGAGGAACGGCGAGCGGGCGAACGCGACCTGCTCGCCCACTATCGGGACGCGCTACGGGCGACCGGTGCGCGGGACGTGCCGGCACTCGACACGATGTGGGACCACTACCGGCACTGGGCGATGTACGGGCTGATGTCGTGGATGGGCACCCGCGACCACTGGGGCCAGGACAACCACTCGGCCATCCACCGGTTCTCGGTCGCCACGGACGACCTCGGCACGCTCGGCCTGCTCGAATCCCTTGCCTAGCAAGGGCTTCGACCGGCGGCCGACCTCGTCGGCGAGCGCGTTCGCGTAACGCGCGAGATCGGTCTTGCAGCAGCTCGCCCCTCATGAGCGACACGGTCCGCGCGCCCGCCTCGAATGCCTTGCCTAGCAAGGGCTCCCGTCATCCGGAGTCCGTCGCCCCCTCCACGAGGGAGGCACGGATCTGGTTTCGCTGGAGCTTTCCCATGGCGTTGCGCGGAATCGAGGGCACCGTCTCCACCCGCTCCGGCGTCTTGTACCGGGCCAGTCCCGCGTCCCGGCAGTACGCGGTCACGTCGTCCAGGGTGGGCGCGGGCAGTCCGGCCACCGGGACCACGACGGCACAGCACGTCTCGCCCAGGCGTGGATGCGGCAGCCCGATCACCGCGACGTCCGCGATCGCCGGATGGGTGGAGAGCACCGCCTCGATCTCCGCGACCGAGATGTTCTCGGCGCCCCGCACCACGATCTCCTTGAGGCGGCCCGTGATCGTGACCCGGCCGTGCTCGTCCATAACGGCGAGGTCGCCGGTCCGGACATAACCCTGTTCGTCGATCGCGGTGGCGTCGAGTTCGTGGTCCAGGTAACCGGCGAAGCGCTGGGGGCCGCGCAGCAGCAGCTCCCCCGGGCGCCCCGCGGGCAGGCCGGTCCCGTCGGCGTCGACGATCCGCACCTCCACGCCCGGCCCCGGGAGCCACGACGACGTCGCCTTGCCCGCCGTGTCCGCGGGCCGCGGGAATCCCGCGATGGGGAACTCGGTCAGGCCGTACCCGTTGACCACGCCGTCCCCGCCCAGCGTCCGGCGCACGTTCTCGTCGAGGTCCGGTGAGACCGGCGCACCGCCACCCATGCACAGCCGCAGCCTGGGAAACAGCCGCTCCTCGCCGTGTTTTCGTTGCGCGGCAAGGTAAGCCTCGAAGAAGGGAGTGGCGCTGCCCAGGATCGTCGCCCCGTGCTCCGCCATGGTGAACGGGGTCGAGGCGGGGTCGAAGGTGTCCAGCAGCACGAGCTTGGCGCCCACCCGCAGCGCGGTGATCAGCCAGGCCACCCCGCCGATGTGCGCGAAGGGGTAGGCCATCGGGAACACGTCGTCTTCCCCGGCACCGAACTGATCCACATTCGCGTTCGAGGCAGCGAACACGGAAGCGTCGGTGTGCAGGACACCTTTGGGCCGGGCGGTGCTGCCCGAGGTCACGTACACCCAGCGCGGGGCGTCCGAGGACGGTGGCGAAGGCAAGCCCCCGGGGTCGCCCTGCGGCAGCGCGAGTTCGGTACTTTCGTTGTGGTCACAGGGAATCACCTGGATGTGGCTCCCCGCGACGGACCGCACCGCCGCGGCGTGCCCGAACCCGCGCCAGTGCGTCGGGACCACCGCGAACTCCGGCCGGAACTGCTCGTCGAGCGCCCGCAGCTCAGCCTCCCGCAGAACCGTGATCACCGGGTTCTGCACGGCACCGAGCCGGGCCAGCGCCACACTGAGCACGACGCATTCCAGCGTCGTGGGCAGCTGCCACATGACCCGGGAACCCGCCCGCACACCCAGACCGGCCAGTCCGGCGGCCACCCGCTCCGCGGCGTCGCGGAGCCCGGCGGCGGTCAGGGTGCGCCCCCGGTCGTCGCTCAGCAGGATCCGGTCAGGTGTCCGCCCGGCACGCCAGACCACCAGCTCCCACAGCTGTTGTGGTGCCGCGCTCACCGGGGGCTCCCGGTCCGCGCCGTCCACCGGCCGTACGGGATATGGCTCGGAATCTCCCAGAAGCTGCGTACCGCGCTCGACCCGCCAGGCTCGACCCGCCAGACGTCGACACTCGGGATCACCAGCTCCTCACCGCGGTAGGTACCTTCGTTGCTGCACACCACCACGGCCTCGTCGGCGCCTGTGATGAGCTGGGTGATGCGCACCGCCGGGTGGTCTGGACCAGTCCGGTCCCACAGCTGCGAGGCGAGCCCCCAGCCGCGCTTGACGGGAGTGCCGACGGGGTCCTCCAGGGTGGGCTCCCCCGGCGACATCGCCCGCCAGTGCCGTAGCCAGCCGTCCTTGTCCTGCGCGTTCCACAGCTCGTACCAACGCCGGATGAACAATTCGAGATCTCGGCCGCCGATCGTCATGTGGCATCCCTTCCAGCGCTCCGCCATTGGATTCCGCGCCGATTGATTCCACCGGCTCTTGACGAAAATGTCAACGACGTATTCGCTGGAGACCTCCCACCAGTCCCCGGGAAAGAGGAAAACATGGATTTCGGAATCAGTGGCAAGACCGCTCTGGTCACCGGCGGCAGCAAGGGCATGGGGCGCGACGTGGCTCACCTGCTGGCCGGCGAGGGATGCCGGGTCGCCGTGGTCGCCAGGACGAAGGCGGACATCGACGACGCGGTCGCCTCGATCCGGGAGCAGGGCGGGACCGCCGTCGGCGTCATCGCGGACATGACCGACGGGGAGCAGGTGCGCCGGGCCGTGGCCGAGGTGCGCGAGGCGTTCGGCCCGCCGCTGATCGTGATCGGCCAGACGAAGTTCACGGTTCCCGGCGACTTCGCCGACATCGAGGACGTGGCCACCTACGTGAACTCCTTCGAGACCTACACGATCAGCCAGATCCACCTGCTGCACGCGGTGCTGCCCGCGATGCAAGAAGCGGGCTGGGGGCGGTTCGTGCACATCGGATCGGCGACGGCGAAGGAGCCGGTGGGCAACATCCACCACGCCGTGGCCAACGCGACCCGCCCGTCGACCACCGGCCTGCTCAAGACGGTCTCGGACGAGTACGCCCGGTACGGCATCACCGTCAACACGGTCGCGCCGGGCTGGATCGAGACCCAGAACGCCATCGACTACCTGCGCACCAACGCCGGACTGGAGACCGAGGACGAGCGCCGGAACTGGATGCTCGACAACGCCAGGGTCCCCGCCGCCAGGATGGGGCAGTCCGGCGAGATCGCCTCGCTCATCGTCTACCTCTGCTCCGCGCAGGCCGGGTACGTCACCGGCAACTGGATCGAGGTCGACGGCGGGCACCACCGCTCAGCGTTCTGAGCGGCCCCCTGGCACGAAGAGCTTGACGATCTCGTCGCGAACCACCGTGTACGGACGGTCCAGCCGTGCCCGCGCCCGCATCTCCAGGCAACGCAGCACTATGGCGTGGACGGCGAAAGCGTCCCGTTCGGGCACCGCGCCGGGCAGCGTGCCGTCCTCGCGGGCACGGCTGAACGCGTGCGCCAGGATCTGCCGGTGACAGGCGTGGATGTCCTCGAGCGCGTCGGCGATCCCGGCGACCAGCCCGACCTCCGGGGTGAGGAAGGTCCGCCCTTCCCTTGCCTGCCGTTCGTGCCAGCCGATGCCGAGGAACTCCTCGATCCAGCCGAGCACCGCGGCCCTGCCGTCGGCGGCACCGTCGGCCGCCGCGCGCAGCCGATCGCGCACGAGCTCACCCGCCTCGCGCTGCATGGCCAGCACCAGGGCGTCCTTGGACGGGAAATGCCGGTAGAAGGTCCGCCGGTTCACTCCGGCCACTCGCAGGATGTCCTCGATCGCGGTCGGCCCGCCGCCACGGCCGATCAGCCGGTGCGCGGCCCGGATGATGCCGTCCCGCTCCCGTTCGATGCGATCCCGCGGCCGGGCCGCCCGGCTTACCGGCACGTTCATTGCTCACCTCTCCGTCGACCCCATGATCGCATAATCCGCGACCACGTCCCCGACCATCCTCGGGAATACTATTCCCACAGCTACCCCATGTTGTTAGGCTTCGTGGGAATGACATTCCCAGAAAGAGTCCCGAGGAGGTCGGCGTCGTGCGCTTGCATGGGCTGGATCTGGAACTGACCGGCTGGTTCCAGGTGGCGTGGTCGGGCGAGATCGGGCCGGAACAGGTGCTGCCGCTCGAGTACTTCGGCCGGGACCTGGTGGCCTATCGCGGCAAGGACGGCGTGGTGCGCGTGCACGATCGCTACTGCCGGCACCTTGGCGCCAGCCTGGCGCACGGCGGCTGCGTCGTCGACGAAGGCATCCAATGTCCCTTCCACGGCTGGATCTGGGCTCCCGACGGGCACAACGTGTCCATCCCCTACCAGGATCGCCCGAACAAGGCCCGCAAGCTCGGCAGCTGGCCGGTCGTCGAGCGCAACGAGTCGATCTACGTCTGGTTCGACCACGCAGGCCGGGAGCCCTACTGGGACGTGCCGGACGCACTCCACGGCGCGGCGCACGCGGCCGAGCGCGAGTTCCACGCCGCCTGGCCCGACGGCCGCGAACGCTTCGCGGATCTACGGGTGCATCCGCAGATGGTGGTCGAGAACGCGGTCGACCCGCACCACTTCCGGTTCGTCCACCACACCCCGCTCAGCCCGGTCGTTCTGGAGGAACGCGTCGAGGGACCCCAGTGGTGGGCACGGGTCGGCTTCGGCAAGGGCTGGCGGGACCACGCGCGCGACGAGCACGGTGCCCTGCGCACCGACACGGCGAACACCATCGAGATCCTGTGGTCCGGGATGGGGATCAGCGTCAACGTCGAGCACATGCGCGAGGGCGTGCGGGTGATCACCATCAACATCACTCCCGTCGCGGACGGCAAGAGCGAGATCTTCGCGACGTACTGGATCGACCGGGCCGGCGACGAGGAAACCTACCGGCGGCGGCTGGCGGAGGCCAAGCTCGCGCTGCCCGACGACGTCAAGATCTGGAACCACCAGATCTTCCTGGACCCGCCGGCCCTTGCCACCGAAGAGGGCCGCGGTTTCCGGCGGATGCGGCGCTGGGCGCGCCAGTTCTACCCGGGTGATGTGGGTGAGAACGGCCCGGCCGGCACGGACGACACTCGCGCCCCGGGAACCGAGAAGCTCGAAGCCGGAGCATCCTGACCCGACAGAACAGTCCGATGTGGACCGTACATGCGCCATGCGCGAAGAACTCCTTCGCGCGTGGACGGTATGGATCATGACCGCACCCCCGGCCCGGGCCGCGGACACTCCGCATCTCCCAGGTGATCGACGGGACGAACGACGCCCGTTCCCTCGTGCCGGAAGCCGACCGCGAGCCGTTCGCCTGCCGGCCGGGCGAGGACGCGGTCTCCGACCCGCGCCCCGGGAACTCAGAAACTCGAATCCGTGGCCTTGAAGCGACAGGTCAGTCCGATGTGGACGGAACAAGTGCCTTGCCGAAGACCTCCATCTCGCGCAGGCAGTCGTCGATGCTCCGGGCCTGCGAGTCGATCGACACGTAGGTGACGCCCGCCCGCTCGTACCCGGGCAGTGCCTCCGCGAGTCGCTCGGCGGCGCGCTCCGGGTCACGGGTGGCCGCCGGGGTGAAGCACACGTCGAACTCCGCCGGCCGCCCCAGTTCCACCCGCATTTCCCGCAGCCGCGCGATC
>Ga0164243_10014536_pt1 | contig 10952 bp, 9 predicted proteins | sample OricompcompostOP_FD_108781 | JGI IMG/M metagenome (GOLD analysis project Ga0164243, IMG submission 108781) | Organic Plus compost microbial communities from Emeryville, California, USA - Original compost - Organic plus compost (OP) | ecosystem: Engineered > Solid waste > Mixed feedstock >...
GCAGCGTCTGCTTCAACAACAGAAAGTGCAAACCCTTGTCCTGACGCCGCACGAGGCCGGCTTTCAGGCCTCGCTCAATGCCGCCCTGACAGAGCATGCTGAGATAGCCATTCACTCACACAAGCAGGCGCTAGAAACGCTGCGTCGCCTGCAACGCGTGGTGCTGTTCCTCGATCAGAATGAGCTCACCTGCGCTGACGAGATTATACGCTTTCTGCAACAGGCCCCGGCAGGCTGTCACCTTATCCTGGCGACGCGTCACCCGTCGACGCTGGCGCGGCTCTCCGTTCAGAACCTCATAAGCGAACTGGCTCTTGAACAGCTTGCGTTTCGTCCGGAGGATATCCGCACGCTTGTGCAGCAGCTTACTGGCACAGAGCCCACAGAGGAAACCGTTAACCAGCTTGCAGAGCTTACCGGGGGCTGGCCGCTGGGAGTTCGCTGGCTCCTGACACACTGTCCCTTCCCGATCACCAATGATGAGCTTGCAACCGTGCTGGAACACGATCGCTCGCTACAGCACTTTGTAGACGAGGAGATCTTGCAACCACTCCCGGAGCCCTGGCGGGACTTCCTCCTTCAGATCTCCATTCTGGATGAGCTCGACGAGCAGCGCTGCAATGCCGTGCGCGAGCGCACCGACAGCCATACACTGCTTGCCTCGCTGGCACAGGCACACCTTTTCCTCCAACCGACCGAGCATGGAACCCTTCGGCTGATCCCGCTTCTTGCCCGGGTGCTCCGCCAGCAGACCGATACAGCACCGCTTCACGCTCGTGTGAGCCGCTGGTACAGACAGCGCGGGCAATTGCAACAGGCCCTGTTCCATGCCCATCAAAGTGCTGATGAGCAACTGGTCCAGCGCCTACAGCTTCACTCGGCCCTGCTCCATCTGTTCAAGGGACAGGACGTACCGGCACATACCTCACCCCTGCTTGCGGCCCTCGCTGCGCAGCGCTTTGACGAGGCAGAGCGCCAGCTTGCCACCCTTGAAGATACCGACCTGATCAGCCTGGTACAGCTCTATCTGGCAGGGCAGACCGGAAAACGCTATCCCATCGAATACGTATCCGAGCAGCCAGACGTCCGGGCCTGGTGCGCTACGCTTGCCCCGATCATGACCGGCGATGTTGCAGAATATCCTGTTCGGGAACTTCTGGCATCCAATGGGCACCAAACATCGCTTGCGCTCGGAGCGCTGGCCTTTCTCTTGCTTCAGCAGGGAAAGCTTCAACAGGCAGCCTCGACACTCGAACAGCTCAGGGAGCGGCTTGGGGCTGAAACAGATTCGCTGCTCTATGCCCTGGGAATGAGTGAACTCGCGCTGGAACGCCATGACCTCCCCACAGCGGCGCACTTCCTGCTACAAGGCCAGCAGCTTTTGCACGCCACACACTACTGTCATGCCGCACTCTCATTGCGCCATACCATTGCGTATACGCGGTTCTATCTGGCCCAAAGCCAGTATACGCGGGCGCTTCAGCTCGCCAGCACGATCGAGGAGCAGGCAACATGGCCACAGCTTGCCCATCAGCTTGCAGCCGCACAGCGGGCCTGGGTTTTCCTGTCACAGGAGCAATTCGACAAGGCGGAATACTGGCTGACCATCTGCAAAAACAATAGCGTGGCGCTCCCTGAGCTGCTTCAGACATGGATCGCACAGCTTGAAATTCGGCTACACCCCCAGAGCGCATATCGGCATCTGCCCTTGCTCAAGCAGGCCGCCCAGGCACATCAGCGCTGGACCGATCTGCTGACGTACGAGCTCTTTCAGGCGCACCTGTTCTATACTACTGGAGCTCAGGCAGCGGCACAGGCCACGCTCGAACGGGCAGTGCTGCGAGCGCGTCCCGAACAGCATATTCGTCCGTTCCTTGAAGGGGGACAAACCATCTATCGGCTCTTGAGGCTTCTCCAACGGGGCGCGGTTGCTCCGGCCTTTGTGCGTACACTTATCACGCATTTTCATAAGGTTGAGCCCCGCCAGAGCAGCGCCCTTTCTCGGGAGGCGTCCACACTGACCCGACGAGAGCATGATGTGCTGCAATTACTGGTTAAAGGAGCCTCCAACCGCACCATTGCCCGTGAGCTGGTCATCAGCGAGGGAACCGTCAAAAAGCATGTCTTTAACATCTGCTCCAAGCTCAACGCCCAAAATCGAGCCCAGGTTATCGCACAGATTCTACAGGAGCAGCAATTCAGATACACGGAAGCGTCGTAAAGGGACCGAGCGGGGACAGGCAGTGTTTCTTGTCCCCGCTTTTTCATGCGGTCGCTCGCCGCAAAATCTGCTCCACAACGCCAGTCTTGGCATCTGCATAGTTCTGCACATATTTCCAGTTTTGGGCCGCAAGCGTGCGCTTGGTCTCTTCATAGAGCTTGCGATCCTCCGGATGCGTGCGCAGCCAATCGCGGAAACGCAGCATCCGAGCAACTTCCGGGCACCCGGGCGAGAAGACATGCAGGTTGCACATCGGCTCGGTTCTCTTGAGCATCCGATGCTCATACCACTCTGGCTCACGAATCCGCAAGGTGTAACCAGCGGCTTCCAGCGCTGGCACATAGGACGCCTCATCCGCCGCATCTGGCACAACAAGCACGATATCGATAATCGGCTTGGCGGCCAGACCCGGAACCGAGGTTGAACCCACATGCTCTAGCTGGCATACTCGACCATTCAGGGCAGCCCGAATGTGCTCCGCCTGACGCTCAAAGAGATGAGGCCATTGTGGATCATAGTCAACGAGCTCAATCGGTTTATGTAGCGGAACAAGCTCTCCAATTGTGACGGCTTGAAGCTGTTCCTCCGTTGTTTCTCTGATCTGTTCTTCATGCTCAGACACAGAACACCTCTTTTGTCAGAATCCAAAACACACCAATCTATCTATCATAGCATAGGAAGCGCTCTGTGAGAACTTAGCCTTTCAGGCCGCTCTGCTTGTATCCCTCCACGATATAGCGCTGAAGCAAGAAGAACAGCACCATCAGCGGCAGAATCGCGACCGCGGCGCCGATAAAGAGTTCGTGTAAATTCAACACCTGAGCGTTGAGGAAATTGGATAGCACCACCTGCACCGTCCAGGCCGTCCGATCCTGCCCGACCACAAACGGCCACAGGAAGGCGTTCCAGCTCTGGATAAAGGTAATCACGCTCAACGCGGCAATGATACCATACGAGTTCGGAACCACAATCCGCCAGAACGTGCCCCAGTAGCCCAGACCGTCCACACGCCCCGCCTCTTCCAGCTCACGCGGGAAACTCAGGAAGAACTGCCGAAACAGAAACGTGGTGAAGCCGCTGAAGATACCCGGCACAACCAGCCCCTGTAGCGTGCTAAGCCAGCCCAGATAGGAGACGACCACATAGGTTGGCACATAGATCACCGCCGAGGGAATCATCAGCGTGAGCAGGATCGTATAGAATACCTGGTTGGCATAGCGATACGGCACCCGCGCCAGACCATAGCCCGCCAGCAACGAAATAAGGATCTGCCCCACCGTCTGCAAGAAGGCGATCAAAGCCGAGTTCACCATTCCATCCGAAAAAGGAACCTCCGAATCCGAGAAGAGTTCGCCAATATTTTCAAAGTGCAGCGCAGAGGGGAAGAAGGTCCAGTTCGGTGAGGTGATTTCCTGTTCCGTAGCAAGCCCGTTACGCACGATCAGATAAAATGGTAAGAGAAAGAGCAGCGCCAGTACAATCAACACACCATAATGCAGCGTGGTCAGGAGCGCCTTCTTCAGCGTGACACGCGGCGCTGGTCGCACAACAGAAGTTGACATACATTCTCCCTTTGCATACTGTGTCTTAATTGGAGCGCCCGAAGCCAAGCAAACGGCCCTGTAGCAAGGTAAAGAAGATGATAATGATGGTAAGAATCATCGCTCCGGCACTTCCGAGCCCATAATCCTGGCTACCAAGCGCGACATTGTACAGATACATCAGTGGCGTGCGCAGCAGACTTTGATTGCCGCCCGACATGATATTCCAGAACTCGTCAAATGCCTGATAGGCCGCGATAATGTTCAGCAACAGGATCGCAATAGAGGTATTGCGTAGTTGTGGCACGGTGATATACCAGAACGTCTGCCAGCCTCGTTTTGCGCCATCAACCAGCGCGGCCTCATACAGCTCACGCGGGATCTCCTGAAGCCCGGCAATAAAGATGATCATATACATGCCAAGCTGGAGCCAGAGGCGCACCGTTACCAGTACCAGCCAGTACCAGGGAGGATTAGGCGAGGAGATCCACTGCACCGGGTCCAGGTTGAACAGATGGAGAATCGCATTTGCCAGCCCATAGCGCGTCCCGTTGAAGATACTCATTTTCCAGACAATCGAGGCCAGCACATATGAGCAGGCTGTTGGCAGAAAGAAAACCGAGCGAAAGAACCCCTGTGCGAACTTCGCGCTGTTGACCAGCAGGGCCAGCCCGAGCGCACAGAGAAACGTGGTCGGTACAATAAAAAAGGCAAAGATCGTAAAGGTCAGCAGGGATGAGGTAAACTGCTGATCCTGAAGGAGATCACGATAGTTCCGCAAGCCCGCAAAGCCTGTCGGGAGAATCACCGCCCGAGCCTCCGAAAAGCTCAAGACAATGCTCCAGATAATCGGAACAAAGAAAAACAGGATCAGGCCAAGCATTAAGGGAGCCACAAAAGACCAGAAGATCAGCGTCGTCTTGATGGAACTGCGTCGCACGCGCCGCGCGCTCTCTCGCTCGCCAATAGACGGCATCAGCGCCGCAGCCGGGGTCTCTGGAGAGCTCATCCGATTTTCCCTCCTTGCGTTGAACTACAAACGGTATGGAGGAAGAAAGCGCTCCATACCGTTCAACATGGCCTAGCTCAAGAGCTTCTGCAACTCTTTATCGCACTTGTCCGCGGCCTTCTTCAGCTCGGACATTGCGTCAGCATTGTGCTTGACAATGTTGCTGACGGCATCGGTCAGCGCGAGTTGCATGGCGTTATCCCAGTACGGCGTATTGGAATGTCCATACGCATTCAGGAACTCCACTGCCTTCGCGGCAAGACCTTTCGTCAGCTTGTCCGTTTTCGCGGCGATGCTCTTGCGAGGAGGAACATGGAAGCCATAACCGACATTCCAGTCAATCTGTATGTCGGTGTTATCGATCCAGAGCCACTTGACATACTCCTTCGCGGCATCGATATGCTTGCTCTTCGCCGAGATCATCTCAGCCCAACCACCAAAGCCAACCGCAGGCTTGCTCTGCGCATCCAGCGCCGGGAAGGGGAACACGCCGAAATCGTCACCAAGCGCCGCCTGAATCTCCGGCATGGCCCAGAGTCCACACCACTGCATGGCACACATACCCTGCTTGAACGGCTCGGAACTCCACCAGAAGACAGGCGCATCAGGCAGCAATCCCCCGGATGCATTCAGCTCACGCAGCTTCTCATAGGCACCCGCCACGCGCTCGTTCACAAACGTAATCTTGTTATCCTCGGTAAGAAACTCGGAGCCAGCCGCCCACCCCAGAATATAGAGAAGAGCATCAATACCGCCGTCAGAGCCGATATAGAGCCCCTTCATATCCTTATTCGAGAGTTTCTTTGCCGCTGAAATAAGCTCGTCTATGGTCTGAGGCTCTTTCTCAATGCCTGCCTTCTGGAACAGGCCCTTGCGATAGTAGACCATCGACATGTCATTCAACATTTTGATCGCGTAGATTTTGCCGTTGATCCGGAGGGGTTTCAGGGCGTTCTCGTTGAAGTCGTTAAGGACCGGGGAAATAATATCATCGAGCGGCACAACCAGACCGGCTTTCACCTGGTCAACAGTCGGGTTGGGAAGCTCAAAGACATCGGGAGGATTGGAACCAAGCAGAGAGGTACGTACTTTATCGGGATACTCATTTCCGGTGCCCGGCACCCAGTTAACTGTGACTTTCGCCTTTGTGTACTGTTTGGCGTAGCGTTGTACCGCCTCATGGGTGCCTTTTTCGCCATACTGATGATACCAGTGCGTCAATGCAGGCAGATCTGAATTGCTTCCTCCCCCGCCACCGGTACCCGCACAGGCTGCCAGTAATCCCCCACTGAGAGCCAGCGAAGCAGAATAGCGCAAGAAATGCCGTCGAGACTGAGTCGATCCGTGAGCCATATACCAAGCCTCCTACATGGTAATAAAACCGCACAACAATTGGTCATAGGAATTCTTACGGCCCATCGCTCTTTCTCCACCCCACATGAAATGAGAATCCGCATAAGCCAGCGATATGCGAATTCACGGGTGCACGCTTTCTATCGGTTTTGCCTGCCCTCTTCCTTGAAGAGCTTTCAACCGATCATCGGGGTTGCCACAAACGTTCTAGAAGAAGAAACGCTGTTTCCTTGCTGGGATACTGGAATCGGATTTTTCCTCATGATCTCTTTGTTAAACTAATGTTATAAAAATCATACCATTCCCATTTTTCTTTGTCAATGATACAAGCGAGCAAGATATTTCAGTTACACGATAGAAGAAGAAATCCTCGCCCTCCCTTCGCTCCTCTACTCTATAAATAGTCTTTTCAGGTAGAGCCTCTGTTACCAGGAAAGGACCGGTAACAGAGGGAGTACATCAATTGGCATAGGTGTGGACAAAGGTCAGAATACGCTTCAATAGATCCTGCCAGTGCTCTTCATAGAAGAGGTCGGTGCCGTGGGCGGACCCACTATAGATGTGCATTTCCTTCGGAGCATTCGCCACCTGATAGAGCTTCTCCGTATCCTCGTGATAGGTGTCATCCTCACTGTTGATGATCAACTGTGGAGCAGTTATCTTCCTGACCGTCTGCTCATCCACCCAGCTAATAAAGGGAGCCGAGAGGGTAATCACCCCTGCCACCTTCGTCTGCGCGGCAGTCAGCAGCGATGTCGTGCCGCCAATACTGGCCCCGATCAACACGATCTTATTCGCCCCCTGCTGCTGCATAAAGGTAATCGCGCCAAGCAGATCAAGCTCATACTTGCTGGTATTATCATCACCCTCCGAATCGCCATTGCCCCGATAGTCGTATGCCAGCACCCGAAGCCCCTGCTGAGCCAGCCAGGGAGCCAGCATCTCCCATTCCTGCTTGGAGCCTCGGCGCATATGGGAGCAAATAACAGCCGTCTGCCCCGAGGCGCCATACAGCCACCCGGTCAGCTTGATTCCATCGCGCGAGGAGAACTGCACCGTTCGCTTCGGGACCGCCGGTGGCGTCGGTGAAGGAGTGGGAGCCGGAGGTGTTGGCGTTGGTGATGCTGTACCCTCTTGAGGGGACGACGCACAGGCCGTCAGCAGCAACAACAGGCACAAAATCACGAGTTGACGAACAGACTGTCTCATCCTTCTCTCCTTGTAAAATCTCATACATCGATATGTCACACAATACATACGTCAGTGGAGACATACTTTTTCTCATTCCTGGCTCAGCCGTACGCGGTGTAACGTGACGAGGCTGTGATATCGTCTTATCTATACGTGAGGGGGCTGTGAGGTCACTGCGATATACTACACACAGAACGAAGAAGAGATATCCGCTTCCCCCCGAAGCCGAGGCGGCAACAAAGGAGAGATTGTTATGGCTTTCCAGAAAGATGCCCTCTACGCTCGCTTGCAGCCACACTTTCACGAGCGAATTCGCCGTGATGAGCCGCTGTCGGAGCATTGCGCCTTTGGGATTGGAGGTCCCGCAGATCTCTGGCTTGATCTGGTATCAAAAGAAGAACTCTTCAGGCTGGTGCAGCTCTGTGGAGAGCACCGTGTCCCGCTCTTGTTGATCGGAAATGGAACGAACATTCTGTTTGCCGACCAGGGTGTGCGCGGCATCGTTGCCCATCTTCACGAGAAAGAGTTCGAGGTGGAGAATGAGGGAGATTCTGCACTGCTCCTTGCCGATGCCGGGTTAAGCTGGCCTTCTCTCGTCAACCAACTGGCCTCGATGGGATGGAGCGGGCTTCAATTCACAGCCGGGATTCCCGGTACCCTGGGTGGCGGGGTCATGAGCAACGCCGGCGCCCACAATAAGCATTTGGGACAGGTGCTTGAGTGGATTGAGGTGCTTGACGCACGCGGGGTGAATGCGGGGGAGCCTGGTGCGATAGCAGTACCACAGATACGCCGCTATTCCCGTGATGAACTGGATCTTCGGTATCATCACAGCCGCTTGCGCGAACAGCGATATGTCCGTTGGAGCGAAGATGGGTCGTTGCTTCCGGCTCCACGTGCCTTGATCGAGCCGCCAGAAATGGTGTTACGACTCGCCCTGCGGCTCTATCCTGACCAACCGGAGCACATACGCGAGGAAATCGGTGCGTATGAGGCAATTCGACGCGCTGAGCTTCCGCGGGAAAAACGATCGGGCCCGGTCTTTCTTGATCCTGAGGGACAGCGGGCAGGCGAGCTCATCAAGCGGGCGGGACTGCGCGGTCGGGTCTTTGGCAATCTACAAGTCTCACCACGCAATGCGAACTATCTCATTAACCGTGGAGGTGCCAGCGCAAATGATGTCGTTGCGCTGATCTCATATATTCGTGGCGAGGTACTTGCTCGTTGTGGCGTTGATCTGGCAGTTGACCTCGAATTACAGGGCGAGTGGCAACCCGTCAAGACGCATACAATGATCTCTGCCTATGCGCGAAGAGAAGCGTATGCACGCAAGGAAAGGAGGCGATAAGATCTGTTCAAGCCGGTATAGGACTCCTCCTATACCTGACCTTCCCGATACACAACCATCCTGAAAAAAAGTGAGTTGATTGAGCTTTCCACAATGCCGTTAAGCTCAAGCCTTCTCAAAAAATACTGGTAGTAAGATCGTGCCTTTCAATAACGTCGTCGTGCTGCCCGGGATCAGCTCCGGGCGGCATTTTTTGCCCCCTGAAGGACACAGCACACCACCCACAGAGAACGCATCCTCGTGCTTCCATGCGGCTGAGACACCTTCTCTCGCCTCTCAACGTGTCTCTTACAGTTGCGCCTGCTCGCCGGCAGGCAACACAAGCTATTGTAGCAGAAAGGGCCTCACAACCATGCAACAAGAACAGGAAAAGACCCGGGGATATCTAGCTGCACGACCGAAACCGACCGGGGAATCTTCAGCTCCCGTCGGCCTGCACCCGCTGGAGCTGGACATACAGCGCGATGGCTTCCTGTATGTACCTCAGGGCTATCAGCCCACACACCCGATGCCGCTTGTGCTGATGTTGCATGGCGCAGGCGGGACCGCTCATGGCACGCTTAGCTACTTTCTTCCAAGCATCGAGCAGATCGATTTTCTCCTGCTCGTTCCCCAATCGCGTCAGCAGACGTGGGACGCGATTGAACATGGCACAGGTGTCTATAATGCCGATGTTTCCTTTATTGAGCGTGCACTGGAACAAACCTTCAGCCGCTACGCTGTCGATGCGTCACTGCTCGCGATAGGCGGCTTTTCCGATGGCGCTTCCTACGCGCTCTCGCTCGGTCTGATGAATGGAGACTTGTTCAATCATATCATCGCGTTCTCGCCGGGTTTCCTCTCGCCCCTTTATACTGAGGGCAAGCCACGCATCTTTATCTCACACGGCAGGCAGGACCCTGTACTCCCGATTGATCGATGCAGCCGCAAAATTGTACCACTGCTTCAGCACAACAACTACGATATCCACTATCATGAGTTCGATGGGATGCACGCGGTCCCGCTCGACATCATTCACGAAGCCTGGCGCTGGTTCCTGGATGGCTATATACCGATTTGATTCCGCGTCACTTTCCCCGTCTATCAGAGTAGAGACGCATGTTCGTAGACTTTCTTTTATCAGGAGAATCATACTTTGGTAGACTTCCAACAGGGCTTCATTAAACTCTCGCCAATCCCACCACAGCAAGTGATGTCGCTTGTTGGGCCTATGCTGGTCGCAGATGAGCAGATCATAGCAGCGTTCAAATCAATTCGCGACTCCGTGGTTTTTACCAATAAGCGGATTCTGGCAATCAACGTGCAGGGCATTACAGGGAAGAAGATCGATTATACCTCATTGCCCTATAGCAAGGTCCAGGCTTTTTCAATCGAGACCGCAGGCGTGCTCGATCGTGATTGTGAGCTGGAACTGTACTACAGTGCGGTCGGGAAAGTCAAATTTGAGATCAGAGGAAGCTTTGATATTGTCGGCTTCAACAGAATACTGAGTCAATACGTGCTCTAGTGAGGAAGAGAAGAAGGGCAGATGTTCTCTTTCTGCCCTTTAAATAGCTTATGCCTCAAACTCATAATCCAGATGGAACAAGGCCGCCTGCTCGGTATGCTCAAATGAACAGCGCCCCTTCAAGCCACGCAGTTCATCGGTTCCCGAGCCCGGCACTATATAGCCGAAGGTCTCAACGAGCTTATCACCCTCCATCGCGCCTCCATGCTGCACTACAAAACTCCCGAAGCGCTCTCCCAACCGTCCCGTTATTCGTTCCGTCGCGACATAGCCCTTGCCATCCTCACTCTCGCAACTCAGCATGCAGACCGTGCTCTCTGCCTCAAGCTCTCCGGAAAAGACCTTTTTCAGATCGGTCCGATACAGAGTCGCCCCCTTCTCTGGCTCATCATAGGGCTGTGGCTCCCAGGAGATTACCTTGAAATTCGATGTACAACGCTTACCCATATGTAAACTGTCCTTTCTGTTTCATGCTGATCTCAGTGTACGTCCTATTCCGGACAGAATCGTTCCTGATCTCAGACATAGAAATAGTGCAACCGACAGCAGCGACGGGACATCCTGCTCACATCCAGGGGACAGCAGCAGACGAGCAGAGGACACCTCGCCCTCCCGAGCGGGGTACGGAAGGCCACAAAGCCGGTCAGAAGAAGCGTTTGCAACCACTATAAACAAATTTTCTATCATAAATAGTATTTTCTTGTCGATGCAAAATTGCATATTCAGTTTTGTAATGCATATATACTGAAAATAGAGTGTAGTGGAACCGGTCAGAGTGACGA
>Ga0164243_10014537_pt1 | contig 10951 bp, 10 predicted proteins | sample OricompcompostOP_FD_108781 | JGI IMG/M metagenome (GOLD analysis project Ga0164243, IMG submission 108781) | Organic Plus compost microbial communities from Emeryville, California, USA - Original compost - Organic plus compost (OP) | ecosystem: Engineered > Solid waste > Mixed feedstock >...
CACCGCCCCCGCCTGGTCGAGATCGGCGACCCACGGGTTCACGTCATGCGCCAGCGCCACCTTCAGCGCGCCCGCGGCGATGTCGCCCAGCCGGTCGGTCTGTCCCTTCGCCGCGAGCCAGGGCGCGGCGACGAAGGCGGTGTCGACGATCGGTTCGCTGACGTCCGCGCGTCCCAGCTCGACGGCGATCAGCACCGCCTCGATCAGGCCCATGCCCAGGCCGCCCTGGTCCTCGGGCACCAGCAGGCCGGCCAGCCCCATCTCGGTGAGGCCGTTCCACACTGCCGTGTCGCGGTTGCCGCTCTCGTCCAGCTTGCGCAGCAATTCGGGCGTGTGCGTGCCTTCCAGATATTCGCGCACGCTGTCGCGCAACGTGATCTGGTCCTCGGTGAAGCGGAAATCCATCGGCCTTACCTCGGCAGGCCGAGCAGGCGCTCGGCAATGATGTTGCGCTGGATCTCGTTCGATCCGGCATAGATCGGCCCGGACAGCGAGAAGATATAGCCCTCCAGCCACTCGTTCAGGCTGCCGTCGGCATATGTGCGCAGCTCCGCCGCCGCGCCCAGCAGGCTCATCGCCGTGCGGTGCATCGCCCGGTCCAGCTCCGACCAGAAGATCTTGTTGAGGCTCGCCTCGGCGCCGATATGCCCGCCCGCCATGATGGTGGACGCGACCATATAGGTGTTGAGTGCATAGGCTTCCGCGTCCGCCCAGGCTTGCGTCACGGCCTCGCGCGCGGCTGGCGAAGCGGTTGCCTCCTGCTGGCGATAGAGTTCCACCAGCCGTTTCGCCGTCGCCTGGAAGCGGGCGGGGGAACGCAGCATCAGCCCGCGTTCGAAGCCCGCGGTCGCCATCGCCACGTTCCAGCCCTCGCCCTCGCCGGCGATGCGGTTCTCGACCGGAACGCGGACTTCGTCGAAGAAGATCTCGGCAAAGCCGGTCTCGCCGTGAAGCTGGCGGATCGGCCGCACCGTGACGCCGGGCGAGTCGAGCGGCAGCAGGATGAAGCTCAGCCCCTTGTGGCGCTTGCTGTCCGGGTCGGTGCGGAACAGGCCGAAGCACCAGTCGGCAAAGGCCGCGCGGCTCGACCAGGTTTTCTGGCCGCTGATGACGTAATGATCGCCGTCGCGCACCGCACGGCTGCGGATCGCCGCCATGTCGGACCCGGCATTGGGTTCCGACCATGCCTGCGCCCACATGATTTCGCCCTTGGCCATCGGTGTCAGGAAGCGCGCCTTCTGCTCGTCCGTGCCATATTCCATGATGGTCGGGCCGAGCAGGAATATGCCGTTCTGGTTGGCGCGCAGCGGGGCCCTGGCGCGATAATATTCCTCCTCGAAGATCAGCCAGCGGATCAGGTCGAGGTTGCGGCCGCCATAGGCTTCCGGCCATGTCACCATTCCCCAGTTGCCGGAGGCCAGCGTCCGCTCCCACTCGACATGCTGGTCGAAGCCCTCCCGTCCCTCCAGCGTCTTGAGCGGAGTCTTGGGGACGCTGGCTTCCATCCACGCGCGGACCTCGGCGCGGAAGGCGTCCTGTTCGGGGGTGTAGAGCAGGTCCATCAGTTCAAATCCGAATCCCGTCCGTCCCGAGCGAAGTCGAGGAACGTGCCATAGGCGCATCGCGACGTGTCTCGACTTCGCTCGACACGAACGGAGAAAGAAATGTAGCGGTCATCAGAACGACGCCGCCTTGCCCTTTTCCTGCACAAAGGCGTCGCGCGACTTCTGGCTGTCCTCGTGCATATACATCTCCAGCGTGAAGCCCTGTTCCCAGCGATAGCCCTGGTCGACGTCGCGCGGCTCGATGCCGTTCAGCGCCTCCTTGGCGGTGGTCAGCGCCTTGCGGCTCTTGGCGGCGATCACGGCGCAGAACTCGCGGGCCCTGGCGTGAAGCTCCTCGACCGGCACGACCATCTCGACCGCGCCAAGGCGATAGGCTTCGGCCGCCGGGATCTTGCCGCCGGTGAAGAAGGCCGCGCGGACCTTCTGGATCGGGAACATGCGCTGGAGGTGGCTCGCCCCGCCCATCGCGCCGCGATCGACCTCGGGCAGCGAGAAGAAGGCGTTCTCCGCCGCGATCACCACGTCGGACGCGCCGCAGATGCCGATGCCGGTGCCGATCACGAAGCCCTGCACGGCGCTCACCACGGGGATCGGGCAGGTGTGGATCGCCTTGAAGGTGCGGTAATTGCCGCGGTTGAGGTTGACGATCCGTTCCGGATGGGCCTGCATCTCCTTGATGTCGGCGCCGCCATTGAAGCCCTTGCCCTCGGCGCGGACAAGGATGCAGCGCACGTCCTCGCGCTGGCCGGTCGCGGCGATGATGTCGGCCAGCTCGTTCACCGTGCCGCTGTCGAGTGCGTTGACCGGGGGATGATCGACGATGATCTCGGCGATGCGATCCTCGATATGCGTGCGGATGGGCATTGTCTGTCCTCTCTTGTCAGGCCGCCGCAGTCGACGCGGCGGTGGCGCCGGTCAGCGCGGCGATACGGGCGCGGGCTTCGCTTTCGATCGAGGCGATCAGTTCCGCGCAGGTCGGCAGCTTGTCGATGCGCCCGCCGACGACGCCGGTGGCGAGCAGACCATTCTCGATATCGCCTTCGACCACCGCCTTCTGGATCAGCGTCGGCGCGGCGGCGGCGAGCATCGCCTGCATGAAGCTGAGGCCGCCATGGCTGGTCATGCCCTTGGCCGCCGCGATCATCTCGCCCCAGCTCGCGCCGGTGCGCCTTTTCATGGCGAGGCCGCCTTCCATTGCGCGCAGCCACATGCCGATCCTGCCCGACCGCTCGATCCTGTCGAACAATGGCGTGCGGACCATGCGTTGGGGTAGGCCGTCGATCTTCTTCGACACGATGATGTCGTCGGTGCCGGCCTTGAGGTAAACGTCCTTGGCCTTTTGCGGCAGGGGGCTTTCCTGCGTCATCAGGAAGCGCGTGCCCATGGCGATGCCGACTGCGCCGAACGCCAGTGCGGCGGCGAGGCCGCGCCCGTCCGCGAAGCCGCCTGCGGCGATCACCGGCACCTTCACCGCATCCAGCACCTGCGGCAGCAGGATCGTCGTCGGGACGGAACCGGTGTGGCCGCCGCCTTCGCCGCCCTGCACCGTCACCATGTCGACACCCAGCTCGACCATCTTCTGCGCGTGCTTCACCGCACCCACGGTCGGCACGCAGAGGATGCCCGCGTCCTTGAAGCGCTGGATCATTTTCCTGTCGGGGCCACGCCCGAAGCTGACGGCGCGCACCCGATCCTTGTTGGCGACGACTAGATCGACGATCTCCGACGCGCCGGGCTGGAACATGTGGAAGTTGACGCCGAACGGCGCGGTGGTCGCGTCGCGGACGACCTTGATCTTCTCGGCCGCTTCCTTGGGCGTCATCACCGCGACGCCGAGGAAGCCGAAGGCGCCCGCATTGGTGGAGGCGATCACGAGCGGCGGTTCCGCCACCCAGCCCATCGCCGTCTGGATCACGGGAACGCGGCAGCCGAGCCGTTCGGTCAACACGGTCGCAAGAGGATCGTAGGTCATCAGCGCTTCACGATCACCGAGGAACCGTGGCCGAACAGGCCCTGGTTCGCGGTGATTCCCACCCTGGCGCCTTCGACCTGCCGGCTGCCGGCCTGGCCGCGAAGCTGCCATGTCAATTCGCACACCTGCGCCAGCGCCTGCGCCGGCACGGCTTCCCCGAAGCAGGCGAGGCCGCCCGACGGGTTGACCGGAATGCGCCCGCCGATCTTCGTCGCGCCCGAACGGGTGAGGGCGGCGGCTTCACCGCGCGCGCACAGGCCGCAATCCTCGATCCAGTCCAGTTCCAGCGCGGTCGACAGATCATAGACTTCGGCGACCGACACATCCTCCGGCGCGATGCCGGCCTGCTCATAGGCTTTCTGCGGGAGCGCTGAACGGAAGCTCAATGGTGCGGCCGCGACGGCGCTGTCGGTGGCGAGATCGGGCATTTCGACCAGCGCCGACGGGAAGCTGGGCGTCACCGTCGAGATGGCGGCGATGCGCACTGCATCGGCCTTGCCGATCCTGCGGGCATAATCGAGGCTGCAGACGATCAGCGCGGCGCCGCCGTCCGACGTCGCGCAGACATCCATCAGCCGCAGCGGATCGGCCACCATCGCCGATGCGGCGACATCCTCCGCCGTGAATTTCTTGCGGTAGCGCGCGTTTTCGTTGGTGAAGCCGTGTTCGCTGTTCTTCACCTTCACCAGCGCGAAATCGTCCTGCGTGTCGCCGTAGATCTCCATCCGCCGGCGCGCATAGAGCGCGAAATAGGTCGGGTTGGTGATGCCGATGCGGAAGCGCACCCAGTCGGGATCGTCGGGCCGCTCGCCCTTGGCCGGAGCCAGGAAGCCCTTCGGCGTGGTATCGGCGCCGACGACCAGCGCCACCTCGCAATCGCCTGACAGGATCTTGGTCCGCGCGGCGGCGAGAGCCTGTGAGCCGGAGGCGCAGGCCGCATAGGACGTATTGACCTCGGCGCCTTGCCAGCCGAGCGCCTGCGCGATGGTCGCGCCGGCGACATAGCCGGGATAGCCGTTGCGCACCGTGCCGCCGCCGGAGATGAACCGCACGTCGCGCCAGTGGATGCCGGCGTCGCGGATTGCGGCCTGCGCCGCCGCCACGCCATATTCGGCGAAGTTGTGGCCCCACTTGCCCCATGGGTGCATGCCGACGCCGATGATTGCGACTTCGCCGCTCATGCGCTGGCTCCTTCCACCGGCTTCCATCGCCAGGTCAGCTTTCCTTCGGGGACATTGGCGTCGGGCAGCGTGCCCAGCACCAGCTCCATTTCCATGCCGGCCTTCAGGTCTTCGACGCCAACGCCGTCGACCACCTGGCCCAGCACGATCATCTTCTCGCGTTCAAGCTCCACGGCGGCGATGGCGTAGGGAATGAACGGCTCCGCCGCGATGAACGGTTCCGGCGGCTTGTAGCAGGCATTGGTGAAGGACCAGAGCTTGCCCTTGCGCGACAGCTCCACCGTCTCGAACTGCGAGCTTTCGCAGTCCGGGTTGCGGCAGAAGGTCTCGAGCTTGGGGAAATAATAGGTTCCGCAGGCCGAGCAGCGCGTGCCGATCAGATGCGGCGCCGCGCCGTCGGTGGTGAACCAGCCGTCGAGGACGGGAACGCTTGCCTGCGCGGCGCCGTCGCTCATGCCACGGTTTCCTTTGCGATGGCCGGGGGATTGCCCTTGATGACGGACGCGCGCCAATTGTGCGGATCGAGCCGCGCGATGATCGCGAGCTGGTCATCGGTCGGCAGCGGCGTGGTCGGCAGGTCGCCGTCGACCTGGAGGGCGAAGCCGGTGGCCTCGTGCACCTGATCGATGGTCACGCCCGGATGCAGGGAGATGACGCGGATCGCATGATCCTTGCCGCCGAAATCCATGACGCAGAGGTTGGTGACGATCACGCGCAGGTCGACGCCCGAGAAATTGGCGCCGGCCGGGCGGCGCGCGGGGTTGTAACCCACGCTCGACACCATATCGACCTCGCCTTCGACGAACGTGCGTTTCGAGTGGAAGGGCACGAACATCGAGTTGATGTGGTAGATGCTGTTGCCGGGGAAGCCCCGCGCGCCCAGCATCTGCGTCTTGGGCTGCGCATATGTGCCGCCGAGATAGGACAGGTTGGTCTGGCCGAAACGGTCGATCTGCGTAGGCGTGACCATCGCGTGCCGCCGGCCGGTCCACACCGCTGAATCGAAGAAGCGCGAAAAGGGCAGATAGCCCGCCGCCTTGCGGTCGTTATAGCCGCGCGGGCCGATCGGCACCGGGTCTTCCACCAGGAACGCCTCGCCGTCGGTCATCATCAGCTGCGGGGTGTGCGTCAGCTTGGCGAGGCTCGCGCCGAGGCGCGGAACCGGGCCGATGCCGGTGGCGACCACCTCGCCATTGCCGCGCCATGCCTCGGAACAGGCGACGATCAGCAGCTCGGCCAGCGAACAATCGGAAACGCTCATGCCTCGCTCCTCAGAAGATCGGCAGGGGCAGCTTGGAGACTGCCTCGGCGCCGCCAATGGCGGCCATATAATGGGCTTCGTCCGGGCCGATCACCTCGGCCATGTAGCGGTCCCATCCGCCTTCCTCGCCGGCGCTCGCGGCATAGGCCTTGAACTGGGCCATGTCCCAGCCGTAGCTCGGCGGCAGCGAGGTCGGGTGCGCGCCCTGCGGGATCTCGACCACGCCGGTGACGAAGCAGCGTTCGAAGATGTTCGCCTTGGCGTCTTCGGGATAGCTCTTGTCCATCCGCTCGACGACCTCCTCGGCCGAGACGTAGGTCTTCGCGGCAGCCTTGGCGAACCATTCGTCATAATAGGTGTCGGGGCCGAGCGCCTGGACATTGCCGCGCTGGTCGGCGCGGTGGACGTGGATCAGCGCTGCGTCCAGCTTGAGCGCCGGCATCGCCAGCAGCACCTCGCCATCGGCATAAGGCGACTTCACCGTCTCGAACTTGCCGTAGGTGGCGATGTCGGTGCCAAGGCCGACGCGGGTGGGCAGGAAGGGAAGCTGGAGCGCGGCGGCCTTCAGGCCCCATTGCAGCATGCCTTCGTCCAGCTCGAGGATGTCGGGAAGCTGGCCGCCCTCGCGTGCCTTGCGGAAATAGGGTTCCAGCGGGATCGCGTCGAGCGAGACGAAGCCGAAGATCAGCTTCTTCACCTTGCCCGCCGCGCACAGCATGCCGACATCGGCGCCGCCATAGGCCACGATCGTCAGGTCCCTGAGCGGCGAGCGCAGGATCGCGCGGACCAGCGCCATCGGTTTCCGGCGGGGACCCCAGCCGCCGATGCCGATGGTCATGCCGTCGTGCAGCTGGCCGATGATTTCGTCGACCGTCATGCGCTTGTCGAAAGTCACTTCATTCACTGGCCGAAATCCCATTTGTGGCCCCACAGGTCCTCCTTGATGGTGAAAGTGGGGGTGAAATTGTTCCAGTCGGGGCGGATGCCGCCATAGCCATATTCGATGTCGAAGCCGCTGGGCGTGCGCATGTAGAAGCCCACCATCTTGTCGTTGGTGTGCTTGCCCATCGTCGCCGAGATATGGGTGTTGGCGGCCAGCGCGCGATCGAGGGCGATGCCCACCTCATCCAGCGTGGCGACTTCCACCATGGTGTGGACCAGCCCCGACGGATTGGGGAACTGGGCAAGCCCGATCACATGATGGCGCGGGCCGCCGGCATGGAGGAAGTGCATGCCGATTCCGGGATCGTCCGGGCCGCCCTGCAGATAGACGCGCATCTCGTCCGAATTGGCGAAGCCGAGATGGTCGACGTAGAAGGCGCGCGTCTCGTCCAGATTGGGTGCGGGCAGCACGGCGTGGCCGAAACCCATGTCGAGATCGCCGTCCATGGTGATGAAGCCGTCCACCGCCTGCGGCGAGACGAAGGGCGTGCCCGCCACCGTATGGCCCCAGCCGATTTCCAGCGGGTTGCCGGCAGGATCGGTGCAGCGGAACAGGTCATGGAAGCCGCGGTCCCGGGCTTCGGCTGCGCTGGCCTCCTCCACGGCGACGCCGGCCCCGCGCAGATTGGCGAGCGCCTTCTCCCAGTCGGCGCGCGACGCGCATTCCAGCCCGGTGGCGAGGAGCTTGTCCGCATCATGGGATTCGATCCAGAAGCGGAAAGGGCGATGATCCAGGCGATAGTGCAGCACGCCTTCGCGACCGGAAACCGCCGGCATCATGCCGACCACCGATTCGGCATAGGTTGACCAAGCGTTGAGATCGCGCGAGCCTACGACAAGATAGGCGAGCGAATGTACGGCCATGCCTCTCCACTCCCGTTTGCGCGCCACTCTCGCGGCGGCGTTCCATGGCATTGGGCTGTATCGGTGGCCTTCGCGCTTTTCAAGCACTCTTCGTCGGTCAAATTCCGATGTCTTTGCGCATATTGTCACTAAAGGCGCCAAAAAGCCGCTGTGTGCGGAGTGACAGCCATCATTTGCACAGCATTCGGCATTGGATGTTGACAGTCGTCCCCGTTCAAGCTGAATTGGATTCAATTTGGCGGCGGGCGGCATTCGGCTCGCAGGGAAAGCGGTGACCGCGAAGGCGCGGTGCCATCGTGAGGAGAGATTATGTCTGGCGTTCTCGACGGCCTGAAGGTGCTCGATCTGTCCTGGGGGATAGCGGGTCCGATGACGGCAATGCTGCTCGCCGACCATGGCGCGCAGGTGACGCGGATCGAGCGGCCGGAAGGCGATCCCTTCGCCGGGATGCTGGGCTACAAGGTATGGAATCGCGGCAAGCGCAGCGCGGTGCTCGACCTGAAGGACGCGGGCGATCACGCGCTGTTCCTGAAGCTGGCGGCGGATGCGGACGTGCTGGTCGAAAGCTTCGCGCCGGGCGTCACGAAACGGCTGGGCATCGACCATGAAACGCTGGCGGCCATCAATCCGCGGCTGATCTATTGCTCCATCACCGCTTATGGCGAAGGCACGCCCGACGAGGCGCGGAAGGGCTATGACGCGCTGGTGGCCGCGCGGGTCGGCCTGCAGTTCGAGCAGCGCGGTTATCCGGAAGGTGCGGTCTGGCATATGACGGGCCGCGAAAATCCGTTCGTCGAGGCGGCCGAAATCCAGCCGGACTGGGTGCAGGGCGCCAATCGCGAGGGGCCTCTCTTCGTATCCTCGCCCTGGCCGTCGCTCGGGGCCTTCTTCTCCGCCTCGACGGGAATTGCCGCGGCGCTGCTGGTGCGCGAGAAGACCGGGCGCGGCCAGAAGGTGAGCGCATCGCTGCAGCAGGGCGCGATGGCCTGCGCGTCGGGGGTGTGGCAGCGGATGGAGGAGCCGGATGCGCCCGGCTTCAACACCTGGATCCTCAGCTCCAAGTCGCCCAAGGGGCATTTCCAGTGCAAGGACGGGCGCTGGGTTCATAACTGGGTGCCCAATCCGCGTTTCATCCTGGGCGCGTCCGCCGGAGACAGGCTGAACGCCACGCCTGACCTGACCGTGCAGAATGATCCCGACCGCTTCGGCATCGGGCCGGAGGAACTGCTGGTGATGGCGCATTACCAGCCGATCCTGCAGGATGCGATCGCCAAGTTCACCGCTTCCGAATGGGTGGAGGCCGCGCGCATCGCCGAAATGACGATGCAGGAATGCCGTCCGCTGGAAGAGTCGCTTACCGATCAGCTGCTGATCGACGATCGCTGCGTGACGACGGTCGACGATCCGGAGCTGGGGCCGATCAACCAGGTCGGCATCACCTATCGCCTGACGAACAGCCAGGGTCAGGTGCCCGGCCCCGCCCGCCCGCGCGGAGCGGATACGGACGCGGTCAAGGCGGAGGCGGCCGCGCTGCCCGAACCGGTCAAGGCCGAGGCCGGGGCGGCGCCCGCGGACCCGCCGCTGAAGGGGGTGCGCGTGCTCGATCTCGGCCTCGCCATCGCCGGGCCGTTCGGCTGCCAGTTGCTCGCCGATCTTGGCGCGGAAGTCATCAAGATCAACGCGCTTTGGGACACCTATTGGCACAAGAACCACATCGCCTATGTCGCCAATCGGGGCAAAAGCTCGATCGCGCTGATGCTGAAGCACCCGAAGGCGATGGCGATCCTGAAGGATCTGATCGCGAGCGCCGACGTGGTGCAGCATAATATGCGCTACGATGCGGCCCAGCGGCTCGGCATCGACTATGAGACGCTGTCGAAAGAATATCCGCGCCTGATCTACTGTCACACCCGCGGGTTCGAAAAGGGACCGCGCATGGGCTTGCCGGGCAACGACCAGACCGGTGCGTGCCTGGCCGGCATCCAGCACGAGGACGGGGCGGTGTGGGCGGGCGGCAAGCCGCTCTGGGCCCTGAGCTCGCTCGGCGACACTGGCAACGGCTTCCTGTCGGCGGTCGGGATATTGAACGCGCTGATGGAGCGCGAGCGGACGGGCAGGGGCCAGTTCGTCGATACCTCGATCGTCAACGCCTGCCTGCTGAACACCAGCTATGCGGTGGCGAGGCCGGACGGTAGCGCCGTCGACCGGCCGCGGCTGGACAAGGAGCAGACGGGCTTCGCGCCGCACTATCGTCTCTATGAGGCGAAGGACAAATGGGTGCAGGTCGCTGCCGTGACGGAGGCGGAGAAAGCGGCGTTCGACGCGCTGGCCGGTGGCGATGCGGCGGCCTTTTTCGCCGGCAAGTCCGCGGCGGAGGCTTTGGCCGCGCTGGAGGGCGCAGGCGTGCCGGCCGAGCTTTCCGACGATACCGCGTCGCTTCGCCTGTTCGACAATGCGCTGTTCAAGCAGCGGGGCTGGACGGCCGAATATCATGACCCGGCGGTCGGCAGGCTGGAGCAGGTGGGCCTGACCTATGAGCTTTCTGCCACGCCCGGCGTGATCCAAGGGCCACCGCTGATCGTCGGCAAGGAAACCGCGAAAATCCTGGCGACGCTGGGCTATGACGAGGCCGCCATCGACGAGCTGGCGGGCGAGGGAGCCATCGCCTGCGATCCGCCGCGCGCGACGCAGAAGCAGATGAAAAGCCCGTGGCAATGATGGAGCCCCGGCGATGAGCGAGACCAATCCCAATCCGAACCGCCCCGATCCGATCATGACCGTGGATGGCGCGCGCTTCTGGAAGGCGGCGAACGAGGGGCGTTTCACGGCGCAGAAATGCGGTGGATGCAGCCGGCTCTGGCATCCTCCGCGCGCGATCTGCCCCGAATGCTTCAGCATGGACCAGCAGGACTATGAGCTGTCCGGCCGCGGCACCGTGATCAGCTGGACGATGCCGATCCATCCCCCCGCCATCGGTTTCGAGAGTCCGCCCATCGTGGTGCTGGTCGAGACCGAGGAAGGTCCGCGCTATGTATCCAATATCGAAGGGGCGGCTCCCGAGGAGATCCGTTTCGGCATGAAGGTGGAGGTGGATTTCACCACCACCAAGGGCGGCCACAAGATCCCCATTTTCCGTCCCGCCAAGGAGGCCTGACGATGGTCGACC
>Ga0164243_10014538_pt1 | contig 10951 bp, 10 predicted proteins | sample OricompcompostOP_FD_108781 | JGI IMG/M metagenome (GOLD analysis project Ga0164243, IMG submission 108781) | Organic Plus compost microbial communities from Emeryville, California, USA - Original compost - Organic plus compost (OP) | ecosystem: Engineered > Solid waste > Mixed feedstock >...
GAACGCGTCCGCCTGGTCCGCACGGCCCGGGTCCCTGTCGCGGAGGCCGCCGGATGAGCGTCCTGCAACTGCTGTTCGCCGCGCTGCTGGTGCTCGCCAACGGCTTCTTCGTCGGCGCCGAGTTCGCCCTGGTGTCGGTCCGACGCAGCCAGATCGAACCCCTCGGTACCGCCCGCGCCCGCCAGGTGCTGTACGGACTGGAGCATCTGCCGCAGATGATGGCGGCCGCCCAGTTCGGCATCACCGTCTGCTCCCTCACCCTGGGCGCGGTCGCCGAACCGACCGTCGCCCGGCTGCTCGAGCCGGTGTTCGCGTGGATGCACCTGCCGCGCGGGGTGATCCACCCCCTCGGCTACGTCATCGCGCTCGCCGCCGTGGTCTTCTTCCACCTCGTCATCGGTGAGATGGTCCCGAAGAACCTGGCGATGGCCGCGCCCGGGAAGGCGGCCCTGTGGCTCAGCCCGGGCCTGGTGTGGTTCGCCCGCCTGTGCAGGCCGGTCACGGTCGCCCTCGGCGCCTGCGCCCAGGGCGTCCTGCGCCTGTTCCGCGTGGAGCCCAAGGACGAGGTGGAGGCCGTCTTCACCAGCGAGCAGCTCAATCGGCTGGTGGAGGACGCCGGCCAGGCCGGGCTGCTCGACCCGGAGGAGGCCGAGCGGCTGGAGGACGCCCTGGAGCTGGGCTCGCGCCCGGTGACGGACGTCCTGCTGCGCCGCGAGTCCCTGGTGACGGTCACCCCGGCGGTCACCCCGGGGCAGATCGTGGAGCTGACCGCCCGTACCGGCTACTCCCGCTTCCCGGTGGCGGCCGAGGGCGGCGCCTTCATGGGCTATCTGCACATCAAGGACGTCCTGGACCTGGAGGACGCCGAGCGGGCCGTCCCGCAGCACCTGTGGCGCCCGATGACGACGCTGCGGCCCGAACTCCCGCTGGACGACGCCCTCACGGTGATGCGCCGGGCGGCCACCCATCTGGCGCAGGTGGCGGACGCGTCCGGCAAGGTGCTGGGCCTGGTCGCCCTGGAGGACGTGCTGGAGATGCTGGTCGGCGAGGTGCGTGACCCCGCCCACCGGGAGGTCACGCTCACCCCGCAGCGGGCGAGCGGGACGCCGGAGGAGGCGATGGCCACCTGACCTGGGGCGGCCGTACGCCGTGACGCCCGTCGGGGTCCTAGGGCCCCGACGGGTCCGACGGGCCCCGCCCCGACAGCACCTCCCCGTACGCCTGCATCAGGTCCGGGAGGCGCAGGGTCGCGAGGTCGTCACGGGACAGCGGCCCCGGGTACACCGACAGCCGCAGGTCGCGGTAGGCGCAGCTCTTCTCGTACAGGGTGCGCAGGAACCGGCCGTTGCCCAGCTCGTCGATCCATCCCTGGTCCACCACGTGACCGGCGATGGAGCGCAGCTCGTCCAGGGCCTCCTCGTCCCACACGTCGCCGTTCTCCGCGGCCAGCACCTCGCCGATCCTCGTCAGCTCCAGCGGCCGGTACGACGGGAAGTCCACGCGGGTGGTGAAACGCGACGACAGCCCGGGGTTGGCCGCCAGCAGCCGGTCCATGCCCTCCGGGTAGCCGGCGAGGATCACCACCAGATGGTCGCGGTTGTCCTCCGCCCGCTTCAGCAGCACCTGCAACGCCTCGTCGCCGTACGCGTCGCCCTTGCCGTACCCCGAGTTCGACAGGGAGTACGCCTCGTCGACGAAGAGGACCCCGCCGAGCGCGGAGTCGATCAGCTCGTTGGCCTTCACGGCGGTCTGCCCGAGGTACTCGCCCACCAGGTCCGCCCGCTGCGCCTCCACCAGGTGGTCGCCGCCGAGCAGCCCGAGGGCGTAGAAGACCCGGCCGAGGATCCGGGCGACCGTGGTCTTGCCCGTGCCGGACGGGCCGGAGAAGACGAAGTGCCGTTTCGGCGGCTGCACCGGAAGCCCCTGCCCCGCCCGCAGCCGCGCCATGTTCAACTGCGCGGACAGCGCCTTGACCTGGCGCTTCACCGGTTCGAGCCCGACCATGCGCTCCAGCTCCGCGAGCGCCTCCTCAAGGAGTGCCGGGTCGGTGGGGCCCGGGGGCAGCAGGGGGCCGGAGCCGCCGGAGCGCTCGCGCACTGCGGACCCGCCGAACGAGGGCATCGGGGGAGGGGTGGGGTCGGGGTCGGACAGCCGCAGGTCGCGGCCCTCCGTCCCGAAGAGCGGGTCCAGCGTGTCGGGGCCGTCGACGCTGTCCTGCCCTGCACCGGTCAGGGTGATCGCGGCGAGGTCCGCGGAGTCGTCGTCGTAGCCGTCGCCCTCGGCGATCGCCGCGAGCCGGGCGGAGGTGTCCATGAAGGCCGGGTCAACCCGGTGCACGGCCCGGTACAGGGGGAGCGCGGCGGCGCTGCGGCCCGTGCCCTCACGGGCGCGCGCCAGCCAGTAGCGCAGCTCCTTGCGCTGAGGCTGCTCGCTGCGGCACCGCATCAGCGCCGCCGCCAGCAGCGGCTCCGCCTGCCCGTACATCTCGAGCCGCACCCGCGCCATCCCGCCGAACAGGCCCGCCTCGATGCCGAGCAGCGGATCGTCGACGAGCGGGTCGGTGTGCCGGACCAGCTGCTCCCAGTCCTTGACCAGGTAGGCGCGGCAGGCGTGCAGGAAACGCACCTGCGGGTCGGTGTCCACCGGGGGCAGTCCGGCCAGCGCGCGGTCCAGCTCGGGGACGTGCCGGCCGTCCAGCCAGTGGGAGGCGTGGGCGAGCAGCAGGTCGCGCGGGGTCTCCAGGACGGGCTGCACCCACCAGCCCAGCCAGTACCAGGAGTTGAGGGTGCGGTGGTGCCGGGTGCGCTGTTCGCCGAAGCGGTCGCGGTGGCGGAACATCCGCAGCAGCGCGGTCGTCGTGTCGACGCGCAGCGCGTGCAGTCCGAGCCAGCCGTCCGCCATCCCCGGGTCGATGCGTACGGCGGTGCGGAACTCCTCCTCCGCCTGCGGATAGGCGCCCATCGTGTAGGCGTCCACGCCTCGCAGCCAGGCGAGGTCGGCCGGGGCCTGCGGGCCCTGCGTGCCGAAGTCCATCACGTCCCCCACAAACCGTGCCCCCGTCGGTGTGCCGGCCGGCCCCTCGGCCGCCGGCGCCCTGTGGCCGAACCGCTGTGCCGCGGACCGGAGTTGCAAGGTGCGCGAAGCTTCGTCGTCGGTCGCACCGAGGGCATCGTACCTGCGGGGGCGCGGTGTCCGCAGGGTGCGGAGCAGGTGAAACGGAGAGGGAAAGGGGGCGCGTGGGAGGGGCGCGGAACGTGATTCTCACCGAGGGTGATCGTCATATGCCGCTGCGCGCCCGGAAAACGTGAAAAGGGCAGAACGAAGCCCCCGATCACGGGGGAACAACCGGGGGCTTCGTGTCTGCCGACGGCACCCGTAGGGCCGCACATTGAGAACGTAAGACCTGTACGGGCCCTCGGTCAAGCCGAGTTGGGGGACTGCGGCAACTTGTCCGGGACCGCTCTTCACAGGTTCACCACATCGTCTACGACCAGTCACCGTGCGTGAGGGAGCGCGGTGCCTCACCCGTCCCGGCAGGCCCGGGGACCACCTCGTACCCCTGCTGTCGCTGCCGTACCAGCAGGTGCGCGAAGGGGCGCGAGGGATCGTCCGCGAAGTGCGCGCGCTCCGCCGGCTCCCAGCCGTCCCAGAACTCCCGCTGCTCCTCGCCGTCCCGCGCCCGCCCCCGCGCCCAGGACTCCTCCCGCGGCACGTCCATCCACAGCAGCAGCGCCAGATACGGCCGCAGCGCCGCGCGTCCCGCGCCGACGCCCTCGACCAGCACCACCGGCGCGGCGGGCAGCGGACGCGGCGGTCCGGGGCGGCGGGCGCGCCAGTCGTAGGGGGCGTAGTGCGCGGTCTCGCCGCGGGAGAGCGGGCCGATCACCTCGTCGTGCAGCCGCGCGGTCCAGCCGAACAGCTCGTCGTGACGGGCGATGTCGTCGAGGTGCAGCACCGGGGCGCCGCCGAGCCGCTCGGCCAGCAGCCCGGCGAACGTCGACTTCCCGGACCCGGCGTGCCCGTCGACGGCGACGAGCCGCACCGGGCCGCACGAGGGAGGAAGCCGGCGGATGCGGGAGGCGAGCGGGTGAATGGCTGGTTCCCGGGCTGTGGGGGACAGGCGGACGGGAGCACTCTAGGCCCCGTCGCCCACCTGCGGTGCTTCCGCCATTGGTCCACTCCCATGTTGGTCGACGCGACGCGGCCCGGATGCTGGCAGGACCCGCCCGGCTGCGTTCATAGTGGGGCGCACACCCGCTCCATCCGCCGGACGCACACCGTCCGGCGGCCGTGCACCGGTCCCGTCCCGACTCCGAAAACCTGGGGGTCCCCCACCCATGAGCAGAGCCGAACTGCCGTCCCGCAGAACCCTTCTGGCCGCGGCGGTCGTCGCCACCGTCACCGGAAGCGCGGCGACGGCGTCCGCGGCCGTCCCGGCCGCCGGCGCCACCCGGCCCGCGGCGCCCGGGCGGGCCGCCGCCCGCACCGTCGACAACCGCGCCTGGACCACGTACACCGACTGGCGCTCCGGCACCGCCGCCGGCACCCGCGCCCAGGCGGGGCTCCGTCCCGGCGTGGTGATCGCCGAGCCGGCCGGCACCACGGACTACACCGACCCGCACACCGGCCGCACGGCCGCCTGGGAGTACGCGACCTGGACCTCGCCCGTCCACCGGCTCGCGGTCCCCTCCACCGAGGCGATCGCCTCCTGGAACGCGCAGACCCCCGAGGGCACCTGGATCCAGGTGGAGCTGAAGGGCACGTACTCCGACGGCACCGACACCCCGTGGTACGTGATGGGCCGCTGGGCCGCCGGCGACGGCGACATCCGGCGCACCTCCGTCGACGACCAGGAGGACGGCAGGAGCAGCGTGTGGACGGACACGCTCGCCGTCGACGACGCGGCCTCCGGGCTGCGCATCGCCTCCGTCCGGCTGCGCCTCACCCTGTACCGCCGCCCCGGCACCCGCCTCACCCCGACCGTGTGGCGCCTCGGCGTGATGGGCTCCGACATCCCCGACCGGTTCACCGTCCCCGCCTCGGCGCCCGGTCTCGCCAGGGAACTCCTCGTCCCGCGCTACTCCCAGGAGGTCCACAAGGGCCAGTACCCGGAGTACGACAACGGCGGCGAGGCCTGGTGCAGCCCCACCTCCTCGCAGATGATCATCGAGTACTGGGGCGGCCGGCTCAGCCCGGAGCAGCTCTCCTGGGTCGACCCCGCCTACGCCGACCCGCAGATCTGCCACGCGGCCCGCCACACCTACGACCACCAGTACGCCGGGTGCGGCAACTGGCCGTTCAACGCGGCCTACGCGGCCACCTTTCCGGGCCTCCAGGGCGTGGTCACCCGGCTGCGGTCGCTGACCGACCTGGAGACGCTGATCGCGGCGGGCATCCCGGCCATAACGTCCCAGTCGTTCCTGAAGGAGGAGCTGACAGGCGCGGGCTACGGCACCTCCGGGCACCTGATGACGGTGATCGGCTTCACCGCCGACGGCGACGTGATCGCCAACGACCCCGCCTCGCACGACAACGAGGCCGTGCGCCGCGTCTACAAGCGGCGCGAGTGGGAGAACATCTGGCTGCGCACCAAGCGGTACAACGCCTCCGGGAAGGTCGTCTCCGGCACCGGCGGCGTCTGCTACCTGTACTTCCCGGCCCGCCCGACCCCCCGCCAGCGCAAGGCGCTCGCGGCGGTGGGCGTGCGCTGAGCCGCTGCGCGCGGCGGGCCCCGGCCGCCACCGGGGCCCGCCGCGTGTGAGCAACCTCTCGGCCGGATCCGCCGTTTCCGGTGGCAAGGTGGACGACGTCGGTTGTGGGGGGATCCACGCACCACGGAGACCAGGTAGAAGTCATGAGCGCCAACGCAGCCACCGTCACCCGTGCCCGTACCGGCGGACCCCGTGAGAACGGTCCGGAGATCCTTGAGCACGTCCTGGGCTGGACCCTCGTCGTGGTCGTCGCGATGCTGGTGACGCAGCTGGGACTGCTGTAGTCCCGTGGACGTGAGCGGCCCTGCCGCGGCGCGGACCGACCTGCCATACTCCTGCGGGACCGTCCCGCCCCCCGCAGGAGACCAGGGCCGACATTGAACATCAGCCAGCAGTCCGCCGTGCCTCCCTCGGCCCGCGGCACCCGGCGAGCGTCGGCCCGTCGCGCCGAACTCATCGCCATCGGACGCCGCTTGTTCGCCGACCGGTCCTACGACGCGCTGTCGATGGACGACATCGCACGCCAGGCGCGGGTCGCCAAGGGCCTGATCTACTACTACTTCCACTCCAAGCGCGGCTACTACCTGGCGATCATCGAGGACTCGGTGACGGGTCTGGTCACGATGGCCGCGAGCGGCGACGCGCTGCCGCCCGTGGAGCGGGTGCAGCGCACCATCGACAGCTATCTGCGGTACGCGGAGCAGAACCAGGCCGCCTACCGCGCGATCGTGAGCGGCGGCGTCGGCTTCGACGCCGAGGTGCACGCCATCCGGGACGGGGTGCGCGAGGCGATCGTCGCCACCATCGCCGAGGGCGCCTACGGCCGCTCCGACATCGCCCCGGTGGCGCGGATGGGGCTGCTGGCCTGGGTGTGCAGCGTGGAGGGCGCGGTGCTGGCCTGGGTCGACCGGCCCGAGCTGTCCCGCGAGACCATGTGCGCGCTGCTGGTGAAGACGCTCGGCGGGGCGATGCGCGCCGTCGAGGAGCTGGACCCCGCCTATCCGGCCCCGGAGCCCGCGCGCCGCGACGGCTGACGCGGGGGCAGGCCGCCGGGGAACACGCGTGGGGCGGGAGTCCCCCCGTGGAACCCCCGCCCCGCGCGCGTCCGGCAGCCGGCGGCTACCGGATGGCCTTGATCAGCTCACCGTTCGCGGTGTCGCCGCTGAGCTCCCAGAAGAACGTGCCGCCCAGACCCTGCTGGTTCTTCCACTCGGTCTTGGAGGCGACGGTCCCGGGGGTGTCGTAGCTCCACCACTGGTCGCCGCACTTGGCGTAGGCGGTGCCGCCCACCGTGCCGGTCGCGGGGCACTTGTCCTTGAGGACCTTGTAGTCGTCGATCCCCGCCTCGTACGTGCCCGGCGCGGGACCGGTCGCGGTGCCGCCGGGCTCCGCCTGGGTGACGCCGGTCCAGCCGCGGCCGTAGAAGCCGATGCCGAGCAGCAGCTTGTCCGCGGGGATGCCCAGGCCCTTCAGCTTCGCGATGGTCGCCGCGCTGTCGTACTCGGCCTTCGGGATGCCGTCGTACGAGGTCAGCGGCGAGTGCGGGGCGGTCGGCCCGGCGGTGTCCCAGGCGCCGAAGAAGTCGTACGTCATCGGGTTGTACCAGTCGACGTACTGGGCGGCGCCCGCGTAGTCGGCCGCGTCGATCTTGCCGCCCCCGGTGGCGTCCGCGGGGATGGCGGCGGTGACCAGGGCGTCGGGGCCGAACGCGGAGCGCAGCGCCGCCATCAGCTCGCGGTAGGCGTCACGGCCGCTGGTGTCGCAGGTGGCGCCGCAGGCGTTGGGGTACTCCCAGTCGATGTCGATGCCGTCGAAGACGTCGGCCCAGCGCGGGTCCTCGACCAGGTCGAGGCAGGACTGCGCGAACGCGGCCGGGTTCTTCGCGGCCTCGCCGAAGCCGCCGGACCAGGTCCAGCCGCCGAAGGACCAGATGACCTTGAGGCCGGGGTGCTTCTCCTTCAGCTTGCGCAGCTGGTTGAAGGTGCCGCGCAGGGGCTGGTCCCAGGTGTCGGCGGCCCCGTCGACGGACTCCTCGGCGGTGTAGGCCCGGTCGGTGGCCGCGTAGGCGTCGCCGAGGGCGCACGTGCCGCCGGTGACGTTGCCGAAGGCGTAGTTGATGTGGGTGAGCCGGTCCGCGGAACCGGACGTCTCGATGTTCTTGACGTAGTACTTCCGGTCGTACGTGCCCCATTCGGTGAAGTAGCCGACGACCTTCGAACCGGCGGCGGCCTCCTGAGCCGAGGTCGCCGCGGTGGCGGTCGAGGTGCCCGTGCCGGCGAGCAGTCCGGCGCCGAGCACGGCGGTACAGGCGGCGGACACGAGCGCCCGCAGCGTGCGGGGGCGGTGGGGGGATGGCATCCGGTGTCTCCTCGTGGGGGAGGGGAGAGCCGCGTCGATTGGCATGAACGCGGTGACTCGGGTTGGAGCGAAACCCTAGAAGGACTAGACCAGTTGGTCAATGGTGCGGACCAATGTGATCGCGGAAAGGGCCTCCGCGAAGTGTCACGAAGTAAGCGGTCGTTAACTGGTGACGCGATGCCGCCGATCGGGCATACTCACAGCGCACAGCCGCTGGTCAGCTGCTTCCGAGACCCGGGAGTGCAAGCATCGGCCCGGCACCGGAACGACCCGGCGGAGCCGCCTCCACCCAAGGCGCACGCCGATGTGCCCCAACAGGGAGGAGAGCGACGTCATGCCCGACCGCGCCCCGCAGCCGGTGGACCGGCTACTGCCCACGGACGAGGCCCGGGACCTGCTCACGCTCGTCCGCGACATCGCGCAGCGCGAGGTCGCCCCCAGGGCCGCCGAGGAGGAGGAAGCCGGCCGCTTCCCGCGCGAGCTGTTCACCCTGTTGTCCGAGTCCGGCCTGCTCGGCCTGCCCTACGACTCCGAGTACGGCGGCGGAGACCAGCCCTACGAGGTCTACCTCCAGGTCCTGGAGGAGCTCGCCCGCGCCCGCCTCACCGTCGCCCTCGGCGTCAGCGTGCACACCCTCGCCACCTATCCGCTCGCCGCCTACGGCACCAAGGAGCAGCGCGCGGAGCATCTGCCCGCCGTGCTCGGCGGCGGACTGCTCGGCGGCTACTGCCTCTCCGAGCCCTCCTCCGGCTCCGACGCCGCCTCCCTGCGCACCCGCGCGGTCCGCGACGGGGACGACTGGGTCATCGACGGCACCAAGGCGTGGATCACCCACGGCGGCGTCGCCGACTTCTACACGGTCATGGCCCGCACCGGCGGCGAGGGGGCGCGCGGCGTCAGCGCGTTCCTGGTGCCCGGGGACGCCGAGGGGATCGGCGCCGCCGCGCCGGAGAAGAAGATGGGCATGAAGGGCTCGCCCACAGCCCAGGTCCACTTCGACGGTGTCCGGGTGCCCGACGCGCGCCGTATCGGCGAGGAGGGGCAGGGGTTCGCCATCGCCCTGTCCGCGCTCGACGGCGGCCGGCTCGGCATCGCCGCGTGCGCCATCGGCGTGGCCCAGGCGGCGCTGGACGAGGCCGTCGGCTACGCCACCGAGCGGCGCCAGTTCGGCCGGCCGATCGCCGACTTCCAGGGGCTGCGCTTCATGCTCGCCGACATGGCCACCCAGATCGAGGCGGGACGCGCGCTGTACCTGGCGGCGGCCCGGCTGCGCGACGCGGGACGGCCGTTCGGCAAGCAGGCCGCCATGGCCAAGCTGCACTGCACCGACACCGCGATGCGGGTCACCACCGACGCCGTGCAGATCCTCGGCGGCTACGGCTACACCGCCGACTTCCCCGCCGAGCGCTACATGCGCGAGGCGAAGGTGCTGCAGATCGTCGAGGGCACCAACCAGATCCAGCGCATGGTCATCGCCCGCCACCTCGCGGGGCCGGAGACGCGCTGAACCGGCCGAAACCCCGCCAGGGCTCGGCGAGCCGCGCCCACTCGGGGTCGTGCCGTCCCGGCACCGTGCGGCCCCGGTCCGTCCACGTCCGCAGCATCTCGCGGTAGATCGGCGGGTCCGGGAACTGCGGCGGCGGGACGGTCACGGCCGCCTCGACGGGCGGCGGCACGAACACCTGGCGCTGACGCCCGGTCGTCGAGTACGTGGGGGTCGTCATGCCCGGCCAACGCGCGAACGGGCGGCCGGGTCACCGGCCCGCCGATTAGAGCGTGCGTTCAGAGATGCCCCGTGCGGCGGACATCGGCGCCGGCCGGGGTGAGGCGGAGGCCGGGGTGAGGCGGAGGAGAGCCTCCGCCTCACCCCGGCCCCAGCTCAGGCGGCCTCGCGCCGCATCACCGGGAACCGGATCGGACGTGATCCCGGTCCGCCCACGTGGGAGAAGGGCTGGGTCCGCCAGTCGAGTCCCTGAGGGAGCGTCAGCAGCAGGGCGGTGTCCTGCTCCTGGGGCGTGACGGTCTCGTCCGCGGGACGGGCCTCGGACGCCCGGCGGCCCGTGCCGGGGCAGACCGTGAGTCCGAACGGGTTCCACGGCGAGGCGCACAGGGCGTGCTCCGGCAGGATCTCCTCGTCCGCCAGGAGGGCGATGGGCTGCGAGCAGTCCGGGCACACGACCCGGAACATCTCGAAGGTGTCGTACGCGTCGAAGTCGTCGTCCGGGGTTCCGGGTTCGACGTACTCCGGCTCGGGCGTGACGACGGGCTGCTGCCGCTTGGACGTGGTACGACCAGGGCGCTTAAGACTCTGCATTGGGTTCTCCCCCTCGGGCTGGGCCGTTCAGGCGCTGCGGCCTCGACCACAGCAAGCACTTCCCTCCACCCCTGGGGGGTAATCACGGGAACATCACGGAGACGGCTCCAACTGTGTGGTCTTCGTCACATGCCGCTCGAAGGTGCCGTCCACGGGCCTCGCGCGCGGCCGTTCCGGTATCCGAGGCGATCAAGCGCCCTGTAGGTTCAGCGCCATGGAGGAGCTGGACCGACAGATCGTGCAGCTGCTCGTCAAGGACGGGCGGATGAGCTACACGGACCTGGGCAAGGCCACGGGCCTGTCCACGTCGGCCGTGCACCAGCGGGTGCGACGGCTGGAGCAGCGCGGCGTCATCCGCGGTTACGCGGCGGTGGTCGACCCGGAGGCGGTCGGCCTGCCGATGACCGCGTTCATCTCGGTCAAGCCGTTCGACCCCAGCGCCCCCGACGACATCGCGGACCGCCTCGCCGGCGTCCCCGAGATCGAGGCGTGCCACAGCGTGGCGGGCGACGAGAACTACATCCTCAAGGTCCGGGTGGCCACCCCGCACGAGCTGGAGGAGCTGCTC
>Ga0164243_10014539_pt1 | contig 10951 bp, 8 predicted proteins | sample OricompcompostOP_FD_108781 | JGI IMG/M metagenome (GOLD analysis project Ga0164243, IMG submission 108781) | Organic Plus compost microbial communities from Emeryville, California, USA - Original compost - Organic plus compost (OP) | ecosystem: Engineered > Solid waste > Mixed feedstock >...
AACCGAGGCCCGCCCGGCGGCGGCTGCCGACCGCCGTCACGGCGCTGCTCGCCACGCTCGTGCTCGCCTCGCCGTTCGCCCTGCTCAGCGGCTGCGGCATCGAGCCCACCGACGTGATCGACGAGGGCCCGGCCCCGGTGATCAGCGCCCGGTCCACCCTCACCACCGTCTACCTGCTGCGCGACAACAAGCTCGCGCCGAAGAACATCGTCGTCGCGTCCGGCTCGGTCGAGGACACCATCAAGGCGCTGTTCCAGGCGGGCGAACGCGCCCACGACGGCGTCACCACCGCGCTCACCGGCCTGCAACTGGAGCAGAGCTACGTCACCCGCTACAACAACAAGGCCTCCGGCCGCACCGGCCCGGACAACCCGCTCGGCCTGCGCCTGCACGTGATCGTGAACGGCTCGGCGAAGCTCACCGAGACGGCGAAGGCCCAGATCACCTGCACCGCGATGCTCCGCCAGGAGATCTGGGCGGTGAAGCTCACGCACACCACCCCGGACGGACCGGTCGCCGCGGGCGAGCACACCTGCCGCGAATACTGGCGCCTCGCCGCCGCGGACGTACAGCTGCCGCCGTGACACCCGTCCCCCGCGCCGGACGCGGCGACGGCGACCGCCTGAAGGCCGACGCCCGGCCCACGACGCCGGAGCGCGACGCCGACCGGCGAGCCCGGACCCACGCCCGCCTACCCGCGACGGCCGCGACCCCGCACAGGCGAATGCCGCGGCGCGCCGGAGGCCCCATGACGCGCGGAGGCCGGGCCGCCCCGCGAGGGAAACGGCCCGGCCTCCGGCGACGAATCGTCAGGGCGTGATGTCCTCCAGCATCTCGGTCACCAGCGCGGCGATCGGCGACCGCTCCGAGCGGGTGAGCGTGACGTGCGCGAACAGCGGATGCCCCTTGAGCTTCTCCACCACCGCGACCACGCCGTCGTGCCGGCCGACCCGCAGGTTGTCGCGCTGCGCGATGTCGTGGGTGAGCACCACCCGCGAGTTCGCGCCGATCCGCGACAACACGGTGAGCAGCACGCCGCGCTCCAGCGACTGCGCCTCGTCCACGATCACGAACGCGTCGTGCAGCGACCGGCCGCGGATGTGGGTGAGCGGCAGCACCTCCAGCATGCCCCGGTCGAGGACCTCCTCGATCACCTCCGGCGTGGTGACCGCGCCGAGGGTGTCGTAGACGGCCTGCGCCCACGGCCCCATCTTGTCGTTCTCCGAGCCGGGCAGGTAGCCGAGCTCCTGCCCGCCCACCGCGTACAGCGGCCGGAACACGATGACCTTGCGGTGCTGGCGGCGCTCCAGCACGGCCTCCAGGCCCGCGCACAACGCCAGCGCGGACTTGCCGGTGCCGGCCCGGCCGCCCATCGAGACGATGCCGACCTCGGGGTCCATGAGCAGGTCGAGGGCGATGCGCTGCTCGGCGGAGCGGCCGTGCAGGCCGAACACCTCGCGGTCGCCGCGCACCAGCCGTACGGACTTGTCGGGCAGCACCCGGCCGAGCGCGGAGCCCTTCGCGGAGAGCAGCCGCAGGCCGGTGTGGCAGGGCAGCTCGCGGGCCTCCTCGATGTCGGCGACGCCGTGCTCGAAGAGCCGCTCGACGTCCTCGGTGGGCACCTGCAGCTCGGCCATGCCGGTCCAGCCGGACTCGATCACCTGGCCGGCGCGGTACTCCTCCGCGGCCAGGCCGATGGAGGCGGCCTTCACCCGCATCGGCAGATCCTTCGACACGAGCACCACGTCGTTGCCCTCGACGGCGAGCGCCTTCGCAACGGTGAGGATGCGGGTGTCGTTGTCGCCGAGCCGGAATCCGGCCGGCAGGATCGTGGGGTCGCTGTGATTGAGCTCGACCCGGATCGTCCCTTCGCCGATGGGCATCGGCTCGTCCAGCCGCCCGTGCCGAGTCCGCAGATCGTCAAGGAATCGCAGCGCCTTGCGGGCGAAGTACCCGAGCTCGGGATGGTGGCGCTTGGCCTCCAGCTCGGTGATGACGACGATCGGAAGGACCACCTCGTGCTCGGCGAACCGCGTCATCGCGGCGGGGTCCGCCAGCAGGACCGAGGTGTCCACCACATAGGTGCGCCGGCTGTCAGGCGCTCCGGTGGGCTGGACGGTCGGGTCGGATGGGTCGAAGGACATCGAGGACACTGCCACGCGTTCTCCCCCGGGCGCCTACGGAGAGCGCCCTGCCAGATGAGGTGCTTATCGGACCGGACCCGACCGGCGCCCGCACCAGGAGGCGGCGCCGGGGTCCGGCCCTCCTCGCTGGGACGTAGCGCAAGGACGGGCCCTCTCCCGAGGTAGGCGATAGGTGATGCCTACTTCTTACGGTACGTCCTGAAGGAAAAGTTGCCCAGTGTCCGATTGTGGCCGTAACGGGGTGTTTACCAGCCAGTTCAGGAGCCGTACCGCCGGTGACGTGCGGCGTACGAGCGGAGCGCCCGCAGGAAGTCCACCCTGCGGAAGTCGGGCCAGTAGGCCTCGCAGAAGTAGAACTCGGAGTGGGCGCTCTGCCAGAGCAGGAAACCCGACAGCCGCTGCTCGCCCGAGGTGCGGATGAGCAGGTCCGGGTCGGGCTGACCGCGCGTGTAGAGATGCTCGGCGATGTGCTCCACATCGAGGACCTCGACGAGCTCCTCGATGCTCGCGCCCTTGCTGGCGTGCTCCTGAAGGAGAGAGCGCACCGCATCAGCGATCTCACGTCTTCCTCCATACCCAACCGCAACGTTCACAATCAGGCCTGGACGATGAGAAGTGAGTTCTTTTGCGTCCTTGAGAACCCGGGCGGTGTGGTCGGGCAGCAGGTCAAGCGCCCCCATGGGGTTGATGTGCCAGCCTCCTTCGACGAGGCGCTGCACGGTGTTCTCGATGATCTCGATGAGCGGTTCCAGCTCCTCCTTGGAGCGGCTGATGTTCTCGCTGGACAGCAGCCAGACGGTGACGATCTCCACGCCCGCCTCGCGGCACCACACGAGCAGCTCGGAGATCTTGTCGGCGCCCTTCTGGTGGCCGCGGCTGACGTCCTGCAGGCCCATCGCGCGGGCCCAGCGGCGGTTGCCGTCGACGATGACGCCCACGTGCTTGGGTATCTGGGCGGTGGCGAGTTTGGCCTCGAGCCGGCGCTCGTACAGGCGGTAGGCGAGATCACGCAGGCCCATGGGCTTCCTTTCCCCCTCCGTCCAGACTCAACGAGCCATTATCGCCGCCTCGGACGGGTGGCATGTCCGATGACGGAGCGGCCGTTCGAATCGGGCATGCCCTCGCCGCCGGGCACGATCCCGGCCGGACCTCCGCCCGCCTCCGCCGACGCCGGGTACGGCCCGCGCCGCCGTCTCCATGAAACCTCCAATCGGGGAAACCCAGCGCATCGAGGAGACCCGGCACGCGGAAACCCGCGCCGCGCCGGAGAAAAACGGGAGGCGCGCCCGGCGCCGTTGACGGGCACGCCTCCCGTGCACGGGGGTTGGCCTCGCGCACGACCTCGCGCGCCGCCGGCCGCTCGCGGGCCGGGCGGGCGCGCCCGGGTCAGCCCAGTCGCTTCACCAGCCGGTCGTACTCGTCCCACAGTTCCTTCGGCAGGTGGTCGCCGAAGGTCTCGAAGTGCTCGGGGATGAGCGCCGCCTCCTGCCGCCAGATGTCCCGGTCGACGGAGAGCAGCAGGTCGAGGTCGGCCTCGGACAGATCGAGCCCGTCCAGGTCGAGCGCGTCCCGGGTGGGCAGCAGGCCGATCGGCGTCTCGACCGCCTCAGCCTCGCCGTTCAGCCGCTCGACGATCCACTTGAGCACGCGGCTGTTCTCGCCGTAGCCCGGCCACACGAACCGGCCGTCCGCGTCCTTGCGGAACCAGTTGACGTAGTAGATCCGGGGCAGCTTGTCGCGGTCCGCCGACTGGCCGATCTTGATCCAGTGGGCGAAGTAGTCGCCCATGTTGTAGCCGCAGAACGGCAGCATCGCGAACGGGTCGCGGCGCAGCTCGCCGACCTTGCCCTCGGCGGCGGCGGTCTTCTCGGAGGCGACGTTCGCGCCGATGAAGACGCCGTGCTCCCAGCTGAACGACTCGGTGACGAGCGGCACGGCGGTGGCGCGGCGGCCGCCGAACAGGATCGCCGAGATCGGCACGCCCTTCGGGTCCTGCCACTCGCGGGCGATCGTCGGGCACTGCCCGGCCGGGGTGGTGAAGCGGGCGTTCGGGTGCGCGGCCGGCTCGGGCGAGTCCGGCGTCCACGGGCGGCCCTTCCAGTCGATCAGCTTCGCCGGGGGCTCGTCGGTGAGGCCCTCCCACCACACGTCGCCGTCCTCGGTGAGCGCGACGTTGGTGAAGATGCTGTTGCCCCACAGCGTCTCGATCGCGTTGGCGTTGGTGGACATGCCGGTGCCGGGGGCGACGCCGAAGAAGCCCGCCTCCGGGTTGATCGCGTACAGCCGGCCGTCCTCGCCGAAGCGCATCCAGGCGATGTCGTCGCCGATCGTCTCGACCTTCCAGCCCTTGATCGTGGGCTGCAGCATCGCGAGGTTCGTCTTGCCGCACGCGGACGGGAACGCGGCGGCGATGTAGCGGGGCTCGCCCTTCGGCGGGGTGAGCTTGAGGATCAGCATGTGCTCGGCGAGCCAGCCCTCGTCGCGGGCCATCACGCCGGCGATGCGCAGCGCGTAGCACTTCTTGCCGAGCAGGGCGTTGCCGCCGTACCCGGAGCCGTACGACCAGATCTCGCGGGTCTCCGGGAAGTGGCTGATGTACTTGGTGGAGTTGCACGGCCAGGGCACGTCCTTCTGGCCGGGCTCCAGCGGCGCGCCCACCGAGTGCACCGCCTTGACGTACTCGCCGCCCTCCTCGATGAGGCGCAGCGCGTCCTCGCCCATCCGGGTCATGATCCGCATCGACACGGCCACGTACGCCGAGTCGGTGATCTCCACGCCCAGCTGGGAGATCTCCCCGCCGAGCGGGCCCATGCAGAACGGCACCACGTACATGGTCCGGCCGCGCATGCACCCCTTGAACAACTCGCCGAACGTGCGGCGCATCTCGTCCGGGTCGATCCAGTTGTTCGTCGGCCCGGCGTCCTTCGGATCACGCGAGCAGATGAAGGTGCGGTCCTCAACCCGGGCCACGTCGCTGGGATCGGACGCGGCGTGGAAACTGTTCGGCCGCGCGGCCAGGCGGGTGAACGTGCCCTGCTCGCACAGCAGGTTCGTCAACCTCGTCCACTCGGCCTCGGACCCGTCGCACCATTCGATCCTGTCGGGCTGGGTGAGCTCGGCGATCTCATTGACCCACTTGGCCAGGTCGGCTCGGGTCGTCTTGCTGGTTGCTTCTACGGTCACGGACACGACGGCGGCTCCTTAGTTTCTCCGGCCAAAGCATCATCATCGAAGAATCCGCATCGAATCCAATTGGCTTAGACCAGTTTGAAACAGCCTCCGCGACAGTGGGCCGCGGCCCGCGCGTGGTGTTTCTCACATGTTCCAGGCCGGTTAAATTCGTGCGGCTCGGTGCCTGTCGTGACCCCTACCCACCTGCGCATCCAGCGGTTTTCCGTGGTACGGCAAGCAGACGGGAGCCGCGAGGACATCGACGGAGCCTACCCATCGGAATGATTTTTAAAAAACACCTCCAGCGATATCGTCCAAGGGCCGAGGCGGAGCCGGAGCGAAATTGGTATAGGCCATTGGAATTGGTCTAGTCCGGTCCGCCGATTGGTTTAGTCCAGTGATCCGGGGCCGGCGGCGCGCACCCGGTCCACGTGTTGCAGGGCCTCGCGCAGGTCGGCGAGCCAGGTGTCGGTCTTCTGGCCGACGAGGCGCACGCACCAGGCGAGCGCGTCGCTGCGGCTGCGCGCGACTCCCGCGGCGACGAGGGTGTCGAGCACGCGCCGTTCGGGCTGCCGCAGCCGGGTCATGACCGGCACGGACAGAGTGGTGAACATCACAGTCTGATCGCCCGCTTTGACGCCCCACGACACCTTGCGGCGGAACCGGTGCTCGGCCTGCCGGGCGATCTCGATGCGCCGCTCCCGCGTCTCCTCCCGGAAGCGGTGGACCAGGCCCTCCATGATCGCGGCGCGCTCGGCCTCGGGCGCGTCCCCGGCGGCCTCGGGCTCGGGCAGCGTGCCGATGACGGTGATCTCCTCGCGGTCGAGCACGATCTCGTGCCGCCCGCCGAACCACTCCTCCGGCAGCCGGCCGGTGAACCACCCTCTGATGATCTCTTCTTCGTTTGCCATGTAATCATGATTACACGGCTACGAGTCATTCATCCAGCGGCACGGATTCGCCCTCAACGAACGTCTGCCCTAGTAGGCTCGGTCGATTCGACGGCCCGGCCCGTACGATTCGCACGGTCGACTGTCATTAACGAGCTGCTATCATTCGCGGGCGACAATCACTTTGATGGCGGCCGCTCGTACCACCCGCACGATCGGGAACGGGAGAATCGCAGGCATGAACACACCCGGTTCGGCCGGGCCCCGTAACGGGTTGCGCGAGCGCAAGAAGGCCAAGACGCGGCGGACGATCCAGGAGCACGCCCTGCGGCTGTTCGCCGAGCACGGATACGAACGCACGACGGTCGAGCAGATCGCGGAGGCGGCGGAGGTGTCGCCGAGCACCTTCTTCCGCTACTTCCGGACGAAAGAGGACGTCGTCCTGCAGGACGACTACGACGCCCTGCTGCAGGCCGCCCTCGACGCCCAGCCCGCCGACGTCCCGCTCGGCCTCGCCCTCCGCGAGACCTTCCGCCAGGCGTTCGCGCAGATCCCGCCGCAGGAGCAGGCGGAGATCCTCACCCGGGCCCGGCTGCAGATGTCCGTCCCGGCGCTGCGCGCCCGCACCCTCGACAACCTGCTCGGCACGGTGGACACGCTCTCGGCGTCGATCGCCCGGCGTTCGGGGCGCGAGCCGGACGACCCGATGGTGCGCACGCTGTGCGGCGCGATCATGGGGGCGCTCGTGCCCACGCTGCTCGCCTGGATCGAGCAGGAGGGCCGCCGCCCGCTCGGCGAGATGGTCGACGAGGCGCTGACGTACCTGTCCGAGGGCTTCACCGGCTGACCGGCCGGCGTCGCCGCGCTCGAACGGGCGCTCGGCGCGGTCTTCTCCGCCGAGGGCGACCGGTACGAATACCGGGACGGTCCGGGGTCCCCGAGGGTCGGCCGGTCAGCGCACCCGGGCCGCGATCTCGGGGCTGACGCGGACCACGCCGGCGAAGTTCGCGGTGTGGATCGGCGAGATCTTGACGACGTCGCCGGTGCGGGGCGCGTGCAGCATCTTGCCGTCGCCCCAGAAGATCGCCACGTGCGAGATGAAGCCGGGGTTGGTCGGGTCGCTCCGCCAGAACAGCAGGTCACCCGGCCGCGCCTGGTCGAGCGGGACCCGCGGGCCGGTCACCCACTGCTGGTTGGTGACGCGCGGCATCCGCACCCCGGCCTGCGCGAAGGCCCACTGCACGAGCCCCGAGCAGTCGAACGTCTCCGACCCCGCCGCCCCCCACACGTACGGGCTGCCGATCTTGGAGGCGGCGGCGGTCAGGACCGTGCGGATCTGGTCGGCCGACATGAGCGAGTCCGCCGGCCAGTCGGTACGCCGCTCGACCGCGCCCGCGCCGCCGCCGGGCCCGCCTCCCGAGCCGTTCCCCGAGCCGTTCCCGCCGCCGTTCCCGGACCTGTTCGCGGAGTCGTTCCCCGGCGCGTTCCCGCCGGTGTTTCCGGACCCGCTCGCGGAGCCGTTCCCGGCCTGGCCGCCTCCGCCGCCCGCGCCCGTGCCGCCGGAGCCGGTCCCGTTCCCGGCCGGGCGGCGGGGCTCGACGAGCACGGGGTTGATCGTGGCCACCTGGGTGCCCTTGGGCAGGGCCTTCAGCAGGCGCCGCCGCAGCCGGGCCGTGTCCGCCTTCGGCGCGCTCACGATCAGCGCGTTCCCCTGCGGGATGCCGAGCGAGCGGGCGGTGCGCCGGGACACGATCGCGTCGATCGCGCCGATGCCGACGGTGGCCCACGCGCCGACGCGCAGCCGCCGCCCGCCCGCGTCAACCGTGGACCCGAGCGCGACCCCGCCGTCCCGGCCGAGCACGAACGAGACGGCCACGTCGCCGCCCGCCACGTTGCGCCACAGCCCGTCCGCGCCCGCGGTGATCTCCGGCGTGTAGGCCCGGAACGTGGACGGGTTCACGCCCATCGTGCGCACCCGCTTGCCGTCGATGATCACCTCGGCGGCGTCGGCCACCTCGGCCGCCGCCACGCCCGCCGTCCGGCGTACCCGCTTCACCGCCGCGCGGGACAGCGGCCGGTTCGCCGCCACGAACAGGTGCGGCTCGCGCAGCCGCTTCACCGGGGCCACGTAGGCGTCCGCGTTCCCGGCCGCCGCCGCCCCCGCGCCCTGCGAGCCGGGCCGCGTGGCGGCCACGTACCGGCCGGGGTCCCGCTCCTGGCGCACCGCGACCTCGCGCCGCGCCGCCGCGGGCGGCTCCTCGCGCCCGGTCAGCTCGCCGAGCACCACCAGGTCCGCGGCGAGCACGCCGGCCAGCAGCACGGCGATGGCGGGCACCAGCCGTCGCGGCGCGGGCGGCCACCGGCGGCGCGGCCGCTCCTCGGGGGTTTCGGGGGGCACGGCGCGCAGGAAGCCGTTCTCGTCGTACACGAAGCGGGGAAAGGCGGCGTGCGGGTACCCGGCGTGCGAGAAGACGGCGTGCGCGGCGTATCCGGGGTGCGGCGGATGGGCGGCCGGGTGCTCCGGCGAGGGCTGCTGCGGAAGGTCGGGAGAGATGCGCGATCTCGGATCGAGCACCCCACCACCCCTCTCGGCCCTTGGGAACCGTCCAAAGACTGCCGTAGATCACCCGGAGTCGTCCACATCTGTCATCGAATCGCTATCGCGCACAACGACGATCCGCCGGAGCGCCGCTCCGGCGGATCGTGTGGACTCGTGCTTCGGGTTCTGGGAGCGCCCCTGCGCGACCGGCAGGGGCGGCTGGGCCGTCCTCGGACGGGGTGGGCTCAGTTGCCCACGTACGGCACCGCGAGCAGGATCTCCACGGTGTTCTGCCGGCCGTTCGGCAGGGTGTAGGTCGCCTTCTCGCCGATCTTCTTGCCGTTGATCGCCGCGCCAAGGGGGGACTTGGGCGAATAGACGTCGATCGGGGCGCCGCTCTCCTCGCGGGAGGCCAGCAGGAACGTGACCTCCTCGTCGTCGCCCTCGAACCGGATCGTCACCGTCATGCCGGGACCGACCACGCCCTCCGTGCGGGGCGCCTCACCGACCTTGGCATTGTCGAGGAGCTGGCGAAGCTGGAGGATGCGGCCCTCCATCTTGCCCTGCTCCTCCTTGGCGGCGTGGTAGCCGCCGTTCTCCCGCAGGTCGCCCTCCTCGCGGGCGGCCTCGATCTTCTTGGCGATGTCGGTGCGCCCCGGGCCCGAAAGATACTCCAGCTCCGCCTTCAGGCGGTCGTACGCCTCCTGGGTCAGCCAGGTGACGTTGTCGGTGTGGGAGTCGGCCACGGGTTCTCCTTGCTGCCACTCAGGTTGCGGTCATGCGATTGCCGAGAGGCTAACCCCTCGGCGACATTTTCAAAAGACTCATTGTACGAGATAGCAGTACTGGATCTGGCCGTTCGCCGCCAGGGCCGTGGTCTCCAGACGCTCGGTGAGGGTGACACTCTCGTTACCCGGCGCGACCTCGACCTCACGGCTGCCCACCTCGGCCCCGGAGGCGTCCAGCGCCCGCAGCCGGCACACCGCCGTACGGTCCGCGGGCTTGCTCACCTGGAACGTCATCGGGAGGGAGCGCGGGTCGCCGAGGTCGAAGCTGATCAGCTGTCCGCGGACGACCGGGGAGCCGCGGCCGAGCATCATGATGTATCCCCAGCCGCCCGCCATCGCGACGACTATCGCCCCGATGACGAGGTATGCCAGGAAACGCCCACCGCTTCGCGAGCGGCGCGGGCGGTCCGGGAAATCCTCGGGCCTGCCGAGGATGGGACCCGAGATCGTCTGCGAGTCGGACTCCTCCGCGGCCATGGTGGAATCTCCCTGTGGTCTGTCGGTGTTGTCAGAGACAATTGTCGCTCGCGGGGTTGACCACACCCGCATAAGCAAACGTAGTCGCTCCGGGCGATGCCCAGGACAGGAGACACCAGGCGTGAGTGCACCGCTAAGGTTGATGGCCGTTCACGCGCACCCCGACGACGAGTCGAGCAAGGGCGCCGCCACCATGGCGCGTTACGTGGCCGAAGGCGTCGACGTTCTGGTGGCCACCTGTACCGGCGGCGAACGCGGCTCGATCCTCAATCCGAAACTCGACCGCCCCGACATCGCCGCGAACATCACCGAGGTGCGGCGTCAGGAGATGGAGCGGGCCCGCGAGATCCTCGGCGTGCAGCAGCGCTTCCTCGGGTTCGTCGACTCGGGCCTGCCGGAGGACGAGTCCGAACCGCTGCCCGAGGGCTGCTTCGCCCTCCAGCCGCTGGAGACGGCCGCCGCGCCGCTGGTGGCCGCGGTGCGCGAGTTCCGGCCGCACGTCATCCTCACGTACGACGACGACGGCGGATACCCGCATCCCGACCACATCATGACGAACCGCGTCTCGGTCGAGGCGTTCGAGGCGGCCGGCGACCCGGACCGCTATCCCGGTCTCGGCGAGCCGTGGCAGCCGCTGAAGCTCTACTACCACATGAGCTTCCACCGGGAGCGGTTCGAGGCGCTGCACGCGGCGATGATGGAACGCGGCCTGGGCTCGCCGTACGGGGACTGGATCGCGCGCTGGGAGGACCGGCCGCAGAAGTGGGCGATCACCACGAAGATCCGCTGCGCGGACTACTTCGAGATCCGCGACCGGGCGCTGCTCGCGCACGCCACCCAGGTGGACCCGGACGGCTTCTTCTTCGTCTGCCCGCGCGAGGTGCAGCAGGAGGTCTGGCCCACCGAGGACTACCACCTGGCCCGCTCGCTCGTCGACACCGA
>Ga0164243_10014540_pt1 | contig 10951 bp, 8 predicted proteins | sample OricompcompostOP_FD_108781 | JGI IMG/M metagenome (GOLD analysis project Ga0164243, IMG submission 108781) | Organic Plus compost microbial communities from Emeryville, California, USA - Original compost - Organic plus compost (OP) | ecosystem: Engineered > Solid waste > Mixed feedstock >...
AAAGCTACTGAAATATTGAGCCGTAGCCTCAATGCCGAAGGTGTTGTAGGGTAATAATGAAACTTGTTCTTGAACTTGTATCATGGTTGCGTATAAAAAACTATCTTTAATAATTGAACAAAGATAAATAAAATCGCATGCGAACTGCCTTAATTATAGGGGCTAGCGGCTTATGTGGTAAAAAGTTGACCCAGCTGCTGCTTTCAGATACGTACTTTGATCAAGTGAAGGTTTTCGTGCGAACTTCCCTGCCTATCAATCATCCTAAACTCGTACAAGTGTTAACTGATTTTGATAACCTTCCTACGATATCAGCGGAATTGAAAGGCGAAGCGCTATTCTGTTGTATCGGTACCACGATCAAAAAAGCCGGCACCCGGGAAGCCTTTGCGAAAGTGGATCTTGACATCCCTGTAAATTTTGGATCCCTGGCGAAACAAGCCGCAGTTCCTCAAATGCTTGTTATTTCTGCCATAGGCGCCAACGCCGGTTCCAGTAATTTCTACCTGCGCACGAAAGGCAAGATGGAAAAGGCATTGGAAGCATTGGATTTCGAGTCGCTGCATATTTTCAGGCCATCTTTGATTGACGGTGAAAGATCTGAACGACGATTGGCCGAAAAGATTTCGATGATGTTAATGAGGGCAATGAATCCCCTACTCTTAGGCGGCCTCCGCAAATATAGAAGTATCTCACCCGGAACGATTGTCCAATCAATGCTAGGTGCTTCTTTGCAACAGTCGAAAGGCTTGCATATATATGAATATAATGATATGGTACAGCCGTCCAGGTAATCTGGTGCTTTTTTTGCTGATTTATTTACCATATTTGCTGATATAAACACACCCAATCAATGGTAAAAGTTATGAGAATTAGACGATTATTAATGATTATCGGAGTATGCTTGATGGGTCACCTGGTTACTAATGCGCAAATCAATACCCAGATTCCTGGTACATGGAGCGTGAATCCCAGCCCCTACGTGGTTACCGATCCCGGTTTAGTACAAACGGATGTCACCATACTGGATTATAGCGTAGCCCGTAATTTCTATGAAGCTACCACGAGGTCGGAGCCGGATCTTTCACAGGTGCTTTATATACATAAACACATCCGTCTCAATACGCAAAAGGCAGTCGATAGCTTAGCTAATTACATGATTCCAAAGATTCCGAATGCCGATCCATATTTCATGGAAGCCAGGGTTATTCATCCTAACGGAAAATTCGAGATGGTAAAAGGATACCTAAGAACGGTTAAACTTAGCAAGGATGAAGAGGCCTGGGTCATGCGCCCCGAAAACCTCGAAGTAGGTTGTGAAATTGAATATGATTTCGGTTTATTAATTTATAATCAATATTCCGGCGTAGATTATTTCCAGGAAAATAGCCCCGTGCTGAAAGCGAACTTTAAACTAATTGCTCCCAATACTTTTACTTTCGACGTGAAAGGATTAAATGGTTTCGGTGATATCTCCCCTATCGCCGGCACGAAGCTACTTACGGCAGAAGCCAGCAGTAGCAATATCCCCGCTATATCCAACAGCATTTACATGTTCCCCAAACCGAACATGCAGGCTGTAGCTTATGCCATGTCATCTTTTGTCAATCAAACTTATAATAAGAAAGAGAAAGTAACCTATACCTGGCAAGATTTTGGCGAATCGGAATTCATCACTTACAATAATATTAGCCGTACGGAGTTCAATAACTTGCAAAAGAATATGGAACGCTGGGCCTTCCTAAAACAACAAAAAGCTTTACCCTTATTAATATACCAGGTGGAGCATTACCTCAAAAGCATTATCAAGTACGAACCGGCTGAAAATATCCAGCAATTGGAAGACTTAAGTTACATTCTCCGGAACCGCGAAGCCAACGATGTAGGCTTGGTAAGGCTATTTTCAGCGGTATATTACATGCTCGGAATCCGCACGGAGTTATTATTGACTTCCCCAAGAGATGAATTGCAGATCGATTCAACAATGTGTAGTTTCGATAGGGCTAAAAAACCTTTGCTGTATTTCCCGGAAATAGATCTATGCATGGCGCCCACCGAATATGAATACCATTTCCCAAATATTCCCCCACTCTGGGCAAATACTACTGCCTTGCATTGTTGGGATGTTAAGGATGGCGACCAGTCCGAAGTAAAAACTGCGTTTATGCAAGTACCTGCAAAGGATTATGCAGGCAACGGCAGCCGCACGGTGAGCAACATTCGATTGACCGCTTCCATGGACTCCTTGCTCATCACTTCGTCCCAAACAATCAACGGTTTACCCGATGTAAGCGTAAAGACGATGTTTAAAGCGCTGAACGCGAATCAATATAGGGATAAAGCAGCCCAATTATTGCCGGTGGCGGAAAAAGACATCCATATTAAAGCACTTAGCTATAGCAATACCGACTGGTCACCAACCGAGATAGAAGCGCCTACAAATATCAAGGGTACCTACACCAATGCTTCTTTATTAACGAAAACTAATAACGGGATCGAGATTAGGCTGGGCGGACTTAATCCTACTATCGTGAGTGCAAATAACACATTACCGCCGCGGGATAAAGGCCTTGATATTTTGTATCCATTCTTCCAAGAAAGTAAAATCACTATCGAAATACCGGCTGGTTATACATTAGCCAATCCCAAATATTACGATAAAGAATTTACGGTAAAAGATGGGGCAAAAGAAGTAGCCGGTTTTAAATCCATGGTGATGGTGGACGGGAACAATCTTACTTATTATATCACGCAATGGTACGGGGCAACACATTACGAACTGGACGTATTTGACCAGTTACACAATATGCTAGGTCAGCTTTTACAATTGAAAGAAAGTCCAATAGTATTAAAACGTAAATAACCTAGATACAATCTACATCCGGGATGATAATAACCGAGCGGAAAGCTTTTTCCGTCGTTAACTGGATAAAGAATTCGCGCAGCATATATTTTGCCTGCGCGATTTTTTTTGAATCGCGGGGCAACTTTATCATCAGCTCCTGTAAATAATAATTCCTAACCCTGTTCACGATCGGCGCCGATGGCCCGATAACCTGTGTTCCGAATTTCGGTACCAGCCAATTACCTAAAACCTGTGCCGCCTGCGCAACCGTTTTCTCCTGCTTATGCTTCAATGTTATTTTGAGCAAACGGCAAAACGGTGGGTAGTTGAATTGCTCGCGCTCCGCGATTTCATTGACATACATAGCATTGTAATCATGGTCAGCCACATATTGCAATACCGGGTGTTTCGTATTATTAGCCTGGATAATTACCTTACCTAGTCCGTCTTTTCTGCCCGCGCGGCCACTCACTTGCTCCATCAGTTGAAACGCCCTTTCATTTACCCTGAAATCCGGGTAACTCAACAAGCTGTCGGCACTCAAAATCCCAACTAAGTTTACATTTTCAAAGTCCAGGCCTTTCACGACCATTTGCGTACCTACTAAAATATCAATTTCCCTTTGTTCAAGCATCTGGATCATCTTGTTATGGGAGTCCTTAGTACGTACAGAATCCACATCCATGCGGGCAATTCTCGCTTCCGGGAAAAGATGTTGTAAATCATCTTCCACCTTTTCGGTACCGAAGCTTTTCGGGATCAATGTTTGGCTGCCGCAAGCTTCGCAAGTATATAAGTAGGGGTACCTTGTACCGCAGTAATGGCAATGCAGTTTATCCTGGTTCCTGTGGTAAGTTAATGATACGTCACATTGATGGCAATGCGGAATCCAGCCGCAGGTAGTACACAAGAGAAAGGGTGCAAAGCCACGCCTGTTTTGGAACAGGATGACCTGTTTCTGTTGTTGCAACGCTTCTTCCATCGCTGAGAGCAACTGTTGGGAGAAGTTGCCATTCATCGTTTTCAAGGCCGCTTCCTGTTTCAAATCCGCCACTTCGATTGCGGGCATCTCGATACCGCCGAAACGTTCCATCAATTTCACCAGACCGAATTTACCCTGGCTGGCATTGAAGTAAGTTTCCATGCTGGGCGTCGCGGAGCCCAGCAGCACCTTTGCACCGAACAAACCCGCATAATAAATGGCCGCATCCCTCGCATGGTAGCGCGGCGCAGGATCCTGTTGCTTGTAAGAACTATCATGCTCTTCATCCAGGACAATCAGACCCAGGTCTTTAAATGGTAATAATAAGCTAGAACGGGCCCCCAGGACGATTTGAATCTCCCCGGATTTCACCTTGTTCCAAATTTCAACCCTTTCGTTATTGTTAAAGCGGGAATGGTAAATCCCGATCTTCCCTGCAAAATGTTTTTTCAACCGGCGGATGATCTGCGCTGTCAACGCGATTTCCGGTAAAAGGTATAAGACCTGCTGCCCCTTATTGATGCAATCTTCTATTAATTTTACGTATACCTGTGTCTTACCGCTAGACGTAACGCCGTGCAACAAGGTAACGGCTTTAGTTTCGAAACATCCGCGTACGCTTGCCAGGGCATTCTCTTGAGAAGGACTCAAGTTAAAATCTATCGTGGCTTCCGTTTTGCCTAAGGGGATGCGATCCACCGTTCTTTTTTCGATCCAGAGTATTCCCTTATCAACCAAGCCTTTCAACTGCGCGGCAGATGCGCCAGATTTTTTCAACAACTCCGCCTGCAAAACACTGCCTTGCGTTTTAACGAAGTGCAGGTAGGCCAATAATAATTCCAGTTGTTTAGGTGCGCGGCCCAATTCATCGAATAATGCGGACAGGCGTTCTTCCTGCTGGTAGTCCGGGCTAAGTTGCACATAATTCTCTTTCTTTTCCCGGTAAGCTTCCTTCAGCGTTTCATACACCAACAGGATGTTCTTTTCCAGCAGGCGTTTGATCACGCTATATACTTCTACTTTATCCAAAATCTGCTGTACTTCCTCGATACTGAGTTCTTTACGGATCTGCAAAGCTTCCGCGATCATAAACTCATCATCATCCAGTAATGCAGAATCGTAAGTATGGTCATCGTTATATAAGAGGATCGTTTCACTCGACAATTTTAAATGCGCGGGCAAAGCAGCGTTGAGCACCTCGCCTTCGGTACACATGTAATACGAAGCGATCCATTCCCAAAACTTAATTTGATTCGGAAATACAACGGGATCCTTATCGAGTATATCTAATATAGGCTTAGTTTGATAAGCCTTCGGAGCTTGTTCGTGGATGGTTTTAACAATGGCAGCATATTTCTTTTGTCGCCCGAGCTGCACCGCCACGCGGCTGCCGGGTTGTAAAAGAGGCACCATCTTATCGGGGATGGAATATGTATAATTCCTGGGCAGCGCCAGGGGTAAGATTACATCTGCAAACTTCATATCAATACTTATCAAACCGTCTGCAAGGCGGGATACTCATGGTATTCGCGCATCGCAGCATCCATGATTTCGTAAGTTTTTTGTTTCAAGGCCGGTAAATCTTCGATCGTCAATCCTTCAACGGGGATCTCCGGCAAGAATACTACGCGGCATTTGCCCGGCGCCAGGGAAGTGAGGTTAACCTTCTTCAACCTGAATTTACTATCAACATACACCACCGGTTTAATCGGGGTTTGGGTTTCGATAGCGATTTTAAAAGCGCCGTTATGGAAAGTACCCAAGGGGTTATCGGATTTATTAAACGTTCCTTCCGGGAATATCAATACGGATACCCCTTCTTTCAACATGGCAATCATTTCCCTAACACTTTTCGCGCGGCCAACTGCCGTTTTGCGATCTACAGCCACCACCGAAGCCTTATAAATAATCCCGAAAAAGGGTACTTTAACTAATTCTACTTTACCGAGCGGGCGAAAGGGTAAACGCATTACCTTAACGGCAATCGCTGCATCCAGGTAAGAACTGTGATTCACCACGTAAATACAAGGCTCTTTCTTACGGGGCGCTTTATAAATGCGGCTTACCCAAATGCCGATTAATGGAAACCAAGCATGCGCCCAAAATCTCAAGAAATAAAACACGATGTTGCCACCTTTAACCCTACCGAAAATTAATGTGGCCAAGATAATAGGTGGTAAGATCAGGAACATGATGCCCAAGAACGTAATGATCGCATAAATCGTGTAAATAACCTGGATAGGCTTGAGGATGGTACGCATAAATCAGCTCGACAATTATCTCTAAAAACGCGAAAATTAAGTATAAGTAAGCGGATTACCTAAAAATATTATTCAAACTATTGGCAATCGCAAGTCCAGTCTTTTTCCAAATCTATACAGGTAATCACTTTAATTACCTGCCCACAATTCGCGAAAACAATCCGTAAATGTTGACCATCATCAGAATAGCCTTCCTTGGCAATTGTAGGGCAAGGTTTATCACCGGGATCCGACTTAGCACGGTTCACTTTACCTTCCCGGTATATCTCTGCCACTTCCTCTTCCGAAACATGGCGGCATTCCATGCGGCAACGGGCATGCTTCGTATAATAAAAATAAGGATGCTCCTTAGAATAAGGAGTGGCTGGCCCTTGCTGCTGTGCTGCCGGCTTGCTCCCGGCTAACTTGTCCTTTCCGATTACGAAAAAGGCCGCTACCGCCACGAGCGGCACCCAGATAACTTTCCTAAGATTCTTTGATAACATATTACGAACTAAATTAACACAAAAATAGGAACCTTCAACTAAGCTAAAAAGTTGCTACCTTTGCGAGCTTATGGCACAGGCAAAATCAGTAGCATTTCATACCCTCGGCTGCAAGCTGAACTTCTCGGAAACCTCCACCCTTGGCAGGCTATTCGAGAATGACGGCTTCAAAAAGAAAGAATTTGAGGATGAGGCCGACGTTTATGTGATCAATACTTGTTCTGTTACAGACAATGCAGACAAGGAATGCCGGCAGCTCGTTCGCCGCATCCAACGTCGCGCACCGGGAAGTATGGTCGTGATCACGGGCTGTTATGCACAGTTGAAACCGCAGGAAATTGCCGGGATCGAAGGTGTGGACCTCGTATTAGGCGCCGCCGAAAAGTTCAATATCGTGGATCATATTAAAAATTTCACGAAGGGCGATAGCGCGCAAATCTGCTCCTGCGATATTGAAGATGTTAATACTTTCCATGCTTCTTACTCGGTAAATGATCGTACCCGGACGTTCCTCAAGGTGCAGGATGGTTGCGATTATAACTGTGCTTTTTGCACGATACCGATGGCACGCGGCATCAGCCGTAGCGACAGCATCGCCAACGTCCTTGAAAATGTAAAAGAATTGGCAGCCGGCGGGGTAAAAGAAATCGTGCTGACCGGGGTTAACCTGGGAGACTTCGGCAAGGGCTTCGAAGGTGGCAAGCGCAGGGAAGAAAGCTTCTATGAACTGGTGCAGGCATTGGAAAATGTAGCCGGTATCGAACGTTACCGCATCTCTTCCATCGAGCCGAACCTTTTATCTGATGAAATCATTGAATTCGTGGCCAGGAGCCGCAAGTTCATGCCGCATTTCCATATCCCTTTACAAAGTGGGAATAACGAGATATTAGGCCTGATGCGCCGCCGCTACCGCCGGGAACTTTATACAGAGAAAGTGCAGAAGATCAAATCCTTAATGCCGCATTGTTGTATAGGGGTAGATGTCATCGTTGGATTCCCCAGCGAAAGCGATGCACATTTCCAGGATACTTATGATTTCCTGCACGGCTTAGATATTTCATACTTACACGTATTTACTTACAGTGAAAGGGCGAATACGGCAGCCCTGGATATTAACCCGGTTGTACCGCAACAAGTCCGCCAGGAAAGGAACAAGATGTTACGGAACCTGAGTTTTAAGAAGATGCAATATTTCACGGGGCAACATACCGGGGAAACCCGCAGCGTGCTGTTTGAATCACATGCCAAAAACGGGATGATGGAAGGCTATACCGATAATTATATCAAGGTCAGCACCCCTTTCCGTGAAGAATGGGTGAATCAAATCGTAGATTGGGAATTAAGGTAATACTTAAGCTACGGGCTATGAGGGAACAATAAATTAACTTTTTACCCACCCTGTAGAAATTAATGCGGACAAGGATTTTCAAGCAATTGAGAACCAACTGTTTCAATGAAAATCAAAAAAATATTTGGCAGAGAAAAAATAATTTTTACCTTTGCAATCCCAACGAACGAAAAGCGATCGAAATACACTGGGGAAGTAAGTTTAGGGAGTTTAGCTCAGCTGGTTCAGAGCATCTGCCTTACAAGCAGAGGGTCGATGGTTCGAATCCGTCAACTCCCACTTTTTTTCTGATTTTATATTTCCTTAAGGGAGTTTAGCTCAGCTGGTTCAGAGCATCTGCCTTACAAGCAGAGGGTCGATGGTTCGAATCCGTCAACTCCCACGAAGCCTCGGTAATGCCGGGGCTTTTCAATAAGTTCTTAAGCCGGATGTGGATCATGCGTATTAAAATACTTATGCACATTTGTACTTCAAAAGCTTTTAATAATTACATTTGCACACCCGGTAATCCCTTACAGGATTGCGGTCAACACAAGGGAGTTTAGCTCAGCTGGTTCAGAGCATCTGCCTTACAAGCAGAGGGTCGATGGTTCGAATCCGTCAACTCCCACTTCAAGATATAGCAGTTACAATAAATATTTTGTAGCTGCTTTTTTATTTGAGACATTGTTTTGAGACATTTTGATTGATTTTAAAACCTTTTGCTGACGGTGGCTTCTGAGTAACCTCCATCTTCCATTTATACCGGTTTTCAACAATCTCACTGAACTCTCCACGGTAAGCTTTATCTGCACGTATCCCCAGTTTCTCGAATTAATTAAATTAACAACAACCTTTACCATCTTTTCCATCTCTTCCGGTGTACTTTCTACAATCATCAGTGTAAGCGCTACAAGGCCACATTGCCTGCCATCCGGTGAAGCTAACAGATAGCACTACATTACGCTTGTAAAGTTTATCGTTCCCCACTACCGAGGCATACCCGGTAATTGACATCCTATCAAATAACCATCAAATAAAAATAAATTGATTATCAACTACTTAGTATACAACAAGCTGCAAACTATCAAATAATCATCAAATAAGATTATGCCCATACAGGAATATATTTCGGGTATTTTCTCGATTTATTCTGCGGATCAAGAGGTTTAATATATCCCTCCACTAATGTGTCTTTTATAATTCTGCTAGCGGTGGCGGCATTTTGATCTTCAATTTGAAATCTTTCCCGTAGCGACTCATTAGTCATTGTTTCATTAGAAACATATTTAAGACAGCAGTGTTGGTAGCAAGCCCTGATTTTATCCTTCTTGTCCATATCATTTAGTTTTTGATGGGCAAACAAAACAGCAACTGTATGCTTTTCTTTTACTTTAAAATCAGGGGCGGGAAGTTGACCAGCCTCAGCATAGTAAATTACCTTATCGATACCACTGCCCTTTTCCTCGCAAATCCGCAGCCTCCTCATAAGCGAAGCCAGGGACTCATTTCGGCTTTGATATTCATCAATGAATCTTAAAGGGCTTATTAAAGGTTGCCCAGGGCTGGAGATTTCAATCCGATCTTCAAAAATTTCAATAGCAGGACCTGCACCGGTTACTGAAAAATCCTGGTGAATTAATGCATTGGCAATAAGTTCGCGCAATGCAATTTCCGGATACATTTTAGCTGTTTCACGTAGCGCCCGTGTAATTATTTCATTTGCAGGTAGCTGATCATGGATATATTGAAGCATAGGCGCGAAGCCTACAGCATATCCCCTGGCATCAGTAATATCTTTTTTAGTTTTTACTTTGTTTTTACCATCATAAACGACAACTCTAATAGACTTCCTGCTTACTGAAGGAAAATTTTTTAAATCCTTTGCAAATAAAATAGCGCCAAGATTCGTAATTGCCCAACCGTCTATAGATTTAACAATGAGATTTTCGGATTCAAATCTTTCCAGCACCCCGGCTTGCGTTGTAGGATAGGGTAATTCAATCATATCAAAATATCCGGAAGTGTCTAAAAGCCTGATAACATCGTCTGCCGACAACTTTGTTTTGGCAATATTATTTTCAAATACCTGCTGATTAAACTTCTTCCATATTTTTCTTTCTTTTCCAGGGAAATCCCTAAGTTTTCTTGTAATGCTACCAACACGTATATAAGCTTCATGAATAAAATCAATAGGCTGAATTGTGGCCGCATCTATCTGAAAAACCGTTATATTCCTCCCGCCTTTTTTAAATTCATAAATTTTAAGATCAGCTCTCGGATTTAATCGTTGGGCGATCCAATGCTCACACTCTTCATTTCCCTTTTTATGTTTTGAAGGATGAAAATCCGTACCTACAATAGCATGCGTTTCATTCTCAATCCCAAATACCAAAAATCCATGATGCTGGTTTAGCAAACATGCACCATTTGCTAATGCCGACAGTCTTTCTCCAACCTCTTCAAGAGAATGGAAATTATGCTTAAATTCTACCCATTCCGTCTCCTTAGGTAAGGCCAGCAACATATTTAACAAATCATGTAATTCTTTCTCTTCCATTTGCTTTAGTAATGTTTTCTATAGAATCAAATACATGGTAAAATAGCCGATAGCCTAAAATCTAAAGTCAAGAAACAAAATCAACCAGGTTTGTGGCTGGTTCCGCGTGTTTTCCCGCGTGAAAACAAAATGCTCTCATCATCTGCTGTCCGCCATCTCAGCGCTGCAATATCCAGCATATTGATAATAACTGAAATTACAATTTTTTAGCCTTACAAGCAAAGCGTCGATGGTTCGAATCCGTCAACTCCCACTTCAAATACCCGGTCACTCAAGATGACCGGGTATTTTTTTTATAACTTCTTTATGTTCATATCGCTTCGTTCAATAATTCCTGGAATCTTTCCACGAATAAACTGGCATGGTAACCATCAGCCAATCCATGGTGCAGGTGTATTGAAACGGGCATCAGCAATTGCCCATTATCCTCGTACACTTGACCAAAGCTGATTTTCGGGCAACTATCCGGAAAATTAAAACTCCGCGCATGG
>Ga0164243_10014544_pt1 | contig 10949 bp, 9 predicted proteins | sample OricompcompostOP_FD_108781 | JGI IMG/M metagenome (GOLD analysis project Ga0164243, IMG submission 108781) | Organic Plus compost microbial communities from Emeryville, California, USA - Original compost - Organic plus compost (OP) | ecosystem: Engineered > Solid waste > Mixed feedstock >...
CCTCAACGGCGGCGGCGTCAACCAGCTCAGGACCATCACCCGGGAACTCAACGCCGCCCTCGGCGGCCGCGAACCCGAGGTCCGCTCCATGCTCCGGCGCGTCAACACCCTGGTCACCGACCTCGACGACCACCGCAAGGACATCACCGACGCGCTCGACGCCGTCAACCGGCTCTCCTCCACCCTCGCCCACCGCAAGGACGACGTCGGAACCGTCCTCACCGGCCTCTCACCCGGACTGAAGACGCTGGAGCGACAGCGCGGCTCCCTGCTCACCATGCTGCGCTCCCTCGACGCGCTCTCCGGCGTCGCCGTGTCCACCGTCGACGCGAGCAAGGACGACATGATCGCCGACCTCAGGGCCCTGGCGCCCACGCTGAAGGAGCTCGCCGACGCCGGCGCGGACCTGCCCGACGCGCTCCAGGTGCTGGTGACCTACCCGTTCACCGACGAGGTGCTGAACGGCGTGAAGGGCGACTACCTCAACGCCTACCTGAGCGTCGTCGCCCTCCCCGGCACCCAGGTGATCCCCCCGATCGACGACCCGCTCCCGCTGCCCTCCGCGACCGCGACCACCGCACCGGCGTCCCCGGAGGCGGGTGACGGCTCGTGATCACCCTCGCCGTACGGCTGAAAAACCTCGCCTTCCTCCTCGTCGCCGTGCTCGCCCTGTCCTACCTCGGCATCCGCTACGCCGACCTCGGGCGGTACATCGGCGTCGCCGACCACTACACCGTGGACGTGCAACTTCCCCGCACAGGCGGCCTGTTCACCCATGCCGACGTCACCTACCGAGGCGTCTCGGTGGGCCGTGTCGGCCCCCTCCGCCTCACCGACGACGGGGTCGTCGCCGAGCTGCGGATCAAGAAGTCGGCGCCCCGCATCCCCGCCGACACCAAGGCCGTGGTCGCCGCGCTCTCCGCCGTGGGCGAGCAGTACATCGACCTGCGGCCCGAGAGCGAGGGCTCCCCCTACCTGACGGACGGCGCCCGCATCGACCAGCGGGACACCCAGGTGCCGGCCCCCGTCACCGACGTCCTCGCCAGTGTGGACGGCCTGGTGCGGTCGGTGCCGCAGGACGATCTGCGCACGGTCGTCGACGAGTTGGGGGAGGCCTTCGAAGGACACGGCGACGACCTCCAGGTGCTGCTCGACAGCGGCAGCGACTTCGTCGAGGCCGCCGACCGCGCCCTGCCGTCCACCGTCCTGCTCATCGACGACGGCGAGACCGTGCTGCGCACCCAGGCCCAGGAGGGCGCGGCGATCCGCGGATTCGCCCGGGGCGCGGAGGAACTGGCCCGCGCCCTCAAGGGGTCCGACGCCGACCTGCGCCGTCTCCTCGCGGTCACCCCCGAGGCCGCCGGCCAGATCAGCGGCGTGCTGCGGGACCTCGACCCGAGCCTCGGCGTCGTGCTCGCCAACCTGCTCACCACCGCCGAGGTGGCCGTCACCCGGCAGCGGGGCATCGAGGAACTGCTCGTCACCTACCCGGCGGCCGTCTCCGCCGGCTCCACCGCCGTAGACGGAGGGAAGCTGAACCTCGGCATGGCCGTCACCTTCTTCGACCCGCTGCCCTGCACCGCCGGGTACGGCGCCACCCGCTACCGCAACGGCCTCGACCTCGGCACCGCCCCGCCCCTGAACACCGGTGCGGGCTGCACCGCCCCGCCGTCCACGGGCAAGAACGTGCGTGGCGCGGCCAACGCCCCCAAGGGCGGCGCGGTGCCCGAACCGGCCCGCCCCGGCTCCCTGCCCTCCGGCAGCGGCGGCGACCGCACGGCGCGGCAGCCCGACAGCGCGGCGCCGCCCGGCGCGCTCGCCCTGCCCGGACAGAACGGCGAGGCGCCGCGCGACCTGGCGCACGTCCTCGCGCCCGCACCGGGAGGCACCCGATGAGGCGGGCCCGGATCCTCGCCGGGACGGGACTCGTCCTGGCCCTCGGCTTCTGCGGCACAAGCGCCTGGACGTACGCCCAGGCACGCGCCGACGACGATCTCGCGTACGGGAGGGAACGGGACGCGGCACTCGCCGACGGGCGCCGGGCCCTCGCCGTGCTCACCACGATCGACGCCACCACACGGCAGCGTGCGGAGGGCAGCGTCCGGGACTGGCGCGGCGTCTCCACCGGGCCGCTGCGCGAGGAGCTCGGCGCCACCGCGGCCGGGGCGGGCGCCTCGGCGCGCGGCACCGTCACCGAGGCCGCCGTCACGGCGCTCGACACCCGCTCCGGCACGGCGAAGCTCATCGCCACCGTCCGCGTCGAGACCACCCCCGCCGGGGCGGGGAAGCCGGCCGTCGACCGCAAGCGCGTGGAGGCGGTCCTGGCCCGCACCGGCGAGGACGTCTGGAAGGTGAAGGCGCTCAGCGCCGTCCCGGTCCAGGGGGAGAGGGAGGAGGGGGACCGATGACACGGATGTGGCTGTCCCGCAGGCGGGAGCCAGGTACGCACGAGCCCGGTACGGGACGGGACACCGCCGCCGAGGACATGGGGACGAGGGGGCCGGGACGGCGCCGTGGCGACGTGCCGGGGCACGGGACCTCGCAGGCCACTTGCGCTGAGCCGCGCTCCTGGGACGCCCCTGACGGCGGGTCCGGCGGGGAGGCGTCCGGGGACGCTCCCGAGGACGATCCCGGCCACCGCACAGGTGACTCCCCTCCCCGGGACGCCCGCTCGCGGGGCTCACGGCCGCGGCGGGCCGTCGCGGCGGGGGCCGCCGCGGTCCTGGTCCTCGGCGGCTGCGGCTTCCTCCACGAGGCCCACGAGCTGCGGTCGGACGAGTCCGCCCGCAACCGGGCGCTCACCGACACCGAGGCCACCAGCCGGGTCGCCGGGGACGTCGGCAGCGCCCTCGCCCGGATCTTCTCCTACACGCCCGACGGCACCGCCGCCGCCGAGCGCTCCGCACACACCGCCCTCGACGGGAAGGCCGCCCGCCAGTACACCGCCCTCTTCGACCGCGTCCGCCAGGACCTCACCGCGCAGCGCGTCACCCTGAGCACCCGCGCCGTCCGCACCGGCGTGGTGGAACTCGACGGCGACCGGGCCCGCCTGCTGGTCTTCCTCGACCAGACCTCCCGCCGCGGCGACGACGCGGCGACCACCGCGGCGGCGCAGCTCACGGTCACGGCACGGCTCGAGGACGACCGGTGGCGGATCGTCGACATGAAGGCCCGCTGACATGCGCGGGAGACAGGAGCACCTCATGGAACGACCGGCCCGGCGCCGCGTGCCGCGCCGCCTCCGGACGCCGTACGCGCCGGCCCTCGTGCTCGCCCTCGTCGCCGGCGGTTTCGCCGCGTGGGCGGGCCAGGACTGGTACGACGCGGCCCACGACGACCGGGCCGCCTACGCCGTGCAGCGGGACCGGGCGCTCGCGGCGGGGGAGCAGGCCGTGCAGAACCTCAACACCCTCGACCACCGCGACCTGGGCCGGGGGCTCGATCTCTGGGAGGCCTCGACGACGGGCGAGCTGCACGAGCAACTCGCCTCGGGACGCGATGACTTCGCGGATCAGGTGAAGCAGGCGGAGACGGTCAGCACGGCCCGGGTGCTGTCGGGAGCGGTCACCGAACTCGACGACCGGGCCGGGCGCGCCCGCGTGCTGGTCGCCCTGCGCGTCACCGTCCGGGCGGCCGACGGGACCCGGACCGACAAGGACAGCCGCATGCTCGGCGAACTCACCCGGACCGACGGCCGCTGGAAGCTGAGCGCTCTCGGCCAGGCGCCCGTCGGCGGCGCACCGGCCGGCTGACCGGCCCGTACCGCACCGGCCGGCCGCAGCGAGGAGGACATCCCACCATGTCGACGACCCGTCACCACATCAACCGCCAGCGACTCCGCCAGGCCCGCGCCGCTCGTCCGCAGGTCGTGGAGGTCCGGCCCGGCCCGCGCCGTGCGGCGGGGCCGCCCCGTAGGACCGAAGCGGCCGCGGAGGGACCGGGCGGTCCCGCCCGGTCCCGCCCGCGCCGCCCCTGGGGCCTGGCGGCGCTCTGCGCGCTGACCGTGCTCCTCGGCGGCTTCGCGGGCTGGGCCCACGCGGAGGCCGAGTCGCTGCGCGCCGAACCCGCTCTGAGCAACACCGCGTTGACCGACGTAGCCCGTACCAGCGAGGTCAAGGGGCAGGTGGCCGCGGCCGTCGACCGGCTGTTCTCCTACGACCACGCCGATCCCGCGGCCTTCGACCGGGCCGCGAAGGATCTCCTGACCGGGAAGGCCGTCGCCCAGCACCGGGACCTGTTCGCCGACGTCCGTGAGCGGGCCGACGCGCGGAAGGCGGTGATCACCACGGTGGTCACCGAGACCGCGGTCGAACGGATCGACGGCGACCGGGCGCGGGTCCTCCTCTACGCCGACCAGAGCAGCGTGGCCACCGCCGGAGGGAAGGCGGACGCGAAACAGGACGACGGCGTGTACGCGGCGGCGATGCTCGCGGTGGACACGGTCCACCGCGACGGCCGCTGGCTCATCACGGCCCTGGACACCTTCGACCGCACGTAGCCGCAAGGCGCGGCGGCAGGGCGCGGCGGACGACGCCACCCCAGGCGCTTCACCGGCACCGGACCGCTCCCGCCGCCACGCACCTCGGGCGCCGCACCTCCCCGGTGTGACCGGCACCCGCACCGCCCGCCCTGCCGCACCATCGGGGACTCGGCACGTGCGGGCCATGCGCTCGACCGCACCACGCGCCCCCGGCGCCCGCACCACCCGGCACCCGACGTGCCGGCCCCGCAGGGCGCCCGCACCGCCTGGCGCCCCGCAGGCCCGCCCCGGCAGGGGCGTAGCACCACCCGGCACCTGCTCGTCGGCCCTGGCAGGGTCACTGCACCACCCCGCATGCCTGCCCCGGCAGGGGCGCTGCACCGCCTGGCACCCCGCGTGTCAGCCCCGGCAGGGGCGTAGCACCACCCGGCACCTGCTCGTCGGCCCCCGCAGGGTCACTGCACCACCCCGCGCGCCCGCCCCGGCAGGGGCACTGCACGACCCGGCACCCGCTCGTCGGCCCTGGCAGGGTCACTGCACCACCCCGCATGCCGCCCCCGAAGGGGCACTGCACCACCCCGCACGCCCGCCCCGGCAGGGGCCCCGCACCGCATCCGGATCCGACAGGAGTGACGCCCATGTCCGTACGACGACCCCGTCGCCGGTACTCCGGCCGGGCCCGCAGGGGACTGCGTGCGAGTGCGCTCGCCGTGGCGGCCATGGCGGCCCTGACCGCTTCGCAGGGGCCCGCCCTCGTCCGGGACGGCATGAAGGCCCGGGCCGAACCGGCGGGCGACGGCGGAAGGCCGGCGCCCGTGGGCGATCCGTACGCGGAGCTCGCCCCGCCGGGTGACGGCTCGTACCACACCGAGCTTCCGCCCCTGCGCACCGCGAAGCCCGCGCCCGCCTCGCCCGTGCTGCACCGGCAGGTCCGCGCCGAGTCGGGCATTCCGGCCACCGTACTGCGCGCCTACCGTGCCGCCGAGTCCTCGGTCGCCAGGACGGACCCCGGCTGCCGGCTGCCGTGGGAGCTGCTGGCCGCCATCGGCAAGGTCGAGTCCGGGCAGGCGCGCGGCGGCGCGGTCGACGCGAACGGCACGACGCTCGGCCGCATCACCGGACCGCCCCTCGACGGACGGGGTTTCGCGCTGATCCGGGACACGGACGGGGGCGCCCACGACGGCGACACCGTCTACGACCGTGCGGTGGGCCCGATGCAGTTCCTGCCGTCCACCTGGGCCCGCTGGGGCACGGACGGCAACGGCGACGGCCGCGCCGACCCGAACAACATCTTCGACGCGGCGCTGGCGGCCGGCCACTACCTGTGCTTCGGCGACCGGGACCTGCGCCGCCCGGCGGACCTGGACCGGGCGGTCCTGAGCTACAACCACTCCCGCTCCTACCTGCGCCTGGTCCGGTACTGGCTGGCGTTCTACAGCCGCGGGGTGCACGCCGTGCCCGACGGGAAGGGCGTCGTCCCCCGCAGCCCCGGCGCGGGCGGCGACACCCCGGCGACCGAACCGGTCGACGGGGGCGGCGGGGGCGGCGGTGGCGGAGGCGTGGTCGTCGGGCCCCAGCCCAGCCCCTCCGGCGGCACGGGGCCGTCCCCGCGTCCTTCCCCGTCCGTCCCGGGCAGCCCGGACCCCACGTCGCCGTCCCCCGGGCCCAGCACGTCCTCGACCCCCTCGCCGACGGACCCCCCGACGAGCCAGGAGCCCACGGAACCGCCCGACGAGTCCCCGACCGGGAGCGCCGAGCCCTCACCGGACCCGACCCCCTCGGCCCCCTGTTCCCCGGAGCCGACCGCTCCCGAACCGGGGCCGACGGCCTCACCGTCCGGCACCGGCGACCCCTGCCCGGCCCCGACCGAGACCCCGGCAGGGCAGTGAGGGAAGCCGACGCGGATGCCCGGCCGGGTGTCTCAGCCCGCCGCCTGTCCCATCCCCGCCGCGTCGGGCCAGCTCTGCGCCCCCGGCCAGCCCGTCGCCGGGGCCATGGACAGCCCGTCCGTGCCCCGCACCTGGGCGGCCGTCAGTCCGCCGCGCGCCGGGACGCCGGGCGGGGTCGGCCCGGTGGCGGGCGGGACCTGCACCGGCGCGGGCACGGGCGTCGGCGCGGGTGCGGGCGCCGCGAACGCGGCCGCCGGGGCGAGGGGCTGCGAGGCCGGCTCCGGGTAGGCCGCCGGCTGCGGGAACTGCTGGGGCTGCGGCTGGGGCACGGGAACCGGCTGGGGCTGGGGCACGGGAATCGGCTGCGGCACGGGCTGAGGGGCGGGCTGAGGCACGGGCTGCGGCCGGGGCGCCTCCTGCGGCACGGGCCGGGGCTCCGGCTGCGGCAGCCCCGCCGCGGCCGGCACCGGCATCCCGCCGCCCGGGCCCACCGCGGCGGGGGCGGGCGCGGCGGCGGGGAGCGGCATGCCGGCGCCGGCGGCCTGTGCGAGGCCGCGCGTCCCGGCCCCGTTGGTCTGGCTCACCAGACGGTCCACCGCCGCCGTGCCCGAGCTGTAGGCGGTCCCTGTGGCCTGCTCGGGCACGGCGGCTCCCCTCCTGGACGTCCCGTAGAGCACCTGTTCCAGGCCGGTCACCAGGCGACGGACGTCGACCTGGGGGCGCACCACGAGACGCAGGAAGCGGCTGGAGGAGCCGATCTTGTTGCCGCACTCACGCACCAGGATCCGGTGCTCGGTGAGCAGCCGGTCGCGCACCACGGTCCCCTCGGCGCCGACGGGCAGGCGCACGAAGAGGAAGTTGCCCTGCGACGGATAGACCGTGAGACCGGGCAGCGAGGAGAGCTGGCCGGACATGTCCATCCGGTCGCGGCGCACCTGGTGCAGGCTCTGCGCGTACTCGGCACCGTGCTCCTTCAGCATGAACACCACGTGCTCGGCGAAGGAGTTGAGGTTCCACTTGGGCAGCATCGAGCGCACCCGCCCGGCGAGCGCCGGGTTGGCGACCAGATAGCCGAAGCGGATGCCGTGCAGGCCGAAGTTCTTGCCGAGGCTGCGCAGCACGATGACGTTGGGGCGCAGCATCGCCTCCTGCACCACGCTCGGCTCGTTCTCGGCGTCGGCGAACTCCAGGAACGACTCGTCGATCACCACGAGGTCCAGGTCGGCCATGGCGTCCATGAACTGCACGACCGCGTGCCTGTGCAGGAAGCCGCCGTCGGGGTTGTTCGGGTTGCAGACGACGGCGACCCTGGTGCCGCGGGCGCGGATGAACTCGGCGTACTGCGCGAGGTCCAGGGCGAAGCCGCTGGACTCCTGGAGCGGGAACATGTCGACCCGCTTGCCGGTCTCCATCGGCTGGTCGGTCCACCGGCCGAACGTCGGCACGGGCACGGCGAGCGACTCGCGCACCAGCAGATGGTCGATCCAGGTGATGAGTTCCGTCGAGCCGTTGCCCATCGCCACGCACTGCGGCGGCAGTCGGAGGAGGCTGCACAGCTCGGCGGTGATGGTGTCCGCGCTGCTCGGGTAGTACGTGATGATGTCGCGCAGCCGGGACGCCATCTCGTCGAACATCGCGGGGGTGGGGAAGTACGGGTTGCACGGAATGCAGAAGTCCACCGGGCCGGCCCCGTCGCTCTCCCTCGTCAGCGCCGCCATCGACGGGCTGTGCGCCGCGGTGCTGCGGAACAACGAGGTGACGTTGTCGGCCAAGGGAACCTCCGAGTGCGGCGGACCCGCCGGGGACGTGCGGGCCCGTCATGCCTGGGTGGCCCGCGCGGGGGAGCACGGGCCACCCAGGAGTACGGAGCGGAACGGGGCGCCGTTCAGCACGTGTGAGGAAAATGTGAGGACGCTTCGTGATCGTGCTCACACCGAAACCGCTCACACGCCGCGACCCGTACCGGACCGCTCACACGGGCGCGCGGCTCACGTCCCGAAGCTGTGCACGGTCGTCGTCCGGTACGTCTCGCCCGGCCGCAGCACGGTCGAGGGGAACGACGGCTGGTTCGGCGAGTCGGGGAAGTGCTGGGTCTCCAGGCACAGCCCGTCGCCCTGCCGGTAGATGCGGCCGCCGGTGCCGGTGAGGGTGCCGTCGAGGAAGTTGCCGGAGTAGAACTGCAGGCCCGGCTCGTTCGTCGCGATGCGCAGGGAGCGGCCCGAGGCCGGGTCGCGCAGGGTCGCCGCGTGCTCGGGCCGGGCCGTGATGCCCTTGTCCAGCACCCAGTTGTGGTCGAAGCCCTGCCCGTACAGGAGCTGCTGGTGGGCGGTGCGGATGTCCCGGCCGATCGTCTTGGCCCGCCGGAAGTCGAACGGGGTGCCGGCGACCTTCGCCAGCTCACCGGTGGGGATCAGACCCGCGTTGACGGGGGTGTAGCGGGAGGCGGGGACCGACAGCTCGTGGTCCAGGACGCTGCCGCTGCCCTCGCCGGCCAGGTTCCAGTAGACGTGGCTGGTGAGGTTGACGACCGTGGGCCGGTCGGTGACGGCCTCGTAGTCGACACGCCAGTCGCCGTCCCGGGTGAGCGTGTACGTCACCTTGGTGCGCAGGGTGCCCGGGTAGCCCATCTCCCCGTCGACGGCCGTGTAGTACAGGCGCAGGCCGACGTCGGAGCCGCGGGTGAAGGGCTCGACGTCCCAGACGCGCTTGTCGAAGCCCTGCGCGCCGCCGTGCAGGCTGTTCTCGCCGTCGTTGACGGAGAGCTGGTACCGGGTGCCGTCGAGCGTGAAGGTCCCCTTGTCGATGCGGTTGCCGTACCGGCCGATCAGCGCCCCGAAGTACGGGCTGGAGGCGACGTACTCCTCCAGGGTGCGCAGACCGAGGGAGACGTTGGCGTACCGGCCGCGCCGGTCGGGGACCTCGAGGGAGTGGACGATGCCGCCGTAGGAGAGGACCTCCATCCGGGTGCCGCCGTTCTCCAGCGACCAGCGGTCCACCCGGGTGCCGTCGGCGAGCCGGCCGAACGGCTCCCTCACCGGCCTGCCCCGGCCCTTGGACGATGCGTGCGCCGTGCCGCCGAAGGCGGTGGCGGCCACTCCCGCCGCGGCGGCTCCCGCGATGACCGTGCGTCTGTTCAGTTCCATCAGTGCGGCTCCCTGAGGGGAAGGGGCCCCGCCGCGCGGCGGGGCCCGGGCTGACTTACGAACCGACCTTGCGCTTGTTCCACACGTCGAAGCCGACCGCGGCCAGCAGGGCGAGGCCCTTGATGACCTGCTGCCAGTCGGTGCCGACGCTGAGGAGGTTCATGCCGTTGTTCAGCACGCCGAGGACCAGGCCGCCGATGATGGCGCCGAGGACGGTGCCGACACCGCCGCTCATGGACGCCCCGCCGATGAACGCCGAGGCGATCGCCTCGAGTTCGAAGTTGAGGCCCGCCTTCGGCGAGGCCGCGTTCAGCCGGGCGGCGACCACCAGACCGGCCAGGGCCGCGAGCATGCCCATGTTGAGGAAGACGGAGAAGGTGACCTTCTTGTCCTTCACACCGGACAGCTTGGCCGCCGGCAGGTTGCCGCCGATGGCGTAGATGTGGCGGCCGAAGACGGTGTTGCGCATCACGTAGCTGTAGCCGACCACCAGCACGCCCAGGATCAGCAGCACGACCGGGGTGCCCTTGTAGCTGGCGAGCAGCAGGGTGACCGTGAGGATGGCCGCGGTCACCGCGACCAGCTTCAGCAGGAACAGGTTGCGCGGCAGCACGTCCAGCGAGAACGACTTCTGCCGCTTGCGGTCCCGCACCTCCTGGAGCAGCACGGCGGCGACCAGCACGAGGCCCAGCAGCAGCGTGAGGTTGTGGTAGTTGGTGTCCGGGCCGACCTCCGGCAGGAAGCCGTTGCCGATCTTCTGCTCCCCCTTGGGGAACGGGCCGAGGGTCTGCCCCTCCAGGAAGATCTCCGTGAGCCCGCGGAAGATCAGCATGCCCGCCAGGGTCACGATGAACGACGGTATGCCGCCGTACGCGATGAAGAACCCCTGGACGGCGCCGGCGACCGCGCCGATCGCCAGGCACAGCACCACGGCCAGCGGCCAGGGCATGTCGTTCTTGACCATGAGCACGGCGGCCAGCGAGCCGACGAACGCGGTCAGCGACCCCACCGACAGGTCGATGTGGCCGGCGATGATGACCAGCATCATGCCGATCGCGAGGATCAGGATGTGGCTGTTCTGCAGCACCAGGTTGGAGACGTTGCGCGGCAGCAGCAGGTCGCCGTCGGTCCACACCGCGAACAGCGCCACGATCAGGCCCAGGGCGATCAGCATGCCGTACTGCCGCATGTTGCGGCGCATGCCCTGCACGACCAGCCCCCACAGCCCGCCGTCCGTGGCCCCGCCTCCCTTCCCGGACGGCGCCGGGGCCGGCGTCTTGGCGGTCACATCCGTGCTCATCGGGTTACCTCTTTGTCCTTCGTCATCTGACGCATCAGCGATTCCTGCGAGGCCTCGGACCGCGAGAACTCCCCGGTCAGCCGTCCGGCGGCCATGGTGTAGATGCGGTCGCACATGCCGAGCAGCTCCGGCAGCTC
>Ga0164243_10014545_pt1 | contig 10949 bp, 8 predicted proteins | sample OricompcompostOP_FD_108781 | JGI IMG/M metagenome (GOLD analysis project Ga0164243, IMG submission 108781) | Organic Plus compost microbial communities from Emeryville, California, USA - Original compost - Organic plus compost (OP) | ecosystem: Engineered > Solid waste > Mixed feedstock >...
AGCGCCAACCGACACCCCGCCTCTCGCCGGGAACGAAGCGTGATCTGTGGCACGAGATCGCCGCGGAACTTCCGCGCCCGGCCACCGGCAGCACCCCGATGCTGCCGCCCCTCACCGCGCCGCAGCCGACGCGTCGTCCGAGCCGCTGGTCATCGGGATCGCGCATGGGCATCGTGCCGCCGTACGCACAGCGCCCTTCCGCCCACATCATGCTGATGATCGCGATCCTCATCGCAGGGATCGCGGCAATGGCCGGCCTCGGGCAATCCGGCGGACCAACCTCGATGACGCCGACGGCGCGCGCGCACGATCAGGTTGTGATCGCGACGCCATCCGCCTGCGATGCGACGCCCGCGACCGCAACGCCGGTCGGCGCCGTGCTCAGCACGAGCACCCCGGAGATCGCGACCCCGACAGCGACGATCACGACCTGCGCCACCACCGCAGCCACTCCCCCGACCAGCGAATGACACGAAGCCGCCCCGATCGTGATGATCGGGGCGGCTTCGTGTCCGGCAGGATATCGTCGCAGGGAGCGGCTTACGGGAGCAGCACCGTGCGCGCGTGCGCCTCGGCGGCGTCCTTCGCGAGGCGAAGCTCTTCCTGCGAACGCGCGATCTCCAGCGACGGGATCGTCTCCGCGAGGGTGCGGTTCGTCACGATCGTCGCAATCGACATCCCCAGCGACCCTTCCAGCACGAGACGCAACGGCGGGATCACGTGGTCCATCGCCTCCTCCGGCGATCCTGGATCGTACGCCCCGCCGCGCGCCGACACGATCACCGCCACCTTCCCCGCGAACGGCTGCGTGTCGGAGTCGAATGGCGTCGTCAGACCCGGCACGTGAATGAAATCGACCCACGCCTTGAGCTGCGACGGCATCGCGTAGTTGTACATCGGCGCCCCGATGAGCAGCACATCCGCCGCGGCGATCTCCGCGAGAATCTCCGCCTGCAGGGCTTCCTGCTCCGGCACGTCCGGCGAGAACTGGCGCAAACGTTCCGGCCAGTGCAGCGCGGAACTCGCCAGATGCGGAAGCGGATTCGCCGCCAGATCGCGCCGCCCGACGGTGTAGTCGCCACCTCGCGCCGACCACACCCCCTCGTACACGTCGGCAATCTCGCGCGTGAACGAGTTCGGACTGATCGACGAGTCAATTCTCAACAGATGCGGCATGAAGACGATCCCTCTCATCACGAACACCACGGGGATGCCCCGTGCACGATGGACGTATCGCGCGAGCGTAGCACCCCGCGATCACCACGTCGATACGCCCCGGTCGCAGACAGCACGATGCCCCGATCGTGCAGATCGGGGCATCGTGACGGAAGGGCGAGGAGGTCCTACCCTTCGGATTCCTTGTGCTGACCCGGCAGCTTGGACCGCAGATCGTCGAACGTGTCCTTCACCTTCTCGGTGAACTCGTGCACGCCCGACTCGCGCTCCTTGCGGCGCGCCTCACGCGCAGCCTTCGCCTGCTCGCGCGCCGCCTCTTCGACCTCGTCCTCGATCGCCTCGGTCGAGGTGCGAACGATCGTGCCATCGAGCTTCGCGACCGCCTGATCAAGCGGCGCGAACGACTCTTCGCTCACTTCCGCGATCAGCCCGTTCTTGCCCTCCGGGATCAGCTCCGCGATGCGGTTGATCACCAGCAGCCGCGTCACGGCATCGCGCGAGTCGAGGACACCACCGACCAGCGCACCGGTGCCCCAGCCGAGCAGCACCCCCAGCGGACCACCGAGGATGCCGACCAGCGCGCCCACGAGCCCCCCCGTCGAGGATCCGGTCCCGAAGTCACGGGCATCCTGATCCTCGATCTTCAGACCCTCGGCCGTGTGCGACACCACCACGGCATTGCGGAGCACGAGCTGCCCCTCGGCGGCGAGCTGACGCAGGACGGAGAGTCCCTGAAAGGCCTTGCTCTCTTCCTCGAAACTGATGAATGCGACGTTCTCGTTTGCCATCGGACTTCCTCCGGGATAGGGCGACGAACCAGCACACCGTACGAGATCGTGATACACACCGCGAACACCACGAGTGTGCCACAAATGCGGGCGGTCCGCCGCCGGTCACTGTGGCATCCGCGCGCAATGTGTCTCCCAACCTGACATCGAACGGTGCACTCGCCCTGGAGGTTTCCACGAGAACCCCAAAATCAGTGGCACATATTCGTATTTTTTCGGTAGTCTTCAAACAGGTCGGTTCATCCACCGACCTCCGCTAACCACCGTCCGGTGTGTGGTGTCACCGGACGGTGCCTCGGAGAGCACGCCTCGATCTGCGATCAGGCAGGATCAGGCATCCTCGCCATCCCGATAATACGGCGCCTCATCGTCCGGACGCTTCCAGTACCCACCAAAATGAGCCAGCTTCTTGTCAATTCCAAGCTCGTTCACCACGATGCTCCGCAGCTGACGCACCGTCGCGCTCTCGCCCGCGCCGAACGCGCAGACGTATCCGTCCAGCTTCGGCAGCGCGCGCGCCGCGTTCACGAGCAGATCGTTGCGGCCTGGCTCCGCGCCATTCCGATGTACCCAGATGAGCTCGAGATTCGCCGCCGTGACGAACTGCTGCTCTTCCGCCGCGTCATCGATCTCGATCACCGCGAGGACGTGCGTCCCCGCCGGCGTCTCCTCGATGTGCCGCCCGATCGCCGGGAGCGCCGTCGCGTCGCCGATCAGCAGGTGATGATCGAACGGGCCGATGATCTGCTGCGAGAGCTTCGTGCGGCACATCGTCACGTGCTGACCCGGCGTCGCCTGCGATGCCCAGCGCGTCGCGATACCCTCGCCGTGAATCGCGAAGTCGACGTCCAATTCGCCCGCGTCACGATCGAGGCGACGCACGGTGTAGGCACGCAGCTGCGACGGCGGCGCATCGTCCGGGAAGTTCAGCGCGAACGGATCCATCGTCACGGTCGGCGCGATCGGCGTCGCGGAGAAGTCCTCCGGGATCTGGATGCGCACGTCGTCATGCGGGCCGTCACTCGCGATCTGCGCGATCGCCTCGCCCGCGAAGGTGACGCGGATCATCTTCGGCGTCACGCTGGTGACGCGCTTGACGGTGTAGGGATGGAAGACGATCGGATCCTTGCTGATCACGTTCTCGATGCGAGGCAGGGTTTCGGTCACGGAGCATCTCCAGCGAAAGGGATAGGCAATCACGAGGTGCGGCGGATATATCCGACCACAACCATCAGAATAATGCCCAGCATACGCAGCCCCATCGCGTGCCGTCAACTCGCGTCCTGGCAGCCACGCCGCAGTTCCGAGTGATTGCGACCAGAATTGCCCAATTGGCGCGCCGGAATCCACAATCTCCATGTCACGAAATGCCCGTACCCTGTCGGCATTGGCCCAGGTATCTCGCGCCTTCGTGAAGGACTGTCGTTCATGCCCCGTGACTTCTCCCCGGAAAGTCGTCCCCTCCACCATCTGATGTCCCGCCTCACCAGCGGTCAGCTCTCGCGTCGCGGATTCGTCGAAGGGGCGATGGCGCTCGGGCTCACCGCCGGCACCGCGATCGCCCTCGCGCAGACCGCCGCCGCGCAGGACGCCACCCCCGCCGCGACGCCCGCGCTGACGGCGCCACCGGCCAACGGCATCGACGGGCAGACGCGCGGTGCAGGTGGGGATGTCCGCATCCTCCTCTGGCAGGCACCGACGCACCTCTCCCCGCACACCGCGACCGGCGTGAAGGACGGTCTCTCCGGCGGGATCGTGCTCGAGCCACTGCTGCACTACCTGCCCGACACGTCGCTCTACCCGAACCTCGTCACCGAGGTGCCTTCGTTCGAGAACGGTCTCCTCGCCGAGGATCTGACGAGCGTCACCTACACGCTGAAGCCGGGCATCCTCTGGAGCGATGGCACGCCCTTCACCGCGAAGGACGTCGTGTTCACGTGGGAGTGGATCACGAACCCGGACAATGGCTCGACCTCGATCGGCAACTACGACACGATCGTCGCCGCCGAGGCGATCGACGACCTGACGGTGACGCTGAGCTTCGCGTCGCCGAATCCGTTCTGGTCGCTCCCATTCGTCGGCAGCACCAACGGACAGGTCTACCCGGAGCACGTGCTCGGCAGCGGTGGCGTGACGATCGCGGACTTCCAGATGAAGCCGATCGGCACCGGTCCGTTCGTGGTCGAGTCCTTCACACCGAACGATGGTGGCACGTTCCTCGTCAACGAGAACTATCGCGATCCGAACAAGCCGTACTTCTCACGCGTGATCCTGAGCGGCGGCGGCGATCCGGCGTCGGCAGCACGCGCGGCGATCCAGACGGGTGAGGTCGACTTCGCCTGGAACCTGACGGTCGAACCGGAGATCCTGCAGGGCATGGTCAGCGAGTCGAGCCCGGGGACGTATCTCGTGGGCACCGGCGGTTCGGTCGAGGCGATCCATCTCAACTTTTCGGACCCGAACACCGAGGTCGATGGCCAGCGGTCGGAGATGAACACGCCCCACCCGTTCCTCTCCGATCCGAACGTCCGCAAGGCGCTGATCGCGGCGATCGATCGCGAGTCGATCTCGAGCAACTTCTATCTGGGTGGCGATCAGGAGCCGGCGGTCGCAAACTGGATCTCCGGCATCCCGGGCATCGACTCGCCGAACACGGAGCTCGGGTACGATCCCGATGCCGCCGCGGCGCTGCTCGATGAGGCCGGCTGGGTACGCGATGGCGATGTCCGCACGAAGGACGGTGCCGAGCTCGCGATCCGCTACAGCACGAGCATCAGCCAGATCCGCCAGAAGATTCAGGCCGTGGTGAAGGCGAATCTCGAGGCGATCGGCGTCAAGGTCGAGCTGATGCAGGTCGACTCCGCGGTCTTCTTCGACAGCGGCGCCGGCAACGACCAGAACTACCCGCACTTCTACGCCGACATCGAGATGTTCACCTCACCGTACGCGGCTCCGCGCCCGATCAACTCGTTCCTGCCGTGGTACTCGGGTGAGGATCGATCGAACATCGCGCAGAAGTCGAACGGCTGGTCCGGTCGCAACTTCACGCGCTACCAGAATCCGGACTTCGATGCGCTCCTCGACGCCACACGCACGGAGACGGACCCGGACACCTTCGTCGCGAACTTCATCGAGCTGAACGACATGCTCTATCGCGACGCGGCGGTGATCCCGCTGGTGCGCTCGGTCGGCAAGTCGGGCATCGCGCGGCGCCTCAACTTCGAGAACGTCTCGCCGTCGCAGTTCAACTACGACACCTGGAACCTCGCGAACTGGAACGAGGCCCCGAATCCGGACTAGCCTACCGGCTCTCCGCCATGAGGGGCCACGCGACGCTCGTCGCGTGGCCCCTCATGCGTGATCGCGACCATCCCGTGGGAAGAGCGATCGCTGGTAACGCCCCGGTGTCTGCCCGACCAGAGCGGAGAAGTGCTCGACGAACGAGCTCGGATTCGCCCACCCGCACGCCAGTGCCGTCTCGATCACCGGCACGCCATCGGCCAGCATCAGCAGCGCCCGATGGATGCGCAGCTGCGTCCGCCACTGCGGAAAGCTCATCCCGGTCTCCGTGCGGAACAGTCGGCTCAACGTCCGCTCGCTCGACCCGACGCGCTCCCCCAGCTCGGTCAGCGTCGCGGAGTCGGACAGATCCGCCTTCACCAGGCGTGCCACGGCACGGAGGCGCGCATCGGTCGGCTCCGGCAGATGCAGCGGCTGCTCCGGCGCCAGGGCCACGTCATCGATGATCACGCGGCGCAGACGTGCCCGCGCGCCTGCCGAGCGCCGCTCCTCACCCGTCAGCGCAAGGACCGCTTCCCGCACGAGGCGCGTGACGGCGAGGACGGCGGGATGTGATGGCAGCAGCCGCGCCAGACTCGGAGCCATGAAGATGATCCGCATGTCCGTCTGCCCGTGCGCACGATGCTCGTGTGCGAATCCCGCCGGAATCCACACTGCCCGATTCGACGGCGCGATCCACGATCCCGCGATCGTCTCCATCGAGAGCACCCCCGTCGCCGGGTACACGAGATGACCGCGCGGATGCACGTGCGCCGGTGTGTGCTCGTCGTGATCGAGCATCTGCACCCACTCACGCTGCAATGACGCGTGGCGGAAATCCGGTAGTTCTCGGCGATCTTCCAGTGGACCACCCCTCCCGCGACCCCCTAGAGTCGAAGACAACGCATTCGACGGGCCCACGAATGCACGACGACTCACCCTTCGCCAGCATGCGCGTCACGCCCCGTGACGATGCCAGGAACCTTGCATGACCACCTTACCATCCAGCTCATCACCCACCACACGATCTCCCCGGCGATTCGGTCCCATCACCCTCGCGATCGGCCTCCTGCTGATCGCGCTGAATCTGCGCATCGGCGTCGCATCCGTCGGCCCGGTACTCGCACGCATCCAGGATGACCTCGGATTCTCCGAGACGATCGCGAGTCTGCTCACCACGATCCCGGTCTTCGCGTTCGGCCTTGTCGCCTTCGTGACGCCCATACTGACGCGCCGCTTCGGCCTCCACCGCCTGCTCGGCGCCGCGATGGCCGCCCTCGCGATCGGCATCGTGCTCCGCCTGCACCCCAGCATCCCGAGCCTCTTCGCCGGGACGCTGATCGTCGGGGCCGCGATCGCCATCGCGAATGTCGCGATGCCGGCCGCCATCAAGCACGAGTTCGCGCAGCAGGTCGGCCTGATGATGGGGCTCTATTCGACCGCGCTCTCCGTCGGTGCCGCACTCGCATCGGGACTGACCGTGCCGATCGTGGAGCACCTCACCGACGATCGCTGGCGACCGGCGCTCGCATTCTGGGCGATCCCCGCGATCCTCGCGTTCGTGGTCTGGCTGCCGCACACGGGACGCTCCACCACGCCCACGGCCCCTGCCAGCGCCGACGCGGATCTCGGTCTGGCGCGCCCACGACCTGCCCTCCGCGACCTCTTCACCGATCCGCTCGCGATCGCGGTCACGGCGTTCATGGGGCTCCAGAGCATCGGGTACTACGTGACGCTCACCTGGGTGCCGACGATCCTGCAGGATCACGGCATGAGCGAGCATACCGCCGGCTGGATGCTCTCCTACTCCGCCTTCCCCGCCATCCTGACCTCTCTGCTCGCGCCGTCGCTCGCGCAGCGCATCCGTCCGACCTGGATCCCGGTCACCCTCGCCGTCGCGCTCACTGGCATCGCCTTCCTCGGGCTCGGGGTCTCCCCGACGAGCGGCACCTACCTCTGGATGACGGCGTTCGGCATTGGCGGTGGTATCTCGATCAGTCTGGCGCTGTCATACATCGTCTGGCGCTCCCCGGATGCCCAGCACACCGGGCAACTCTCGACGATGGCCCAGGGCTTCGGCTATCTGCTCGCAGGACTCGGCCCGATCGGCATCGGTGCGCTGCACGATCTCTCCGGCGGCTGGACGCTCCCGCTGATCGCCCTCGGCATCCTGCTCGTGCCGCAGCTGATCTTCGGCGCGATCGCCAGTCGCGATGCCCACATCCTGACGCCACGAGTCGCCCCGCGCCCCGCCCTTGCAACCGAACGCCCGTGAACGCCGCGATGCGGATCGGGCGCTCCATGTGCCCGGTCCGCGTGCGCGTCGATGCGGCTGGTACCATGATCCCCACAACGCCGGTGCACAGAAAGGAGCCCCGACATGTGTGGACGCTTCGTGCTCGAACAACTCCTCGAACTTTCCGACACGCACATCGAATATCGTGGGCCGCACGACTTCCCGCTCTTCCCGACGTGGAATGCCGCCCCCTCGCAGATCCTGCCGGTGATCATCCCGGAAGGCGGCGAGGCGGATCAGCTCGCCCTCATCGGCATGCGCTGGGGGTTGGTGCCGCGCTGGACGACCTCCGGCACGACGCCGAAGTTCGCCCCGATCAACGCCCGCTCCGAGAGCGTGACCGAGAAGGGCATGTTCCGCCATCTCGTCTCGCGCAACCGCGCGGTCATCCCGGCAAATGGCTTCTACGAGTGGAAGCGTGGCGGCACCAGCAAACGCCCATATTATGTGCAGCCCACCGAAGGCATCATGATGTGGTTCGCGGGGCTCTACGACGAGGCGATCGACGCGGAGGGGCAACCATTCCGCTCGTTCACGATCCTGACGACGGACGCGAATGGTCCGATGTCGGAGATCCACGACCGGATGCCAGTCATCCTCCCGGAAGACGCGGTGACCGACTGGCTCGATCCGATGATGACCGACTTCCGCGCGTTCGACGATCTGCTGGAGCCAGCACCGGATGATGCGATCACCATGCATCCGGTGAGCCCGGCGGTGAACAACCCGCGCCACAACACCCCCGATCTCGTCGAGCCGGTATCGGAACAGCCGTCGCTCTTCCCGATCGACCATGATGAGGATGACGCACCGTCCTGACAGTGCGGCCACCATGGCGATGGTATCGATGGTGACAAGAACTGGTCCGTTCGGACACTATTGTGTGGAACCGATCACGACTACCATAACGTCAAGAGTGAGCGACTCCCACGCCACTCGGATCTCTTGGCGTCACCCCCTTCCCGACGCCACCTGTGCTAGCGAGCAGTCGTTCCGCGACGGACCATGTCCCTCATCTCACCGTCATCCCGGGCGGCTGCTCGTTCCCCTTCCATGATCACATCAGACCGCAGACCGCGCTCACCATCCCTCGGATCGCTGTGCGCCTCACGATAATCACCACCACGACAGCAACTATACTCATGAACCAATACTTCCCGATATATAGTGTACTGTGCGTCCATTCCGGATCGTGGAGGTGCTCTCTAGACTCGAACCATCGGTTTGCCTACCCATGCACGGAGGTTCGTCTCATGACTGCTGAAGATCATCGCCCGGGACCACTTCGCACGCTCACGCATCAGCTCATCGCCGGGCACCTCTCCCGGCGCCAGTTCGTCGAGCGGGCAACCGCCCTCGGCCTCGGTGCCAGCGCCGCGATCACCGTCGCCCACGCGGTCACCGCACAGACACCGTCACCCGCCGCCTCGCCGGCCGCCCCGGCGTCGGGCCGACCGTCCGTCGGGACGGAAGGTCAGACGCGCGGAGCGGGCGGGGATATCCGCTTCCTCATCTGGCAGACGCCGACGCATCTCAGCCCGCATACGTCGACAGGATCGAAGGACACGTTCGCGGGGACGCTCGTCCTGGAGCCACTCGTCCACTATCTCCCGGATACGTCGCTCTCCCCGAATCTCGTCACCGAGATCCCATCCGTGGAGAACGGGCTCCTCGCCGAGGATCTGACGAGCGTGACGTACCGGCTCATCCCGGGGATCACCTGGAGCGACGGCGAGCCATTCACCGCGCGGGATGTCGTCTTCACCTGGGAGTGGATCACGAACCCGGACAACGCCGCGACGAGTATCGGCAACTACACCGCCATCACGCAGGCGGAGGCGATCGACGATCTCACGGTGAAGCTCTCCTTTGCCGGACCGAACCCGTTCTGGACGCTCCCGTTCGTCGGGACGACCAGCGGGCACGTCTACCCGGAGCACGTGCTCGGGAGCGGCGGGGTCTCGATCGACGAGTTCCAGCTCAAGCCGATCGGTACCGGGCCGTTCGTGGTCGAGTCCTTCACGCCGAATGATACCGGCGTCTTCGCGATCAACGAGGCCTACCGCGAGCCCAACAAGCCGTACTTCTCGCGCATCACGGTGAGTGGTGGCGGCGATGCCGTCTCCGCGGCCCGCGCCGCGATCCAGACCGGCGAGGTGGATTACGCATGGGGCATCGGGGCCGAACCGGAGATCCTGAACAGCCTCGTCACCGACAACAGCCCGGGCACCTATCTCACCGGCACCGGCGGCTCGGTCGAGGCGATCTACTTCAACTTCTCCGATCCCAACACCGAGGTCGATGGGCAGCGTTCCGAGAAGAACACGCCGCATCCGTTCTTCTCCGATCTCCGCGTGCGCCAGGCGGTCGTGGCCGCGATCGATCGTCAGCTGATCGCCGATCAGTTCTATCTCGGTGGGGACATCGAGCCGGCGGTCTCGAACTTCATCTCGGGCATCCCGGACATCGAATCGCCGAACACCGAGCTCGGCTTCGATCCCGATCACGCGCGCGCCCTGCTCGACGAGGCCGGCTGGGTGCTTGATGGCAACGTGCGCAAGAAGGACGGTATCGAGCTGGCGATTCGCTACCAGACCTCAACGAGCTCGATTCGTCAGAAGATCCAGGCCGTGGTGAAGAGCAATCTCGAGGACATCGGCTTCACGGTGGAGCTGCTCCAGGTCGACTCGGCCATCTTCTTCGACAGCGCCGCCGGCAACGACCAGAACTATCCGCACTTCTACACGGACATCGAGCAGTTCACGTCGCCGTATGCAGCACCACGCCCGATCAGTTCGTTCCTGCCGTGGTATGCGGGTGAAGATGGATCACACATCGCGCAGGAGGCGAACGGCTGGTCGGCGCGCAACTTCACGCGCTATCAGAATCCGGACTTCGATGCCCTGTTCGAGTCGGCGCAGGTCGAGACGGACCCCGACGCGTTCATCCAGGCATTCATCGATCTGAATGATGCGCTCTACCTTGATGCTGCGGTGATCCCGCTGATCCGAAGCGTCCCGAAGATCGGCGTCTCGAGGAAGCTGAACTTCGAGAATATCGGGATCTCCCAGTTCAATCATGATTCATGGAATGTGGCGAACTGGAATCACGCGCCGAACGAGTAAGCTGATGCGAGGGCCGGGATCCACGGTGATCCCGACCTCCCGCGGCAACGATCCTCCCGCGTGGCGACTGCGCGTCTCCCCCGAACAGCGCCTGCTCCAGACGATCACGCGGACATCACGAAGCCCGGACCATGAGGTCCGGGCTTCGTGATGGGTTCGCGTTGTCGGGTTGACTACGACGCGAGGATGTTCAGCACCGCCTGCCCCATCGTCGCGATACCCGGCGCCATCCCCTCTTCCTCGATGTCGAACTTCGGGTGATGATGCCCCCACACGATCCCGCGC
>Ga0164243_10014546_pt1 | contig 10948 bp, 10 predicted proteins | sample OricompcompostOP_FD_108781 | JGI IMG/M metagenome (GOLD analysis project Ga0164243, IMG submission 108781) | Organic Plus compost microbial communities from Emeryville, California, USA - Original compost - Organic plus compost (OP) | ecosystem: Engineered > Solid waste > Mixed feedstock >...
CGAGGCGAAGGAGGCACAAACCTACGGCTCCGCACGCTGGGCGACGAAGGACGAGATCGAGGCAGGAGGGCTGCTGGGCTGCGACGGCTTGGTGCTCGGTAGGTATGGCCATGACTATCTGCGCCACGACGGCCCGGAGCACGTGGTCTGCTTTGCGCCGACGCGCAGCGGCAAGGGCGTCGGTTTGGTTGTCCCATCCCTGCTCACCTGGCCGGGCAGCGCGATCGTCCACGACATCAAGGGCGAGAACTGGGAACTGACAGCCGGTTGGCGGGCTCGTTTCGGGCGCGTGCTTCTGTTCGATCCGACCAATGCGGCATCGGCCGCCTACAACCCGTTGCTGGAAGTTCGGCGTGGCGAGTGGGAGGTGCGCGATGTCCAGAACGTCGCCGACGTGCTGGTCGATCCGGAGGGATCGCTCGAACGCAGGAACCATTGGGAGAAGACGAGCCATGCCCTGCTCGTCGGCGCGATCCTGCACGTGCTCTATACCGAGCAGGACAAGACGCTGGCAGGCGTCACCAATTTTCTGTCCGACCCGCGGCGGCCGATCGAAGCTACGCTGCGCGCCATGATGCTGACGAAGCATCTCGGGGGTGACGGCCCGCATCCCGTCGTGGCGTCAGCGGCACGCGAACTTCTCAACAAGTCTGAGAACGAGCGAAGCGGCGTTCTTTCGACCGCGGTGAGCTTCCTCGGGCTCTATCGCGATCCGGTCGTTGCCAAGGTCACCTCGCGCTGCGACTGGCGCATCGCCGATCTGGTCGAAGGCGAAAGGCCGACGACCCTCTACCTGGTCGTTCCACCATCGGACATTTCCCGCACCAAGCCGTTGATCAGGCTCATGCTGAACCAGATCGGCCGACGATTGACCGAGGACCTGAATGCCAGAGAGCAGCGTCATCGTCTTCTCCTCATGCTAGACGAGTTCCCGGCCCTCGGCCGGTTGGACTTCTTCGAATCCGCGCTCGCCTTCATGGCCGGCTACGGCATCCGCAGCTTTCTCATCGCGCAGTCGCTGAACCAGATCGAAAAGGCGTATGGGCCCAACAACTCGATCCTCGACAACTGCCACGTGCGTGTGGCCTTCGCCACCAATGACGAGCGTACGGCAAAGCGCGTCTCGGATTCGCTGGGCACAGCCACCGAAATGAGAGCGATGAAGAACTATGCCGGCCATCGCCTGTCGCCCTGGCTCGGACATTTGATGGTGTCCCGGCAGGAGACTGCGCGTGCGCTGATGACACCCGGCGAGATCATGCAGCTTCCGCCGACGGATTCGATCGTCATGGTGTCAGGCATGTTTCCGATCCGTGCGAAGAAGGCCCGGTATTTTGCGGATCCGCGCTTTGCCGAACGTGTGATGCCACCACCTCCGGCATCGGAGCTCATCCGCACATTGAGGTTAGACGATTGGAGCCAGCGTCCCTCTTCGGCCACGGTGTCAGCCACTCAAGGTGATGATGTGACGGGCGTTGCTTCCGGCGATGTCGAGAATGGCGGCCTGCGGCGCCAGCCAGACCTTCCGGAGCACGAGGAAGTCGAGCCGAGGCCGCGGCACGCGGCGAGCGAGTTCGAGCTCGACCAGGATGATTCCGACGATGACGCGCTTCGCCGCCGCGCCACCGATCGCACAATGCGACGCGTGGCCCGGCAGGCGGCACTCGATCCGAATGACGGCCTCGGGTTATAGCCATGAAGAAGAAGCGTCTTTCTGCCTATCTCGATCCGAAGACCATGAAAGCCCTGACCGAGTTTTCGGCGCGGCGTGGCATCTCCCTGTCCCTGGTCGCCGAGGCCGCGATTGCCTCCTTCCTGTCGCCGGACGCAGCGGAGCGGCAGGAGGCGGCCATCACGCGGAGGATCGACCAGGTCGATCGGCGCGTGCAGCGCGTCGAGCGCGATCTCGGGATCGCCATTGAGACATTGGCCCTCTTCGTCCGCTTCTGGCTGACCTCGACCCCTGCCCTGCCGGAATCGGCGCAGGCGGAAGCGCGCGCCAAGGGCATCCAACGCTACGAAGGGTTCGTGGAAGCACTCGGCCGCCGCCTCGCCAAGGGTCCGCGGCTGCGTCAGGAAATCCCCGACGAGATCGACCCGGCGGAGCGGAGATCGTCCTCCGAGTAGCTCCGGCCGCACCTGAAAAATCCACGCCGCCGAATTCCGCAGGTTATTGCGCGCCCGGGCATGATCGCCTCCTCCTGCTTGTTGCACTCCCACGTTTCCTGCCTCTTCTAATCATCCCCGCCGGCGGCGTGAGCATCGCCGCCAAAGCAGACGGGGACGATCATGGCGACGCATTTTCAGGACGATGGCGAGGCAACGGCGCGCAGCGCGCGCATGCTGCGCACGGCACTCGGTCCGGCCGTCGCGGGTTTCCTGGAAGACCCGGCGGTCGTTGAAGTCATGCTCAACCCGGACGGCAGGCTCTGGATCGACCGGCTGAAGGATGGCCTCTGCGATACCGGCGAGCGCCTCTCTCCCGCGGATGGCGAACGCATCATCCGCCTGGTCGCCCACCACGTCGGCGCCGAAGTTCATGCTGCGGCGCCGCGCGTCTCGGCAGAGCTGCCGGGCACCGGCGAGCGGTTCGAGGGTCTGCTGCCGCCCGTGGTCTCCGCGCCGGCCTTCGCCATCCGCAAGCCGGCGGTCGCCGTCTTTACGCTGGCGGACTACGTATCCGCCGGCATCATGACGAAGTCCCAGGCAGACGTGCTGAGGCTTGCGGTCGAGAAACGCAAAAACGTGCTTGTCGCAGGCGGCACCTCGACCGGCAAAACGACGCTGGTCAACGCGCTTCTGGCGGAGGTGGCAAGAACCTCCGACCGCGTCGTGCTGATTGAAGACACCCGCGAGTTGCAATGCGCCGCGCCGAACCTCGTCGCACTACGGACGAAGGACGGCGTCGCCTCTCTTTCCGACCTCGTCAAATCCTCCCTCCGTCTTCGTCCCGACCGTATTCCCGTCGGTGAGGTGCGCGGCGCGGAAGCGCTGGATCTCCTGAAGGCCTGGGCGACCGGGCATCCCGGCGGCATCGGCACGATCCACGCCGACTCGGCGATGGGCGCGCTGCGCCGCCTCGAGCAGCTCGTCCAGGAGGCGGTGATCACCGTTCCCCGCGCGCTCATCGCCGACACGATCGACGTGATCGCCGTTCTTGCCGGACGCGGGGCAGATCGCCGTCTCGTCGAGATCGCCTTCGTCGCCGGCCTCGACCCCGACACCCGCGACTACCGCCTCATCGAAGCAAAAATCCGGGTTTCAGACACCCCTCCCCTCGAAGGAACCGCACAATGATTGCCTCGATCCGAAACGCATTCTCTTTCAAAAAATGCCTTGCGCCGGCAATGGCGGCAGCCCTTTCGACCGCGATGATTTTTCCGGCCTACGCCGCCGGCTCCAACATGCCCTGGGAAGAGCCGCTGCAGCAGATCCTGGAATCTGTCGAAGGGCCCGTGGCGAAGATCGTCGCTGTGATCATCATCATCGTCACCGGGTTGACGCTCGCCTTCGGCGACACCGCAGGCGGGTTCCGGCGCCTGATCCAGATCGTGTTCGGCCTGTCGATCGCCTTCGCGGCTTCCTCCTTCTTCCTCAGCTTCTTCAGCTTCGGCGGCGGAGCGCTGATCTGATGGAGGAGGTTCGCGGCTTCTTTGCGCCGGTCCATCGTGCGCTCACCGAACCGATCCTGCTCGGCGGCGCGCCGCGCGCCGTCGCAATCGTCAACGGCACGCTCGCCGGTGCGGTCGGGCTGGGTTTGCGGCTCTGGCTTGCTGGTCTCCTGATATGGGCGGTCGGCCATCTCACGGCAGTGTGGGCAGCCAAGCGCGACGCCCAGTTCATGGACGTTGTCCGACGCCACCTGCGCTATCCTGCATCCCTAGCGGTGTGAGGTCATCGCCTATGATGAACCTGGCCGAATATCGCAGAAAAGGTTCCAGCCTTGCGGATTACCTGCCTTGGGCGGCACTGATCGCTCCCGGCGTAGTGCTGAACAAGGACGGTTCCTTCCAGAGAACCGCCCGCTTCCGTGGGCCTGACCTCGACAGCGCCACGCCCGCCGAGCTCGTGGGCACGACGGCGCGACTCAATAACGCGCTCCGCCGCCTCGGCTCCAACTGGGCGATTTTCGTGGACGCGCAGCGCAACCCCGCGACCGAGTATCCCGACAGCCATTTTCCTGATGCGGCGTCAGCCCTGGTCGACCTTGAACGCAAGCAGCAGCTCGAGGAGGCCGGCGTCCTCTTCGAGAGCAGCTATTTCCTGACATTCGTCTGGCTGCCGCCAGCGGAGGAAGCCTCGCGCATCGAGAGCTGGCTCTACGAAGGCAGGGAGAAGAGCGGCGTCGACCCGTGGGAGCTCCTGAAAGGCTTCGTGGACCGCACGGACCGCGTGCTCAACCTGATCGAGGGTCTTATGCCCGAAGCCGGATGGCTCGATGACGCCGAGACTTTGACCTACCTGCACTCGACCGTCTCGACCCGGCGGCATAGCGTCCGCGTGCCCGAGACACCGATGCATCTCGATGCTCTTCTCGCGGACCAGCCGCTCGCGGGCGGGCTCGAGCCGCGGCTCGGCGCTTTCCATCTGCGCACGCTGACCGTCATCGGTTTCCCGACGGCGACATTCCCCGGAATTCTCGACGATCTCAACCGGCTCGCCATCCTCTATCGCTGGTCGACGCGCGCCATCATGATGGACAGGGCCGACGCGACGCGGCTCGTCACAAAGATCCGGCGCCAGTGGTTCGCCAAGAGGAAGTCGGTTGCGGCCATCATCAAGGAGGTGATGACCAACGAGGCGTCGGTCCTGCTCGATAGCGACGCCGCCAACAAGGCCGCCGATGCCGACGCCGCCCTTCAAGACCTGGGCAGCGACCAGATCGGTGAAGCCTATGTTACCGCCACCGTCACGGTATGGGATGCGGATGCCGCCATCGCCGACGAGAAGCTGCGGCTGGTGGAGAAGGTGATACAGGGCCGCGACTTCACCTGCATTATCGAGACCGTGAACGCCGTTGAGGCCTGGTTGGGAAGCATTCCTGGCCATGTCTACGCCAATGTCCGCCAGCCGCCAATCTCGACTCTGAACCTCGCCCATATGATCCCGCTTTCGGCCGTCTGGGCCGGCCCGGAGCGCGACGAGCATTTTGGCGCGCCGCCGCTTTTTTTCGCAAAGACCGAAGGCGCGACGCCGTTCCGCTTCTCTCTTCACGTGGGGGATGTCGGCCATACTCTGGTGGTCGGGCCGACCGGATCGGGCAAATCCGTGCTGCTTGCGCTGATGGCGCTGCAGTTCCGGCGGTATGCGAACAGTCAGATCTTCGCCTTCGATTTCGGCGGCTCCATCCGGGCCGCGACACTCGCCATGGGCGGCGACTGGCAAGACCTCGGAGGCAATGCGGCCCGTCATTCCGCACCGACCGATCCTCTGGTCGAACTCACGGTTTCCGATCTGACCGCGGAGCCGCCGGCCGTTTCCCTGCACCCGCTCGCCGGCATCCATCACACACCCGAACGTGCCTGGGCCGCCGACTGGATCGTCGACATCCTCCTGCGCGAGGGCGTTTCCATCACACCGGAAATCAAGGAACACCTCTGGTCCGCCCTCACCTCGCTCGCCAGCGCACCCACGGAGGAACGCACGCTGACCGGCCTCTCCGTCCTGCTTCAGTCCTCCGCGCCCAAGCAGGCGCTGCGGCCCTATTGCATCGGCGGCCCGTATGGCCGGCTGCTCGACGCCGAGCGCGAGCGGCTGGACGACGCTTCCGTACAGGCCATCGAGACGGAAGGGCTGATCGGAACCGGCGCGGCTCCGGCCGTGCTCGCCTATCTGTTTCACCGCATCGAACAGCGCATGGACGGGCGGCCCACCCTGCTCATCATCGACGAGGGCTGGCTGGCGCTGGACGATGGTGGCTTCTCCGACCGCGTGCGCGAATGGCTGAAGACGCTGCGGAAGAAGAACGCTTCCGTCGTCTTCGCCACGCAGTCGCTGTCCGACATTGACGGCAGCCGCATCGCGCCCGCGATTGTCGAGAGCTGCCCGACCCGGCTCTTCCTGCCGAACGAACGCGCCATCGAACCGCAGATCGCAGCGATCTACCGCCGCTTCGGCCTTAATGACCGTCAGATCGAGATCGTCGCCCGCGCCATCCCGAAGCGCGACTACTACTGTCAATCCCGGCGCGGCAACCGGCTCTTCGAGCTCGGACTTGGCCCGATCGCACTCGCGCTCTGCGGGGCATCGGCCAAAACCGATCAGGCGGCAATCGACAGGATCGTCGCCGAGGTCGGCCAGGAACGGTTTTTCGACGGCTGGCTAAGGCATCGCGGGCTTTCCTGGGCCGCCGACCTCATCCCCGATCTCCCGAATTTCATCGAGCAACCTGCAAAGGAGACCTCCCCATGACTTCTATCCTAGCGAAACGCCGCTTGCGCGAGGTGGCGCTGGCCACCGCCATTGCGGTAACCACATTGCTGCCGGCGCCGGCTGGCGCGCTGACCGTGTTCGACCCCAAGAACTACAGCCAGAACCTGCTCTCGGCTGCCCGCGCGCTCGAGCAGATCAACCACCAGATCGCATCCCTGCAGAATGAAGCGCAGATGCTGATCAACCAGGCGAGGAACCTTGCCTCGCTGCCGACCTCGCTTCTATCGGAGATCGAGGGCAACTTCTCCGAGATGAAGGCGCTGCTCGGCGAGACCGAGAAGCTCGCCTACAGCGTCCAGGGCATCGAGGCGCAGTTCTCTGCGACTTATGAGGACTTCGCGTCTGATCTCACGAGCGAAGAACTGGTCGATCGCGCACGCCAGCGCTGGCAGGAATCCGTTTCCGCCTTCGAGCATGCGCTGAAGGCCGGCGCGGTGGCCGTCGAAAACATCGAAGGCACCGAGAGCCAGACGAGCCGGCTGGCCGGTGCGAGCAAATCGGCCGTGGGCATTCTCCAGGCGGCACAAGCCGGCAACGAGCTTCTCGCGGTGCAGGCGCGGCAACTCTCCGATCTGACGGCGATGCTCGCCGCCCAGGGCCGGGCGGAAGCGCTGGAGCAGGCCCGTCAGGCGGCCGCGCAGGAACAGGCGCGCGAGCAGTTCCGCCGCTTCATGGCCGGCAGCAACTACAGCCCGTCCAGCGTCCGCATGTTCCACGACTGAAACGCGGCGGTATCCCAATGCAGATCGCCGCCCGGTTGATCGCCGTTCTCGCCCTTGGCGCAGCCTTGATCGTCGCCCTCATGGCCCTGCGCGGCGATGGAACGCAGAGCGTCTCCTCCCAACGCTCGCATCGGCCGGGCGGCGACTCCTTCCGCGCAGAGCTGCAGCGCTGCCGCGACCTCGGGCTTGCCGCCGCGGGTGACGAAGTCTGCAGCAAGGCCTGGGCAGAAAACCGCCGCCGGTTCTTCAGGGAAGAGAAAAATCCCTCGGCCGAGGCAAACGAGGCGGAACAGGCCAGTTCGCCGCCAGCGAAGACGGTGTCGCCATGAACGATGTCGGCGTCATCGACCGCTTCCTCGACACCTTCACCTCCTACATCGACTCAGGCTTCGGCCTGCTCGGCGGCGAGGTCGCGTTCCTCACCTCCACCCTCATCGTCATCGACATCACACTCGCCGGTTTGTTCTGGGCGTGGGGCGCGGACGAGGACGTGCTGCAGCGGCTCGTCAGGAAGACGCTCTATATCGGCTTCTTCGCCTTCATCATCGGCAACTTCAACGCGCTGGCGGACATCGTATTCGAAAGCTTTTCCGGGCTCGGTCTCAAGGCGGGCGGCTCCTCGCTTTCGGGCTCCGAGCTCCTGCAGCCAGGCCGCATCGCCCAGGTCGGCATCGATGCCGGCAATCCGATCCTGGAAGCCGCCGGCGAACTGATGGGCTACATCTCCTTCTTCGAGAACTTCGTGCAGATCGTCGTCCTGATGATCGCCTGGGCGATCGTGCTGGTCGCCTTCTTCATTCTGGCTGTCCAGGTGTTCGTCACGCTCATCGAGTTCAAGCTGACGACGCTCGCCGGCTTCGTGCTCATCCCCTTCGCCCTCTTCAACAAGACCGCGTTCCTCGCCGAACGGGTGCTCGGCAACATCGTCGCCTCAGGCGTCAAGATCCTCGTGCTCGCCGTAATCGTCGGCATCGGTTCCGGCCTGTTCGAGGATTTCCGCCAAGGCTTCGGCGGCGAGCAGCCGACCATCACGGACGCGCTGTCGCTCGTGCTCGGCGCGCTGTCGCTGATGGGCCTTTCGATCTTTGGACCGGGCATTGCGACCGGCCTCGTTTCCGGTGCGCCGCAGCTCGGCGCGGGCGCTGCCGTCGGCACCGGCCTCGCCGCGGCGGGCCTCGGTGCCGCCGGCTATGTCGGCGCGCGTGCCAGCGCCGGCGCCGTAGGAACTCTTGCCGCCGGAACGGCGCGCGGCAGCACCTATCTCGCCGGCGCGGCGTCGGGCGGCTACGACAGTGCCATGGCAGCGGGCAGCTCCCGCCCCGCTGCAATCGCTGCAGGTGCAGCTACAGCGGCAGGGGCCTCCGCCTCGCCGCTACGCCAGGCGACCTCTAATGCTTTCAACGCCCTCGCCTCCAGCTATCGCTCCGGCCGTGACAGCACCACCGTGAGCTCCAACACCGCCGACGCCACGTCGGAACTCGCCACGCCTCCGGCCTGGGCCCAGCGCCTGAAATCCAACCGCACGCTCGGTCATGGCGCCAGTGCCGCGGCACACGCGGTCCGCTCCGGCGATCACGGCGGCGGCTCCATAAGTGTCCCTCTCAATCAGGATGACCGTCCATGAATCTCTTGCGTCGGCCCACTGTCCGCTACGGCAGAACGCCCGAACCCGAAACGCCCTACCAGAAGGCGGCGCAAGCCTGGGACGAGCGCATTGGCTCGGCCCGCGTCCAGGCCCGCAACTGGCGACTCATGGCCTTCGGTTCGTTGATGCTTGCCGGTGGATTGGCCGCGGCCCTCGTCTGGCAGTCGAGCCGCGGCACCATCGTTCCGTGGGTTGTCCAGGTGGACAGCTTCGGCGAGGCACGGGCCGTCGCAGCCGCGGTCGCGGACTATCAGCCGACGGACCCGCAGATCGCCTGGCATCTCGCCCGCTTCGTCGAGCAGGTGCGCTCCATTCCGGCCGATCCCATCATTGTGCGCCAGAACTGGCTGCGCGCTTACGAATACACGACCGACCGCGGCGCCATCGCCCTCAACGACCATGCCCGCACCAACGACCCGTTCGCCAAGGTCGGCCAGCAGCAGGCGGCCGTCGAGATCTCCAGCGTCATCCGTGCGTCGCCAAACTCGTTTCGCGTCGCCTGGACCGAGCGCCACTACGAAAAGGGCCAGCTTGCGGGCTCCGAACGCTGGACTGCGATCCTGACCATCGCAATCGAACCGCCGCGAGACGCCGAACGGCTGCGAGCCAACCCGCTCGGCATCTACGTCCACGCAATCCACTGGTCGAAGGAATTGTCATGATGCGTTCGAGAGCCAAACCCCGCCTGGCGCTGATCGCCGGGACTTTGATGTTGACGACAGCGCTCACCGGCTGCGCCCAGAAAAAGTTCATCCCGCCGGAGATCGACTATGACGATGCCGCGCCGGCTGTGCTCGCCAACGATCCGCCGGCACCGGTGCGGATCATGGAAACACCGAAGCCCCTGCCACTGCCGGGTCAGTTGAAGCCGGTGGAGAATGGCAGAAAGGCGACCGAGCCTGCCGATCCCCGGGAGCGGATCACCCAGGCGAACCAGGCGGCCCGCATCGAGCCAATTCGCGACGGCTTTATCAACGCCGTGCAGGTCTATCCCTTCTCGCCGGGTGCGCTCTACCAGGTCTATGCCGCCCCGGGCCAGGTCACCGACATCGCGCTCGAACCCGGCGAACAGCTCGTCGGCGCCGGCCCCGTCGCTGCGGGCGATACCGTGCGCTGGATCATCGGCGACACGGAAAGCGGGACGGGAAACCGCCGGCAGGTGCACATTCTGGTCAAGCCGACGCGGCCCGACCTGCAGACGAACCTCGTCATCAACACCGACCGCCGCACCTATCACCTGGAAATGCGCTCCACCGAGAAGACCTATATGGCCTCTGTCTCGTGGCGCTATCCGCATGACGACCTAATCGCGCTGCGCCGTCAGAACGCTCGCGCCGTGGCAGCGCAGCCGGTCGCCACCGGAGTCGACATCTCGCGGCTGAACTTCCGCTACCGCATCGAAGGCGACACGGTGCCCTGGAGTCCCCTGCGCGCCTTCGACGACGGCTCGAAGGTCTATATCGAGTTCCCGAGCGGCATCGGCCAGGGGGAGATGCCGCCGCTCTTCGTGATCGGCCCACGCGGTGGATCGGAGCTCGTCAACTACCGCGTCCGGCAGAACTACTACGTTGTCGACCGCCTCTTCGCCGCCGCCGAGCTGCGGCTCGGCGACAAGCATGGCGAGAAGCGTGTCCGCATCGTGCGCACAGACGGGCGGCCGGCGGCACGGCGCGTGCCCCTCTTTGCCATGGGGCGTGACTGATGACCGAGCGCAGCGAGAACCGGCCTGCCGATCTGCGTGCGGAGTTCCGGTTGCGGCCGGAGGCGCCGCGTGTGACGCGCTTGTCCCGCAAGGTGTTGGTCGGGCTCGGCGGCGTGGCCGGGCTCGCGATCTGCGCCGCGCTCATCTGGGCGCTCGACAGCAGTCGACGCGAGCGGGAGGAACCTCAGGAGCTCTTTACAACCGAGAACCGGCAGACTGCGGAAGGGCTGCAGACGCTGCCGAAGGATTATGCCGGCATTCCGCAGCTCGGCCCTGCCTTGCCCGGCGATCTCGGCCGCCCGATCCGCCGTGCCCAGGAGCGCGGCGTTCCTGTTGCACCGCCTGCAATCCAGACACCGCAAGCGGACCCGGACGAGCAGCGGAGGCTGGCCGAGATCGAGGCGGCTCGCCTGGCAACGCTCTTCGCCGATATCGACGCGCAAGAGC
>Ga0164243_10014547_pt1 | contig 10948 bp, 7 predicted proteins | sample OricompcompostOP_FD_108781 | JGI IMG/M metagenome (GOLD analysis project Ga0164243, IMG submission 108781) | Organic Plus compost microbial communities from Emeryville, California, USA - Original compost - Organic plus compost (OP) | ecosystem: Engineered > Solid waste > Mixed feedstock >...
GTTGAAGTGCACGCGGTCGATGTCGGCGGTCAGCAGGCCGGCCGCGACGGCCGTGTCGATGGCGTCGAGGAGCTCGTCTTCGGCGTCCGCCCGGTCGCCGGTGCTGTTCCACAGCGCGAGGAGAGCGTCGATCGGTGCGGCGCGGCCGAACAGCGCGGCCATTCGCAACACGGTGGCGACCTCTGCGGGAAGCCGCTGGACCCGTTGCAGCAGAACGCTCCGGACCCCGTCGGGCACCGCTTCCGTGGCCGCTGACGGCCCCCGGGACGCGATGAGCTTCGCGAGCTCCCGGGTGAACAGCGGGTTGCCGTCCGTGCGCGAGCGCAGCAGGTGCACGAGCTCGTCGTCGACCCCACCCAGGCCGACGGACCGTGCGATCTCGCGGATGCCCGTGTCGGACAGCCCCTGCAATTCGATGTGATCGGCGGTCACCCCGACCAGCGACGCCGTGGTCGCCAGGAGGTCCACGCCGGCCTCGGACGCGCGGTAGGTGACCACGATCAGGACCGGGGACCGGGCCATCCACGTCACGAGCTGTCGGAGCACCTGCAGTGTCGCGCCGTCGGCCCGGTGCGCGTCGTCGAGGACCAGGACCGTCCCCGGTGCCGATGCGTCCGCCCGGCAGGCATCCGCCAGCTGTCGGGCGATGTCGAACGTGGTGTCGAGTCCCCCGGCGCTCGCCTGGGCGGGAGGAACGCCGAGCTGCTGCAACATCTCTCGCCAGGCCCAGCCGGTCGGCGCGCCGTCGACCTCGGGACAGTGCCCGCTCGCACCGACCCAGCCGCGGGAGGTCAGACGCCCGACGACCGTCTGGGCGAACGTGCTCTTGCCGCCACCGGCCTCCGCGCTGACCCACACGACGCGCAGTCCGGACCCGATGACGGTCTCGGCGTGTGCGCTCAGGGTTGCCACCTCGTCCTCGCGCCCGGCGGGCTCGCGGTCCTCGGTCGCCGGGTGCGCCGCGTTCGCGGCCGGGGGTGACGGCGGGCGGGCGGTGACCGGTCCGGTCACCGGGGAGTCCAGCGACGGGGACTGGTGGAGGATGTCGTGCTCGAGTCGCCGGATCGCAGGCGCCGGATCGACTCCCAGCTCGTCGGCGAGGAACGAGCGCAACCGGCGCAGCGTGCCGAGCGCATCCGCCTGTCGCCCGAGCCGGTACTGGGCCAGCGCGAGGAGCCGGAAGAACTCCTCGCGGGTGGGCTGGTCCTCGCACTCTGCGGGCAGCATCTGCGCTACCTGTGGTGCCCGCCCGTGATCGACGGCGTGTGCCGCCCACTGTTCCACCGCGGATCGCCGGAGATCCTGCAGTCGCGCGACCTCGGGTTGCGCCCACGTCTCGCCGGAGAAGACCCCGTAGGGCTCGCCCCGCCACAGTCGGAGCGCAGCGTCGAGATCGTCCAGTCGCCGCACGGGCTCGACGGGTTCGGCCGCGGCGACTACGGATTCGAAGGCCCACGCGTCGACCGCGGCGCGCGGCAGCCGCAACGCGTAACCGGGTTGTTCACTGACGAGCACCGTGGCGGGCGCCCGAGGGGGTCGCCACGGTTCGATGACGCGGCGGAGGTTCGACACCTGAACCTGTAGTCCGGCAAGGGCCTTGGGCGGTGGTTCGCCGTTCCACAGGTCGTCGATCAATCGGTCCGTGGACACCACGCGTCCCTGACCCGCCACGAGGCGCGCCAGGACCGCCCGCTGTCTGCGAGGCCCGAGATCCACTGGTTCGGAATCGATCTCGCAGGAGACCGCACCGAGCACGGAGATCCGCGGCGGCGGACCCGCACCTTCGGCCGGAGTTGCGTCCCGAACCCCCATGACCATTCGGATCCCTTCGTTAGCCGACGTCAGACTATCGCCGACGGACCCGCCCGGTGGCTCAGTTCATCGGCAACGGCCGGGCATCGCGCTCGGCGAGCATCGCCTTGATGATCCCGATCTCCTTCTCCTGGGTGCGCTCCATCCCGGCCGCCATCTCGCGGACGTAGGGCTGGGAGACGTTGGCCGGGTTCGCGGCGTACTCCATCATGTGCAGCCCGCCCTCGTGGTGGCGCAGCATGAGCTGCAGGAAGGTCGTGTCGACCTCCGGCCCGCGCATCGCGCGGAACCGCTCCATCTCGGCCGACGTCGCCATGCCGGGCATCGCGGGCTGTTCGGCGTCGGCGTTCGACGGTGTCGAGCCGTGGTCGACGTGGCCGCCTGCGCCGTGATCGCCGTGGTCCTCGCCGGAGGAGTCGGCGGAGCCGTGACCCATCCAGTCCATCGGCTCGCCGGGGTTGTTGATCGGCTTGCCCCAGCGGACCAGCCACGACTGCATCTGGCCGATCTCGTTGGACTGGGTGGTCAGGATGTCGAAGGCCATGCTGCGCACCTGCGGGTCGGTGCCGTGCTCGAGCTCGATGGCCGCCATCTCCACACCCTGCTCGTGATGGCGGATCATGTCCTGCGCGAATCCGACCGCCGCCGGGCCGGGGGGCTCGGCATCGCTCCTGTCGTCGTCCAGGCTCGCCTGGATCAGCAGGCCGAGGCCGACGCCGACCAGCAGGATCGCGACGCCGGCGAGTGCCAGCAGCGCGGTGCGACGCCGCGGCGCGGGGGCGGGTTCGGTGGCGGGTGCGGTGCCCGCGGGTGTCTCGCTCATCGGAAGTCCTTCTCGCGGGCGATCAGTTGCCGGCCGGCATCGGGTTGTCGCCGCCGCCGTCCATCGGGACCGCGTCGGGACCCGGCTCGCCCTCGTCGGCGGGCGGCGGGTTGGACGGGTCGAAGCCCGGGATGGCGGTACAGGTCGCCTGGGTCTCCGGGTAGGCCGCGGCCTGCGGGTTCTCCTTGTAGACGCCCGGCATCGTGTTGCGGCGCAGCGCGGTGATGAACTGGTTGACCCGCTCGTCGGTCGCCGAGTCGAGCTTCAGCTGGTGGCCCCAGCTCTGCAGCGAGACGGGCGAGTCCTGGCCGGGGTAGGGCGACAGGAACAGGTACTGCTCGCCGCGGACGAGGCGCTTGAGGTGGTCGAGGTCCTCCGGCGAGATGGTGTCCGGGTTGTAGGTGATCCAGATCGAGCCGTGCTCGAGCGCATGGACCGCGTTCTCCGGGCGCAGCGGGTTCGGGTAGACGACGCCGGTGCAGGTCGCCCAGATCTCGTCGTGCGGACCACCGAACGGCGGCGTCTGGTCGTAGGCGACGCGCTGCGTGGCGTTCACGTGCTTGCCGGCCTCGTAGTAGATCTTGGTGACGCCGGGGATGTCGTCGGACGGGTCCGGCTTCTGCGGGGACGGGATGAATTCCGACACCGATTCCACCGCGATGTCGTCGCGCTCGTTCTCGCGCTTCTCGTTGAACTTGGGGACGAGGTAGATCGCGAGTCCCGCGATGAGTCCGATCACGACGACGACGGAGCCGACCACCATCCAGTCGATCCCGCCCGACTTGGGGACGGACCCGGACTTCTTACGAGCCTTGGGGACGTTGGCCCCGGATTTGCGCGCCATTGACTTCTTTCCTCATCCGATGGGTCACTGCACGCGAGCGCGGATCCTCGGCGTCCACGCGCGGGCGCAGACGAGTCTACTGATGGACCCGGCGCGTTCGGCGGAGTCGCGGTGCGTCGGCGCAGGGAGGGTGCGATTATCGGTGGAAGGGGCCCGGCCAATAGGATGGTGTCCCGTGACTCCCGCCGACCTCGCTGCGCTGCTGCGCGCCGTGACCCTGACCGTGGTTCGCGACCATGGACTGGACGAGACCCTGGTGCCCGACTCCATCACCGTCGAGCGCCCGCGTCACGCCGACCACGGCGACTATTCCACCAACATCGCCCTGCAGCTCGGCAAGCGACTCGGCGTGGCTCCCCGCGAGCTCGCCGGCTGGCTGGCCGAGGCCTTCGCCGCCGCCGAGGGCATCGCGAAGACCGACGTCGCCGGTCCGGGATTCGTCAACATCTGGCTCGGTGCCGCCGCGCAGAACACCGTCGTCGCGACCGTGCTCGAGCAGGGCGACGGCTACGGCCGCGGCGAGGAGCTCGCCGGTTCGATCATCAACCTGGAGTTCGTCTCGGCGAACCCGACCGGCCCGATCCACCTCGGCGGCACCCGCTGGGCCGCGGTCGGCGACGCGCTGGGCCGCGTCCTCGCCGCACGCGGCGCCGACGTCACCCGCGAGTACTACTTCAACGACCACGGCGAGCAGATCAACCGCTTCGCACGCTCGCTGGAGGCCGCGGCGCTGGGCAACCCGGTCCCCGAGGACGGCTACGCCGGCGCCTACATCAACGAGATCGCGGCCAAGGTCGTCGAGCAGGCCCCCGGCGTTCTGGAGCTGCCCGAGGACGAGCGCGTCGAGACCTTCCGCTCGATCGGCGTCGAGCTGATGTTCACGCACATCAAGGAGAGCCTCCACGAGTTCGGCACCGACTTCGACGTCTACACGCACGAGAACAAGATGTTCGAGACCGGGCTCGTCGACCGGTGCATCGACGAGCTCAAGGCCAACGGCAACCTGTACGAGAAGGACGGCGCCTGGTGGCTGCGGTCGACCAACTTCGGCGATGACAAGGACCGCGTCGTCATCAAGAGCGACGGCAACGCCGCCTACATCGCCGGTGACATCGCCTACTACCGCGACAAGCGCAACCGCGGCTTCAACCTGTGCATCTACATGCTCGGCGCCGACCATCACGGCTACATCAGCCGGCTCAAGGCCGCCGCCGCGGCGCTCGGGGACGACCCGGACAGCGTCGAGGTGCTCATCGGCCAGATGGTCAACCTCGTCAAGGACGGCAAGCCGGTGCGCATGTCCAAGCGCGCGGGCAACGTGGTCACCCTCGACGACCTGGTCGACGCGGTGGGCGTCGACGCCGCGCGGTACTCGTTGATCCGCTCGTCGGTCGACATCAACATCGACATCGACCTGGACCTGCTCACCAAGCAGTCCAACGACAACCCGGTCTACTACGTGCAGTACGCGCACGCCCGGATGTCGGCGCTGGCCCGCAACGCCGCCGACCTCGGCGTGGTGTCGTCGCTGGACCACCTCGACCTGCTCGACGACCCGGCCGAGGGCGAGCTGATCCGCACCCTCGGCGACTTCGACGAGGTCGTGTCGACCGCGGCCGCCCTGCGCGAGCCGCACCGCGTGTGCCGCTACCTCGAGGCGCTCGCCGGCACCTACCACCGCTTCTACGCGAAGTGCCGTGTGTTGCCGCAGGGCGACGAGGAGGTCGCCGACATCCACCGCGCACGTCTCGCCCTGTGCGAGGCCACCCGGCAGGTGCTGGCCAACGGGCTGGCACTCGTCGGCGTCAGCGCTCCGGAGCAGATGTGAGCGCGCACCCGGCCGGCCCCCGGCACGCCGAACTGCTCGCCGCTCCGCATCTCGCGCAGCGGCCCAACGATCCGGCGGTTCTCGCCGAGATCCCGGCGAAGGTCTGGCCGCGCAACGCCGCCCGCGACGATTCCGGTGAGCTCCGCATCGCCGGGGTCGGTGTCGGCGAGCTCGCCGAGGAGTTCGGCACGCCCGCGTTCATCATCGACGAGGCCGACTTCCGGTCGCGCTGCCGCGACATGATGGCCGCATTCGGGCCGTACGGCCGGGTCCACTACGCGTCGAAGGCGTTCCTGTGCAGCGAGGTCGCGCGCTGGGTCGCCGAGGAGGGGTTGTCGCTGGACGTGTGCAGCGGCGGCGAACTCGCCATCGCGTTGCGGGCCGGCTTCCCGCCCGAGCGGATCGCCATGCACGGCAACAACAAGAGCGTCGAGGAACTGGCCGCCGCGGTCGACGCGAAGATCGGTCACGTCGTCCTCGACTCGATGGTGGAGATCGAACGGCTCGACGCGATCTCGCGCGAGCGGGGAGTGGTCACCGATGTGCTCGTCCGGGTGACCGTCGGCGTCGAGGCGCACACCCACGAGTTCATCTCGACCGCGCACGAGGACCAGAAGTTCGGCTTCGCACTGGCGGGCGGGGTGGCGATGGACGCCATCCGCCGCGTGTTCGCCACCGACAACCTGCGTCTCGTCGGCCTGCACAGCCACATCGGATCGCAGATCTTCGACATGGACGGCTTCGAGCTCGCCGCCCATCGCGTGCTGGGCCTGCTCCACGACGTGGTGGCGGAGTTCGGCGTCGAGAAGACCTCTCAGGTGTCGATCGTGGATCTCGGTGGGGGACTTGGCATCTCGTACCTCCCAGAGGAAGATCCGCTGCCTGTGGACAAGGTCGCCGAGACCCTGGCCGCCATCGTGCGCCGCGAGTCGGAGGCCGTGGGCCTGCCGATGCCGACCATCGCCGTCGAACCCGGCCGCGCGATCGCCGGACCGGGCACCATCACGCTGTATCGCGTCGGCACCATCAAGGACGTCGCGCTCGGCGGCGGGGCGGTGCGCCGCTACGTCTCCGTCGACGGCGGCATGAGCGACAACATCCGGACCGTGCTGTACCAGGCCGAGTACGACGTCCGGCTGGTCTCCCGGGTCTCCACCGCGTCGGCAGTCGTCTGCCGCGTCGTCGGAAAGCATTGCGAGAGCGGCGACATCGTCATCAAGGACTGCTGGCTGCCGGAGGATCTGGCACCCGGCGACCTCATCGCCGTGGCCGCGACCGGCGCCTACTGCTACTCGATGTCGAGCCGCTACAACATGACCATGCGTCCCCCGGTGGTGGCGGTCGCCGACGGCCGGGCACGCCTGCTGCTGCGGCGCGAGACCATCGACGACTTCCTCGGCCTGGAGGTGAGCTCGTGAGCGGAACAGTTCAGAACACAAGCGAGACAAGCGAGGTGAACGCCGTGCGACCCATCGGGGTGGCGGTACTCGGGATGGGCAACGTCGGTGCGGAGGTGGTGCGCATCATCACCGAGAGCGCCGATGACCTGCGTTCGCGCGTCGGCGCGCCCCTGGAGCTGCGCGGCGTCGCCGTGCGGGACCTGAGCCGGCCGCGCGAGATCGGCCAGGAGTTGCTGACCGACGATCCGGCGGCGCTCGTGGCCCGCGACGACGTCGACATCGTCGTCGAGCTCATGGGCGGCATCGACCCCGCCCGCGCGCTCATCCGCACCGCACTCGAGAACGGCAAGTCCGTCGTGACCGCCAACAAGGCGCTGCTCGCCGAGTACACCGGCGAGCTCGCCACCGCGGCCGCCGAGGCGAAGGTCGACCTGTACTTCGAGGCCGCCGTCGCCGGTGCGATCCCGGTGATCCGGCCGCTCATGCAGTCGCTCGCCGGTGACACCGTCGAGCGGGTCGCCGGAATCGTCAACGGCACGACCAACTTCATCCTCTCGGCGATGGACGAGACCGGGGCCGGCTACTCCGAGACCCTCGCCGAGGCGGGACGACTCGGATACGCCGAGGCCGATCCCACCGCCGACGTCGAGGGCTACGACGCCGCGGCGAAGGCCGCGATCCTCGCCTCGATCGCGTTCCACTCCCGCGTCACCGCCGCCGACGTCTACCGCGAGGGCATCACCGCGGTGACCTCCGACGACCTCGTCGCGGCCAAGAAGTTCGACTGCACCATCAAGCTGCTGTCGATCTGCGAGCGGGTTCGCGACGAGCACGGCGGACAGCGGATCTCCGCGCGTGTGTACCCCGCGCTCATCCCGCTGAGCCACCCGCTGGCCAGCGTGAACGGCGCGTTCAACGCCGTCGTCGTGGAGGCCGAGAACGCGGGCCGCCTGATGTTCTACGGCCAGGGCGCCGGCGGTGCGCCGACCGCGTCGGCCGTGCTCGGCGACCTGGTGATGGCCGCGCGCAACCGCGTCCACGGCGGACGCGGACCGCTGGAGTCCACCTACGCCTCGTTGCCGATCGCCCCGATCGACGACGTACCCACCCGCTACTACATCTCGATGCGCGTCTCCGACCGACCGGGCGTGCTCGCGCAGGTCGCCGGTGAGTTCACGAAGCGGTCGGTGAGCATCGCCGCGGTGCGCCAGGAAGGCGCGGGCGACGATGCCCGCCTGATCGTCGTGACGCACCGGGCCCCCGACCGGGCGCAGTCGGATTGCGTTGCGGCGCTGGAAGACATGGACGCCGTCATCAAGGTGTCGAGTGTGTTGCGATTGGAAGGTACCGATGACTGAAGCGACTTCTGCGCCCGTGCACCGCGCGTGGCCCGGCCTGATCGAGGCATACCGTTCGCGGCTGCCCGTCGCCGACGACTGGAAGGTGGTGACCCTCCTCGAGGGCGGCACCCCGCTGATCAGCGCGCCGCATCTGTCGTCGCTGACCGACTGTGAGGTCTACCTGAAGGTCGAGGGTCTCAACCCGACCGGCTCGTTCAAGGACCGCGGCATGACCATGGCCGTGAGCAACGCGGTCAACAACGGCAAGACCGCCGTGCTGTGCGCGTCCACCGGCAACACCTCGGCCTCGGCCGCCGCCTACGCCACCCGCGCGGGCATCACCTGCGCGGTGCTCATCCCGCAGGGCAAGATCGCGATGGGCAAGCTCGCCCAGGCGGTCATGCACGGCGCCAAGATCATCCAGGTCCAGGGCAACTTCGACGACTGCCTCGAGCTCGCCCGCAAGGCGACCGCGGAGTTCGGTGAGATCGAGCTGGTGAACTCGGTCAACCCGGCCCGCATCGAGGGACAGAAGACCGCCGCCTTCGAGATCGTCGACGTCCTCGGACGCGCCCCCGACGTGCACGCGCTGCCGGTCGGCAACGCCGGCAACATCACCGCGTACTGGAAGGGCTACACCGAGTACCACGCCGACGGCGTCTCCTCGTCGCTGCCGCGCATGCTCGGCGTGCAGGCAGCCGGTGCCGCGCCGCTGGTCAACGGCGCGCCGGTGAAGGACCCCGAGACCATCGCCACCGCCATCCGCATCGGCTCGCCGGCCAGCTGGAACCAGGCCGTGGCCGCCAAGGAGCAGTCGAACGGCCAGTTCCGCGCGGCGACCGACGAGAAGCTGCTCGAGGCCTACCGCCTCGTCGCCGGCAAGGAGGGTGTGTTCGTCGAGCCCGCGTCGGCGGCCAGCGTCGCCGGTCTCCTCGCGGCCCGCGCGGACGGCTGGATCGAGGCCGGGTCGACCGTCGTGTGTACGGTGACCGGCAACGGTCTGAAGGATCCCGACACCGCGCTCGCGGGGATCCCCGAGGTCGAGGCCGTCCCGGTCGATCCGGTCGCGGTCGCCAAGGCGCTCGGGGTCGGCTGAGGAGGTGCCCGGCGAGATGACCTCTGGTGAGATGACCGAACCCGGCGACATGACGAGAACCGGTGAGATGACGCAGCCCGATGAGATGGCCCGCCCCGGGGTGGCGCCTCGACAGCTCCCCGTGGGGGTGTCCACCCGCGTCCGCGTCCCGGCCTCGAGTGCCAACCTGGGACCGGGATTCGACTGCCTGGGCATCGCGCTGGGTATCTACGACGAGGTCATCGTCGAGACCATCGACTCCGGCGTCGTCCTCGACGTCGAGGGGGAGGGTTCGGCGAACGTGCCGCGGGACGATTCCCATCTCGTCGTGCGGGCCCTCCGGCGCGGCCTCGCCCACGCGGGTGTCTCCGCGCCCGGCCTGAAACTGCGCTGCGTCAACACGATCCCGCACTCACGGGGCCTGGGGTCGTCGGCCGCCGCGGCGGTGTCGGGACTCGCCGCCGCCTCCGGCCTCGTCCGGGCGGCCGGTTTCGGCGCCGGCCTGTCCGATGCCGAGCTCGTGCAGCTGTCCGGCGAGTTCGAGGGACATCCCGACAACGCGGCCGCGAGCGTGCTCGGGTCCGCGGTGGTCACCTGGACGGAGTCCGCGGACGGGGTGGACTCCTACCATGCGCACCGCCTGGCCGTGCACCCCGATGTCTGCGCGACCGTGTTCGTCCCCGACACCGAGTCGTCGACCTCGTTCACCCGCGGTCTGCTGCCGGACTCCGTCCCCCGCGAGGACGCGATCTTCAACCTCAGCCGGGCAGCGCTCGCCGTCGTGGCGCTGACCTCCGATCCGAGCAACCTGATGGCGGCCTCCGCCGATCGCCTGCACCAGCCGTACCGGGCGTCGGCAATGCTCCCGACCAGCACCCTGGTCGCCGAACTGCGCGCCCGCGGCCATGCGGCGACCGTCTCCGGCGCCGGCCCCACCGTGCTCGTGCTGGGGACCGCACCGGTGCCCGCCGACATCCGCGTCCTCGCCCAGGGCCACGGCTTCGAGACCCACTCGGTGGCCATCGCCGGCGGCGTCGACATCACCGCGGGCTGACCGTCGGGCGTACCGACCCGGGCGGCTCGCCTGCGCACGTTTGGAGCGGGAGCAGACGGGGAATACGCGGTACGGCGACATGCGTTGGGAACAGGGTGTTCGGCGGTGTCCGCACCGACGTGCTCGGCGGTGCCCGCACCGCGTCGTCTCCGCAGTGCGACGCCCCGGCCTCCGGGGAGCCCACCACGGACCACGACCTCCGATCTGTGTCCTCATTTGGCACTTTCGGCGTGTTGCCCCTATCATGCGAACGGGGTTAACATATTCTGGTCTAGCCGCGCGGGCTTGTCCTGCCGTGCTTCTCATCCATCACCGATCGGGGAACCGGTCGCATCCGGCCGGGGTCGTGGTCTCTGTCGACGGTGCCGAAGCGCGGGTGGCTCCCGAGCACGCTCGCCGCGGGACCCGAACATCATCTCTGACCGTTCACCCCCATCCGTCCAACGCGGACGGACTCCCTCGCGTACACAGCAGGGATATGTAGACCTCACACAGCTCTTGTCTGTGGGAGGAACGAAAGGACTTCCGTGACCGATACGGACCTGATCACCGCACCTGCCGAGCAGGAATCCGCGGGCTCGGCCGGCCCCGAGTCGGGGCAGACGGCCACCAAGACCCGCTCGCGCGCACGCACCGGACTCTCGGGCATGGTGCTCAGCGAACTGCGGACCGTGGCCGGTGAACTCGGCATCAAGGGCACGTCCGGCATGCGTAAGGGCGACCTGATCGCCGCGATCAAGGAGCGCCAGGCCGCCGGTGGCGCCGGCGCGAA
>Ga0164243_10014548_pt1 | contig 10948 bp, 11 predicted proteins | sample OricompcompostOP_FD_108781 | JGI IMG/M metagenome (GOLD analysis project Ga0164243, IMG submission 108781) | Organic Plus compost microbial communities from Emeryville, California, USA - Original compost - Organic plus compost (OP) | ecosystem: Engineered > Solid waste > Mixed feedstock >...
CATCTCCGTCTTCTTCTCGCCGACGCTCGCCAAGATCATCGCCACGTCCTTCGTTGCGCTGGTGCTTGTCTTCCGGCCCCAGGGCCTTTTCGGAGCCGAAACGAGATGACGGGCAGGGCTCCTTCCGGCAGAGTCTTCGCCCTGCACGCGGCCGTCATCCTCGGCCTGCTGATCCTGAACTTCGTCCTGCCGGAATATCACCGGGGCGTATTCTCGCGCGTCCTGGTGCTTGCCGCCTTTGCCATGGGCTACAACATCCTCTTTGGCTATACTGGCCTGCTCAGCCTTGGCCATGCGATGTTCTTCGCAGCCGGTCTCTATGGTGCGGGGCTGCCGGTCTATCATCTCGACTGGAGCGTGGCGCCGGCCTTCATCGCCGGCATCGCCTCCGGTGCCGTGCTGGCGCTCGCCATCGGCTTCCTGGCGCTCAGGACCACAGGCGTCGCCTTCATGATCGTGACCCTGATGTTCGCCCAGGTCTTCTATCTGATCACCCTCTATTTCACGACCTATACGCGCGGCGAGGAAGGCCTTGTGATCAGGCAGGACCTGCGGCACTTGCGCATGGGCGATCTCGACCTGGCGCTGACCGATCCCTCCCTTCGCTACCTGATCGCGCTTGTTCTGTTCTCCGCGGTGCTGATTGTCACGCTTTTCATCGTGCGCTCGCCCTTCGGCCGCTCGCTGGTCGCCATCCGCGAGAACGAGGAGCGCATGCGCATGCTGGGTTACAACGTCTTTGCAAACAAGCTTGCGGCGGTGGTCCTATCGGGCGCCTTCTGCGCCGCCTCGGGCGCCGCCTATGCGCTGCTGTTCGGCTATGTCGGCTCCGGCTTCGCCTCGATCCAGTATTCGATCCTGCCGCTGCTGTGGGTGCTGCTGGGCGGCGCGGCGACGACGCTCGGGCCGCTGATCGGCACTCTCTTCATGTTCTACATCGTCGATTTCACCTCGGGCTTCATGCCTGCCTATCTGCTCGTGGTCGGCGCGGCGCTGATCCTGCTGATCCTGTTCTTCCCGAAGGGCATCCTGGGCAGCATCCGCGAAAGGTGGGCGCCATGGCTGCCGTGACGCCTCTCCTTTCCACGCGAGGCTTGAGCCGTTCCTTCGGCGGGCTGAAGGCGGTGGATCACGTGGATTTCGACCTGCCGGCCGGCGAGATTCGCGCCATCATCGGCCCAAACGGGGCAGGCAAGACCACTTTCGTCAGCCTCATCTGCGGCAGAGTCCTGCCGAGTTCGGGAACGGTGACATTTGATGGCAAGGATATTTCCGGCCTGCAAGCGCATCAACGCGTCCGCGCCGGCATCGCCTACACGTTCCAGATCACCAGCGTCTTCGCGAACCTCACCGCCTTCGACAATGTCGCCCTTTCGGTCCAGCGGCGCCTGCTCGATGGCAAAGACAAGAGTGGAGCGCTCCACGATGGCGTCATGGACGCTTTGCAGAAAGTGGGGCTCACCGGCCACGCCAATGCCGTTGCCGGCAAGCTGGCCTATGGCCATCAGCGCCTTCTGGAGGTGGCCATGGGGCTGGCGCTCAAGCCGCGTCTTCTTATCCTCGACGAGCCGACGCAAGGCCTGTCGGACGGCGAGATCGCGAATTTCATAGCCCTCGTGCGCGATCTTTCGAAGGAAACCACCATTCTCCTGATCGAGCACAACATGCATGTCGTGATGGAACTTGCCGGACGCATCACCGTCATGGAGCAGGGGCGCATCCTGGCCGAAGGGACACCGGAGGCGATCCGCGCCGACGCTGATGTCCAGCGTGCCTATCTCGGAGCGTGACCCGATGACTGCCGCCCTGACGCTCGAAAATGTCGATTGCTTCTACGGCAATGTGCAGGTCCTGCGCGGCTTTTCGCTGGAGCTGATGCAGGGCGAGGTGCTGTGCCTGCTCGGCCGCAACGGCGCCGGCAAAACCACCGCACTCAAGGCAATCATGGGCCTCGTCCCGCCGCGCTCCGGGCGGATCATGCTCGGCGAGACCGACCTGACCAGATTGACCGCCCATCAGGTGCCGCAGGCAGGCGTCGCCTATGTGCCGCAGGGCCGCCGTCTCTTCGCCGAACTTACGGTGGCCGAAAACATCGAGATCGGCCTGATGACGCGCAAAAAGGGCAAAGCGACGCGCGAAAGCGTGCTCGATCTCTTTCCTGTCCTGCGCGAGCGGCTGAAGCAGCGTTCCGGCACGCTTTCGGGCGGCGAGCAGCAGATGCTCGCCATGGCCCGCGCGCTCTGCCTCGAGCCGCAGGTGCTTCTCCTCGACGAACCGACGGAAGGACTGATGCCGTCCATGATCGCGCGGATTCGCGAAACGGTCGCGGCACTGCGCGAACGCGGCGTCTCGACGATCCTCGTCGAGCAGCGGGTCGACGCGGTGTTGCCGGTGGCCGATCGCGTTGCTTTCATCGAGAACGGGCAGAACCGCGACACGCTCGATGTCGAGCGGCTACGAGCCGATCCCGATCTCGTGCACCGTTATGTGGGGGTGGGTTGAGCGCCCCTTTTCCTCTTCCCCTTGCGGGAAGGGTTGCGAATGAAACGAGCAGTGTGGGATAAGGCAAGAATCAACGCAACTCCACTCCCGCCTCACGCATTTTCTCCGTCATCGCTGCCATGGATCCGTTGAGGTCGATCCCTCGGCACGCATCCATGGCGATCGCCACGGCAAAGCCCTGCTTGACGGCATCGAGTGCCGAATAGGCGACGCAGAAATCCGTCGCCAGCCCGGCCAGCATCACCCTCCCGATCCCGCGCTCGCGCAGATATCCGGAAAGACCGGTCGGGGTCTTGTGATCGTTCTCGAAAAAGGCCGAATAGCTGTCGATCTCCTTGCGGAAGCCCTTGCGGATGACCAGTTCGGCCTTGGTCCATCGCAGGCCGGGATGGAAATCGGCACCCGGAGTGCCTTGTATGCAATGGTCCGGCCATAGCGTCTGCGGCCCATAGGGCATATCGGTCATCTCGAAAGCATTCTTGCCCGGATGGCTGGAGGCGAAGCTGGAATGCCCCGCCGGATGCCAGTCCTGTGTCAGCACGACATGCTCGAAACTCTCGATAAGGCTGTTGATGACCGGCACGACCTCGTTGCCATGTTCAACGGCCAGCGCGCCGCCCGGACAGAAATCGTTCTGCACGTCGATGACGATCAGCGCTTCCCCTGTCATTTCCCGTCTCCTGCTGGCGGCAAATATCTCCGGTGCAGGGTGGCCCGAAAAACTCCGCTTTGACAAGCCGTTCAGCGCTGATATCATTTGCATGCAAATGAATTGCCGGCTCCGGCAGCCAGGATACGCGCGGTGGCCCGTTACGCGAAACCCAGCTCGGTCGAGGAGGCGCTTCACCTTCTGAAGCAGGATTCCTGGCGCATTCTGGCCGGCGGCACCGACTTTTATCCCTCCCTTGGATCACGGCCGCTCCATGAAAACATTCTCGACATCAACGGCCTCGCGGAACTCCGTGGCACAAGCGAGACCGGGACGCATTTCGTCATCGGCGCGCGGACGTCCTGGACGGAGGTGATACGCCATCCGTTGCCGCCTGCCTTCGACGCTTTCAAGCTTGCGGCGCGCGAGGTCGGATCGATCCAGATTCAGAATGCGGGCACGGTCGCCGGCAATCTTTGCAATGCCTCGCCGGCTGCCGACGGCGTTCCGCCGCTGCTTGTCCTCGATGCGGAAGTCGAATTGCGCTCGGCCGAGGGCGCGCGGCTTGTCCCGTTGGGCAAATTCATCCTGGGCAACCGACGCACGGTCCGCCGGCCGGACGAGATCGTGACCGCCATGCATGTTCCGAAAAGGTCGGCTTCCGGAAGGTCCGCTTTTTTCAAGCTCGGGGCGCGCCGCTATCTCGTCATTTCGATTGCCATGGCTGCGGCGCGCGTGGATCTGAATGGCGATGGCAAGATAAAGCAGGCGGCGATTGCGGTCGGAGCCTGCTCGGCAGCCGCGCAGCGCCTGTCCGGTCTTGAGCGGATGCTGGAGGGCCTGCCGGCATCGTCTCTGGCTGATGCCGTCGGGCGCTACGAATTTGCCGAATTGTCGCCCATCGACGATGTGCGCGGCACCGCCGAATATCGCCGCGAGGCCGCAGGCGAGATCGTCCGGCGGGTTCTGGCCATGGCTGCGGAAGAAGGCGCAAGCCGGGAGATTGCTGCATGAGCCTCGACAAGGCGACGGTCTCTTTCGAGGTCAACGGCGCGCCCGTGAGCTTCACCGTCTCGCCCGTCGCTCGTCTCTCGACCGTGCTGCGCGACGAATTGCGGCTCACGGGAACCAAGGTTGGCTGCGACGCGGGCGACTGCGGCGCCTGCTCGGTCATCGTCGACGGCGAGGTGGTCTGCGCATGCCTGGTGCCGACGGCGAGCATTGCCGGGGCTTCCATACGCACGGTCGAGGGGCTTGCCAATGGCCGCATGTCGCCGCTGCAGGAATCCTTCCTGCGCCACGGCGCTGCCCAATGCGGCATCTGCACGCCGGGGCTGCTGGTGACCGCCACCGCGCTGCTCGAACGCAGCCCGCATCCCAGCGAGTCGGAGGTCGCCGACGCGCTGGGCGGGGTACTTTGCCGCTGCACCGGCTACCGCAAGATCGTCAAGGCGGTCATGGAGGCGTGGCGATTCGATCAAAAGGATATACCTCCTTCTCGCCTTTCGAGCTTTAGTCAGGGAGCCATCTCCCCATCAAGGGGGGAGATTGGTACTTCCAAACGCCGTGACAGCTCGGCTCCTGGTTTGGATAGCTGTCTCCTTGCCGCCGGAAAGGCCGTCGGCGCGTCGCCCATCCGGCTCGACGGCATGCCAAAAGTGCTTGGTACGGAGGTATTCGGTGCCGACGAGTGGCCCCCCGATACCCTGTCCGTTCTCGTCGTCCGCTCGCCCTACTGGCATGCCGATTTCTCCTTCGGCGATCTGGCCGCTTTCGTGGCGGAAAATCCGGGTATCGCCGCCGTCTTCACGGCGAAGGACATTCCCGGCCGAAACTGCTTCGGCGTCATCCCGCCCTTCGCCGACCAGCCGGCCTTGGCCGAAGGCAGGGCACGGTTCCGTGGCGAAGCCGTGGCGCTGATCGCCGGTGAGCGCGAGGCCATCGCCGATCTCGACCTCAACAGCTTCCCGATCACCTGGAAGGAGCTGCCCCATGTGCTGACGCCGGCCGAGGCGCGTGCTGCCGGTGCCCGTCCGATCCATCAAAGTCGCCCGGACAATGTGCTGACCGCAGGCTTCGTCGAATCCGGCGAACCGGAAAGGGCTCTTGCCGATGCCGCCGTAACCGTCTCGGGGACCATCGAGACTGCTTATGTCGAGCATGCCTATATCGAGCCGGAAGCCGGCCATGCCTTCATGGACGGCGACACGCTGGTCATAAAGGCCTGCACGCAGGCGCCTTACATGGACCGCGACGACACCGCCGCCGTGCTCGGCCTTGCGCCGGAGAAGGTGCGCATCGTGCCGACGGCGACGGGCGGTGGCTTCGGCTCCAAGCTCGATGTGTCGTTGCAGCCGCTCATCGGCCTCGTGGCGCTGAAAACCGGTCGGCCGGCAGCACTTGCCTATACCCGCTCCGATTCCATGAGCTCGACCACCAAGCGCCACCCGGCTTCCATGTGGGCCACTATCGGCGCTGATCGCGAGGGGCGCGTCACCGGCATGATCTTCGAGGGCGACTTCAACACGGGCGCTTATGCGAGCTGGGGACCGACGGTCGCCAACCGCGTTCCCGTCCACGCCTCGGGGCCGTACCGGACGCCCAATTACCGCGCCACGGGCCGCGCGATCCATACCAACGGGCCTGTCTCGGGCGCCTTTCGCGGTTTTGGCGTGCCACAAGCCACGATCATGCAGGAGACGCTTTACGATGCGCTGGCGGAAAAGCTCCGCATGGACCGGCTGGAGCTGCGCATCCAGAACGCGCTGCGCGATGGCGATCGCACCACCTGTGGCCAGCTTCTGGAAAGCGGCGTTGGCATCGGCGCGTGTCTTGAGGCCCTGAGGCCGCACTGGCGCCGCGCGCTCGCCGATGCAGAAAGTTTCAACGCCGGCAACGGAAATACCCGGCGCGGCGTTGGCGTCGCGTCGTGCTGGTATGGCTGCGGCAATACCTCGCTGCCCAATCCCTCGACCATCAAGCTCGGCATTTCGGCTGCGGGCGAGCTTGTCCTGCATCAGGGCGCGGTCGATATAGGTCAGGGCTCGAATACCGTCATCGCGCAGATCGCCGCCGATGCCGTTGGCCTGCCGCTCGATGCCCTCCGCCTTGTCGGCGGCGACACAGGCATCACGCCGGACGCCGGCAAGACCTCGGCCTCGCGCCAGACCTATGTCACCGGCAAGGCCGCCGAGAAGGCCGGCCGCGCCTTGCGCGAGGCGATATTGCGCTTCGCCAATGTTTCCGCCCATGCCGAATTGTCGCTCGAGCAGGGGGCACTTGTGATCCGCGAGGGCGAAGCGGTGCGGCGCATCGATCTTTCCGCTGTCGAGGCGGATGCGGAAGGCTTCGTCTTCCGTTCCGAGGAGACCTACGATCCGCCGACGCAGGCGCTCGACGAGAAGGGCCAGGGCAAGCCCTACGCGGTCTACGGCTATGGCGCGCAGCTTGTCGAACTGGATGTCGACCTTAGGCTCGGAACGGTGAAGCTGGTCAAGATCACGGCAGCGCATGACGTTGGCCGGGCGATCAATCCCATGCTCGCCGAAGGCCAGATCGAGGGCGGCATAGCGCAGGGCATTGGCCTGGCCCTGATGGAGGAATATGTCCCCGGCCGCACGGAGAACCTGCACGATTACCTTATCCCGACCATGGGCGACGTGCCGCCGATCGAGACAATCCTGATAGAAGTTCCCGATCCGGAAGGACCCTTCGGCGCCAAGGGGCTGGGGGAACATGTGCTGATCCCGACCGCGCCGGCCATCCTCAATGCGATCCGCGACGCGACTGGCGTTCTGGTCACGAAGCTGCCAGCCACGCCGAGCCGCATCCGCGCGGCTATCAGGGAGGCCGCGAGATGATCGGAGTCATCCCGGCCAAGGAAGCGAAGCGACCGCGAGCCGGGACCCATTTCGGAACGCGGAAAAGGCTCGGAATGGATCCCGGACAGCCGCCTCGCAAGCGCGGGACGCTTCCGGGATGACTGCGACGGGAAGCACGGCGCCATGAACGAGTTGTCCGAACGTTTCGATACCCACGATCCGGGCGAAAGGCAGGTCGCCGAGAAGCTTCGCTGCGACGCCTGCCCGGTCATGTGCTATATCGCCGAGGGCCGCACCGGCGCCTGCGACCGCTACGGCAATTTCGGCGGACGTATCACGCGCTGCGATCCGGTGAGGGTCCTCGAACATAGCGCGGAGGAAGCGGCCGCGGTCGTGCCCTTCATGGCCGAGGGTAAGCCGTGGGACGGCAGACTGGTCAACACCAGGCGGCGTTTCGTCAGCGCCATCGGCGCCGGCACGACCTATCCCGACTACAAGCCCGCGCCCTTCATCGTCTCCCAGGAAGTGGAGGGCGTCGATCTCGTCACCGTGGTGACCGAAGGCATCTTCTCCTATTGCGGGGTGAAGGTGAAGATCGACACCGACCGGCACCTTGGCGACGAGACAGCCATCGTGCGCGCCGAAGGCGAGGCGGTCGGCCATGTCACGACCGGCGAATACGGTTCGCAGATGCTGTCGCTCGGCGGCGTTTCCCATCTGACTGGCGGCTCGAAGTCCGAAGGGCGCGTGACCTGCAAGACCCTGCTCGATCTGTGCAACCGGCAAGCGGTCGAGCTCACGATCGATGGCGGCGCGTCGGTCGTGGTCCAGGCCGGCGCGGCGCCCGTCATCGACGGCAAGCAGGAACATCGCATGCGCGTCGGTTGTGGTTCGGCCACCATCGGCATGTTCGCCACCCAATGGCGGGGACTGGTTGACGAGGTTGTCGTGGTGGACGACCACATCACCGGCGTCGTGTCTGAACATCAGGCCGGCAAGGTGCTCGGCTGGGAGGATACGGGCATCAAGATCCTTGGCCGGCGCTCGACCCCCGGCCGCTATTTCAAGGTCTCCGAACCCGGCCTCGGCTGGGGCGGCACGACCATATCCGATCCGCTTGAAATCCTTGGCGAATGGAACCCAAAGAAGGGTGCGCGTCCCGGCCTGTCGCTGCTCATGGTCTCCACCACGGGCGAGCAATTCGCCTATTACGAACTCGATGACGAACTGAAACCCGTCCGGAAGCCCTTTCCCGACCGGTTGCGGAAATCCGTCGATCTCATCGAGGACAATTGCGAACCGGCACTGTGCACCGTACTCTTCATGGCCGGTGCCGGCGGGTCGCTGCGCGCCGGCGTAACCGAGAATCCGGTCAATCTGACGCGTTCTGTCCATGGGCTGAAGACCTATGTCACCTGCGGCGGCGCTCCGGTCTATATCTGGCCGGGCGGTGGCATCACTCTGATGGTGGACGTGACGCGCCTGCCGGAAAACGCTTTCGGCTACGTGCCGACGCCGGCGCTGGTAGCGCCCATCGAGTTCACCATGCGCCGGGATGACTATCTTGCCCTTGGCGGCTATGTGGATGAAATCCGCAGCCTCGATGACGTGCTCGCCAGGGGCGGCGAATATTTTAACGAGCGACGGATCGCCGGCTCTCCCCCCGGCAACCCCTGGCCACCGCTGGCGCAGCTTCGCCGGGAGAGTGGCCGGTGAATGGTCCGCAGATCGCATGGCTCCCTGATCGGCGTCGGCTCCATATGAACCACGGGCCGATCGACCTGATTGTCGAGGCATTCGGTCCAGAGGGCGAGCGCCGACACGCCTGCAGGCAGGCGGCGGCGCGTTTCCGGACGATCCTCGACGAACTGGTTTCAGAACTGAGCGAACTGCGCCGTCCGGTCCATGCGGCGGCTCGAAGCTTCAGCGGATCGACCGCGCAACGCATGGAGCGTGCGGCTCTTCGGCATTTCCCGGCATTCGTCACGCCCATGGCGGCCGTGGCGGGCGCGGTCGCGGACGAGGTGCTCGCGGCCATGGTCGAGGGACGTTCGCTCGAGAAGGCTTATGTGAATGACGGCGGCGATATCGCGCTTTTTCTTGGCTGCGGCCAGGCCATGAATGCTGCGATCGCCGGCACCGGCCACGGATTTGCCGATCGCATCACCATCCATGCGGAGGACGCCGTTCGCGGCATCGCCACCAGCGGCTGGCGCGGGCGCAGCCATTCGCTCGGCATTGCTGATGCGGTCACCGTGCTGGCGGCGGATGGGGCCTGCGCCGACGTGGCGGCGACCTTGATCGCCAATGCCGTCGATCTGCCGGGCCATCCGGCCGTCGGGCGCGTGCCTGCCAATCGCATCGATCCGGATAGCGACCTTGGCGAGCTGCTGGTGACGGAGAATGTCGGTCCGCTTTCGCCGCAGGATATAGAAACGGCTCTCGATGCCGGGCTCGTGGTTGCGGAAGATTTCCGCCGCCGGGGCCTGATAGAAGGCGCGGCGCTGTTCCTTGGCGGTGAAAGCCGGACATGTGGTGCTGGCCACCTCGTCATCATGCCTGACGTTCGGATTGGGCAGCCGGCATTTTTAGAGAATCTGGAGGATATTGCCCATGCCTGAATTTCCTATCCGCAAGATCGTGGTGACGATCGAGGAGATCTTCCACGAGGGCGGGCCCGCGCCGGAGACGCCGCGGCGTCGCGCGGCGGCTATGGCGCTCGTCAAGAATCCCTTTGCAGAGCGCTATGTGGAGGAGCTTCAGGGCGCGATGGATGACCTGAAGCCGCTCGGCCTGATGCTTACGGATCGGCTGATCGAAGCGCTGGGCGGCGATATGGGTCCCATCGACGGCTACGGCAAGGGGGCTATTGTCGGCACGGCCGGCGAGCTGGAGCACGGCGCGCTCTGGCATGTGCCCGGCGGCTATGCCATGCGCGAAAGGCTTGGCGAAGCCAAGGCGATCGTGCCTTCGGCCAAGAAGGTTGGTGCTTTCGGGTCGCGGCTCGACGTGCCGCTCGGCCATATCAATGCCGCCTATGTGCGCAGCCATTTCGACGCCATGGAAGTCGGCATCGCCGACGGGCCGCGGCCGGATGAAATCCTGTTCTGCCTAGCCATGACCTGCGGCCCGCGCATTCATGCCCGGATGGGCGGTCTTGCGGCGGAAGATGTTAAAGGCGAGGACGGGCTCAGATGAGCAAGTCCGATGCCAGGTTGAAGCTGGTCGAGACGGTGACGGACTCCGCCGAGGGGTATCGCCTGCAGGAGCAGGTCGGCTTCATATTGCGCAAGGCGAATCAGCGCCACCTGGCGATATTCGCCGCTCATATTTCCGATCTCACTCCCCCGCAATTCGCCGCGCTCGCCAAGCTGCACGAAACGGGTGAAACCTCGCAGAATCATCTCGGCCAGTTGATCGCGACCGATGCGGCGACCATCAAGGGCGTGATCGATCGCCTCAAGGCGCGCGGCCTGGTTGCGCTTTCGGAACATAAGGAGGATCGCCGCCGGCTAGTCGTCAGCCTAACGGATCAGGGACGTGCGACGATCGAGGCGCTTTTGCCTCTGGCGCACGCCATTACCGAGGAAACCCTTGCGCCGCTGACCCCGCGCGAAGCCGATACCTTCCTCCGCCTGCTGGCTAAGCTGGCAGAAGGGTAGAGGCACCGCAAGCCGCAGGGAAAGACAGCTGCGCGTCTGTTCGTCACTGCGCGACCAATCCTGCCGGTGTCCGAACGAACGCCCGGAGCCATAGCGCAGGGCCGGGATCGCCACGTATATTTAGAGCGTTTCAGGTTTTGACGGAAGCGTATCCTGCGCTTTCGAGATAATTGCTGCATTCGGTTGGTTGGATTGTCGAGACGAGATGTCCGACGTGGCGCCAGGTATCCTCGATGGTGCGCTTCTGGGCGGCTCGCATCCAGTGCTTGATCTTGGCGAAGGCCTGCTCGATGGGATTGAGATCGGGCGAGTAG
>Ga0164243_10014549_pt1 | contig 10948 bp, 12 predicted proteins | sample OricompcompostOP_FD_108781 | JGI IMG/M metagenome (GOLD analysis project Ga0164243, IMG submission 108781) | Organic Plus compost microbial communities from Emeryville, California, USA - Original compost - Organic plus compost (OP) | ecosystem: Engineered > Solid waste > Mixed feedstock >...
GTGACGGCTCGGGATCATGAAATGGAGCGGGGCGGCATCGATGTGATGCCGCCCCGCTCCGTCTTCCGGTGCCTGGATGCTAGTTGCGGTCGACGGGGGTTGCCATCTCGGCCATCTCCGGGAGCTTGTCGCGGAGGGACGTCTTGGCAAAGACCGCCGTGATGACGAGCCCGAACTCGTACAGGATGATGAGCGGCACGGCCACGATGGCCATGTTGAAGGGGTCGGTGCTTGGCGTGATCACGGCAGCTACCACACAGAGCACGAGATAGGCGTAGCGTCGCCATTGCCGGAGTTTCTTGGTCGAGACGATCCCGATCTTGGCGAGGATGAACATGACGACCGGCAGCTGGAAGGCGAGTCCGAGGCCGATCATGAGCGTCAGGAAGAAGCTGATGACCTCGGGGCCGTCCGGTTGCCAGGTGTAGACACCGAGGTTCCACGTCGAGAGGAAGTAGAGGGCCCTCGGGGCGGCGATCGCGTAACCGTAGTAGACGCCGCCGATGAAGAGGATGGAGACGAACGGCAGCGCGCTGAAGAGGACGCGCTTCTCCTTCCGGGTGAGGCCTGGTGAGAGGAACGCGACCAACTGGTAGATGATGATCGGTGCGATGATCGCGATGGCGACGTAAAAGGAGACCTTGAAGGTCAGTGTGATCGGATCGGTCGGGCTGCGGACATCCAATCCTTCGGTGGCGTTCGCCTTCTCCCGGATGTTCTCCAGGATGCCCCCCTGGAAGTAGAAGCCGACGATCATGCCGAGCACGAGCGCGATGACGACCTTCATGATGCGGTCGCGCAGCTCGACGAGGTGCTCCTGGAGCGTCATCTCCTCGAACACGTCCTCGGTGCCGTCGTCCGGGCCGTAGATCTCGCGGACCGCCCGGTAGGGCTTCATGGGATCGCGCATGGCGCGGGCGGTCCTGGCCAGGGCATTGACCGATCCGGCGCCGATCTTCCGTGGCAGTGAACTCATGGTCGGTTTCCCTTCGCCGTGTGCTGGCGCGTCCGGACCCGGTCCGGACGCCGGTGCTTCCGTCGATCGCTCGCTTCACCCGCCCGCGCGATTGGCGGCGGGATGAAGCACGACGCCGCCCGGATGAACCCCGCGGGGCTCGGAGGGGCGGTGATCCAGGGAACGCTGCCGATGTCTGGCCGGAAACCGGCGCGGAATGGGCGAGGGGCGGGCACATCCGGGCGAACACGCGGCGACCGGAATCGGGCCGGGTGGGGTGTTGGCTGTGGGATGTGAGGATGCGCCGTGTCCATATGCGTCAGTCCCGAAGCTGCCCGAGGCGGGCAGGCGACGATCGACAGATGGAGCTCCAGTGGCGCGAGGGAGGGTTACGGAAACTGTGGGAGTCAGCGGTGTCGGAGACGACCAGGATGGATACACGGTTCGTCCGGGTGCCAGCGGCGACGGTGGGCCGTTGCTGCCGGCTATGGATGGGAGCGCCGCGCCAGGCGAACTGGTCGCCGGGTGGCGCTCCCCGTGCTGTCACAGGTCGTCCGCTTCCACTCGCGGCGTCTAGGACTCCTGATGCTCGTTGATGTAGGCGACGGCATCACCGACGGTGCGGATCTTCTCCGCGTCCTCGTCCTTGATCTCGAGATCGAATTCCTGCTCGAACGCCATGATGACCTCAACGAGGTCCAACGAGTCCGCGTCGAGATCGCCGATGAACTCGGCTTCGGGGACGACCTTTTCCTCGTCGACCCCGAGACGCTCAGCGACGATGCCCTGAACGCGCTCCAGTACAGTTGCCAACCCAGATCCTCCTCGAGCGTGTACGAAACGAAGTGCGCAAGCCTGGGGCTTGTCTGCATGTCTGTATGGAGCGTCCCCGGAAGGACGCCCGCGCCCGCAGGCAGGCACGATCGAAGCATAGCAGCCTCGTTCGCCAAGGGCGACTCGGTCGTGGCTCCCGCATGCGAATCGAGACGATTCTACACGAACGCCCGCGCCGCGCGGTAGGCTGCCGGATGTGGCCATCCGCGTCGGGTCGAGGGATGCGGTGGCCCGGTTGCGCGTATAGCGCAGTTCGATATGGTTGCCTGGTATGAAGGATCGCCCCTCTGTGTCGAGATGACGCATTCGTGGCTATCGTGTTGGACTCTGCTGTAGGAAGCCAGGTGCGCGTCCGCCCACTGCCGACGAGGCGTCATCCCTCACGCGCCGCTGGGGTCATGCGATCCGAGCGTCCTCGTCCGCCGCACCACGACGGCGACCACCGTCCCCATTCGGAATGCCATGCGAGCGTAGACCCGGCTCAGGCGTCGTCGCGGGCGGGATCGTCGTCCGGGGCGGGCGGGGGTGTTGAGGCGTCGGTGGATGGGGCGTCCGGCTCCTCGTCAGGCAGGGGGGCCGGTTCGGGGGCGGGGGTGGCCGGGGCTGGGCCTTCGGAGATGAGGACGGCGCCCTCGGGGAGGTCGTCCGGAGTGATGGCGATGGCCTCGGGCTCGTCGGCGACCGGAAGGGGATCGCTGGCCGGGCTGTCGTCGGAGGCGGGGGTGAGGCCCTCCCTCCCGTCCGCCAGGGTGGGAGGGCCGCTGTCCGCGTCCTCCGACGTAGAGGTGGCTGTGGCTGTAGCTGCAGAAGCGGCGGCCTTCTCCTGCGCGATCTGCTTCGCGATGGTGCCCAGCACGCCGTTCACGAACTTGCCGGAGCTCGGGCCGCCGTAGTGCTTCGCGATCTCGACCGCCTCGTTGATCGCCACTCGCACCGGCACCTCGTCGGTCGCCATCTCCCAGATCGCGATCCGCATCACGTTGCGGTCGATCGAGGCGAGCTGCTCGACCGGGAAGGCCGGGGCCGCCGCCGCGATGCGGGCGTCGATCTCCGCGCGGGATTCCCGAATGCCGGTCGTCAACGTAATCGCGTACTCTCCGGTGATACTCGGCACCGGCTCGTCCGGGTCCGTGCGCATCCGATCGAGGATGTCATCCAGGTCGTGCTGCGCCACATCCTGCTCGAAGAGCATCTGCATCGCCAGGACTCGCCCGTGATGGCGGCGGGACCGGTAGCGTGCCTGGCGGGCGGCCGCATCCTCCGCCCCCGATCCGCCCTTGCCCTTCTTCGGGCGGCGCTTCCGGGTGGCCTTCGGCGCGGCCTGGGAGGCCGAGGCATCGCCAGCGGGGGCCGGCGCGCCCTCCGGGGCGGTATCCGGCTCGGGCGCGGCGGCTTGGTCGTGCGGGAGTGATGGCTGCGACTGGGAACGGTCGGTGTGATCGGACATGGTGGGATGCAGCGCCTTCCGGGTGAGGGGAGCGGTGAGCGGTCGGGTTCGGGGGACGGGTGTCGACGTCAGGGCTAGGTGGTGGTTGGCAGGGGATAGGGCTCGTTCTCCGCCTCCTCGGCGGTGGCGTCGTCGCGCAGCTTCTGGCCGACGCGATCGAGGAACTCCCCGACGAAGCCGGTGTGGACATTCCCGGCCTTGAACTCCGGATCGGCGACGATCTCGCGGTGGAACGGGATCGTGTGCGTGACGCCGGTGATGACGGTTTCGCGCAGGGCGCGTTCCATCCGCGTCACGGCCTCATCCCGGGTCGGCGCCCAGACGATCACCTTGCCGAGCAGGGAATCGTAGTTGGGCGGCACCGCGTAGCCGCTGAAGAGATGGGAATCCATGCGCGTGCCGGGGCCGCTGGGCGCGACGTAGGTCTGGATGGTGCCGACGGATGGCGCGAAATCACGGGCGGCGTTCTCCGCCGTGATCCGGCACTCGATGGAATGGCCGACCGGCTCCAGTTGCTCCTTCGGGATGGACAGCCGCTCGCCGGCGGCGATCCGGATCTGCCACGCAACCAGGTCCAGGCGGGTCACCTCTTCCGTCACCGGGTGCTCCACCTGGATGCGGGTGTTCATCTCCATGAAGTAGAAGCGGCCATCGGCATCGAGCAGGAATTCGAGGGTGCCGGCGCTGGTGTAGCCCGCGTTCTTGGCGCCCTTCTGGGCCGTCTTGAGCAGGTTGTCGCGCACGCGGCGGTTGAGGTTCGGCGCGGGGGCCTCCTCCACGACCTTCTGGTGGCGGCGCTGGAGCGAGCAGTCGCGCTCGCCAACGGCGACGACATTGCCGAAGTTGTCGCCAAGGACCTGCACTTCGACGTGACGCGGCCGCTCCACATATCGCTCGATGTAGACCTCGCCGTTGCCGAAGGCGGATTCCGCCTCCGCGACGGCCATCGAGTAGCCGCGCACGAGCTCCGCCTCGTTGTGGGCGACGCGCATGCCGCGCCCGCCACCGCCGGCCACGGCCTTGATGATGACGGGATAGCCGATCTTGTTGGCGGCCTCCCGCGCGGCCTGGATGGAGGGGACCGTGCCGTCCGTGCCCGGCAGAAGCGGCACGCCGGCGGCCTTCATCACCTTGCGGGCCTCGGCCTTGTTGCCCATCCGCTGGATCACGTCCGGGCGTGGGCCGATGAAGGTGATGCCCACGCGCTCGCAGATCTCCGCGAGGTCCGCGTTCTCGGCGAGAAAGCCGTAGCCGGGGTGAATGGCATCGCAGCCGGTGATGAGGGCGGCGCTGATGACGGCCGGGATGTTGTTGTAGGAGCGCGCGGCGGGGGCGGGGCCGATGCAGACGGCCTCATCCGCGAGGCGCACGGGCAGCGAATCGCGGTCGACATCGCTGTAGGCGACCACGGCGGGGACGCCGAGATCGCGGCAGGCGCGCAGGATGCGCAGCGCGATCTCTCCGCGATTGGCGATCAGGATTTTCTGGAACACCGATGTGCCTCCGGGACGGCGGGGGCATCGGGAAAGATGCCGCCCGCGCCGATGATGAAGGACTGGACCTGTTGCGATGCAGTGTACCCGGACGCATGGTCCGGCCGGTTGCCGGCAGGGGCGCTACGACGCCATGAAGAGGCCGCCGTCCACGGTCAGGACGTGGCCGGTGATGAAGGCGGCATCCGGCGAGACGAGGAAGGCGACGGCCCCCGCGATGTCCTCCGGCGTGCCGAAGCGGCCGAGTGGCGTGCTCTTGAGCAGGAAGTCCTTGTTCTCGTCGGGCAGGACCTCCGTCAGGCGGGTCGCGATGAACCCCGGCGCGACGGCATTCACCGTGATCCCGCGCGAGCCGACTTCCTTGGCGAGCGTCTTGGTGAGGCCGACGAGGCCGGCCTTGGCGGCGGCGTAGTTTGCCTGGCCGGCATTGCCGACGAGGCCGACCACCGACGTGAGGTTGACGATGCGGCCGGAGCGCTGGCGCAGCATGGGGCGGATGGCCGCCTTGCTGGTGAGGAAGGCGCCCTTCAGGTTGGTATCGATCACGGCATCCCAGTCGTCCTCGCTCATGCGCATGATGAGGCCGTCACGGGTGATGCCGGCGTTGTTGATGAGGGCGTCGATCCGGCCGAGCTGCTGGACGGCAGTCTCGATGGTCAGGCCAGCGCCGTCGGCGGTGGAGATGTCGGCGGCGAGGATCTCCACGCGGCGATCCCCGGCGGCGGCCCGGAGGTCGGCGGCGGCCGATTCGGCGGCGTCGGCATCACCCCGGTACGTCGCCAGGAGGTCGAACCCGTCGGCGAGCAGGCGGTGGGAGATGGCGAGGCCGATGCCGCGCGTGCCGCCGGTGACGACGGCGACCTTCTTCGTTGACTCAGACATGCGATCGCTCCTTTGCGATGACGGGTGAATGGGGCGAGACGGATGGGCTCGCGGCAGCGACCGGTTCGGCCGTGGCAGCCCCGGCGTGGGGCGGTTCGACCCCGGCAACGCCCCAGCGGACGACGCCGGCGGCCCAGGCGAGGCCGGCGCCGAATGCGACGAGGACGACGTTGTCCCCCTCGTTCAGGGCGCCGGCGTTCGCGGCCTCGGCGAGCGCGATCGGCACGGAGGCGGCGGAGGTGTTGCCGAAGCGGTCGACGTTCACCCAGACCTTCTCCTTCGGGAGGTCGAGGCGGCGGGCGGCGGCGTCGATGATGCGGGCGTTGGCCTGGTGCGGGATGAGCATGGCGATGTCGTCGAACGAGAGGCCGACCTTCTGCACGGCCTCCACCGCGGAATCGCCCATCGCCTGCACGGCGAACTTGAAGACCTCCCGCCCGTTCATCTTCATGTACGGGCTCTCCTCGGCGAAGATCGCGGCCGATTCCGGCACGAGCTTCGCCGAGTTGGCGACGTACTTCGTGCGGCCCGGCACGTAGAGATGCTTGTGGCCGTTGCCGTCGGCGCCGAGCACGGTGGAGAGCAGCCCGCGCGATTCGTCCGTCGCCTCCAGCACGACGGCGCCGGCGCCGTCGCCGAAGAGGATGCAGGTGCCACGATCCTGATAGTCGATGTAGCGGGTGAGGGTATCGACGCCGATGACGAGGATGCGCCGGTAGACGCCGCCGACGATGAACTGCGTGGCGACCGAGAGGGCGGTGACGAAGCCGGCGCAGGCCGCGCCGACATCGAAGGCCGCCCCGCCCGCGCCCAGGTCGGCCTGGATCAGGCAGGCCTGGGAGACGAGGAAATCGTCCGGCGTGGCGGTCGCAACCACGATGAGGTCGATCTCGTCCGCCGCCCGGCCAGCCTTGGCCAGGGCCTCCCGCGCCGCACCGGCGCCGAGCGAGGTGGTGCTTTCGCCGCCGCTGACGATGTGGCGCTCGCGGATGCCGGTGCGCGAGACGATCCACTCGTCGGAGGTCTCGACCATCCGCTCGAGGTCCTGGTTGGTGAGGATGCGTTCCGGAATGGCAGTTCCCCATCCCGTGATGGCGGCGTAGGGCATCGTCGGTCCTGTTCCATGGCGGCAGTGGTCGTGGGTATGCTCGTGGTCGTGGGCGCGTTGGTGCCCGGACGATCGTGACGGGCCAGCGAGGCGGAGGCGTTCCGGATCGGACCGGCCTCCCCCCGCGCGGTCCTCCCGGCGGTGATCGGGATTATGGCGCGAACGCACGCGCTCATTATGGGCGAGCCACGGGAAACGGGCGAGGAGGCAGGATATGCCACTTCGCCCGTTGTCCGATGGCGTGTGTTGTGGGGCCTGCGCAGGCTGGCCCCGGCCCCGATTACGCCTGCGGGCGGCGGCGCGCCTCGATCTCGATCACCTGGCGACCGCGATAGGTGCCGCACGTCGGGCAGACGTGATGGGAGCGGCGCTTGGCGCCGCAGTTCGGGCAATCCACGAGCTGTGGCGCGACGAGGAAGTGATGGCGGCGGCGGTTGCCCTGCCGCGCGCGGCTGATCCGTTGCTTGGGAAGAGCGCCCATGACGATAGCTCCTTGTTCGTAGGGGGATGACCGCCTCGGGCGGCTCCCCGGAAATGCGTCTCCGCTGCCAGCGTCAGGCGCTGGTGTCGGGGTCCATGTCGTCGAGTAACCTGGCGAGGTCCGCGAAGCTGCCGGAGGCGGGCGCGTTCTCGTCCGTCGCGGTGATCGACGGACCGGGACACGCATCGCCGCACGTCGGGCGCATCGGCAACGCCAGGAGTATCCACTGCCGAAGGGATTCACCGAAGTCCAGCTGGTGACTCTCGTCGATCGAGAATCGCAGGTCTTCGTCGTCATCCTCTTCGGCCCCCGTACTCGCTTTCGGGGCCAACTCCGCGCCGCTGCGGACATCCACCGTCTGGAAGAACTGCTCGGTGAATTCCTGGTCGAACGGTTGATCGTACGGTTCCAGGCAGCGGACGCATTCGAGTTGAACGTGACCGGTGGCATGCGCCGAAACGAGGATCTGATCCTGCAAGCGGGTCAGACGGGCCTGCATCTCGACGTTTCGGGCGACCAGCTCGTCATCCAGAGCGAACTCCGGAAGCGCCAGCTCGACATCCCGCGTACTCCCGACCGGCTCCATCAACAACGAGGCGACGTTGAGCCGGGTATCGTCTTGCAGGTCGACCACGCGACCTTCGTCATGTGCCATGGCGTTGCTCGTACCGTTCCCATTCGTGCCGCGCCCCTGCGTGCAGATCGCCACCGGGACGGCGTACACGAAAACGCCGGGGGTAACACCCGGCGTAACCGTGACAGTATACGGCAAGCTGTCCATCCCTTCAACGGAGGGAAGCGAGGGGAGAGGCGAGAGAAGTGAGGAGTGAGAAACGGGGGGCGGTATCGGCGCGATCTGCGTCACCGCCACAATGATGCGGTAGGCGCAAGGCTATGGATCTGAACGTCGCCTCTCCCCTCCGTCATCGTCTCTCGCCCCCTCAGGATCCGACGGCGGCGCGGGCCTGCTCCATTGTTTCCAGGGTCTGCTCGACGGCGTCCTCCATCACGGCCATGCCCCGGCGGACGGCGGCCTCCACCAACTCGATCTGCTCCATGATGAAGACATCGATCTCGCCCCGGGCGCGCTGGCGCTCTTCCTCCGCCAGGCGGAGCATCTCCTCGCTGCGCTGGCGGGACTCCTGGACGATCGCGCTCTGCGAGACGAGCCGCTCCGCCTGCCCCTGCGCCACATCGACGATCCGCGCCGCCTCCGCCTGCGCCTCCCCGATGATGCGTTCGCGTTCCTTGATCACGCGCTGGGCCTGCTTGATCTCGTTCGGCACGGCCTCGCGGAGCTGGTCCACGAGGGCGAGGAACTCCTCCTCCTCGACCATGATCCGCGTGCTGAAGGGCACGCGCTTGCCCTCACCGACGAGTTCTTCCAGCCGGTCGACCAGATAGAGGATGTCGGCGGTGCCATCCGGCTGTATCTGGTGCCCACCGCGGTCGTTCATGATCTTCTCCCGAATGCCGGTGCCAGCGTTCTGCGGGGATTCCACCTGGAATCCCCTCGTGCGCCCGGCGTCTGGTACGCATTCCCGATTCCTTCGCCCATTCTCTCAGGTTTGGCGCGGCAATGGCAAAACGTGACCGTTCACCCTCCGGTGCCTGCCGCCATCCGGTCTCCGCCCTGGCTGCGCGCTGTTCGCGGGCCGGAGAGGGCCCTGCCTCAGCCGAGCGGGGCGGGGGCGAAGCGGCGGAGCAGGGCTTCTTCCACGTTCGCGGGGACGAGGCCGTGGACATCGCCGCCGAGCGACGAGACCTCGCGGATGAAGGTGGAGCTGATGAAGGAGTGCTTGGCCGAGGTCATGAGGCAGACGACCTCGATCTCCGGCGCGAGGTGCTCGTTCATGTGCGCGTACTTGAACTCGTACTCGAAATCGGAGACGGCGCGGAGGCCGCGGACGATGGTGCTGGCGCCCTTGGCCCGGGCGTAGGTCACGGTGAGGCCGGTGAAGCTTTCCACGATGATGCGGCGCGCGAAGGGGTCGTCCGAGGCGGCGATCGCCTCCCGTGCGAGGGCGATGCGCTCGGCGAAGGGGAAGAGGGCGGTCGGTTTCTCGGAGCCTTCGTAGATGGAGAGGATGAGGGTGTCGAAGAGGCGGGCGGCGCGCAGGGCGACATCGATGTGCCCGTTGGTGATCGGGTCGAAGCTGCCGGGGTAGATGGCGAGCGTCATGATGCTCCCTCGTCGTCCTCATTCCCCGGTTCGGGGGCGGCTGGGTCGGCTGGCGCGACCTCGTAGATGGAGAAGCAGCTGTCGCCGTGGCAGCGGACCTTGATGCGTTCCAGCGGCCCGGTGGCATCCGGCATCGGCACGCGCTCGGCATGGCCGACGACGACAATCGTGTCGGATTGTAGCAAGCGGGATGCGGCGATCCGTTCGAGCACCGGGACGATCTCGGGATCGGCGTAGGGCGGGTCCATCATGATGAAATCGTACGGCTCGCGGGCGGTCTCGATGAAGGTCTCGACGCCGGCCTGCTTCACCTCGGCGCGGTCGGCGAAGCCGACGTAGTCGAGATTCCAGCGGATGGTGGCGCATTGCTCGCGGCCCTTGTCCACGAAGGTGGCCCAGGTGCCCCCGCGGGAGAGGGCCTCGATACCGATGGCGCCGGTGCCGGCGTAGAGGTCGAGGATGCGGTCCGGCACGACGCCGAGGGAGAGCAGGGTGTTGAAGAGGGCGCCCTTGACCTTGTCGGTCATGGGGCGCGTGGCGAAGCTGGGCGGGCCCTTGAGCTGGCGGCCGCGGGCGGAACCGGCGATGACGCGCATGAACGGGAGACTCCTGGGGGGACGAACGCGGCTGGCGCGGGATGCGCGTGATGGCGGAATGATACGCCGGTGGCCGGGATCGGCGGCATATGCCCGCGAGGTGAGGTGTCATCTCGAGTCGTCGCGGTAGAGGTCGTGGTCATGATGCGGTGGACGTGTCCACGGATGCTCGTCCCCTCGCCGGCGCGGACGAAGGGCGGTCCGAAAGCCCGCCCATCACCCACCGATGTGTCATCCCGAGCGGAGCGGCGCATGCACGAACATGGCATTCAGGATGGAGCGCAGTCGAGGGATCAGATAGCACTCACGATGCCTGCCTTCCCCGTGGTCTGTTCGACGTTCAGCACGGCGGCAATGGTGGGCGGGGCTACCTGGAGTCCTGCCCAACGCATCACTGCCTATGCGTAGATGTGGCCCTCGTGGCCGCCGTGGATCGCATCGGACCCGTCAGGCGGGCGTGGCGGTCGCCTGCCACCCCAGTCGACTACCGGCCGCCGCTGCGAGGGTCGCATCTACGGGGATGCTGAGCTTCCATACGGTCGACATGGTACATGCCACCCGATCCCTCGACTGCGCTCCATCCGCCATGCTGTGTTCGTCTATGCGCCGCTCCGCTCGGGATGACACATCCGGGCCGAATGGCAGGCTCGAATCCGGACCTCACGAGCGCGGATGACTCACGTCATGCGGAGACGGAGGCGATCGCGTGCATGATGATGGTCAGGACATCGGGTGTGGCGGCGAAACTACGACTTCCCGGCGTCGACCGTGGCGGCCGTCGCCCAGAACTGGCGCACCTTGTGCCCCAGCAATGGGAAATGCTCGTGGTCGAGCGCCGGGTTGGCGGCCACGATCTTCTCCGCCGTCTCCCGCGCCGTCGCGAGCAGGCGCGTGTCGAAGCCCTGGTCCAGCCAGCCGAGTTCCGGCAGGCCGCTCTGGCGGGTGCCGATGAAGTCGCCCGGGCCGCGCA
>Ga0164243_10014550_pt1 | contig 10948 bp, 8 predicted proteins | sample OricompcompostOP_FD_108781 | JGI IMG/M metagenome (GOLD analysis project Ga0164243, IMG submission 108781) | Organic Plus compost microbial communities from Emeryville, California, USA - Original compost - Organic plus compost (OP) | ecosystem: Engineered > Solid waste > Mixed feedstock >...
GCCGAATCCCGCCTTCGTGTACGCCTTCAGATTCGCCGCCGCGGTCGGCGCGATCTCGATGCCATCCGCGCCGTAGACCTTCGTCGCGACCGCCTCCAGCTTCTCCTCGAGCGTCTGATCGAGCTCGTAGGTGTAGCGGAAGTTGGTCGGCTCCTCGCTCGCCGCGAGGACCTCGCGCGCGAGGTCGGCCGCGCCCGGACCTCCATCGACAACGTGCGTCGCGACCGCCCACCGGACGCCTGCCTCCTCGGCGATCGCCTGGATCTCGCGAATGTCGGCGTCACGATCGTCGGCGAACTTGTTGATCGCGATCACCGGATTGACGCCGAACGACTTCACGATCTCGATATGCTTGAGCAGATTCTCCGCCCCGGCGCGGATCGCCTCCGGCGATTCCTCGAACAGCTCCGACGGCAGTGGACGTCCCGGCACGATGCGGAAGCGTCCGGAATGCGCCTTCAGCGCGCGGACGGTCACGACGAGCACGGCGACATCTGGCGTGAGGCCAGACGTCCGGCACTTCACGTTGAAGAAGCGCTCCGCCCCCATGTCGGCGCCGAAGCCGGCCTCCGTGATCACGAACTCCGCGGTGCGGATGCCGACCTGATCGGCGATCACCGACGAGTTGCCGGTCGCAATGTTGCCGAATGGTCCGGCATGGATGAGCACCGGCGTGTTCTCGGTTGTCTGCAGGAGGTTCGGCCAGACGGCATCCTTGAGGATGACGGCCATCGCGCCGGCGGCCTTCAGATCCTCCGCCGTCACGAACTCGCCGCGCACGTTCCGCCCGACCACGATGCGTCCGAGGCGTGCGCGCAGATCCTCCAGCGAGGTCGAGAGCGAGAGGATGGTCATCACCTCCGACGCCGACGTGATGTCGAAGCCGGTCTGGCGGGGGATGCCGTCGCCCTTGTCGCCGAGCCCCTCGACGATCGATCGCAGCGAGCGATCGTTCACGTCGAGCACGCGCCGCCACATGATGCCGTGCGGATCGAGCTCGAGTTCGTTGCCCTGGAAGAGGTGGTTGCTCACGATCGCCGCCAGGAGATTGTGCGCGGCGGTGACGGCGTGGAAGTCGCCGGTCAGGTGCAGGTTGAGCTGCTCCATCGGCAACACCTGCGAGTAGCCGGCACCGGCGGCCCCACCCTTGATGCCGAAGGTCGGGCCCATCGAGGGCTGGCGCAGCGTGAGAACCGACTTCTTGCCGATGTGTGCGAGCCCCTGAGCGAGCCCAACCGAGGTGGTCGTCTTTCCCTCGCCGAGCGGGGTCGGGGTGATCGCGGTGACGACGACGTACTTCGCGGCGGGACGATCGGTCATCGTGTCGGCGACGGCCGGATCGACCTTCGCGACGTGACGTCCGTAGGGGACGAGGAATGACTCGTCGATGCCGAGCTGCGCGGCGATGTCCGTTGGCGGCAGCATGGTCGCGTTCTGGGCGATCTCGAGATCGGAGGGGATGGTCTGCATGAGGCGGTCCCTGTGTCATGATCAGTGGAGCGGATCACCCATTGGTGTGGGTGCACAACCGCTTGAGCATGCCGGAGTTCGGGCGTTTCGACAAGACCCGCAGACACGAAAACGGGCGAGGACACCCGTCCTCGCCCGTTCGATCGTGCCGATTGGCAGACCTAGAGTTCCTGGTGATACGCGAAGAGGCGATCGCCATCGAGCTTGCGGAGCTTCTGCAGCGCCTCGTTCTCGATCTGGCGGACGCGCTCGCGGCTGATCTGGAGCTGCTCGCCGACTTCTGCCAGCGTGTGCTGATGCCCCTGACCGAGTCCGAAGCGCAGCTGAAGCACCAGCTTCTCGCGCGCGGAGAGCGTGTCGAGCGCGGCGTTGACGTCACGCTTGAGCATGGATTCGCTCGCGGCCTCGTACGGCGTCTCGGAGACTTCGTCGGCGATGAGATCGCCGAGCGAGGTGTCGTCCTCGTTGCCGATCGGGGTCTCGAGGGAGATGGTGCGCTGCGCGGCCTGGACGATCTGGTGGATCTTCTCCGGCGCGACGTCCATGGCCTCGGCGACCTCTTCCGGGGTCGGCTGGCGACCGAGCTCCTGCGCGAGCAGGTTCAGGGTCTTGCGGTAGCGCGAGATCGAGTCACCCATGTGAACCGGGAGGCGGATCGTGCGGCTCTGGTCCGCGATGGCGCGGGTGATTGCCTGGCGGATCCACCACGTCGCATAGGTCGAGAAGCGGAAGCCCTTGCGCCAGTCGTACTTCTGCACGGCGCGCATGAGACCGATGTTCCCTTCCTGGATGAGATCGAGGAGGGTCAGACCGCGGTTGACATAGCGCTTGGCGATAGAGACGACGAGGCGAAGGTTGGCGCGCACGAACTGCTGCACGGCCTGGGCATCGCCATCCTCGACGCGCTTCGCAAGATCGATCTCCTGCTGGTGGGTGAGCAGCGGAGTCTCGGCGATTTCGCGGAGATACAGACGAACAGGATCATTGATAAAATTCGGGTCAAGGCGCTGAAGAACGTCAAGATCACGTTCGAGATCGACTTCTGGTTCGATCTCGTCGGCCATCTGTGTGGTAATCTCTTCAGGAACCTCGATCTTGTCGTCGCCATTGTCGCTGACAAGCTTATTGAGATCAGTAACATCATAGGACGCCATACGGTCACTCATGAGGTGCATACTCCTTACGATGCGCCGAGGGGGCCAGCGACCGCCACGCAATTTGGCGATGCGGCAGCCGAAGTCGCGTCGAATACACGCAAGACACTCGGTGGACTTCCCAGTCGGTCACATGGATATACGCATGAGTACGCAATTCGGACTCATGCTTCACGCGCAGCACTGCCATTACTCGGCCGACGGATTTGAAAAGGGGACGTCGCAACTCGCGAGGCAGGACGGAAAGGGAACCGGACACACTCCGTGTGTCAACGGACCTCCCGAAGGTCGCATTATAGCGATCCTCGCGCAACATGTAAACCCCCTTCTGCACGTCGTTGTGCGCGATCGGGATACGGGGAACCGGATCGTCCACAGGCGGGTATGCCTCTGTCCGATCCGGTTTCGCGCCAGCCGTGGATTAGTGGCTGCCGCAGCCGCAGCCCTGGGAGGTCTCCGCGTTCTCACCCGTGTCGAACGAGTGGCCGCAGGAGCAGGAGGCAACCGCGTTCGGGTTGCGCACGGTGAAGCCGCCGCCCATGAGCGAGTTCACGTAGTCGATCTCGGCGCCCTGAAGGTACATGGCGCTGAAGTTGTCGACCAGCACGCGCACGCCCTGGGTCTCGATGATCTCATCGCCCTCGTCAGAGGTCTCGTCGATGGTCATGCCGTACTGAAGGCCGGAACAACCGCCCGGGGACACGAAGACGCGGAGCGCATGGCTCGGCGTACCCTGCTCAACCAGGAAGTCCTTCAGCTGCGCGACGGCTTCATTGGTCATTGTGATCATGATGTAGGTCTCCTCGAAACGGTACCGAAGGCGCGAAGCGAACGTCGGAATCCCGCGTTTCACTTTTCTATAGTAAGCATACCGGCTTCCCCCACGCTGTCAAGATGGTAGTACACTCGATCCATGGCCAAACGTGGCATGGTAGCGGGCGAAGCGGTAAGCGAGATGATGCTTGTCTGGACGAATCAGGAAGAGTCAGGATGTCGGGCGCGCCGGACGTGACGGGCGTTCGCGCACGGAGGATCGCGCCGAGGAGGCTGTTGTGCCGAGCCTCCCGCCCGAGGGCGCGATCACGGGGCTCGTGGTCCGTGCGCATGGGTTGTGGTACGAGGTGCTGCTGGATGACGCGGACGATCACGTCGTCCTCGCGACGATTCGCGGCGGGCTGAAGCGGAAGCATCGGCGCACGGATAACGTCGCCGTCGGGGATCGTGTGGCGGTGTCGCTGCTGCCGGACAACGAGGCCGTGATCGAATGGGTGCAGCCGCGCGTGCGCTCGCTCGTTCGCACGGCGCGGAACACGCGCGATACCGATCAGGTGATCCTCGCGAATCTCGATCAGGTGATGTTCGTGTTCGCCTCGCACGATCCCGAGCCGCATCCGCGCATGCTCGATCGCTTCCTTATATTGGCCGAGCTGCAGCAGCTGCCGGCACGAATCGCGATCGGCAAGATGGATCTCGACGATCGCCCCGACTCGCCGTCCGCTCGCGAGCGCTTCCGCGTCTACGAGCGCGTCTACCCGGTGAGCTACGTCAGCGCGAAGACGGGTGAGGGGATCGAGGACCTGCGCGAGATCCTGCACGGGAAGATCACCGCGGTCGCCGGACCGTCTGGCGTCGGCAAGTCGAGCCTGCTCAATGCGCTCGATCCGGAAGGCCGTCGTGACGTCGCCGAGATCTCCGGTGCGACCGGCAAGGGGCGGCACACGACGATCGGATCGCGCCTCTACCATATTGATGATGCGACGTTCGTGGCGGACACCCCTGGTATGCGCTCGCTGGCGATGCACGCGATCGATCCGGAACGCCTGCCGGAATGCTATCCCGAGCTGCGTCCATATCTCGGCGAATGCTTCTATCAGGATTGCACGCATATCCACGAGCCGGGATGCGCCGTGCTCGCGGCGGTCGAGGCGGGTGATATCGCGCGCGAGCGCTACGAGAGCTATGCCTCGCTGCGACGCGGCGACGAGCTTGCCGAAGGAGGATGGTGATGGCCCCACGCGATCATCGACAGCGACGTCCCGATCACGATACCGGCCCGAGTGGCATCACGGTCGACGAGCTGATCGATCAGATCTTCCCATTTCTCGATGATCTGCTCACGCGGATCGAGGGCGAGGAGTTCACGACCAACGATCTCATCGACCTGATGCTGTCGTTGCCGGACGGGGTCGCGACGTACGAGCGTGCGCTCCTCAGCTGGGGAGAGAGCGATCGGCACTCGAAGATGGTGCTGCACGGACAGGTCATCCCGGGCGCGTTGCGGCGCTCGCAGCATGTCGAGTGGACGGGCTATGCGCACGGCGAGAACGACGAATGGGGCGTTCCTGCCTGGTGGAGACTCGTGAAGTCGTCATAATGGGTCGGTAGCGATGGATCTCGAGCGCGAGATTGGGAACCTGCTCCATTGTCGGGGCAGATTTCACGGTGTGTTGACCCGCGTTGTCGGTATACTTTGCCTACGATGCCCGCCCGGTTTCCATGAGATAGTCTCCACTATCCGGGTGAAGGTATCAGGACCGCATTCGAAGGAAAGACAGGAAGCATGCAACCAAAGGATCCCAAGAGACCGCAGTTGCCGGGCCCGGATCGGGGAGGCAACCAGCGCACCCCGAACGGCGGCAATGGCCGTGGGGGACCGCAGTCCCCATTGCAGCGCGCGCCGCGCATCCCGACGTGGATCGTGGCGACGCTGATCATCGCGCTCGTCGGCTGGTACATCTGGGAGTTCTTCGGACCGAACCAGAGTGACAGTAGCCTCGATGTTCCCTACAGCGTGATCACCGAGCAGATCGAAGCCGGCAACGTGAAGGAGGCGACGCTCTCCGACACCAAGATCACGGTCGAGCTGAACAACGAGATCGCCTGGAACACCGATACGGAAGAGGTCGTCGCGAACCCGCCGGCCAACGCCGGCAGTGACATCAAGACGGACACCGATCTCGAGGCGACCCTGCCGCAGGGTATCGAGAACAGCTCGCTGCTCGCGCAGCTCGAGGCGTCGGGAACGACGATCAAGGGCAAGGTCGAGAGCGGCAGCATCTGGACCAGTCTGCTCTTCAGCTTCCTGCCGTTCATCCTGTTCCTCGGTCTCATCATCTTCATGGGTCGTTCGATGAGCCGCGGTCAGCAGAACGTCTTCGGCTTCGGCCGCAGCCGCGCACGCCAGAACGATCCGGAGCGACCGCAGGTCACGTTCGGCGATGTCGCTGGTGAGGATGAGGCCAAGCAGGAGTTGATGGAAGTCGTCGACTTCCTCCGCAATCCGGCGAAGTACCACGCGCTTGGAGCTCGCCTGCCCCGCGGCGTTCTCCTTGTGGGCCCTCCGGGTACCGGCAAGACGCTCACCGCGCGCGCTGTCGCCGGTGAGGCGGGCGTGCCGTTCTTCAGCGTCTCCGCATCCGAGTTCGTCGAGATGTTCGTCGGTGTCGGTGCGAGCCGCGTTCGCGATCTGTTCGACCGCGCGAAGGCCGCCGCCCCCGCGATCATCTTCGTCGACGAGATGGATGCTGTCGGTCGTCAGCGCTTCGCCGGTCTCGGCGGATCGAACGACGAGCGCGAGCAGACGCTGAACCAGCTCCTCGTGGAGATGGACGGCTTCGAGACGAATCAGGAAGTCATCGTGATGGCGGCCACGAACCGCCCGGATGTCCTCGATCCCGCGCTGCTCCGCCCGGGCCGCTTCGATCGTCAGGTCACGGTCGGTCTGCCGGATCGCAAGGGTCGCGTCGCGATCCTCAACATCCACACGCGTGGCATTCCGCTGAACAGCCGCGTCGATCTCGAGCACATCGCGCGCTCGACGACCGGATTCTCCGGCGCGGATCTCGCGAACCTCGTCAACGAGGCTGCACTGACCGCCGCCCGCCGCAATCGCAAGGAGATCCTGCCGGCGGACTTCGATGACGCACTCGACAAGATCCTGCTCGGTGTGGCGAAGTCCGGTCTCTCGAATCCGAAGGAGCGCGAGGTCGTTGCCTACCACGAGGCGGGTCACGCCCTGGTCGCGCACTTCACGCCGGGGTCCGATCCGCTGCGCAAGGTCAGCATCGTTCCGCGCGGCAACGCCGGCGGTGTGACGATCCAGATGCCGGACGAGGATCGCGGGCTCTACAGCCGCACCTATCTGCTCGGACGTCTCGCCGGGATGCTCGGTGGTCGTGCCGCGGAGCAGGTGGTGTTCGGTGAGATCACGACCGGCGCCGAGAACGACCTCAAGCAGGCGACCAGCCTCGCCCGCCGCATGGTCGGCGTCTGGGGCATGAGCGAGGACGTTGGTCCGGTCTATCTCGGGACGGGTGAGGAGCACGTGTTCCTCGGTCGCGAGCTGACGCAGGACAGCAAGGCGTTCTCGGACGCCACCTCGCAGCGCCTCGATCAGGCCGTGCACCAGCTCGTCTCGAACGCGCTCAAGCAGGCCATCCAGCTGAACACGCAGTATCGCGATCGGCTGGAGGCGCTCGTCGCCGCGCTCCTCGAGCGCGAGACGCTCGACGGCCCGGAGGTCATCGAGATCTTCGGATCGCTGCCGGTGAAGGAGGACGACGTCACCGCCGGGCTGCGCTCGACGCCGGCGACGCCGACTGCCACGCAGACGAGTCAGCCGGGGCAGTAGTCCCGACCGCACTCCGCGATCACGAACTGAACGCGCCATCGGAGCAATCCGGTGGCGCGTTCGCGTGTCCGGAACCCGGAATCTCTCGGTCGAAGATATGCGGATAGGGAACGTAATTGTTCGTGGACAGATGTGCACGATGTGGCGCGTTGATGTTTCGCTAACGTCGTCGGGAGGATAGCTCCGTACGGTGGGGATGGTGTCCGTTGCGACGCATGTGTGACTGTCCGCTTTCCCAACCCACAGGAGTCGAGTCCCATGTCCACCTTCACGCGTTCCTTCAATCGACGACAGGCGATCGGCCTCGGCGCGGCGGTCGCCGCGACCGCTGGTACCGGCGTGTTGCTGCCGCGCCGCACCTTCGCGCAGGAGACCGTCAACATCACGTGGGCCACCTGGGGTGGTGCCGCGCAGGCGCAGCTCTACACGCAGGCCATCGAGCTATTCCACGCTGCGCAGGACACCATTCGTGTCTCCAACATCAACTCGCCGGACTTCGAGGCGCACAATCAGCGCACGCTGACCAATGCCGCGGGTGGCAACCCGGCCGACATCGTCATGCAGCCGGGCGAGCTGCTCGCGAACTACGCCGCGCAGGGCGTGTTCGAGCCGGTCTCGTCGCTTGCCGCGAATGACAGCGACTGGAGCGTCGACGACTACTTCGAGAACCCGATCGGCGCGATGACCTGGAACGACGAGGTCTGGGGGTTGCCGAAGGACTTCAACGTCAACGCGCTCTACTTCAACAAGAACGCCTTCGAGGAGGCTGGTCTCGCGCTGCCGACCAGCGACTGGACGTGGGACGATCTGCTCACGAACGCGCAGGCGCTGACCTCGCGTGACGGTGCACGCGTCGAGCGCTACGGATGGTCCGACGGCGGCATCGCGCCGTGGCAGTGGGTGTGGCAGAATGGGGCCGAGATCTTCGATCAGTATCAGGACCCGACCGAAGTGCTGCTCACCGATCCGGCCGCAGTCGAGGCGCTGACCTACTACTTCAACCTCTTCACCGAGGAGAAGGTGGCGCCGAGCCCGTCCGAGCTGACGCAGGCGGGTGGACGTCAGGAACTCTTCATGGCGGGACGCACGGCGATGCTGTACGACCACCGCGGCGCGACGGTGCCGTTCGCGCAGATCACGAACTTCGAGTGGGACATCGTCGAGATGGCGCACAACGTCGAGCGCGGCGGAACGCTGGCGTTCTCCGGCTTCTGCGTGAGCTCGGGCAGCCAGCAGAAGGAGGCTGCGTGGGAGTTCGTGAAGTGGCTGACCGGCGTTGATGGCGTCTCCGTCTTCGTCGGTGGTGGCAACGCGCTGCCGGCGCTCAAGGCCGCCGCGGAGCTTCCGGAGCTCGCGGTGCAGGAGCCGTTCAGGAACGCCGTCGACTATTCGCGCGTGGTGATCCAGAGCCAGCGCTACGCCGAGATCGCGCCGATCATCTCGACCGAGTTCGAGAGCGTGATCCTCGGCAAAGAGACGGCCGAGCAGGCGGCGACCAACCTGAAGGACAAGCTGGAACCGATCTTCAACAGCTAGACCGGGATTCCGCAGCGGGATGGCGGCGGGGCGTACGCGCTTCGCCGCTGCCCGCGTTCATCTTCGTCGGGATGGTTCCTCATGGCTGCACGCAGCTCCACCCCTGGTGGGATGTCGTTCGGGCGACGTCTCCGTCGGATGCACGATCTTCCGTGGGCGGTGCTCTTCCTCGCACCGAGCTTCCTCGGGTTCGCGGTGTTCACGCTCTTCCCGGTGCTCTATTCCGCCTATCTCAGCTTCGTGGACTGGAATCTGATTCGCGATCCGGTCTGGGTCGGCTTCGACAACTATCGGAAGGCGTTCAACGATCCACTCTTCTGGAAGGTGATGCGCAACACCTTCTCTTACACGGCGGGGTCCGTGCCCCTCGGCATGGCGCTCTCGCTGGGGCTCGCCGTGCTGCTCAATCGCAAGCTGCGCGGCGTCGAGATCCTGCGGACCCTCTACTTCCTGCCGGTGGTGTCGTCCGGTGTGGCGGTCGCGATGGTGTGGCGCTGGCTCTACGAGCCGAACTTCGGGCTGATCAACTACGTGCTCTCGCTCGTCGGGATCGATCCGATCGGCTGGCTCACGACGACCGAGTGGGCGATGCCGGCGATCATCCTGATGAGCGTCTGGAAGGGGCTCGGGCAGTCGATGGTGATCTTCCTCGCCGGGCTGCAGAGCATCCCGCGGCAGCTGTACGAGGCCGCCGAAATCGACGGCGCCTCGCGCTGGCAGCAGTTCTGGGACATCACGCGGCCGCTGCTCTCACCGACGACCTTCTTCGTGCTGGTGATCTCGATCATCGGTTCGTTCCAGGTGTTCTCGCAGGTCTACGTGATGACGAATGGCGGCCCTGCGAACTCGACGAGCACGATCGTGTACTACATCTACCAGAAGGGCTTCAACGAATTCCAGATGGGCTATGCGAGCACACTCTCGTGGCTGCTGTTCGCGGTGATCTTCGCATTCACGCTGCTCCAGATGCGTCTGCAACGGAACTGGGTGACCTATGACTAGCCGAACCCGCACGCGCGTCATCGATGTCGTCATCGGTGTCATTCTCTGGGCCGGCGCGCTGACCATGCTGCTGCCGTTCCTGTGGATGCTCAGCACCTCGCTCAAGCCGCTCGAGGACGTCTTCGCCTGGCCACCGCTCCTGATCAGCGATCGTCCGTTGTGGCGGAACTACGTCGACGTGTTCGACATGGTGCCGCTCGCGCAGTTCTTCTGGAACACCACGCTCGTGTCGGTCGCGCGGACGCTTGGCGTGCTGCTGACGTCGATTCTCGCCGGATACGCCTTCGCACGGATGACCTTCCCCGGACGTGACCTTATCTTCCTGCTGTACCTCGCGACGATGATGGTGCCGGATCAGGTGACCCTGATCCCGACCTTCGTGATCATTCGCAATCTGCACTGGCTGGATACGTACTGGGCGCTGATCGTGCCGGCGATCTTCAATCCGTTCGGGGTGTTTCTCATGCGGCAGTTCCTGCTGAGCCTGCCGCGCGATCTCACCGAAGCGGCGAAGCTCGATGGCGCGAATCACTGGCAGATCCTGTGGGGGATCACGATGCCGTTGTCGACGGCGAGCATCGTGACGCTGACCCTCTTCACGCTGATGGGCGCGTGGAACGACTTCCTCTGGCCGCTGATCGTGATCAACGATCCGCAGAAGCAGATGCTGAGCGTCGGTCTCTCCTACTTCCAGGACCTCTACTTCACCAACTGGCCCTTGCTGATGGCCGCGTCGGTACTCGCGATGCTGCCGATCGTCGTGATCTACGTGATCGCGCAGCGCTTCTTTGTCGAGGGTATCGCCGTCACCGGCATCAAGGGCTGATGCCGCCGCGCTCCATGCGCGAAGGTACGCATCTACGAAAGGACCAATCATGCGATTCGGTATCAGTGAACGAACGCTGGCCGCCGTCGGGCAGCGCGCCGCGACGGCGACGTCGCTTGCGGAGGCGATGCACGACTTCGATCGTGGCGAGACGATTCTGGAGCATCTGGCCGCGAGCGATGAGTTCTCGGTGGTCGAACTCAATGCGGACATGATGGGCTTCTGGGACGGTGCCTTCGACGAGCGCGCGCTCGCGCGGCTCGCGGATCTTCGGGAGGAGTTCGGCATCACCTACACGTGCCACCTGCCGTTGTGGTCGATCGAGCTCGC
>Ga0164243_10014551_pt1 | contig 10948 bp, 11 predicted proteins | sample OricompcompostOP_FD_108781 | JGI IMG/M metagenome (GOLD analysis project Ga0164243, IMG submission 108781) | Organic Plus compost microbial communities from Emeryville, California, USA - Original compost - Organic plus compost (OP) | ecosystem: Engineered > Solid waste > Mixed feedstock >...
GGTAAATTTGTTCGGTATCCTTGTGCCTCCCCCACATGTCCACACCAAGAGTATGGGGTAAATCTGGAGAAACCTGGGGTAACTATCCCTGCTCCCATTTCACCTTCTCCGAGAGAGAGTATCATCTCATCCATGAGAGAGGGTGATGGAGAGAGCGATTATCATTCGGATAGAATAAATACCACTTGATTCTTTCCAACCTCAATCAAACATTCTGCCAACTCATGCACGCATCTACGCAGCAAGCTTCGCCATTATGTTGTCCGCACCAGTGATCGCAGTCCCGGTTGTTGTCTTGGCCCTGTACCTACTCTGCACCAAGGGCCGAAGAGAAAAGAACCTCCCGCCCGGTACGCTCACTGATCATAAATTACCCTCCCGACTTCGTCTAACAATTTCTCGTATCGTAGGGCCTCCAACCCTTCCAATCATCGGGAACCTCCATCAGATTCCCACCAAAGGTTCATATTTAAAGTGTGTATTCCCATCGCAGAGAATTAATATTTGCCCTCTTCAAAAAGCAAAATGGCATTTGAAGTTGTCTACTGATACGTGTTGCATCTAGATTCACAGAATGGGCTGAAAAATATGGTGGCCTCTACTCCCTCAAAATAGGTGCTGGCACTGCCGTTGTCATCACCGATCGGCGCATCATCAAGGAACTTCTCGATAAGAGGAGCTCCAAGTATAGCAACCGGCCAGAGTCATACCTTGCGCACAACCTCATTACCGGCGGCGATCACCTACTGGTTATGCAGTATGGCCAGCTCTGGCGGTCCCTCCGGAAAGTCGTCCACCAGTACTTTATGGAGTCCATGGTGGAAAAGTCGCACATCAATGTTCAAAATGCCGAGGCAGTACAGATGCTTCGCGATTTCTGTGTCCGACCCGATCAGCACATGCTCCACCCAAAGCGCTACAGCAACAGTATTACCATGAGTTTAGGTGCGTATCCGAACAGAGATGGTCAAGTTCTAGGTATCGGACCGACCTTTCATCGAAACTAACTACGAGAAAGTATTTGGTGTCCGAACGCCATCGGTCGACACGCCTCACATGACGCACTTGTACGAGATGATGGTAAGTCTCGCACACAGACTACCCGCCTGATGCTTAGCTGTCCATACTTACCGTCGATACAGGAAGGCTGGTCCAAGGTAATGGAACCCGGAAACACTCCGCCTGTGGACATCTATCCGTTCTTGCATCTCGTCCCCCAAAGATTCTTCGGAAACTGGGTATCCAGGGCTAAGGACGTGAGCTCCGAAATGAACAAGCTCTATGGTCGAATGACTGTTCACGTCCAAGAACGGAGAAGGAAGTCCGGCTCGAAGGGGTCGTTTATGGATATCGTCCTTGACCAAAATGAAAAGCTTCAGCTAAACCAACACCAACTTTCTTTCCTCGGTGGTGTGCTGATGGAGGGCGGTTCCGACACTTCGAGCGCCATTATCATCGGTTTTATACACGCGATGACGAAGTGGGGTGACGTTCTCAAGAAGGCACAGGCCGAAGTGGATTCCGTCGTCGGAGAGGATAGGACTCCAATTTGGTCTGACTACAAGAACCTGCCTTACATCGCCGCAACTGTGAAGGAAGCTATGCGTTGGAGACCTGCTACCCCGACCGCATTTCCCCACCAGGCCGCCGAAGGTATACTCCTTCCTTCTTTTACCGCTTCCTCTCGTTTCATTCCTTGACCCACTGATAGATGCCCCTGAAAGACCCCGGCTGACACACAAAAACAGATGACTGGATTGACGGCATGTTCATCCCCAAGGGAACTAGCATCATAATCAATGGATGGGGCATGCACCACGACAAAAACCGCTTCAAGAACCCCGAAGTCTTCGATCCCGACCACTTCAAGGGCCAGACGGCATTAGCGGCGGAGCTTGCGGCGGCATCAGACTACAATTCCCGAGATCACTACGGCTACGGCGCTGGGCGCAGGATCTGCCCCGGAATCCACCTCGCCGAGCGGAACTTGTTCCTAGGTATTGCCAAACTGATCTGGGCATTCGACATTCTACCGGGGCTGGATGCCCAAGGAAACACCATCGAGCCGGATCTAGACCCGAGAACTGGCTACTGTGAGGGCTTCCTTGTGTGCGCCAACGACTTCCCGTGCAGGATCAAACTGCGATCGCCAGCTCGTCGGGATACTATAATGAAAGAGTATGAAAAGGCACAGGTAGAGGTATTCTCCCAGTTCGAGGGAGACATATAATCGGCAAATACAAGGGGCGAGAACTGCACTTACGAGAAGGTGGTCGGGGTGGCAAAGGGACGATTGGTACGGGGTTGGGCCCAGTGGCATGGATCAAGGAGGTGGGAATCGTGTCAAGGAGACATGTATACCTGCTACTCGAGTTATATCCAATTCTGATTTAGTCCTGGGGTAATGTAGGTTCGGACATTCTATATTTTTGAGGGGCTGCTATCTCTTCTTGCTCTTCTTGTTCCTCGAAGGAGGGCGGCCGTCCAGTTACTCCTCTTCTTCTCGACAGTCCAATTGACCGAAGGTCGCAGCTAATCACTCCAAAGTTAAGTATAGCCTGTCATATGTCTTAAGATGTCATCATATTTCTCCGGTCTCGAGTTCTTGTCCTAACCACCTCTGGCCTATGCTGGGCGTTTTCGTTCTAATTATGGAATTATGGATCTCTCCGAATAATCGGAACAGTATCCAGTTTACAAAACACACCTTAAAGGCAGACTATCTTTCAATCTGTTTTGAAGGGGGAAGTAGGAAGCAGCCGTCTACTTCCGGCATCATCCCTTTGATGTGCGGCACTTAAGTCTAGTTATTGAATAAAACCACCTATTTAGTGAAAACACAGCACACCTTAAGCCGCAACTCACCCACACGCCCTGCCCCCGGCAACCCCATCATCCCAAAACAAGTCACTTGGTATCGTCTCGATCATCTCGGTCGGCTTGAAATGCACCGCTACACTAGAATAACGAGCATCATTCTTCACTTCCTTCCCAGATAAACTTTTGCTCAACGCCGGGGATCAAAGGACGCAAAGCCATGCCATAATCACCGCCATTCGGCGTACGTAGCAAGGTGTGGATATGAAACTTTGCGGGTTCCTTGTTGGTTAAAAACACCCCAGAGTGATGGTCAAACTCAATGATAATGACGGGACTCTGGATTCGATAATAAAACGGGTCATCATTGCCATAACTCCCGATCCAGCAGAAGTATGTTTCTTTGTACCATTCAACGGCGTTGGCAATCCTGATCGCCCGCGCACGTGCCGGAAGGTAGAGGAAATATTGCTGAAGGATGGCCGTTACCAGGTCTTGATTCTCTGGAGACATGTCTGCGACAAGGACTCCCTCGTATGGAACGACACGGTTATCTCGATATGCGCCGCAAAGGTGGCGCTGGTCGTCATGGTTCCACCGACCCTTTGGCATTTTCGGGTCGTTGAGAAGCTCGTACACCTGGGCCGCAGATTGCTGTGGGGGTGGGAGGGTTTGCATCAGCTCCAGGCCAAGCTTCTCTTCCTCCAGCAAGATCCTCGTCCCCTTGTAAGGCCCGGCGTCTATCAGATTCGGTTCGGCTCCAGTGAACCATGGTGAAATGACAATTTGGCGCTGATACAAGAACACGTTTAAACACAGGTGGTGGCCATAAAAAGAGAACCCCCACGGACGATTGGTGGACGGGGAACCGAAGAGGACGAAGTTGTAGGAGAATTCGTTGCATACACTGGGTGCTTTAACGAGCTCGCCAAGATAGCCATTGATTCGCATCGCACCAATAGCCTTCTCGTAACCCTCAGGGGAGAGGGTGACTCGAAGGATAGCCATGACAGACTCGCGAAGCTCGTGGTTGAGTTCATCCAGACGGATACCTTTATGGCTCAAGAGGAACTCGGGGTTGGACCAGGTACGCCATTCTGGACTGTCTATGTGATATGGCTCGAGGGAGAGGCCGCTGGATTGAAGTTGTTTTATGAGATTGTTCGCCGCATCGACAATATTCTCAATTGGAATTCCCTCATCTTGGAACTGGAATAACCCAGGTCGAACGGTACCTATAGAGTTGGGACGTCAATACGGAGGTAATGGGTGTTAATTGAGCCATTGGGCGATAGATAGGCACTGGGATCTGACGGCCTCGATCCCCTTATAAAATCAACTTAGGTTGTTATAAAGAAGAAGATGACACTGCCGCATCTGGGGCTGCAGGAAGGCGGGTGCTCGTCGCTGGAAGAGTCTCTCGGGAAACCTACCATCCGTCGTGATGCCCCGGAACGGTTCCTGCAGCAGTTTCCTCCAGTGAAGATACAGAGCATGGAGCCATGGCGGATTCCCGGATTCTTTGAACGCCGCGGCGTATTCATGAGCATTTTGGGCCTGCATAGTCGTGAAGCGAGGGATGCTTAGGTCGGGGAGGAACTGCCGATAAGCCCCCTCGGCCGGATTGTCCAAAACGGCTTCGGCCGAATGCGCCATTGTCCGTGTTTGACGACGATCTTGAACTGTTTTTGGAACGCGGATTCTTGATCAGGGTCTCGGTCGAGCTCTCTGTCGAGTGTCTTCTGTATTACCGTTGAGGAGACGAATGAGTAGTGAGATCTCGAGTTTTAGACCTGGACTAGTTCCATTCCACAGGAAGGCAATCTTCTGTGATGTGCATTCTTTAAGACTCAATCTCATGTCGGCATTTCCGGGCTTCCATCGCCCCACATTTCACAGACTTAAGTGAAGGAAACGAAGATTTGTTACCCCGCTTTCCTGAAAACCATTGATTTTACGTTCCATGGGTCGACTTCGCCCCGCATCATCATGCCGGATGGCGCATCAGGGATCGGCTGATGCGTTCCAGCATATGGGGATCACAAGCTCGAACTTCGGAGTCTTTACAGACCAGCTCCATGTCCAATCCGAGACCGGAGAAAAAAATAATTCACGGGTGTAGGTGTGCCCTGACTCTGCTGCCGAGTCCCTCATTGTTTAACATTCTCAAAAGTGTTAGACAAATACTCTCTTACATATTACCTACTTTACAAAGGTATATTTAGCGATAAAATTACTCGTAGGCCCGTCCGTCCTGCATCCCTTGAATACCTCGACTTCTTCATGGCAAGCGGGGATATTGTGGTGAGTATTTACAAAAAGAAAAAAAAAAAATAAAAATAAAAATAAAAAAAAGCGCCCAAACATATATTGAAATAAATAAAGGATGTGGATGGGTTGTCGTAACTCGGCGGGTCCTTAACTGGCCACCCAAATGTTTATTGCTCCTGCTCCAAGAGCTCATTGCCTGATTTGCCCGTGGTCAGTGCCATCAAAATATACATCTTCCTCGGTCTCTCAGCTCATCTCCGCCCCGGTTTTCCATTTCTCTTCCCTCGTACAAAAGCATTTGAACTGCGTCTATCATGTCCGAGACTTGCCCCGCACTTTCCAGGGACGTGTCCTTGGCCTACTAGTAGCATCATGCGATAGAACAACGCGCCTCCCAAATGAGCATATCGGCGAGATTGCCGGCACGCTTTGGCGTTGCTGTACCCTGAGGTCGCAGTCAGACCCTCCACGTTCAGCAGAAATGTCTAAGACTAATTCTAGATTGCAGCGGATGAACTGCCATCCAAGGTAAGACACGAATTGTACCAAGATTGGACGGCTCATCTCTCGAACCCCTCAGCAAACTCTGGTCATCACAACGCACTTGCCGTCTATTCTCACTGTCGCGGCTGACCATAGAAGTCGCGGACATACGCAACGTGTCCAAAGGCTAGGAAATCAAAATCAACTCTCCCCGGTGACCTCGCGCTTATCCTCTGTGCAGATATTGAGGACGGACTGTCCAGGAGCGAGAGAAAGACCTCCCCGTCCTCGCTTTTCGCGTTCGACTACAGGTACGAGCTGTATAGAACCTCCGCCGAAGTCGTGGGCGCGTTCGACGCGAACCGCCTGCGAATACACGGAATCCAGAGCACCCCCCTTCCGATCCGGCAGGGGTCTGTAACTGTGGACAAGGATGAGTTTGAGCCTCAGAGTGGCAGAAGATAAACAGTCTCTCTCAAAGCGCGAGCACTCCGGTCCATCGACCATGAACGACAACTACCAGGATATCACGCGATCGTTTTTTGAATCTAGTGACATGGGCGCGGCCGAGGAATTCTCTTAAGTAGGTGGAACAGTTTGATGGAGACAAGGAAGTTGACGGGCTCGACAGAACATTGAAGTCCTCCAGTGCTACCTTGGACAATAATCGATGATGCCTTCGGCCTCGGTTAGGGTCCGTGCGCCAGACATCCCAAGCGTGGAACCTGGAAAGACCACAAACCGCTCCAGAATCGATGAGACACATTTGTCCTCTGGGTTAGGCCACGCAGCAGACTCTACCCTATACTTTCCCGCAGTCGTATGTGAAAGAATAAAATATCATGCTAAACCGGTGACCGGGTGAGAGTGTCGTCTGCTGGGTGGCACCGCGGCGTACTCGTAGGACTGTCGGTTCCCCAATCCGAGTTGGAGTCACGGGCTTCAAGCACGAACATGACGTGACCAGTCGTGACTCATGAGATGGAGGAACGGTCGGCACTTTCAAGTAAGGAAGCACTGATCGGCTATTCTGTAGCTCGTTATTAGGGCGAGAGGGCTCGCTCGTTCTCGGCGTCATCGGGTGCCGCCCCTTCCTTCATCATACAAAGATAAGCCAATGCCCGGCCGCCGACGAAAAACTAAAATAGCAAAATAGAGAAAAATGAGTGCCCTCTCCCGCCCTTCGTTCATTATTTCTTCGCACCAAGTCCAATCAAGGTCTGCGTCGATCGATTGAACAAGCCTTTCTACGATTCAGCCCCGTCCGACGGGTTCAAAGATCGCCGCATCTTTCATATCGTGCCAAACGATCAATCAGAGACCGAACGCGGATTCAATAGAATGTCTCTTTCCCTAGCCTTCTCGGGGGCAGGGTACTAGGTTATGACCACAAAGAGCCGACCTCAACGAAGGGTTCCAGAGATGCTATCCATTATTCGATAAGGCGCCCGAGCCCTCCTTTAGCCGCATCCGGCTCCATGAAAATCAGGACAAAGCCTTGCCGACCTAAACGCGATCCTGGGCGATTCCTTTCCTTTAACCACGACGACGCATTCGGGGAACGTGTGGCTGCGCTCTCTAATTATAAAGAGGACTCTGACAAGGCCAGTTAGCTGCGATGCCCGGTGAATGACACCACCACCTCCCGCTGCTTTGATTCCCGCCGAAAAAAAGAAGCACAGTCCCGTCAGTCATGGCCGATGATAAAAGCGGCATATTCAGAATTTCTCAAGTTTTCCTCAGCCGACATGTCAAATAAACGCCCTCTCTCTGAGAAATAAAAAGCCCATCAATTATTTCCACCTTCTATTCTACTTCATCTTTGAAGTAACACCCCTCCTTTCCGAAACATGGCAACTCGACATTCACTCCCTTACTACGCCCCGGCGGAGAGCCTGCCCGCACTACTGCCCACCCTGGATGAGATCCTGGATTGTGACAGCTTCATCGGAACGCCCTTCCCGGAATGTAAACAGGTTCGGATCGGTAAGCATTTCTACGTCAAATATGGAACAGAACTTCTTAGCCTTCAGGAGGGGGAGAACATGCTGTTTATCAGGGAGACCACCAGCATCCCCGTTCCGACGGTTTACGCTCTCTTTGAGGAGCGCGGGTTCAAAGTGCTTATTTTAGAGTATATCGAGGGCCGTGACCTACGGGAATGCTGGAACTCACTCCCGATCGTGGGAAAGAAGACCTTTACAAGGCAAATTCAGAGATATATCCAGGAGATGCGTTCCATTCCCTCGCCGGGTTATTATGGAGGCATCTGGGGACAGGATATCCGTGACCCCATTCTAACGCAAGAGATGACCATTGGTAGAGTTATCCCCGGGGACCTAGGAAGATCCTACCAGACAGAGAAGGAATGGTGCGAAATGATGCTTAGAGTAGCAGAGGATTACAGTCCTATAGAGAACCCCTATAACCTAGAGTCGGCTAGGCATAGGTTCCGCGCCACACTCCAAGAAGGCCATCCTCCCATATTTTCTAACCTCAGCCTCGCCGTCCGACACATGTATCGGATCCGCAACGATGGCGTCGTCGTCGTTACAGACTGGAAGCAGGCTGGTACCCTAGCTACTGGGAATACTTCTATGCTTCGCGTTATTCTGTTTTCAGAGACGACTGGACTGAGTGGTTAAGGGACATCTTCAAGGATATGGAGTACGTTGCTGAAGCCTGTGTTATGCAATGCTTCTACTCATGGATGCGATACAACGGGCTCAACGTGCTTCAGGATCGCCATCGTTACACCACGCCTAGTGAATAAGGCTCGCCTATGTAGTCACTCACCACGTAGGATTCCTATTATGTCGCTGAATAGGAAGGTGCATTATTATGAGAAGGACATTGAAGTTCGATATTCTGTGCCATCTACGTCTAGCCCTCGATTCTAGGGACTGTGAGCTGTGAGGGAGAGGTATTGTGTTATGTGACTTTATATTTGATCAGAAATAAACGGGAAACCACGGGATAGATAATATATCTGATTCAAGTAATTCTTTGGCCCGAAGGGCCGATTGGCAGGTGTTTTCTGTTTTGGAGAAACAGACTTCCGACTTTTATGGAGGGCGGATACCCGACCTTCACGCCCTGTTGCCCTGTTAGTACAGAGACACAACAGTAGTTTCACCCCCACAATGCTTTTCTCTATTATTCTATTGCTCTATTCTATTTCTTTCCCTCCACACAACCCAATCCAACTAAACCCAACCCCAACCCTGAACCAGTTTATATGGTGGAGTATGGAAATCCAGGCCTCGTTCTAGGAAGCGGCGTGCAGAGCGGCAGAGGTCCCGTCGCCGGGAGTGGCGGGACCCGGGACATCAAGCATGACTTGCTGTGCTTTCAAAGAACGAACAATTTCCCTCGCCCATGTTCAGGGATCTTCCCCCACCCCTCTCCAGCGCGAATCTCTAATATACCGCCAGCCCCATTCGCATAGCTCCTTGAGGAGTTTTTACAGTGGGCTGGCGTAATCCTAGCGACCATCTCCATCGCAAGATCCGGTCCAACTGGATCCCGGGATTTTTTCGACGCGTAGAGTGGCGAACCCCCCGGTGAGATCGCCCATTGGGAGAAAATAGTACGAGGCCTTGTCGCCGCGATCGATGTAGATTCGAGATAATTCCGCGTAACCCTGCGCCGCCTCAATTATGTATACACGCAGTAGCTGGGAGTGGTCCATCGTAGCTCGCGTCGAGGTGTGTTGTTGTGCGCTGGGGTATCAACGGGCAAGTGCAGAACCGTTTCGAGGCGTGTTTTGTGTATGCCGGCGTGTCAATAGGCAAGTGCAGAATGATGGGCTACTGCTAGCAGCACAGGGTCGTATCTGTACGAGTGGGAGAGAAGGTAAGGGAGCGAGGAAGAGAGAGAGCGTGTGTGAGAGAGAGAATGAGAGAATGTGTGTGTGTGCCGACTCGCACTCCCAGTCATAGTCACAGCGGGACGAGGAACTGATATATAAGTCCGTGACCGCTTGGGCTTTGAAAACGCGATGGAAGGTAGAATGCAATGGAACACGGCCTCGCCGCCTTCACTTAGATCTTCTCGTCCCATGCAACGTCTATTTTTTGTACCCAACCAACGCTTCCATGATGCGTCATTTTAGGATTCAAAGGAGCGAGCCATGCGAAACCAGTTCCAAACGGGGCGTTCATTTATCGTAGTTTAGGAACCACCTGCAAAGATAGCGCGGACACTCGGAGGTGGGGGCGGTGGGAAGGGAATCCCTTGTCGTTTTAGACACACGTGGCACTTCACTGCCAAAGCTGCCAGTGGGCTTTGAGATGGACGATGCATCACAAAGAAAGAAGCGAAACTATGGGGCAAGCCACCATCGTCACACCGCCCACAGAGCGCCGCTGGGGCCGCGGCCGTCGTCTTTCATTTTGCATCCGATAAAACAAGGCAGTTGTTTCGTGCACGGCAATGGGCAGAGCACTTGTGAGTTGTCTCTAATGGATATCCGTTGAGAAGGTGAATTACGTGTCGATACCCAGGATAGTCTGGTCTTATATTTGATGCGATCTATGATGAGCGTTAGCCAAAATACATTTCTGACTCCCGGTTGCTGAGAGAATTTAGGTGGCTTGCCGAAGGAGCCGATAGTCTTCCCAGAGATGAGGACTCTGTGTGAGAAACAGTGTGGCGAGATGGTGAGAATTCCGAGGGGAGATCTCGCGGTCCTTTTTCGTCAAGAAGTTGGGAGTAAGGGCTCTTTCGGATTTGAAATAGTGTACCTCCCCAGGGGAACGAGCACAAAGATAGCGAGTGTTACCATGGGTATATTTTATTACTCGCATTCAATTTCACCCTTTGGATATGAAGACGCAATCTCATCTAAAAGAAGTTCCCCCAACCGCAGCCGATACCGCAGATAGTGGTAGCCGTTGAACTCAAACGGTCCAGTAATTATGCTGCATCGTGATCAGAGAGAGGATATTCTAGCTCATATCGACCTACCATGCTATCCGTAGACGGTCTATTTGAACCGTTGTCGAAAGGAGGGCGGGAGTTCCGTCTTCTGTCATCTGCTGTTTCTTTCTAGCTAGGCGGGGAGATGCTGATTTAAAAGCCTGATGCCTTTCTTCAGTGAAAGAGGGGATCGACCAATTCATCAGGTTGTGCCGGCTTATGTGCGGATTGTTCAGTGGGTGCCGACTCCGATACACCGGCACAATTTGCTCCGACTCCCACGGAATTAATTACGCAGATGCGCACGGACCAATCGAACCATAAAAGAGGGAGCCGCCAAGATCAATTGAAAACACAGTGCTCTCCGCTTCCATTTACCACGAAGAACTCCTGGCGCTCTACCCCAACCCCCATTGCCCTTTTCCCGCATCATCTTCAGAGGACAACTTAGCATGGA
>Ga0164243_10014552_pt1 | contig 10947 bp, 9 predicted proteins | sample OricompcompostOP_FD_108781 | JGI IMG/M metagenome (GOLD analysis project Ga0164243, IMG submission 108781) | Organic Plus compost microbial communities from Emeryville, California, USA - Original compost - Organic plus compost (OP) | ecosystem: Engineered > Solid waste > Mixed feedstock >...
ATCGCGGCGGTCGGGCTCACCGGTTTCGAGAGCCGTGCCATCGGCACGCTGTCCGGCGGCCAGATGCAGCGCATGCTGTTCGCGCGCCTGCTGTTGCAGGATGCGCGTCTCGTAGTGCTCGACGAGCCTTTCAATGCCATCGATGCCAAGACGTCGGCCGATCTGATCGCGCTCGTTCAACGCTGGCACAAGGAAGGCCGGACCATTCTCGCCGCCTTGCATGACATGGATCTTGTGCGCGCCAATTTCCCCGAAACGCTTCTGCTCGCGCGCGAGAAAGTCGCGTGGGGTGAGACAGGCGCCGTGCTGACGGCGGAGAACATGCTGAAGGCACGTCGCATGTGCGAGGCTTTCGACGATCAGGCGCACGCATGCGCGGCTTAATTTCAATTTGGTGCGAGCGAGCGGCCCCATACGCCGCTCATTCCCGCGAAAGCGGGAATCCAGGATTCTTTGCGCTGGGTCCCCGCCGTCGCGGGGACGAGCGGGATTAAACTATGTCACAACTCTACGACCTCCTCATCGGCCCCTTCATCGAATTCGAGTTCATGCGCCGCGCGTTGGTCGGTGTCTTCGCGCTCGCGCTGGGGGCAGGGCCGATCGGCGTGTTCCTGATGCTGCGACGGATGTCGCTGGTCGGCGACGCCATGGCGCATGCGGTGTTGCCGGGGGCGGCCATCGGCTTTCTGATTTCCGGGCTCAACCTTTTTGCGATGACCTTCGGCGGCCTTGTCGCAGGCTTCGTTGTCGCATTGCTGGCCGGCCTTGTCGCGCGCTCGACCGAGCTGAAAGAAGATGCGTCGTTAGCGGTCTTCTTCCTGATTTCGCTTGCCGTCGGCGTCACCATCATCTCGGTGCGCGGCACCAATATCGATCTGTTGCATTTTCTGTTCGGCAGCGTTCTCGCGCTGGACGATCAGACGCTGATCCTGATTGCGGTCAACGCGACGGTGACGCTGATCGGACTTGCCTTCATCTATCGGCCCCTGGTGCTGGAATCCGTTGATCCCCTCTATCTGCGTTCGGTCAGCAATGCCGGTGGTCCGGCACATCTGATCTTTCTCGCCTTGCTCGTGGTCAATCTCGTGTCCGGCTTCCACGCGCTCGGCACGTTGTTGGCGGTCGGCATCATGATGGTGCCCGCAGCGATCGGTCGGTTCTGGGCGCGCGATATCACGGCGATGATCCTGATCGGCGTCGCCGCCGGTACGATCTCCGGTTATCTCGGGTTGCTGTTGTCGTTCCACACATCGGCACCGGCAGGGCCTGCGGTCATTCTCGTTGCCGGTGTGCTTTATGCCATATCGCTGCTGTTCGGCAGTGTTGGTGGCCTCGTGCGGCAGCTTTTTCCCGGACGCCATCTCGAAGCGTGATGCGCAAGGAGATCATCATGTTTACCAGACGAGCCGCCATCATCGCAGCCTTGCTGTGCGCTTCGCTGTCACGGGCCGCGGCGCAGGATCAATTGCCGGTGGTCGCGAGCTTTTCGATACTCGGCGACATCGTGAAGAATGTCGGCGGCGATCGCGTCGCGGTGAAAAGCCTCGTTGGACCAAATGGCGATGCGCATGTCTATTCGCCGTCGCCGGCCGACGCCAAGACCTTGGCCGATGCGAAAGTGATCTTCACCAATGGCCTCGGTTTTGAAGGCTGGATCGGTCGGCTGATCAAATCGTCGAACACCAAGGCCCTGAATGTCGTTGCCAGCAAGGGCGTGAAGTCGCGAAAGCTGGCGGCTTCGCATGGTCACGATCACGGTGATGGCGATCCGCATGCCTGGCAGTCCGTGCCTAATGTGAAGATCTATGTCGCCAATATCCGCAATGCGCTGATCGCCGCCGATCCCGCTGGCAAGGCAGCCTATGAAGCCAATGCAGCGGCCTATGTCGAAAAGCTCGATGCGCTCGACCGCGATGTGAAAGATGCCATTTCCAAAATTTCGCCCGACCGGAGAAAGATTATCACCACCCACGACGCCTTCGGCTATTTCGAGGGCGCTTACGGCATGGACTTCATCGCGCCGCAGGGCGTCTCCACGGATTCGGAGGCCTCGGCGCGCGACGTCGCGCGCATCATCCAGCAGATCAAAAAGCAGAAAATACCGGCCGTTTTCCTGGAAAATATCAGCGACCCCCGGCTCCTGAAGCGGATCGCCGACGAAACCGGGGCCAAGGTGGGCGGGATCCTCTATTCAGATGCCCTGACGGACGAAAAAGGCGATGCCCCCACTTACATCGACCTCATCCGGCACAATATAAGGACGCTCAGCGCGGCGCTGATGAGTTAGGGCCAGCGCTCCGCCTCATCCTGAGGAGGCCCGAAGGGCCGTCTCAAAGGACGAGGCGGCCCAAGACATCCGCCCCATCCTTAGAGACGCAGCCTTCGCTGCTCCTCAGGATGAGGGCTTTCGTTGGAGCGTCCATGTCCGACAAGAAGACCCCCGTCACGGTGCTGACCGGCTATCTCGGTGCCGGCAAGACCACCTTGCTCAACCGCATCCTCTCCGAACAGCACGGCAAGAAATACGCCGTGATCGTCAACGAATTCGGCGAGATCGGTATCGATAACGACCTCATCGTCGATGCCGACGAGGAAGTGTTCGAGATGAATAACGGCTGCGTCTGCTGCACCGTGCGCGGCGACCTGATCCGGATCATCGAAGGGCTGATGCGCCGCAAGGGCAAGTTCGACGCGATCATTGTCGAGACCACGGGCCTCGCCGATCCGGCACCGGTGGCGCAGACCTTCTTCGTCGATGAAGAGGTCGGCAAGAAGACGCGGCTCGATGCGGTGGTCACAGTGGCCGATGCCAAGTGGCTCAAGGACCGCCTGAAGGACGCGCCGGAGGCCAAGAACCAGATCGCTTTCGCCGACGTGATCCTCGTCAACAAGGCCGATCTCGTCAGTGAGGCCGACCTTGAGGATGTGGAAGCCCGCATCCGCGGCATCAATCCTTATGCGAAGCTGCATCGCACGACGCGCTCGGCCATTGCGCTCGATCAGGTGCTCGACCGTAACGCCTTCGATCTCGACCGCATTCTCGATCTCGAGCCGGAATTCCTGCATGGCGACGGTCATGCGCATGACCACGACCATCATCACCACGATCACGACCATAACCATGATCATCATCATGGCCACGATCACCATCATGACCACGGGCATCACCACCACGGCGTGAAGCACTATCACGACGAGGAGATGCAATCGCTCTCGCTCAAGACCGACAAGCCGCTCAGCCCCGACAAGTTCTTTCCGTGGATTCAGAATCTGGTGGCGGAAGACGGTCCGGCGATCCTGCGCTCGAAGGGCATCCTGTCGTTCAAGGATGATCCGGATCGCTTCGTGTTTCAGGGCGTGCACATGATTCTCGACGGCGATCATCAACGGCCGTGGAAGGACGACGAGAAGCGCGAGAGCCGCCTTGTCTTCATCGGCCGGCATCTGCCGGAAGAGAAGATCCGCACCGGTTTCGAATCCTGCATCGCCTGAGACACGTTTCGTGAGCGATCATTCGCAATCGGTTTCGATCACCGAACGGGTGAGCACCGTCGTCACGGGCGCGTCGGTCATCGCCATTCATTTTCTCAAAGACAAGGTTGCTTTCGTTCTCGCCGAAGAGGCGGTGTTGCTGCTGGCGCCGGATCAGGACGTGCCGCAGCGCGTTGCCCTCCATGAGGGCGGCATTCTTGCCTCGGCCGGCGACGGCACGCGCATCGTCACCGGCGGCGACGACGGCAAGGTGGTCGAGATCGATGCTGCCGGCACGACTCGCACCGTGTTCACCGATCCGAAAGGCAAATGGGTCGACCAGATCGCGCTTGGTAACGATGGGGCTGTCGCCTGGTCGGCCGGCAAGGTCGCGCAGGTGGCGACCCGCAAGGGCGATGTGAAATCGGTCGAATTGCGCTCTACGGTCGGCGGCCTTGCGTTCCTGCCAAAGGGCTTCCGTCTCGCGATCGCGCATTACAATGGTGCATCGCTCTGGTTTCCGAATGCACAGGCCAAGCCGGAATTCCTGGAATGGAAGGGCTCGCATCTCGGCATCACCGTCAGCCCCGATGGCCGCTTTATCGTCACCACCATGCAGGAGCCGATGCTGCATGGCTGGCGTCTCGTCGACGCCAAGCACATGCGCATGTCCGGCTACGCAACGCGCGTGCGCTCGATGCAATGGACGGCGAACGGGGACTATCTCGCGACCGGCGGCTCAGACCAGCTCATCCTTTGGCCGTTCTCCGGCAAGGATGGCCCGATGGGCAAGCAGCCGAAGCTGCTGGCGCCGCATGGCAAAAAACTTGTCATCGTTGCCTGTCATCCGACACAGCCGGTGGTCGCCGCCGGTTATGAGGACGGCATGGTGCTGCTGGTGCGGATCGAGGACGGCGCGGAAGTGCTGGTGCATTCGGCCGAACTCAATGTGCCGGTGACGGCGCTTGGCTGGAGCGGTGATGGCAATCAGCTCGCCTTTGCGTGCGAGGATCGCGTTGCGGGCGTCGTCGATTTGGCTTAGCGCCGAACATCTCCGCCGTGATGCGCGGGCTTGAGCCCGCGCATCCATCGAAGAAGATACATCGCCCGGCGATACAATTAGCGGACCAGCACGTTCTTGAACTGCCAGGAATCGCTGGTGTCGATGTCTTCCGGAAACAATCCGGGGCGATCCTGCAGCGGCGTCCAGTCTGTGTAGACGCCGATCACCGGACCGAGATAGGGGCGCTGCACTTCCAGGCAGCGTCGGAAATCCATCTCGTCGGCCTCGACGATACCGCGGTTCGGATTTTCCAGTGCCCACACCATGCCGGCCATGATGGCCGACGTTACCTGTAGACCGGTCGCGTTCTGATAGGGCGCGAGTTCACGTGTTTCATCGATCGAAAGCTGCGAACCATACCAATAGGCGTTCTTGGCATGGCCATAGATCAGCACGCCAAGCTCATCGATGCCGTCTACGATCTCATTCTCGTCGAGAATATGGAACGTATCCTGCTTCCGGCCCGCTTGTCCGAACATCTCGTGCAGTGACAGCACCGCGTCGTTGCAGGGGTGATAGGCATAGTGGCAGGTTGGCCGATACACGGCGTTCCCGCCCTCGCGCAGCGTGTAATAGTCCGCAATCGAGATCGACTCGTTATGCGTCACCAGGAATGCGCGTTGCGCCTGTGCGGTCGGTGTCCATGACCGCACGCGCGTATCCGCGCCCGGTTGCAGCAGGTAGATGGCCGCATCGCAGCCGGTCTTGTGACGATGGCCGTTCTCCGGCATCCATTTTTCGTGCGTGCCCCAACCAAGTTCGGATGGCTGCATGCCCTCGCCGGTGAAGCCTTCCACCGACCAGGTGTTGACGAATACGCCTTGCGGCTTCGGTTTCTTGGCGCGCTGGGTGTCACGCTCGGCGATGTGAATGCCTTTTACGCCCAGTTGCTGGGCGAGCCTGCCCCATTCTTCGCGCGTCTTCGGCTCTTCCACTTTCAGGCCGGTATCGCGGGCGATGTCGAGCAGGGCCTGCTTCACGAACCATGACACCATCCCCGGATTAGCCCCGCAGCAGGAGACGGCGGTCGGTGACCCCGCCGGACGGTTGCGCTTGGCCGCCAGCGTTGCCTCACGCAGCGCATAATTCGAACGCGCGTCCGGCCCCTTGGTGGCATCGAAGTAAAAGCCAGCCCATGGCTCGTTGACCGTATCGATGTAGAGTGCGCCGATCTCGCGGCACAATTCCATGATCTCGACCGAGGAGGTGTCAACCGACACGTTGACACAAAAGCCCTGGCCGCCGCCCTTGGTCAGCAGAGGCGACAGCAACGCGCGGTAGTTGTTTTTCGTCACTCCTTCATGAATGAAGCGGATGCCGCGATCGTCGAGAATCTTGCGGTCCTTGTCCTCCGGGTCGATGACCACGAAACGCGCCTTGTCGAAAGCAAAGTGGCGTTCGATCAAAGGCAGCAGGCCTTTGCCGATCGAGCCGAAGCCGATCATCACAATGGGGCCGTCGATCTTCCCATGCACGGGCCATTCGGTCATCGCTTCTACTCCAGTCTTGTTCGGATATTCAAAAGGTGGGTCGTAAACGAAGAGGGCGGGCATCGCGGCCTCTTGCGATACCCGCCCAGGCTATCGTGCGCAAACTTTAAGCTGCGCGCGATGTCGGGCTTTTGACAGCCCCGGTGGCAGCCGCGACCAGTTCGTGCAGGTCGGGCTTCGGTGCAAGGCGGCCTGTGGCTCCGATCAGGCCGCGCGCCCCATCGAGCGCGCCAGCCTGCAATTCGAGCCCCAGCAAACGGTGCTGGTCATAGGCGCCAGGCATCCACAGCGATCCGGTCTTCTGCGTCGAGAAGCCGAAACGCTGGTAGTAAGGCGCGTCACCGACGAGCAGGATCGCGCCATGACCGCGCATGCGCGCGGCGGCGATGGCGTGCTTCATCAGCTTGCCACCAATGCCCTTGCTGCGGTGTTCCGGAGCAACGGCAAGAGGACCAAGCAGCAGCGCCGGCTTGCCCGGACCTGCCGACACGTCCCACAGACGCACGGAGCCAACGATGCGCCCCTTTTCGGTCGCAACGAAGGACAGGCCGGCTGCGGGCAGGCGATCCTCACGCAGGCGCTGCGAGGTCTTGGTGAAACGGCTCGGGCCATAGGCGCGGTCGAGCAGATCCTCGCGCGCGTCGAAGTCAGCGAGTTTTTCCTGGCGAATGGCAGTCATAGCCATCTCCTTCCGTGCCCCGCTATTCACGGGACGGCTTCAGTCCAAAGAGTGAAGGGAAGGGAGGTCGGCTTTGCAGCCGGCCTCCGGCGTCATCAGATGTGGATCGTCTTCAGCGGCGGGAAGCCGTTGAAGGCCACTGCGGAGTAGGTCGCGGTGTAAGCGCCTGTGCCTTCGATCAGAACCTTGTCGCCGATCTCGAGGCTCACGGGCAGCAGGTACGGATCCTTCTCGTACATCACGTCGGCCGAGTCGCAAGTCGGGCCGGCGAGCACGCAAGGCTCGAGCGGCGCACCGTCACGCGGCGTTTTGATCGCGTAGCGGATCGACTCGTCCATCGTTTCGGCCAGACCGCCGAACTTGCCGATGTCGAGATAGACCCAGCGGAGCTTGTCGGTCTCGCTCTTCTTGGAGACGAGCACGACTTCCGCCTCGATCACGCCGGCATTGCCGACCATGCCGCGGCCCGGCTCGATGATCGTGTCCGGGATGCGGTTGCCGAAGTGCTTGCGCAGCGCCTGGAAGATGGTCGCGCCGTAGGTCTTCACGCCTGGCACCTTTTTCAGGTACTTGGTCGGGAAGCCGCCACCGAGATTGACCATCGACAGGCTGATGCCGCGCTCCGCCGACTCACGGAAGATGGCTGCCGCCGAAGCCAGTGCATTGTCCCAAGCCTTCGGATCGCGCTGCTGCGAACCGACATGGAACGAGATGCCGTGCGCCGACAGGCCGAGCCGGTGCGCATGCTCCAGCACGTCCACAGCCATCGAAGGCTCGCAGCCGAACTTGCGCGACAGCGGCCATTCAGCGCCGACGCAGTCGCACAGGATGCGGCAGAACACCTTGGAGCCCGGCGCGGCGCGAGCGACCTTCTCGACCTCAGCCTGGCAGTCGACCGCGAACAGGCGAACGCCATACTGATAGGCGCGCGCGATATCGCGCTCCTTTTTGATGGTGTTGCCATAGGAGATGCGGTCCGCCGTCGCGCCGGCCGCAAGCACCATCTCGATCTCGGCGACCGAAGCGGTGTCGAAGCAGGAGCCCAGCGAGGCGAGCAGGGACAGCACCTCCGGCGCAGGATTCGCCTTCACCGCGTAGAACACGCGCGTGTCCGGCAAGGCCTTTGCGAAGGCGGTGTAGTTGTCGCGCACGACGTCGAGATCGACCACGAGCACGGGGCCGTCGTCGGTACGGGTGCGGAGGAATTCGCGGATACGGTCGGTCATCGTCTTCCCCAAACAGCCTATGGACGCGCACGAACACGTCCGATTGTGAGTGTCGGATGATGAGCCGCGTTGTCGTGCGATGGAGGCCACGACGAACGAGGTGTTCAACACCGGACAATGCTGCCGTGGATTGGTGGGGAGACCCCGCCGCACACCTGGCAATGAAGGACAAGCCTCTTCGGAAACAAATCCGGCGTATGGACTGCCGGCAGTAGCCAAAAAAGCCCGTTCCGTCGTTGCTTTAAGCCGCGTCCTCAGCGGAGAACTGAGTACGCCGGTTTCGCCTCCGGCTGCCGGTCAGATTTCTTGGGGAGACTCTCCGCAGAGAGCTTGGTCTCTCCAGGCGGCTGGCGGGCCTCTTGTCCCGCTACCTACCGACCGACACGCGACCACAGGCACGTGCGAAATTGGGCAAGGGCGGACATAGTGCATATGCGCCGCGCACGCAAGCATTACGTAACGCCCCGTGCGAAAAAACTTCACAGATTACGAGATCGTTAACAGCACGACATGCGAAGAGTGCGTGCGCGTGTCGAAGCCAGAGCAAACGTGACGATCGCGTGGCACACACACACGGCGCTTCACGTCATCCGCCGCCGTATTTGTCCTGCAGCTTCGCCCAATCGGGCTCGCCGACAGCAGCGAGATAGTCATTGAAGCTCATCGCTTCGCCGCGCCGTGCGAACGCGCCGGACATGACGTCATCGATTGCCGCCTGCATAGCCTTCGCAGCGTGTAAAATCAGCGTAATTCCGTAGGGAATGACGCTGAAGCCAAGCTCGGCGAATTCGGCCGGCGAGAGCAGCGGCGTCTTGCCGCCCTCCAGCGGATTGGCAAGCAGCGGCACGTCGAAGGCGCGGCCGATGCGCGCAAGCTCCTCCACCGACTCCGGTGCTTCGATGAAGAGACCGTCGGCGCCGGCGCGCAGATAACGCTCGGCTCTGCGCATCGCGTCGTCGAGTCCGTGCACCGCACGCGCGTCGGTGCGCGCGAAGATGAAGGTCGCTGGATCGAGCCGCTCCGAGGTCGCGGCGCGCACCTTTCCTTCCATCACCTCGACCGGCACGACAGTCTTGCCGGCGAGGTGGCCGCAGCGCTTTGGCCAGGTCTGGTCCTCCAGCATCAGCGCGGCGGCGCCCATGCGCTCATAGCTCTGGACGGTCTGGATGACGTTCTTCACGTCGCCATAGCCATCGTCGATGTCGATGAAGGCGGGCAGGTCGCAGGCGGCGAGGATGTCGCGGACGGCGGCGGCGATGTCGGCAAAGGCGCGCAAGCCGACATCGGGGACGCCATAGCGGGCGCCGACGACGGAGAAGCCACCGATGAACAGGCTCTTGCCGCCGGCTTGCTGGATCAGCCGCGCGCTAAGAGCGTCATAGGCCCCGAGCAGGACCAGCGGCTTTTCGGTTTTCAGGAGTTCGCGAAAGGCCGCGCCTTTCGACACCGGGCCTGGTTCGCGCCGGTCCATCAGGCGCTAGCGGCTGAATGGCTCGATCTTGCGGGCAAAATTAACGAACTGGACCATGATGAACGCGCCGCAGGCGAGGAAGACCGCGTCCAATATGCGCGCAAAGGTAGCGCCAAGGCCAAACAGATTGGCGATCGCCCAGCTGCCGGCGAACGCCGCCCCAAAAACTTCGGCGCCGATCAGGATGGTCGCGCTCAACACCGTCAGGATGTTAATCCAGACGATGCGGCGGGCGGGGGCTGGGCTGCTCATGGCTGTTCCGTTCCAATTTGCGGCGCAATGTCCCCGAAACATGGCCCGCAATCAAGGCTGGATTTGCGGGATAAGACACCCCATGTCGGGAGGACCCCGCTATCACCGTCCAACACCAAAAACCACAATATTTCAAGGCTATGACTGTACACTCGGTTCCGACTACGCCGCCACTGACATCAAACCCGCTGCTCGCCCCCTGGACCGGCGAGTTCCAGGTTCCGCCATTTTCAGAGATCGCGCCGGAGCATTTCGAGCCGGCCTTCGAGCAAGCGATGGCTGAGCATGACCGCGAGATCGCGGCGATCATTGCCAATCCGCAGGTGCCCGACTTCGAGAACACGATCGCTGCGCTGGAATTGTCTGGCCATGCGCTGGCCAGAACTGCCGACGTGTTTTTCGCCTTGTCTGGCGCGCATACCAACGACGCGATCATGGCAGTCGAGCGGGAGATCTCGCCGCGGCTCGCCGCCCATCACAACGCGATCTATCTCAACGGGGATTTGTTCCGCCGCGTCGAAGCTGTGATGCAGAAGGCGGCTTCCATGAGCCTTACCGACGAGCAGGCGCGGGTGCTGGAGCGCTATCACACGGCCTTCCGCAGGGCTGGCGCTCATCTTGACGCCGCTGCCAAGAAACGGCTGGCCGAGATCGGTCAGAGGCTGGCGACGCTTGGTACGTCCTTCAGCCAAAATGTGCTGGCGGATGAGCGCGACACCTATCTCGTGCTCGAGAGCGAGGCCGATCTCGCCGGCCTGCCGGATTTTCTCCGCACGGCCATGCGCGAAGCGGCCGAGGCGCGCGGCCTCGCCGGCAAGCATGTCGTCACACTGTCGCGTTCCATCGTCGAGCCTTTCCTTCAGTATTCGTCGCGCCGCGATCTGCGAGAGAAGGCATTCCGCCTCTGGATGACGCGCGGCGACAACAACAATGCGACCGACAACAAGGCCATCATCGCCGAGACCGTGGCGCTGCGGGCCGAGCGCGCGAAGCTTCTCGGCTTCCGCACCTATGCGGATTTCCGGCTTGATGATTCGATGGCCAGGACGCCGGCCCGCGTGCGCGACCTCCTTGGCGAAGTCTGGCCGCGGGCGTTGAAGCGTGCGCTCGCCGATCGCGACGCCCTACAGGAACTGGTTCGCGCCGAAGGCAGCAATTTCAAAATCGCCCCATGGGACTGGCGCTATTACGCCGAGAAGCTGCGCAAGAAGCTGCACGATGTCGACGAAGCGGCGACCAAGCCGTATTTCCAGCTCGACAAGATCATCGATGCAGCCTTCGACACCGCGCACCGG
>Ga0164243_10014554_pt1 | contig 10946 bp, 10 predicted proteins | sample OricompcompostOP_FD_108781 | JGI IMG/M metagenome (GOLD analysis project Ga0164243, IMG submission 108781) | Organic Plus compost microbial communities from Emeryville, California, USA - Original compost - Organic plus compost (OP) | ecosystem: Engineered > Solid waste > Mixed feedstock >...
GCCTCGGGTGGTGGTGGAACCGGGCGAACGTCTCGCCGATCCGTTTCGTGGACTGATGATCCGGCGCGACGCCGTAGCGCACGAGCCCGCCCGCGACCGGCAGCCGGTCGATCAGCGTGACCTTGGCGCTGGTGTGCAGCAACAGATCCTGCACCGCGTACATCCCGGCCGGGCCGGTGCCGACCACGGCCACGTCCAGCGCCGGGAAGTCACTGGGGATGACCCGGGTGAACACCGGCGGGCCCCACGAGTGGAAGTTCGGCGCGGGGTCGGCCGCCTCGGCCACCAGGTCCCGGCCGGCGAAGTACTCCGCGTTGATATCGGCGTACTCGCGCAGCGGGCCGGTGAGGCTGTCCACCGGGAAGATCGCGTCGACCGGGCACGCGTCGGCGCACGCGCCACAGTCGATGCAGCTCGCGGGATCGACGTAGAGCATCTCGGTGGTGCCGAAGTCCGGTTCGTCCGGCGTCGGATGGATGCAGTTGACCGGGCACACCGAGACGCACGACGCGTCGTTGCAGCAGGTCTGGGTGATCGCGAAGGCCATGGCTCAGATCAGGTTCGCACGCTTGTACCACCGCAGCGCCGGCTTGGTGAGCAGCCCGGCGGAGTCGAGGAACTCCATCAGCCCGGCACAGCTCGACCGCAGCATCGACTTGTGGTGCTCGTTGGCCTTGGCCTCGCGGATCGCTCGCTTCGGGTCGAGCCCGGCGTTGGCGTACACGTCGCGGCTGACCATGCTGGAGACGATGAAGTACGCGGCCACCGCGACCACGAAGGCGTTGACTTGCCTGCGGATCCGGCCCGCGTCCTTGAGCCGCTCGCGGGTCTCCTCGCGGGCGAACTTCATATGCCGCGATTCCTCGACCACGTGGATGTTGTTGATGGTGCGCACGAACGGCACGACGCGCTCGTCGCGCATCCAGTCGCGCTGCATCACGTCGAGGACCTCCTCGGCGACCAGGATCGCCGCGTAGGCGGCCTCACCCGTGGCGGTCGCCTTGAAGAACCGGCCGAGTTCGACCGCGAGCCGCCGCGGCCGGTACGGGGGCGCGCCCAGCTTCGCGGCACCGCGGGCGAACATGATCGAGTGCCGGCATTCGTCGGCGATCTCGGTGAGCGCCCACTGGAACGCGGGGTCGGTCGGGTCCTTGGCGTAGAAGTCCCGCAGCACCATCTGCTGCAGGATCATCTCGAACCAGATGCCGGTGCTGGCGACGGACGCGGCTTCCTGCCGGGTCAGCTCGCGCCGCTGGTCCTCGGTCATCTCGTCCCAGTAACGCGTGCCGTACAGCGTGCTCCACTCCGGGCTCGCCCCGTGGTAGCTCCGGTCGAGCGGGGTCTGCCAGTCGACCTCGGTGACGGGGTCGTAGGACAACGTCTCCGAGGAGTCCAGCAGCCTGCGCGCCACCGACTCCCGGTCGGGCTGCTCGGCGTCCGCTCGGTGCGTGTCGACGCTGGTCATGGCTTCGCTCCCGGATACCCGATTGACTGTTACCACGATTTACAGTTACCAACGGTAACACACATTCCGGCGCTCGCAAGCGGGCGCCGGGTGCTCATTCACCGGTCATGAACCGTTCACGCCGAAACCGGCCAACCGGTCAAACTTCTCGCTTAACGTTTCCCGTCGGGCCGGCCCTCCCACCACTTCGCAGCGGAAGGAACGACCGTGGAACGACGAGGTTTTCTGCGTGCGGCTGTCGTCGGCGCCGGTTCGGTGGCGCTGGGCTTCAGCGTGACCAGGCAGTCGCTGGCCTATCCCGCCAAGACCGGTCCCAGCCCGTACGGCGCGCTGGGCGCGGCGGACGCGAACGGGATCATGCTGCCGCAGGGGTTCACCAGCCGCGTGATCGCCCGCTCCACCCAGCAGGTCGCCGGGTACACCTGGCACACCGCACCGGACGGCGGCGCCTGCTTCGCCGACGGCGCCGGCTGGATCTACGTGTCCAACTCGGAGGCGTCCTCGGGCACCGGCGGGGTCAGCGCGGTGCGGTTCGACTCGGGCGGCAACATCACCTCCGCCTACCGGATCCTGTCCGGCACCACCCGCAACTGCGCGGGCGGCGCGACCCCGTGGAACACCTGGATCTCCTGCGAGGAAACCGACACCGGCTACTGCTGGGAAACCGACCCGTGGGGCACCCGCGCGGCCGTGCGCAGGCCGGCGATGGGCCGGTTCACCCACGAAGCCGCCGCCTGCGATCCGGTCCGCAAGGTGGTGTACCTGACCGAGGACAAGAGCGACGGCGGCTTCTACCGGTTCGTGCCTGCCACCTGGGGTGATCTGTCCGCGGGCACCCTGCAGGTGCTCAACAACGACCTGACCTGGGCCACCGTGCCCGACCCCGACGGCTCCCCCACCACGACGCGGCGCCAGGTGTCCGGCATGAAGGTGTTCAACGGCGGCGAGGGCGCCTACTACCGCAACGACCGCTGCTACTTCACCACCAAGGGCGACAACAAGGTCTGGGCCTACAACGCCGCCACCGGCGCCCTCGACGTGGTCTACGACGACAACCTCACCTCGAATCCGCCGCTGACCGGCGTCGACAACATCACCGGCGACGTGCACGTCGGCGATCTCTTCGTCGCCGAGGACGGCGGCAACATGGAGATCTGCGTGATCACGCCGTCCGACGTGGTGGCGCCGTTCCTGCGGGTCACCGGGCAGAGCGGCTCCGAACTCTGCGGCGTCGCCTTCAACCCGGCGGGCACCCGGCTGTACTTCTCCTCGCAGCGCGGCACCACGGGCACCTCCAGTGGCGGCATCACCTACGAGGTCACCGGTCCCTTCCGCACCAGCCTGTAGTTCCCCTTCCCCACAACAAAAAAGGAGAACACCGTGTCCCTGCGTTCCCGCCGGTGGCTCGCGCTGACCGGCACCGCGCTGGCCGCCGTGACGTTGTCGCTCACCGCGTCCACGCCCGCCCATGCCACGCCGCCCGGCATCCCCGGCAAGTCCACCGCGCAGAGCGAGCTGAACTCGCTGACCGTACGCACCGAGGGCTCGCTGACCGGCTACTCGCGCGACAAGTTCCCGCACTGGATCACGATTTCCGGTACCTGCAACACGCGCGAGACGGTGCTCAAGCGCGACGGCAGCAACGTCGTCGCCGGTAGCGACTGCGCCCCCGACTCGGGCAGCTGGTACAGCCCGTACGACGGCGCGACCTGGACCAACCCGGCCGACGTCGACATCGACCACGTGGTGCCGCTCGCCGAGGCGTGGCGTTCCGGCGCCTCGGCGTGGACGACGGCCAGGCGCGAGGACTTCGCCAACGACCTGAGCCATCCGCAGCTGATCGCGGTAACCGACAACGTCAACCAGTCGAAGGGCGATCAGGACCCGTCGACGTGGAAGCCGTCCCGCACGGCCTACCACTGCACCTACGCCAAGATGTGGATCGCCTCGAAGTACTACTGGGGGCTGAGCCTGCAGTCGGCCGAGAAGACGGCGTTGCAGAGCATGCTCAACACCTGTAGTTCCTGACGGCGGCGCCCGGCCGGGCGCGCGATGCCCGGCCGGGCGCTACCGTGAACAGGGTGCGCGTCGCGACGTGGAACGTGAACTCGGTCAAGCAGCGCCTGCCCCGGTTGCTGCCCTGGCTGGACCAGCGCCGGCCCGATGTCGTATGCCTGCAGGAGACCAAGGTTTCCGACGACGCCTTCGCCGAGTTGCTCGGTGACGAACTCGCGCGGCGTGGTTACGAGGCCGCCGCGCACGGCGAGGGACGCTGGAACGGGGTGGCGATCCTGTCCCGGGTGGGGCTCGAGGACGTGGTGCCCGGGCTGGACGGCGCGCCCGGTTTCCCCGATCCGGAGGCACGGGCCGTGGCCGCGACGTGTGGCGGCGTCCGGGTGCACTCGGTGTACGTACCCAACGGCCGCACCCCGGATTCCGAGCACTACCAATACAAACTGGCGTGGCTGGGGAGCCTGCGGGACATCGTCGGCGCCGGCCCGGAGGCCGCGATCGTGTGCGGGGACATGAACATCGCACCCGCCGACGCCGATGTGTTCGATCCGCGGGCCTACGAGGGGCACACCCACGTCACCCCGCCGGAACGCGCCGCGCTCGGCGAGCTGCTCGCCCTCGGACTGCACGACGTCGTGCGCGAGCGCTGGCCGCACGAGCGGGTCTTCACCTACTGGGACTACCGGGCCGGGATGTTCCACCAGGACCTCGGCATGCGCATCGATTTGGTGCTGGCGTCGGATCCGGTGGCCTCGCGGGTGGCGGCGGCGTGGGTGGACCGGCACGCCCGCAAGGGCACCGGACCGAGCGACCACGCCCCGGTGATCGTCGACCTGGACGAGGCCCCGGACGGCGACATCGGCCCGGTCGTCCCACCCCCGTCCGCCCCGCGACGACGGCGCACGACGACGCTGCCCCAGTCCCGGTGAGTCCACAGTGGATGAGGTAGGCGGCGACCCGGCGACCTAAAGGCCGTCCCCGAGCCGGGGGCCGGGTGGGCCTGCCTGACGCAGGGCGGTGATCACGCTCGCCAGGTGCTCGTGCATCGCGCGTTCCGCGGCTGCCGCGTCGCCGCTGACGACCGCCTCCACGATCGCTAGGTGCTCGCCGATCGAGACCTTCGGCCAGCCGGTGCGCTGCGACAGCTGGAACTGGTGGCGCACGATCTGCGCGTTGAGCTTGCTGATCAGATCGGCGGCCGTGGTCTGCCCGGAGATCTCCGCGAGCATCCCGTGCAGTTCGTGGTTCAGCGCCGAGTACTTGCCCATCTCGCCGTCACGCACCGCCTGGCTGAGCAGATCCCCGTGCGCGCGCAGGCGTTCCCGGTCGCCGTCGGTCGCCTGCTCGGCCGCCTTCGCCGCGATCAGCCCCTCCAGTACCCGACGGCACTCCAGTATCTGCACCGCCTGCTCCAGCGACACCTTCCGCACCCGCGCGCCCCGGTTGTGGATGCGCTCCACCAGCCCCTCGGCGACCAGATCGTCGATCGCCGAGCGCACGCTGCCCCTGGTCACGCCCAGCACGTCGACGAGCTCGGTCTCGATCAGGCGCTGCCCGGGCACCATGTCGCCGCGCAGGATCGCGTCCCGCAGCCCCGCCATGGCCGCGGTCCTCCCGCTCTTGCCTTGTCGCGCCTGACCCGCCACCCGAACCGCCGCCCGTCGAAGTTGGTGTTGTCAGTTTCGCGGGCAATTATGACACGACATAGTGCCAGCAATCTAGTCATACAAGAATGTTGACAATTTTGTTGGCGCAGTTCTACGTTGACTGAGCCGGCCGGCACCGAGGCCAGCCGGTGACCGGTTGGGAGAACCAGCGTGACGATGCACAGCTCCGCGTTCCTGCCGGTGCCCTTCACACCCGCCCGCCGGTTCCCAGGCGAGAGCGGCCGATCCCCACCCGCGCACCCATGTTCCGTGCGCCCGTTCACCGAACGAGTTCAGAGGAGAAATCCATGCGAGACACGCTGTTCGTCGGCACCGCCGTGACCCGCCCCGGCGCGGTCGGCACCATGTACCGCTCCCGCGGCGGCGGGGACTGGGAAATCCCCCATGGCATCCCCGAGGACGCGGCCGTGCAGGCGATCACCCCGCATCCCACCCGCGAGAACGTCGTCTTCGCCGCCACCCGTAAGGGCGTGTACCGCTCCACCGACGCGGGCCAGACGTGGCACCGCCTGGAAGTCACCGAGAAGCAGGTGCAGTTCTGGTCCGTCGTGGTGAGCCCGCACGATCCGGACGTCCTGTTCGCCGGCACCGCACCGGTCGGTTTCTACCGCAGCACAGACGGCGGCGAGACCTGGAAGCAGTGCGGTGCCCAGCATCCGGAGCGGTTCGACATCTCCTTCGGCGGCTCACGCACGATGCGGATCGCCTTCCACCCCACCGATCCGCAAGTCCTCTACGCCGCTTCCGAGATCAACGGGTTCTTCCTCTCCGAGGACGGCGGCGAGTCGTGGCGCGCCGAACCGGAGGGCATCCTCGCGCTCGCCGCCCTGCCGCACCTCAAGAACACCGAACTGACCGATGACGACAAGGAAGGCATGTTCGACGCGCACTCCGTGTGCACCACCCCGGCCAAACCCGATTCGGTCTTCTACATCTGCCGCCTCGGCATCTTCGAGAGCACCGACCGCGGCAAGACGCTGAACGACCTGCAGGTCGGCAAGTTCGCGCCGTTCTCCTACACCCGCGACTGCCGCGTCGTCGCCGGCAAACCCGAGTCGATGTACGCGTGCTTCAGCATCTCCTCCCGCAGCGAGGCCGGCGCGCTCTACCGCACCGACGACATCGGGCAGACCTGGCACCGTGCCGGGCCGCCGGAGAACGCGAAGAGCACGGTGATGGGTTTCGGTGTGCACGTCAGCGATCCCGGCGGCCTGGTCGCCGTGACCAGGCACGGCCAGGTCTTCTCCACTGTGGACGGTGCGACGACCTGGCGCGAGCAGCAGCTTCCCGCCGACGCCGGTGACGCCTTCTGCGGCGCCATTATCTGAGAGGGATCATGACCGAACGACTCAACGGCGTCATCCGCGCGCTGACGCAGGGCCCCGGCATCTCCTTCACCTCGTTCATCCAGCCGGAGGTGGAGAACGCGGTCGCCTTCGCGCAGTCGGACAACGACGGCGTCGTGTTCGAGATGGAGCACAACCCGTGGGATATCCGCGCGCTGCGCGAGGCCATGCAGTTTCTGTTGCTGCGGCAGCGGATCGCGCAGGCGGGCAGCGTCGCGTGCCAGATGACCCCGCTCGTGCGGATCCCGCCGAGCGGCAGCGAGATGAACCAGTGGTTCGCCAAGCAGGCCCTCGACCTCGGCGCCTACGGCATCGTGTGGCCGCGGATCAGCACCCCCGGGCAGGCCTACAACGCCGTCGCCGCGTGCCGTTATCCGAGCCGCCCCGGCGATGCGCTGCACGAACCGGCCGGCCTGCGCGGTGACGCCCCGATGCCTGCGGCACGCTACTGGGGGTTGCCGCAACAGGAGTACTACCGCAAGGCCGACGTGTGGCCGCTCGCCCCGGACGGCGAGGTCCTCGTGGTGCTGATGATCGAGGACACCAAGGCGATCGACAATCTGGAGACGATCCTCAAGGAGGTCCCCGGCATCGGGGTCCTGCTCATCGGCGAAGGTGATCTGACGCAGGAACTCGGCTGCCCGCGCGAGTACGACAATCCCGAGTTGCTGCGGATGATGGACCACGTCCTGAAGCTGGGCAAGGTGTTCGGCGTCCCGGTCGGTCATCCGCACGTCAACGAGAAGAACGTGGCGAGCGTGATCGAGCAGGGCTACCGGTTCCTGATGACGTTCCCCCGCCGGGACTTCTCGGCGCTGGACGAGGGCCGGCGGCTCGTACGGGGGCTGTCGTGAAGCTCTCGATCGTACTCGGCCGCCACGGGCAGGTTCAGGACCTGCGCGCGGGTGAGGTCACGGTCCCCGGCGTGGACCTGGAGTTCACCGAGATCAAGCGGATGCCCGACGCCTACCGCGAAATGGCCAGGACCCAGCCCTACGACATCTGCGAGATGGCGCCCACCTCGTACCTGATGGCCCGCGCGGCCGGTGCGCCGATCACCGCGCTGCCGATCCCGATGACCCGCCGGTTCCGGCACGCGGGGTTGCTGCGCCTGAAGTCCTCCGACATCCGCGGCCCCAAGGATCTCGAAGGCAGGCGGGTCGGGGTCCGCGCCTACGCGGTGACGGCGGCGGTGTGGACGCGCGGGATCTACGCGGACGAATTCGGTGTGGACGCTTCGAAAATCACCTGGCTGACCCAGGAGGACGAGAACGTCAAGGCGTTCGGCGTTCCGTCCAATGTGCACCGGACCGACCGGAAACTCGCCGACCTGCTCGCGGCGGGCGAGCTGCAGGCCGCGTTCGCCGGGCTGGCCGGCGCCGGCTCGGAGCTGGACGGGCAGCTCGTGGACGTCGTCGGTGACGCGGCCGAGCGTGAGGCCGACTGGTTCGAGCGCACCGGGATCTACCCGTTGCACGGGGTGATCGTGGTCCGCGACGACGTCCTGGCGGCCAATCCCGGGCTCGCGGCAGCGCTGTTCGACGCGTTCGGCCAGGCGAAGCGGAACTACCTGGCACGCATCGAATCCGGGCAGGCCTCGGGCGCGGAGGACCTGCGCTACCGGCGGCTGGGCGAGCTGGTCGGCGACCCGCTGCCGTACGGCCTGGCGGAGAACGAGGCGTCGCTGACGGCGCTGGTGCGCTACGCCCACGAGCAGGGCCTCATCCCCGAGCGGCCGCCGGTCGAGCGGGTGTTCCACGAGCCACGGGAGGCACAAGCGTGAAGAAGCTGACCGCCATGATGGGCACGTACCCGAAAACCGAGCCGTTGAAGGACGGCAGTATCTCCTCGCCGGTGGTGAGCCTGGACTTCGCCGACATCTCCGTGGCGCAGAAGGGTTTCAAGGCCGCCGTCCGCGACCTCGAGTTCGACGTGACCGAGCTCGCGCTGATCACGTTCCTGCTCGCGTACGAGGCGGGCAAACCGTACGTGCTGCTGCCCTTCGTGATGAACGGCGGGTTCCACCACAAGAGCATCCTGGTGCGCGCCGATTCCGGGCTCGAACCCCGTGACCTGCCAGGCAAGACCGTCGCGATGCGGTCGTACTCGCAGACCACGCCGACCTGGGTGCGCGGCATCCTCTCCGACGAGTACGGCGTGCCGGCGCAGGATCTGCGCTGTGTCACCCAGGAGGGCGCGCACGTCGCCGAGTACCGGGACCCGGAGTTCGCCGTCCGCTCCACTTCGGACAAGAGCCTCGTCCAGCTGCTGCTCGACGGCGAGGTGGACGCGATCATCGCCGGCAGCGGCGTCGCCGACGAGCCGCGCATCCGCACGCTGATCCCCGAGCCCAAGGAAGCCGCGCTGGCCTGGCACGAACGCACCGGTGTGGTACCGATCAACCACATGGTCGCGATCAGGAAGCAGATCGCGGACTCCGAACCCGAGGTCGTGCGCGAGGTGTTCCGGATGCTGTGCGCCAGCCGGCCGGCGCCCGGCACGCCGGACCTCCAGCCCGCCGGGTTCGAGAACGTCGGGGCGGCGCTGGAGATGGCCGTCCGGTTCGCCTTCGAACAGGAGCTCATCAGCAAGAAGTACTCGGTCGAGGAGCTCTACGGCGGCGTGCTCGACGTACTCGCCCCGGCCGCGCGGTGAAAGGAATCCCATGTCCTCATTGATCTCCGGTATGTCCTACGTCCGGCTCAGCGCCCCCGATCTCGGCCGCATGCAGGCCTTCCTCGAAGACTTCGGGATGGTCCTGGTCGAGCGCGACGCCCGCCGGCTCTACATGCGCGGCATCGGCGAAGCCCCGTTCCTGCACGTCACGGAACTCGGCGACCCCGGCGTGATCAGCTTCGCCTACGAGCTCACCGAACCCGGCCACCTGGACGAGATCGCCGCGCTGCCCGGCTCGCAGGGCGTCGAGACGCTCGATGCGCCCGGCGGCGGGCGGCGCGTGCGGCTGCGTGACCCGAACGGCCTGTGGATCGAGCTGGTCGCCGGGCGGGACCGCGTGGCCCCGCTGCCGCCGCGCCCGCTCGTCCGGCCCGCCGACGGCGCGAGCCGCGCGCAGGGCCCGGCGCGGGTGGTGCGGATCGCGCACACCGCTTACATGGCACCGAATCTGCCCGACGTGATCGACTGGTACCAGCGCACCCTCGGCGTCATCCCCAGCGACGAGCTGTTCATCGACGAGTTCGACAACGTACTCGGCCAGTTCGACCGGGTCGACCTCGGCGACCAGCCGGTGGACCATCACGTGATCTTCATGCTGCGCGGCAGGAAGAACGGCATGCACCACGTGTCCTACGAGGTCGAGGGTGTGGACGACATCTTCTTCGGCTTCGACCACATGATGGCGCGCGAGCACGACCACGTGCGCGGTATCGGCAGGCACGCGCTGGGCAGCCAGATCTTCAACTACTGGATGAGCCCGTATGACCAGATGCATGAGCACTGGATCTCGCAGGAGCGGCTCACCGCCAGCAGCAAGTTCAACCGCATCCGCATCGGCGAGGGCATGAGCTACGACACCGGCGAGAAACCACCGCGCCGCTTCGTGGAACAGGCCAGCCCGCTCGTCGCCGCCCGTTTCGTCGAGGAGCCCGCACTGTGATCATCGACTGCCACGGCCATTTCACCACCGTGCCGAAGACCCTGCACGAATGGCGCCGCCGCCAGCTCGAACACGACGGTGTGTACGGCGCGCCGCTGGAGATCTCCGACGACGAGCTGCGCGCGGCGCTGGAACCCAAGCAGCTGGCCGAACAACGCGAACGCGGCGTGGACATGACGTTGTTCTCCCCCATCGCCGGCCAGATGGGTCATCACCTCGGCACCCCCGGGCAGAGCATCGAATGGTCGCGGGTGTGCAACGACGTGATCCACCAGGTGTCCACTTTGTACCCGCGGAACTTCGCGCCGGTGTGCCAGCTGCCGCAGTCGCCGGGCCAGGATCTGTCCGCGTCGATCCGGGAACTGGAGCGCTGCGTCACCGAGCTCGGCTTCGTCGGCTGCAACCTCAACCCCGACCCGTCGGGCGGCTACTGGACGGACCCGCCGCTGTCGGACCGCGTCTACTACCCGTTGTACGAGAAGATGTGCGAGCTGGACGTGCCCGCCATGATCCACGTCAGCGCGTCGTGCAACCCCAACTTCCACCACGTGGGCGCGCACTACCTCAACGGCGACACGTCGGTGTTCATGCAGCTGCTGCTCGCGCCGCAGGTGTTCCGGGACTTCCCGGCGCTGCGGCTGGTCATCCCGCACGGCGGCGGCGCGGTGCCCTACCACTGGGGCCGGTACCGCGGGCTGGCCCAGGACATGGGCCTCGAACCGCTCGCCACCGGGATTCTGTCCAATGTGTACTTCGACTCGTGCGTCTACCACCAGGACGGCATCGACCTGCTCACGAAGGTGGTACCGCACCGCAACATCCTGTTCGGCTCGGAGAAC
>Ga0164243_10014555_pt1 | contig 10945 bp, 11 predicted proteins | sample OricompcompostOP_FD_108781 | JGI IMG/M metagenome (GOLD analysis project Ga0164243, IMG submission 108781) | Organic Plus compost microbial communities from Emeryville, California, USA - Original compost - Organic plus compost (OP) | ecosystem: Engineered > Solid waste > Mixed feedstock >...
AGTCAAAAGCGTGGCGGCCAGCAGATATTGCAAACCGTGATCCTTGACTAAAGTGACCATCAAGAGGGCCATGGCACCGGTCGCGGCCGAAATCATCCCGGGTCGTCCACCTGTAAATGCAATGACAACCGCAATACAGAAAGAAGCATAAAGCCCAATCTTCGGGTCCACCCCTGCGATGATGGAAAAAGCAATGGCTTCGGGAATGAGGGCAAGACCGACAACCAGGCCGGCCAGCAAATCGCCACGGATATTTGAAAACCAGTCTTCTTTGATATTTGTAGTGAACATGAAAAATTAATGATTAAAGGCCGGCTGCCTGGTTGATAAGCAGCAGCCTCATTACTCGCGCTCGGTTTTAAAGACGAGCGCAAGCGTGCCTGACGGCGACGAGTACATAGGAAACGCAGCAGTTAACATCGCACTTGTATTGCAAATGCTATTTGCCGGGCAGAAAGTTGCGGAGTTTTTATTTTGAGGAGCAACTACATGGGTATGAGACTGGTGTGGTCTTTGCTGTTCTGGTTTTAAAGTGAAATTTCGAAGGAATTTTATCACATCTGCTCAGGCGGAGCGCCCGCAGCCGACCCCAGGGCTGTCAGCCCCGCTGAACCGCGGCCGCCACCGCATGCTGACACCCGCTACCTTAGAAACACCCGCTGCTCACGCGAGTCTCAAATTTTAATAGACCGCAGCCAAATAACCTGTCTTTCTAGCAACGACCTTTCTTGGCCTGTCCGGGCGTACAGAAATAGCCGCGGCGATGCGACCGATGTCTGTTGTATTCCCTGTGGTGACTGCGATGCCTGTAATGACTGTCACGGTGGTACTTCCGTTCGTATTTCGGTCCGCTGTATCGATACCCATCGCGGTAGCCCGAATGACGGTCATGCACGACACAACCGGTCAAAAACAGAGTTAACAGACCGATAACCACAATTAACTTTTTCATCACGCCTCCCGACACAATTAGCTTTGTCGATATTCTAGTGAAGACAAGCGGTGATATGTATTGCGCAGTTGTAAGCCAAATTTCAGTTTGGTACGGAATTGGCGACGCTGCGGTTTTCTGTAGGCCGTTTCACTGTGCGGAAAGCTTGAAATCCGGCGTTGACGCGATTTGCAAGCCACTCGTACACTGGCCCGTCCTGGCTTCTGGATCTGTTTATCACCCGCGATGCGGTAACGTTGTCGGGTAAAAACACCGCTCGAACCCGATAGCACCAACACGGCGCCAATAAAAGTATCAAAAAAACCAATTTCCGATCAAAGGAGGATGACTCATGAAAAACCTCGCACTAACATGTCGTTTTTTTTCGGGCGCTTTTGCATTGTGCGCAGCTGTGCTTTGCAGCACTTCCCATGCCGATGACTACCCAGGCCGACCAGTCACCTTCGTGGTCGGCTACAGTGCCGGAGGAGCCATTGATCAGTCGGCTCGCCTGCTTGCGCAAGCACTATCCAAACGCTGGGGGCAAACCGTTATTGTAGATAATCGTCCGGGCGCGAACGGCACCATTGCCGCGACCGCTGTCGCCAACGCCAAGCCGGATGGCTACACGATTCTGGTCACAGCAACAAGTCATAACCTGAACAAATTCGTCAACAAGGATTTGCGTTATGACGTTGAAAAATCATTTACCCCTGTGGCCATGACCGTCGACGTCAGCAATATATTGGTGGTCAATGCAAACTCTCCATACCAGAACCTAAACCAGTTGATAAGCGCCGTCAAAGCAGAACCTAACAAGTTTAGTTACGCATCGCAGGGAATCGGCGGCATTCCACATTTGGCCGGTGAAATATTCAAACAAAAAACGGGGACCCAGATTACGCACGTTCCCTACAAAGGCGCCGCGCAAGGCATGACTGATCTCATCGGTGGAATCGTGGATATGTCGATCCCTTCGACCGGCAGCGTCATGCACTTTCTTCAGCAGGGAAAATTACGAGCATTGGCGATTGCCTCGAATGAACGCTTTGATCAGCTGCCAGACGTCCCAACCTTCACCGAGAGCGGCATACCGGACTTTATCGTCAGTACATGGCACGGGCTATTGGCGCCGGCAGGCACCCCGTCCGACATCGTGCTCAAGATCAATACGGCTGTGAACGAGATAATCCAAACGGAAGCATTCAAAAAGGCCTTGCTGGCCCAGGGTAGCGTCGCCGCCAAACCCGTGACGCCGGACCAGTTTGGCCAAAGACTGGCAACCGAACTGAAAACCTACGGACAAGTAGCGACGGCCATAGGGCTTGGCGCGCAATAAAATGGTAAGACGGAGACGATAAATGAGAACATCAGCCTATTGCGACGGATTATCCGTCGCCAGTTATTGTTGGATGATCAAACGTTTTGTACTGGCCGTAGCCTGTATCTTTTCGTTCGTCATATTCTCCTGCGCGCAGGCTCAGCCCACATGGCCAGGTAAACCTGTGCGAATTATCGTTCCCTATCCGGTCGGGGGCTCAACGGACGTGCTGGCCCGGTTGATGGCCAAATATTTCGCAGACAAATTGGGCCAACCCTTTATCGTGGAAAATCGTGCGGGCGCCAATGGCAATATAGGCGCCGCAGTCGTAGCGAATGCGGGGCCCGACGGATATACATTGCTGCTCTCCACCACGGGACCCCTGTCGCTGAACAAGCTCATGTACGACAACACCCCTTTTGACCCCGTCAAGGATTTCGCGCCCATCCTCCTTATCGCAGAGGCTCCCCTTGTGCTGGTGGCCCACCCGTCCGTGCCCGTCACGACAATGTCCCAATTCGCTGCCGTGCTGAAGAAAGACCCAGGAAAGTATAACTATGCTTCAGCGGGCAAGGGTTCCATGGGTCACATGGCAGGGGAGATGATACAAAAACAGACCGGGACAAAGATGACGCATGTTCCGTACAAAGGCTCGACGCCCGCCATGAACGACCTGATAGCGGGTGTGGTCGATTTCAGTATTGATCTTGTACCGACTTACTTGACACAAATCCAATCGGGCAAAGCCCGCGCAATTGCCTCTTTGGGTGAGAACCGTGATCCGTCACTGCCCGATGTGCCGACGCTCCGCGAATCCGGTATCCCGACATCGGCCACGGGCTGGATCGGCCTGGTCGGTCCGACCGGACTATCCGAGGAAATCGTCAACACGCTTAACCAGCATGGCAATGCGTTTCTGAATAGCCCGGCCGGTCGATCCAGTCTTGACAAAACAGGGCTGCGTCCCCTGGGGGGTACATCTGCGGAATTCGGAGCGTTCATTAAAGCCGAACTCACTAAATGGCAGCCGATTGCAGCGCAGCTTTCTTCAGCCACTCACTAAAAGAATCCGTCATGCCCACTTCATCTATGTCGCTTGAGACACCGCTGGTCGACGCGCATGCGCATCTCTACACGCTTGATATGCCACTGAATGCGAACGCCTGGCACAAACCTGCACATGATGCGACCATGGAACAATACCTCTCTGTCCTGGACACACATGGCGTGCAGTTTGCCGTCCTGGCCGCAGCCAGCATCTACGGCGACTACAACGACTACCACATCAGAGCATGCCGCCGGCACACTCGCCTGCGCACGACGATCATCGCCCATCCTCAGCTCGATATGTACACGCTTGAACGAATGAAGGCCGACGGTGTCGTTGGCATCCGTCTGCAATGGCGTAACGTCCAGGACCGGCCAGACCTGAGCTCGGGTCCCTATCAGCGCTTACTTAGACGGGTAGCCGATCTCGACTGGCATGTACACGTACATGATGACAGCCACCGCCTGCCACAAACTATCCAGATCCTGGAGCAAGCCGGCGTCAAAGTGGTGATCGACCATTTCGGGCGACCAGACGAACAGCACGGGCTGGATGCGCCCGGTTTCCAGGCAGTACTTCGATCGGTCGACAGAGGCAACACCTGGGTCAAGTTATCCGCCGGTTTCAGGCTCCCTTCGGAAAGTTTTGCGAAGGCATGTGCCGCCGAGCTTCTGAAGTCGGCCGGGCCTGAGCGCCTGTTATGGGGTAGCGATTGGCCCTTTGCAGCGTTTGAAGACAAGATGAGTTACGCAGACACGATTGCCGCTTTTATCAGCTGGGTGCCAGATGAACAAGCCCGTCGCAAGATTGCGGGCGAGACGGCTTTAAAGCTGTACTTTTCTTGACGGAACACAATCAGCCTGTGTTTTTTAAACCCGCAACACCCCACAGGTCCAACTATCTTTCCGCCCTGTGAAAAGCTCTGAACTGAACGTTGACGACCTTTTTGCCCCCTTTTACACTCAATTTATATTCCAACCCAATTTATCCATGAGCTGCACATTATGACGCTAACACCGGGCAGTACCCCATCCTTTGCTGTCGATACCCACGCCCATGTGTTCGATTTGACACGGTACCCGTTTCACGAAAGCAGCGGTTTTTCCATCCTGCCCAATGAAACCGGGACGGCCGAGCAATACACTGCAGTACTGGATGCGCACGGATTCAGCCATGCGGTACTCATCAATCCACTCGGAGGGTACGGCATTGACAACCGCAATATGCTGGATGTGATTGCCGCATCCAATGGCCGTTTCAAGGGTATTGCCGTTGTCCCCCACGATATGTCGGAAACAGAGCTCGATGCGATGGTTAACGGTGGAATCGTGGGCATCCGTTTCAATTTGAGTTTTCCTGCCAGTCCCGCTATCGGCGGCCCCGGCGGGGCACGTTTGCTGGCGTTGGCACAAGAGCGCGGGCTCATCGTGCAGGTTCACTACCATGACGAAGCGCATTTAATGCAAGCGTATACGATCCTGCAGAACTGTCAGGCACCGCTGGTCATTGATCACTGCGGCCGTCCGACGCTGGATCAGGGTCTTGAGCAAACAGGATTTCAGGCCCTGCTGGAGCTGGGTCGCTCGCACCATTGCATCATCAAGCTATCGGCCCTGTTTCGCTGCTCTAAACAGGGGTGGCCCTATCGTGATACCGACCCCTATGTCGAAAAACTGATCGACGCCTTTTCGGTGGATCGCTGTATTTGGGGTTCAGACTGGCCCTTTCTGCGTGCCAAAGCACGCATAGACTACGGCCCCGAAGTTGCAGGCCTGTCACGCTGGTTTGCCGACCCCGAAGATCGAAACAAGGTATTGTGGAAAAATCCTTCGCAAATCTTTGGATTCAAAGGAGCCTGAATGTTTCTGGATCCTCTGTCGACCCCCGGCTTTAAGCGCTCTTTGTTCAATGCCATTGTCGCGCCCCGTCCGATTGGCTGGATCAGTACGATCAGCAGCACCGGCCAGGTCAACCTTGCCCCTTTTTCCCAGTTTAATCTGGTCTCAACCGCGCCGCCGGTGGTGATGTTCTCATGCAATACGCCGGATGATCTGCACGAGAAAGACACGCTTGCCAATGTCAGAGAAACAAAAGAATTTGTGACCAACCTGGTCTCATGGGAATTGCGCCAAGCCATGAATCTGACTTCAACGCCCTGCCCTGCCGGTACCGATGAGTTTGAGCTTGCGGGGCTGGAAAAAGCGCCATCGATGAAAGTGCGGCCTCCGCGCGTTGCGGCCGCACCAGCCAATCTCGAATGCCAGCTTCTACAGATCGTGGAGATCCTGCCCGAGCACCCGGGCGAAACACGCAGCAGTGTCGTTTTCGGACGTGTCATAGGAGTACATATGGCACCAGAGTATTTCACCGAGGAAGGCCGCTTTGATTCGGTGAGCGTAAAACCGCTGACTCGCCTGGGGGGCATCGACTATGCCACTGTAGGCGACATATTACAAATGCCTGCGCCCTTCCGCCGGGCAGGCCAGTCCAATTGAATCGTATATTACCTCACAAGGAAAACGACCATGCAACAAGCCCTCGAGCAGGAAATCAGCCCATTCAATGTACGAAAACGCAGTTTTCAAATCTTTGATGACGCATCATCAACGCAAATCGGATCGGCGCGGCGCTGGCTGATGCGGGGACAGAACTTCATCGTGGAGTGGCTGCAAGTGGGTTCGACTGCCCAGACGATCCAGGTAGAGAGCGAATACGAAACCATGGTACTCATGCCAGACAGGGGCGGCGTGATCCATCGTGCCGATAAGCCCGCCGTTCACGCTGCGGCGGGCGCCGTATGCATCGTGCCTGCCGGACCCTATTCGATTGCACTGGAACCGGATGCAAGCTATGGGGTGATTGCATCATCACGTAAAGATATCAATATGGACGACATGTTGAACGCGCCGGCTTATGCTTCTGCCGACCCGCGTATTGATCCGATCCGGATGCCCTATAGACGACAGGTCAATCAGGGCGAAGTCCAGGTACTGCAGATGGATAACATTGCCTCGCCCGCTGACAAACCCCGACTCAAAATCATTCAGACCGAAACGCTCAGCATCAACTGGGTGGCTTACGAAGGCCCCCGCAAGCGTTCGCAACTGAGTCCCCACAAACACGCCAGCTACGAGCAGGGTTCACTTGCCATACGTGGCAACTATCAACACCATCTGCGCGTGCAGTGGGGAAACGATGCGAATCTGTGGCAAGACGATGAGCACTGTGCAGCGCCCTCTCCCTCTCTTTTGGTCATTCCTGTCCACCTCATCCATACATCCGAGGGCGTAGGAGACGAAGAGCATCTTCTGATTGACATATTTTCACCTCCCCGCGCAGACTTCATTGCCAAAGGGTGGGTCTACAATTCTGACGACTACATCCAGGACAAGTAAGCCATGTTCGCCGCGACGTCAGCCCGTCGTTGGCGTGTCGTCACGAAATAACGCAGTCAGCGTGCGGTCGCAATAACGCCATGAATGATCGGGCTGACGCAGCAGCGTTTCTGTGACGGCTGCAATCATGATGGGGGGCCTGGAGGGCAATACCGGCTCTCCGTCGGAAGCATATAAACTCATAATATAGTTGCAGCGGGCAAGATTCTCTTCTATTGCCTCTGCCCTGAAATTTTGCACAATATGCAGTGAAATGCGTGCCCCCCGCTCCTTGCGCGAGCGATAAAACGCCTGTATTTGCATTTGGCCCTGGCGCGTCTTCATGCTGGTCGTAAAAGTGGCGTCTTCGGTATAAAACTCGTGCGCATTTTGTCCCCAATTTGTATCGACTTCGTGCCAATAGTCAATGGCCAATGCCTCGAGCTCCTGCCGAATTGAAAGCGTTTGCCGCATCATAATCCTCGTTTGAAATAAATAATCTGGATGAGCTTGCATGCTACTCCTGTCGGTCGCTTGCCACCATATATTCGAAACGATATTTCGTCTGACGGAAAGCTCGAATAGAGCAGTTGTTGAGGCAGAACCGCGTCCGTATACTGATCGGCATTAAGCAGTGAAAAACAACAGCAGAATAATTCACAAGGAGAGACATTTTGATGCTCATTCGATATGCCGTGGTGCTGGCAGTTTCCTGGCTGCCGCTGGGGGCGTCTGCGGTCGACAACTATCCGGTCAAGCCGATCCGTGTCATCGTGCCTTACGCACCAGGCGGATCGGACTTATACATTCGTCCATTGCAAGAGCGGCTACAGGAAAAACTTGGTCAGCCAATCGTGGTTGAAAATGTCGGCGGCGCCGGGGGTGTTGTGGGGTCATCCCGGGTAGCGACCAGCAAACCCGACGGTTATACCGTCCTGTTCGCCGGCAGTGGTGCAATTATCACCTCCCCTAAAGTCACTGGCGCAACATACACGTGGAAAGATTTCGCCCCCGTTGCCAATGTCATTTCCATCCCCTTTACCCTGGTTGCCCGCAGTGGCACTCGGGTCAAAACCTTCGATGATTTTCTGGCACAGGCCAAAGCTGAACCCGGCAAAATGACTTATGCGTCTCCAGGACACGGTACCTCGACGCAGATTGCCGCCGATGCAATGGCCAAGACGGCGGCAATATCGATACAAGAGGTGCCGTATCAAGGAGGTGGACCGGCTATCACCGCGTTGCTCAGCGGCATTGTCGATAGCGCGCTGGCCACGCCCAGCATCATCGTGCCACAAGTGAAGGCAGGCAAACTGATTGCACTGGCCGTCACCGGCGAACAACGCTTTGCCCCATCCAGGGATGTCCCTACTCTGCGTGAAAAAGGGGTCGACGTCGCCGTGGTATCGCGCTACGGTTTTTACATGCCGCGCGGTACGCCACCCGAGATCGTCAGGAAATTTTCCGATGCGGTCGGGTACGCTGTCAAGGACAAACACTATATTGATCTCATGCGTGAGAGCTATAACGAAATTGAATTTCTGCCCCCGGCCGATTATGAAAAAGCCATGCAGGGGGAAGACACATACTTCACCAAGCTCATGCAAGACATGGGCATGAAAATAAAATAGCGCCTGTCTGGCAACAACCTGAATCATCGACAGTCTTTCAGAACGAGTAACCTATGAAGTTATCCAAGCCTTCCCCCAACACCACGCATATTGGGACATTCATCAAAACCAATTCACCGCATGTGATTGAGACTCTGGGGCTCAGCTCGCTGGATTTTGGTGTACTGGATGCCGAGCACGCACCACTGGATCGATCGGCGCTTGACGTTTTAATGCTTGCCGGCAGGGCCGCCCAATGGCCACTGATCGTGCGTATTCCGGACACATCCGCAGCAACCATTCTTTCCGTACTGGATGTAGGTGCGGCCGGGCTGCTGGTGCCGCATGTCGACAACGCGCAACAGGCACAGGCAGTCGTGGCCAAAAGCCGATACATGGGGGGTGAGCGGGGTTTCTCCAGTTCGCCGCGGTCCGCCCGTTACGGAACACTGAGTATGAAAGACTGCCTCATCGCTGCCCAGGGCAATCTGGTCATCGCCCAGATAGAAAGCGATGCGGCGGTCAACTCAGTCCAGGAAATTTTGAACGTTGAAGGCATTGACGGCATTTTTATCGGTCGGGCAGATCTGGCCTTGTCCTTCGGACTTGATGACCCCAAGCACGAACGCGTCTCACAGGCGACAGAACACGCCTTGGATTGCGCACGTTCAGCCGGTAAAATTGCAGGGATCGCCGTGGGCAATGTCATGGAACGCGATACTTTCTCAGCGATGGGAGCTAACTGGATTGTCGTCGGATCGGATCAGTCATTGCTGCGCCAGGCAGCTCAAACCGCAGCGCAGCCCTCCCGCGTCGTGTAATATGGTGACAACTCGTGCAGACACCAGTCGCATCGGCGGCCGGGCATGCAACACCTGAAAACACTGCGTCCTATCGTTAATCCGGGAGCTGCTTTGAGTCCATCTCAACCCGTTCGTTCCGTCGCGCGCGCCATCGGTCTGCTACAGGCGATGAACCGTCAGGCTGTGTCGACTGTGGACATGTTGTATGCCCAGACCAACCTGCCCAAACCAACGATCGTGCGTCTGCTGCGAACACTCGAAGACCTGAAACTCGTGCGCCATGCGCCGCAGCACGGCGCCTACTATCTGACCTCAGAAGTCCGAACGTTGTCCGCAGGCTACCATAGCGAACCCAAAATTGTCGAGGCCGCCATGTCCTTGATGGACGCAATGACACTGAAGGTCAAATGGCCAATGGCGATCGCTGTTTTTGAAAACAACGCTGTGGTCGTTCGGTACAGTACCATTCCGCTCTCTCCACTTGCGCTTCTGCATTCGTCCATCAATATGCGCCTGAGCATGGCCAGCCGTGCACTCGGTCGCGTCTATCTGGCATTTTGCGATAAAAGTGAGCAGCAAATCATGATTGATGCGCTGGCCATGTCCGAAGACCCGGAAGACGCCCCGGCTCGCGACCGTCTGTCGTTCTGCTCGTTGCTGGACAACATACGCAACGTCGGCTATGCGACAAGAAACGAGGCCGTGCGCCCCATTTCCCAAACTATTGCAGTCCCGGTTATCGTCGGAAGTCGGGTTGTCGCGGCCGTTGGCCTGACTTTTTTTTCCTCGATACTTACCGAAAAAAAAGCGGTTTCCACCTATCTGCGAGATCTACAGGAGCTTTCGCATAATGTGGGGGTTCGCTTGCAACACCTGGATGACACAGAACGCGTTGCCCTGCCGCCGCAGGCAGACGCCGCCAAACGAAAAAAGAAAACCAGTCAGACTGGTGATGCAGGCATCATCCAGCCACAAGCCTAGGCCGGTTTGGCAATCGGCTTTGCCGTCTGCCCGCAAATGGGCGCATAACTTTCCATCCTGCGAAAATACGGATTTCTCTGTTGGACAAAAAAGGTCGCGCGAGGCAAGATTGCCCTGCTTCGATTACAAAACACAGTAAGCAGACATCCCTGGCACTTTGACGGTCGTCAACGTAGATCAAAAAAAGAAGACTCATCATGCGCATCAAAAAATTCATCTGTTATTTTGCCAGCACCGTTGCTGTCATCATCGGCCTCTCGCTACCCGCTCGGGCACAAGACAAATACCCTTCCAAGCAGATTCATATGGTGTTGTGTTGCGTCGGCGCAATCGACGCCGCAGCCCGTGCAATCGCGGACGATATGTCAGAAGAGCTCGGACAAGCTGTCGTTGTCGAACCGCGGCCCGGCGCGGGAGGGGGCATTGCAACCAATCATGTCGCCAAATCGAAAAACAATGGCTACACAATCCTGGTTGGCACCAATGCGACTCATGCTGCGAACCAAAGTCTCTATCTCGACCTTCCATACGATTACGTCAAGGATTTTGCCCCCATCGGAGGGATCGGTGCAGGCGCAATGGTTCTTCTGGTTTCTGCAACGTCGCCGATCCACTCAGTCGCCGAGCTGACTGCACGAGCAAAGCAGGAACCTGGCAAGCTCACATTTGGCTGGGCCGGGACCACCCCGCGCATCGCCATGGCGCTTTATAGTCAATTGGCTGATGTCCAACTGCGGGAGATCCCATACAAAACCAATCCCCAGGCAACGACCGACCTTATCGGCGGAGAATTCGACACGATGTTTGCCGACTTGAATACATCGGCGCCCCTGGTGAAGGCCGGCAAATTACGCGCCCTGGCCGTATCCGGTCCCAG
>Ga0164243_10014556_pt1 | contig 10945 bp, 12 predicted proteins | sample OricompcompostOP_FD_108781 | JGI IMG/M metagenome (GOLD analysis project Ga0164243, IMG submission 108781) | Organic Plus compost microbial communities from Emeryville, California, USA - Original compost - Organic plus compost (OP) | ecosystem: Engineered > Solid waste > Mixed feedstock >...
AGAACGAGCCGGAGTTCCCGGGCGACGAGGAGCTCGAGCGGCAGTACCGTCGCTGGATCCGCTGGAATGCGGCCATCACGGTGCACCGCGCGCAGCGTCCGGGGATCGCGGTCGGCGGCCACATCTCGACCTACGCGTCCTCGGCGGAGAGTCGGCCCTCGAGGAAGGCGCGCGCATACATGCCGGGGGAGGCATGGCCCTGGTAGTAGATCTGGTCGGCGCCGTCCGGGTGGTCCGGGCCCTTGAAGAACCAGTTGTGGCCGACCTCGTAAAGCGTCGCGCTCGAGGCGTAGGTCGAGATGTGGCCGCCGACCGCGATGCCGGGGCGCTGCGCCCGGTGCACGGTGATCGCGGCGTTCCAGCGGATCCAGGCGCGATAGCGCCGCTCGAGCTCCTCGTCACCGGGGAAGGCGGGCTCGTTCTCGGGCGCGATCGTGTTGATGTAGTCCGTGGTGGGGACCATCGGCACGCCGAGGTGGAGATCCTTCGAGCGCTTGAGCAGGCTGAGCATGATCTCCCGCCCGCGCTCGTGCCCCTTCGCCGCGACGACCTCGTCGAGCGACTCCTGCCACTCCGCGGTCTCCTCCGGGTCCGAGTCGATGTCGTGCACCGAGTACGGGTCCTGGTCGTTCACCGTCACCGTTGACCACTCCTGCTTCTCACGGCACGACTGTTCGAGTCGTGCGGGTCGGATGCGCGGCTCGGCCCGCCGGTGTGTGGCAGGGGGAGGTCCGCGTCCTCTCACTCTATTGCGCTCCGACGACCCTTGTGTGGAGCACCTGCACAGCCGGGCGCCGGAAACGTTGGCGGAGTCGTCACCGCGACCCGCCGAGGAGGGTCAGCGCGTCGCGGCGGGGCGGCGTATGATCGACCGCTGGACTCGCCGACGGACACGTCGGCAGGAAAGGAAGATGAGCCGCCATGGCTCTCGAAAACGACACCCAGGCTCCCGACTTCGACCTCCCGAACCAGTTCGGCGAGCACGTCCGGTTGAGCCAGTTCCGCGGGGTCAAGCCCGTCGCCCTCGTGTTCTTCCCGCTCGCGTTCTCCTCGACGTGCACCGGGGAGCTGTGCGCGCTGCGCGACAACCTCGCGCTGTTCAAGGAGGCGGGGGTCGAGCTCATCGGCATCTCCGTCGACTCGAAGGCCGCGCTGCGCGCCTGGGCCGAGCAGGAGGGCTACGACTTCACCCTGCTCGCCGACTTCTGGCCGCACGGTGCGGTCTCCAAGGAGTACGGCGTGTTCCTGGACGAGAAGGGCTACGCGAACCGCGCGACCTTCGTGATCGACACCAAGGGCGTCATCCGCGCCTCCTTCATCACTGCGCCCGGCGAGCCGCGCTCCATCGCGGAGTACCGCTCGGCCCTCGAGCAGGTGCTCCCCGCCCGCGTCTGAGTCCGACCCTCCCGACGGCCGGTGGGCTGTGCGAGGATCGGAGCCGTGCCCTCCGCTCCCGTGATCGCGGTCGACGGCCTCACCAAGCGCTATCGCGACGTCGTCGCCGTCGACGACGTCTCCTTCCGCGTGGAGGCGGGCAGCGTCTTCGCCTTCCTGGGCACGAACGGCGCCGGCAAATCGACCACGATCTCCTGCCTCACGACCGTGCTGCCCGCGGATGCGGGCGAGCTGAGCGTCGCGGGCCACGACGTGGCGCGGGACGGCGACGCCGTGCGGCGCGCGATCGGCGTCGTCTTCCAGGACTCGCTGCTCGACGACTCCCTCACGGTGCGCGAGAACCTCGCGACGCGCGCCCGGCCTTATCTGCCGGACCGAGCCGCGGTCCGGGAGCGCATCTCGGCGCTCGTCGACCTCGTCGAGCTCGGCGAGTTCGCCGACCGGCGCTACGGGAAGCTCTCGGGCGGGCAGCGGCGGCGCGTCGACATCGCGCGGGCGCTGCTGCACGACCCCGCGATCCTGTTCCTCGACGAGCCGACCACGGGACTCGACCCCGCGAGCCGCGCCCTCGTCTGGGAGACGGTCCACGGGCTGCGCGAGCGCACCGGGCTCACCGTCTTCCTCACGACGCACTACATGGAGGAGACCGAGGAGGCCGACCGGGTGTGCGTGATCGACCACGGGAGGGTGGTCGCCGAGGGGACCCCCGCCGAGCTGCGCTCCCGGTACAGCTCGAGCGTGCTGACCCTCACGACCGCGGAGGGGGTCGAGCGGATCGCGGTGCCCGACGCGACCGCGGCGCGCCGCATCCTCGCCGATCGCGGCGACGCGGTGCTCGACTTCGAGTTCCGGCACGGCCGGATGGACGACGTCTTCCTCGCGCTCACGGGCCGCGCGCCGGAAGGCGAGGCCTGATGCGCGCCGCCTCGACCGTGCTCGCGATCGCGGGCCGCAACCTGCGGCTGTACGCGCGCGATCCCCTCAACGTGTTCTTCTCGCTGCTCGGCGCGCTCATCGTCTTCCTGCTCTACGCGCTCTTCCTCGGTGGCCTGCAGACCGACTCGATCGCCGACTCCGTCCCTGGGGCGGACGAGGCGAGCGTGCGCGGCTTCGTCGACTCGTGGATGTTCGCGGGAGTCGTGACCCTCACGACCGTCACGACCCCGCTCGGCGCCCTTTCGACCTTCGTCGAGGACGGCGCCACCGGGAGGTTCCGCGACTTCCTCGTCTCGCCCATCCGGCGCGGCCAGCTCGTGCTCGGCTACCTGCTCGCCGCCTTCGCGATCGGCGTCGTGATGAGCCTCATCGTGCTCGCGATCGCCGCGGCCTACCTCTGGGCGTTCAGCGGCGTCGTGCTCTCCGTCGGAGCGCTGCTGCGCTCGGTCGGCTGGATCGTGCTGTCGGCTGCGGCGTTCGCCGCGCTGTGGTCCTTCGTGATCTCCTTCGTGCGCACCACGGGCGCCTTCGCGGCGCTCTCCACGATCATCGGCACCGTCTCCGGCTTCGTCGCGGGCGCCTATATCGCGGTCGGGCTCTTCCCGGACGCGGTGCGGAATGCCGTGAGCGCGCTGCCCTTCGCGCAGTCCGCGATGCTGTTGCGCCGCGAGCTCACCGCGGCGACGGTCTCCGACCTCGTGGGCGGCAGCGACGAGGCCGCCGCCCAGCTCGACGCGTTCTACGGGATCACGCTCTCGGTGGGCGACTGGGAGGTGCCGGTGGGGGCCGCGGCGGGCATCCTGGCCGGGATCGCGGTGCTCTTCGCGCTGCTCGCGGCGGCGCGGATCCGGCGGCGGATCCGCTGATCCGGCTGTCGTCTCAGCCGAGGATGTTGACCGCGCGCGAGATGACGAGGGCGAGCAGCACGAAGCCGGTGAAGGCTTGCAGCGCCATGAGGAGCTTCGCGCGCGCGGTGAGCGGCATGACGTCGGTCGGGCTGAAGGCCATCATGTTCGAGAGCGAGAAGTAGGCGTAGTCGACGAAGCCGGGCCGCCAGGCCGTGCGGTCGCCGGAGTCCTCCTGCGGGAAGCGGAAGTCGGGGGCCGCGTCGTCGTCGGGCAGCCGCCGCGCGACAGGCCCGCGCCGGTCGATCTCCCAGAACAGCAGCCCGAACACCACGACGTCGGTGAGCCAGACCCGCAGCGCGCGCAGCAGCACGAGCGGCGCAGCGGCCGAGCCGTCCACGAGCTCCGCGACCGTCGCGACGACCTCCGCCTGGTTGAGCAGCAGCAGGATCACGGCGAGCGCGATCGAGGCGACGCGCGAGGCGCGCGTCTCCACCGTCATCCGGTGCGGGTTGATCGCGAGGAGGGCGATCGCGAGCACGCCCGCGATGCCCGGCACGACCCACTGCGTGATCGCCCCGAAGGCCGAGGGCAGCAGCAGATCGGCGACGATCACGAGCAGGATCGCGACGAGCGCCGGCCAGCGATGCTCGGCGTGTGCGGACCCCTCCAGCACGATACGGCGGCGCCGGGTCGCGGTCATGCGCACAGCCTAGGAGGGCGCCCGCCCGCCGCCCGGTAGGCTGGCGGCGCCCGGGCCCTTAGCTCAGTCGGTCAGAGCGCCTCGTTTACACCGAGGATGTCGGCGGTTCGAGTCCGTCAGGGCCCACAGATCCGGTCGCCGCCGCGCGCCGCGCGAGCTCGCGGTCGAGCGGGTCGGTGACCGCGTCCGCGGCGGAGTGGAGGGCGATCCAGCGCAGCTCGTCGACCTCCTCGCCGGGCTCGAAGCCGTCGTCGGCGACGATCGTCATGAGCCAGTAGCGCGTGAGCTTCTCACCGCCCTCGGGAAGCGGGTAGCGCACATCGCCGAGCTCCGCGCCGAGCGCGCAGCGCAGCGCCGTCTCCTCGTGCACCTCGCGCAGCGCGGCCTGCTCGAAGGTCTCGTCGGGGTCGAGCTTGCCCTTCGGGAAGGACCAGTCGGCGTGCCGCGGCCGGTGGATCACGACCGTCTCGAGCCCCGCGACGCCGCGCCGCAGTACGAGCCCGCCGGCCGCGAGGACGGGACGCTCAGCCAAGGATGCCCCGCTTCCCCTCGTGCTTGGCGAGGTCGAAGCGCGTCACGGTGCCCGCGACCGCGCGCAGCCGCCTTGAGGCGGTGCGACCCGTGAGGATCACGCTCGTCGCCGGCTCGCGGTCGCGCACGCCCTGGGCGACCTCGGCGTCGTCGAGCCAGCCGGAGGAGGTCGCGTGGGTGATCTCGTCGAGCACGACGAGGCCGTAGTCGCCGGATCCCATGGCCTCTTGCGCGAGCCGCCACGCCTCGCCCGCGAGCCGCACCGGGTCGTCCTGCGCCCACGTGAGGGAGCGCGTGAAGGAGGGCCACTCGATCCCGAGCCGGCGACCTGACTCGGCGTCGGCCGTGTTCCACGCGTCGCCCTTGAGGAACTGCACGACAAGGGTGCGCCAGCCGCGCCCGACGCTCCGGTTCGCGTAGCCGAATGCCGCGGCGCTTTTGCCCCATCCCTCGCCCACGAACAGCATCACGATGCCGCTCATCCGCGGGATCGGGGCGCGCGCCACCCGCCCAGGCTAGTGTCAGGCCGCACCGAAGACCACCACGCCCTCCGGCTCGATCTCGAGGAGGATCTCGGCGCTCGTCGGCACGGGATCCGCCGACCGCACGGCGATCGCGCCGCCGCCCGGGAGCGCGACCGAGACGCGGTGGTCCCGCCCCTCGTAGGCGCACGCGAGCACCACGCCGCGCAGTCGTCCGTCCCCTAGGGCGAAGGGGTCATGCGCGACGCGCACGGCGTCCGGGTGGACGAGCACCGCGGGGGATCCGTCCCCGGCCCCGCAGTCCCGTCCGACGAGCGCGCCGCCCGCCAGCACGGCGCGTACCTTGCCGGCCGCGGGCTCGAGGCGCGTCGGCTCGAGCCGGGTCGCGAAGCCCGCCATCGCGGCGACCCAGGGAGTCGCGGGGCGGGCGAACACCCCACGCGGGGTGTCGTGCTGGACCGCGCGGCCCGCGGCGAGCACGAGCACCCGGTCCGCGAGGGCGAGTGCCTCGGTCGCGTCGTGCGTGACGTACACGGCCGTCGTCTCGATCCGGCCGAGCAGCGCGGCGAGCTCGAGCCGCATGGCCGCGCGCAGCTGCACGTCGAGGTTCGAGAGAGGCTCGTCGAAAAGCAGCAGCCCGGGCTCGGTCGCGAGGGCGCGGGCGATCGCGACGCGCTGCTGCTGCCCGCCGGAGAGTTCGGCGGGTCGGCGGTCCTCGAGCCCGTCCAGGCGCAGCAGCGCGACGAGCTCGGCCACGCGCTCCTCGCGCCGGGCGCGCGTCGTGCGGTGCCGGCCATGCGCGAGGCCGTAGCCGATGATGTCGCGCACCCGCAGGTGCGGCCAGAGCGCGTAGCTCTGGAAGACCATGTTGACGTCGCGGCGGTCCTGGTCGAGGGTCCAGCCCCGGCGGGAGAGCTCCGCGCCGCCGAGCAGGATGCGCCCCCGATCGACGGGCTCGATGCCCGCGATCGCGCGCAGCAGGGTCGACTTGCCGCAGCCGGACGGGCCGAGGACGGCGAGCGTGGTGCCCGCCTCGACCGTGACGGAGACGCCGTCGAGGGCGACCCCGCGGGATCCCGGGTAGCGCCGCACGACGTCGTCGACGACGAGCTCGGCGGGCGGCGCGATGGCGGAGAAGACGGAGGCGGGGGCGAGGCTCATGCGGGGACCTCCTCGGGGTCGACGACGGGAGCGGTGGGGACAGGAGCACCGGGGACGACCGCGGGATCGGCCGGCCGCGCGGCGCGGTCGCGGCGCTCCGCCGCGGCGCGGATGAGCCGACGTCCCAGGGCGCCCCCGAGGGCGGCGAGCGCGACCACGGCCGCCGCGGTGAGCAGCGCCCCGGCCGTCGCGTATCCGTAGCGGCCGCGGTCGTACTCGAGCACGATCTCGACGGGCAGCGTCACGAAGTCGGGCGGGGCGAGCATGGTCGTCGCTGCGAGGTCGAACACGCCCGAGGCGAAGACCGCGAGGAGCGCGGAGAGCAGCGCGGGCGCGACGAGCGGGACGAGCACCGTGCGCAGCCGGGCGCCGAGCCCCGCGCCGGAGAGCGCCGCGGCCTGCAGGAAGGAGGCGGGCACCTGGGCGAGGGCGCCCATCTGCAGCCGCACCGCGACGGGGATCGAGGTCGCGACTCCGGCGAGCACGAGCAGCTCGGGCCGGCCGTAGAGAGCGAGCCCGACGTGCTCGAGGGCGGGCTGGTTCCAGACGAAGATGTAGCCGACCGCGAGCACGATCCCCGGGATCGCGAGGGCGACGACGCCCGTGACGTCGAGCAGCGCGCGCCCGCGGAACCGGGTGAAGGTGAGCACGACCCCGATGAGCAGCCCGAGCACGGTCGTGATGATCGCGACCGCGGCGGCGATGAGCAGGCTGTGCGCGGCTCCGTCGGCCATCCGCGATCCCGCCGCGAGGATCTCGCCGTAGTGCTCGAGGGTGAGGTTGGAAGGGGTGAGCCCGCCGGAGATGGATCGCGTGAGCGAGACCTGGAGGGAGGCGCCGAGCGGGATCCCGAGGGTCAGCAGCAGGACGACGATCGTCACGGCCGTCCAGAGCGCCGGTCGTCGGGCGGGCGGCGGGTCGAGCCGGGCGGCCTGCGAGGTGAGGAAGTCGTAGCGGCCGCGGCGCAGCAGCCGGAGGTAGCCGAGCACGGCGATCGCAAGGATCACGACGAGGTAGAACGAGAGCACCCCGCCGAGCGCGAAGCTCACCGGGCTCTGCCGCACCGAGGCATAGATCGAGTAGGGCAGCGTCGGGAAGGAGTAGGAGGCGGAGAGCGCGGCGGGCAGCCCGAAGTCGCCGATCGCCTCGACGAATACGAGCACCGCTCCGGACGCGGCCGCGGGCAGCAGGAGCGGCATCCGTACAGTGCGCAGGATCGTCCAGCCGCGCGCGCCGCTGAGCGCGGCCGCGTGCCGGTAAGCGGGGTCGTCCCAGTGCAGGGCCGCACTCACCGCGAGGTAGGCGAGCGGGTACTGGATGAGGCCCATGACGAGCACGAGGCCGACTGGGGAGAGCACGACGTCCCCCACCCACGGCAGCCCGAGGGTCGTCGCGGCGACACCGGAGGGCGACGCGAACAGCACCCAGCCCTGGGCGAGCACGAAAGACGGGGTCACGAGCAGCACCCAGGCGGCGATGTCCAGCAGCCGCGCCCCCGGGAAGGCGACGGTGTGCCGGAGCAGGGCGAGCACGAGCCCGAGCCCGCCGCCGAGCAGCATCGCGCCGATCGAGAGGACGAGGGAGTTCGCGAGGGAGCGCTGCCAGAGCGGCCGGTTCGCGATCTCGCCGAGCAGCTCGGGGTGGAAACCCCAGTCCCGCGTGAGGCCAATGCCCGGGAGCACCGCCTGCAGGAGCACGAAGGCGAGCGGCAGTCCGATGAGGACGGCGAGGATCCCGACGAGGACCCAGCCGAGCGCGTCGCCCGCGGAGGGGCGGCGCGGGGCGCGCGACCGGCCGGCCGCGCGCCCCGACGTCGTGGCGGTCATCCGGGGCCTCAGCCGACCATCCGGTTGGCGAACCAGTCCTTGATGGTCACCTCGTTCTCCGCCGCGAAGTCCGCGTCGGTGAGCAGGAGCTTCCCGTCAGCGGGCCGCTCGGCCGGCAGGGAGGAGGTGTCCACCCCCGAGACGAGAGGCGTGATGATGCCGTCGTCGCCGCCGTTCTGCATGAGGTAGGCGACGTTCGCGGGGTCCGTCATCCAGTCCACGAGCTTGAGTGCGGAGCACGGGCGCGGAGTGTCGGCGCTGATCGCGATCGCGCGGACCACACCGGGCGCGCCCTCCTCAGGCCAGACGAAGTCGACCGGCTCGCCGGCCTCGATGAGCCCGTAGACGTTCTGCTCCTGGAGCGCGGCGACCGGCACCTCGCCGGAGACGAGCGCTTCGCCCACCGGCCCGTTCTTCGAGTAGGTGTTCACGCCGTTCTCGAAGAGCGAGTCGAAGTACGCCTCGGCACCGTCCTCGCCGAGGTCCTGGAAGAACCAGGAGACGATCGGGTAGGCGGGCGCGGCGACGGCCGGGTCGGCGATGCCGATCGGTGCGTAGGCCGGGTCGGCGAGGTCGGCCCAGGTCTGCGGGGCGTCCTCGGGCGAGATCGCGTCCGTGTTGTAGGCGATGACCGCGGCAGCGTGCTCGCTCCACGGGATCCACGAGTGGTCCGCGGGGAGCAGCGCCTGGCCGTCGGCGTTCAGGTTCGCGAGCCCGGCGGGGTCGAGCCCGGTGAGCAGCTGGCCCTGGTCGGCGAGGCCCTGCAGGCTGCCGTGGCCGTCCAGGATCACGACGTCCCACTGCGGGTTGTTCGCCTCCGCGGCGATGCGGGCCAGGATCTCACCGCCGCCGAGGTCGGCGATCTCGGTGTCGATCCCGCTGTCGGCCGTGAAAGCGTCGCTCAGGGTCGGGCCGTAGGGGTTGAGGTAGATGCGGAGCGCGCCGTCCTCCGGCTCGCAGGTCGTGGAGTCGAGGGCGGCGGCGCCCTCCGGGTCGGCTCCGTCCCCGGCGGGGGAGGAGCAGGCGCTCAGGGCGAGGGCGGTCGCCGCGACGGTGACGAGGGCGGCGGTGCGTGGACGTGACATGGGGAGTCTCCCGGGGATCGAGTCGGTCGAGGGCGATGCCGAGTGTCGTCGCCGGCCGTGAACGCGGGACGGCGCGTGCCCGCAACGTCCGCCGAAACGAGGGTAAAGATCCCGGCGACGCGGAAGGGAACGGAGTGCGTGCGTTGGCACTGAGTTCGCTCGCTCGCCCGCCCGCGTTCATCCGCCGTTCACGCGCTCTCGCCGACCCGTCTTCTGAGAGGGCGGCGGTGTCGGCGGCCGTGCGTAAGCTCGCGCACATGTACGAGACCCCGGAGGAGGTCGCAGCGCTCTCCGAGCTGCTCGCGGCGTCGCACGCCCGCGCGACCCCGCACCTGCGGGAGATCGTGAGCGGCGAGCACCGGCTCGACGCCGAGCGGGTGCTCGCCGAGCTCGACGGCATGCGCGTGCTGAGCCTCGCGACGACCACGGCGCGGGGCGAGCCGCGCGTGAGCGCGGTCGACGGGCACCTCCTGCACGGCCGCTGGACCTTCGGCACCGACGGGCGCTCCGCGAAGGCGCGGCACCTCGAGTCCCGGCCTGCGGTGAGCGCGGCGCACGTCGACGGGGAGAGGCTCGGCGTGTTCTGTCACGGGACGGCCGTCCGGCTGCTGCCCGGCGATCCCGACTGGGACGGGACGCTCCTGCACTGGACGGCGCACTACGGCTCGGACCCGACGACATGGGGTGAAGACGTGCGGCTCTACCGCATCGACCCGACCTGGATGGTCGCCTACGGCGCGGCGTAGCGCCGCGACCGGCTCAGTCCGCGAGGAAGCCGCGGGTCATGCCCTCAACGATGTGCGCGACCCGCACGGGCACGTCCACCACGGCGTGCGCGAGGCGGGGATCCTCCCGGTAGAGTCGCGCGATCTCGGCCGGCGGGGTCGCCATCTGCCAGAGCGCGCCGGAGAGCGAGGTCGCGGCGGTGAGCACGTCGCCGGCGTCCTCCTCGCCGAGTCCCGTCGCCCGGGCGATCGCGGTCGTGATCGCGGCGACCTCAGCGAGCACGGCGAGCTTGAAGGCGCGCGCCGACTCGACCGAGACGTTCCGCTCGAGGTTGAGCGGGGCCTGCGCGAGCAGATCGCAGAACAGCGGGCGGTCCGCGAGGCTCTGGGCGAGCAGCCGCGCGACCTCGGAGGGGCCGTGCGCCTCCGCGAGTCGGGGGCGTACGTCGGCCGACCACTCCTGCCAGCCGGCGATCGTGAGCCGCAGGAAGATGAGCTCCCGCGTCTCGAAGTAGCGCAGCAGCGCGGACTTGTGCATCCCGACCTCGTCGGCGATGTCGGTGAGGGTGATCGCGCGGACGCCGCGGCGCGCCGCGAGCCGGCTCGCGGCCTCGAGGATCGCGTCCTCGCGCTGCAGCTTCGCCTCGGGGGAGCGGGCCCGCTGGAATCCGTCCGTCATCCGGCCATCCTACTTTGCGAAACGCGGTTGCGTAATTATCGCAACGATGTTTTACTAACTGTCATGTCAGTGTGGTTCATCACCGGATCCTCCCGCGGCTTCGGCCGCTCCCTCGTCTCCGTCGCCGTCGCCGCCGGGCATCGGGTCGTCGCGACCGCGCGGAACCCCGACGCCCTCGCCGACCTCGTCGCCGAGCACGGCGACTCCGTCCTGCCCGTCGCCCTGGACGTCACGGATGCCGCAGCCGCCGGGCGGGCGCTCGCGCGCGGCGTCGAGCGGTTCGGCCGCGTCGACGTCGTCGTCAACAACGCGGGCTACGCGAACGTCGCCCCCATCGAGACTGGTGCGGAGGAGGACGTCCGCGCGCAGTTCGAGACGAACTTCTGGGGCGTCTACCACGTCTCCCGCGCCGTGATCCCGGTCCTCCGGGCGCAGGGCGGCGGCACGATCGTGCAGTTCTCCTCGATCGGCGGCCGAGTCGGCGGCTCGCCGGGCATCGCGAGCTACCAGGCAGCCAAGTTCGCCGTCGACGGCTTCAGTCGGGTGCTCGCCGCTGAGACCGCGCCGTTCGGCATCC
>Ga0164243_10014558_pt1 | contig 10944 bp, 8 predicted proteins | sample OricompcompostOP_FD_108781 | JGI IMG/M metagenome (GOLD analysis project Ga0164243, IMG submission 108781) | Organic Plus compost microbial communities from Emeryville, California, USA - Original compost - Organic plus compost (OP) | ecosystem: Engineered > Solid waste > Mixed feedstock >...
AGCTGCACGACCTGCCGGACCGCCAGCTCGCCTTCGTGCACCCACGGCTTGGGGACGATGCGTCCGACGCCCAGCATGGCGGCCTCGGGGTGGTTGATGATCGGCGTGGACCCGTCGACGCCGAACACCCCGTAGTTGTTCAGGGTGAACGTGCCGCCCGTGAGCTGTGCGGGCGTCAGCGTGCCTTCCCGCGCGGCCTCGGTCAGCCGCGCGAACTCCGCCGTCAGCGACTCCGCGTCCCGCGAGTGCGCGTCGCGGACCACGGGGACGACCAGCCCCCGCTCCGTCTGCGCCGCGAACCCGAGGTGCACGTCCGCGTACCGGACGATCTCCCTGGCTTCGGTGTCCACCGAGGAGTTGAGCTCCGGGAAGCGGGCGAGCGCGGCCGTGCAGATTCGGGCCAGCAGCGCCAGCACGGAGATCTTGGGCCCGCCCGCCGCGTTCATCGCGGCCCTGGTCCGCATCAGCTCCGTGGCGTCGGCGTCCACCCAGCAGGTCGCGTCCGGTATCTCGGTGCGGCTGCGGGAGAGCTTGTCGGCGACGGCGCCCCGGATGCCCTTGAGGGGGACCCGGGTGACCGAGGCGGTGCTTGTGGTCCGGGTCGCGGCGGCCGGGGTGGCGGCGGCCGTCCTCGTGTCCGTGCGGTCCTGGGTGCCGGCGGCGCGCAGCGCGTGCTCCACGTCGGCGCGCAGAATCAGCCCGTCGGGGCCGGAGCCGGTCAGCTTCCGCAGGTCCAGGCCGTTCTGCCGGGCCAGCCTGCGCACCAGCGGGGAGATCACGGGGACCGGACCGTCCTCCGGCGCGGGGCGGCTGGCCCGGGCGCTCGGTGCGGTCTGCGGGGTGCCCGCCGGCCGCGTCTCCCGCACCGGCTCCGGCGTCCTCGGCCGCCCGTTCACCGCGGGGGCGGCGGGGCGGACCCGGCGGCGCCGGGCCGGGGCCTCGGAGGTGCCGTAGCCGACCAGCACGTTGCCGGAGCCCTCGGCGGCCGGCTCCCGGCCGCCCGCGCGGTCGGCGCCCGCGGAGGCCGCGGTGCCCGCGCCACCGGCGGGGCGGCCGTCCGCCGTCCCGCCGACGGCGACCGTCAGCAACGGGGCGCCGACCGGCAGTTCGGTGCCCTCCTCGCCGAAGCGGGCGGTGACCACGCCGCCGTAGGGGCAGGGCACCTCCACCATCGCCTTGGCCGTCTCGACCTCGACGACCGGCTGGTCCACGGCGACCACGTCGCCGACCTCGACCAGCCAGCGCACGATCTCCGCCTCGGTGAGGCCCTCACCGAGGTCGGGCAGCTTGAACTCCAGCACCTGTGCCATCAGCTCTCGGCCTCCCACTGCAGACGCCCCACGGCGTCCAGGATCCGGTCCACACCGGGCAGGTGGTGACGCTCCAGCATCGGCGGCGGGTACGGCAGGTCGAACCCGGCCACGCGCAGCACCGGGGCCTCCAGGTGGTGGAAGCAGCGCTCCGTGATGCGGGCCGCGATCTCACCGCCCGGGCCGCCGAAGCCGCCCGACTCGTGGACGACGACCGCGCGTCCCGTCCGCCGCACCGAGGCGCACACCGTCTCGTCGTCGAACGGCACCAGCGAGCGCAGGTCGACGACCTCGAGGTCCCAGCCCTCGGCCTGTGCGGCCTCGGCCGCCTCCATGCAGACGGGGAGGGACGGCCCGTAGGTGACGAGGGTGGCGCTCCGCCCGGTGCGCCGCACCACGGCACGGCCTATCGGCTCCACCGCCGTCGGCTGCTCCGGGTTCCAGGCGTCCTTGGACCAGTAGAGCCGCTTGGGCTCCAGGAAGACCACCGGGTCGTCGGAGGCGATGGAGGCCCGCAGCAGGCCGTAGGCGTCGGCGACGGTCGCGGGCGTGACGACATGGAGCCCCGGAGTCGCCATGTAGTACGCCTCGGACGCGTCGCTGTGGTGCTCGACTCCGCCGATGCCGCCGCCGTAGGGGATGCGGACCGTCAGGGGGAGGGGCATCTTGCCGCGGGTGCGGTTGCGCATCTTCGCCACGTGCGAGACGAGCTGCTCGAACGCGGGATACGCGAAGGCGTCGAACTGCATCTCCACGACCGGCCGCAGCCCGTACATGGCCATGCCGACGGCCGTGCCGAGGATGCCCGCCTCGGCCAGCGGCGTGTCCGTGCAGCGGTCCTCGCCGAACTCCTTCGCCAGGCCGTCCGTGATGCGGAAGACGCCGCCGAGCGTGCCGACGTCCTCACCCATGACGTGCACGGACGGGTCGTCGGCCATGGCGTCGCGCAGCGCGCGCGTGAGGGCCTGCGCCATGGTGGCGGGCTTCACGGCGACGGTGGTCATGGCCGCGCTCCTTCCGGCTCGGCCTCGGCCGCCAGCTCGGCCCGCAGCTGCTCCCGCTGCTCCAGCAGCTGGGGCGTGGGCTCGGCGTAGACGTGGGTGAACAGGTCCATGGGGTCGAGCTCCGCGTCCTGGTTCATCCGGGCGCGCAGATCGGCGGCCATGGTCTCGGCGTCCTGCCGGGCGGTCTCGGCGCCGGCCTCGTCCAGCAGGCCGCGGCCGGTCAGCTCCCGCTCCAGCAGGGCGATCGGGTCGTGCTCCCGCCACGCCTCGACCTCCGCGTCGCCGCGGTAGCGGGTCGCGTCGTCGGCGTTGGTGTGGGCGTCCACGCGGTAGGTGATCGCCTCGACCAGGGTCGGGCCGCCGCCCGCGCGGGCACGGCGCACCGCGTCGGCGAGGACCTCGTGCACGGCGGCCGCGTCGTTGCCGTCGACCAGGCGGCCGGGCATCCCGTAGCCGACGGCCTTGTGGGCCAGCGACGGGGCCGCGGTCTGCTTGGCGAGCGGCACGGAGATCGCGAAGCCGTTGTTCTGGACGAGGAAGACGACCGGGGCCTGCCAGACGGCCGCGAAGTTCAGCGCCTCGTGGAAGTCGCCCTCGCTGGTGCCGCCGTCGCCGACCATGGCGAGCGCGACCACGTCGTCGCCCTTGAGGCGGGCCGCGTGGGCCAGCCCCACCGCGTGCGGCAGCTGGGTGGCGAGCGGGGTGCTCAGCGGGGCCACCCGGTGCTCGTGGGGGTCGTAGCCCGTGTGCCAGTCGCCGCGCAGCAGGGTGAGCGCCTCGACCGGGTCCACGCCGCGCGCGACGACCGCGAGGGTGTCGCGGTAGCTCGGGAACAGCCAGTCGCGCTCCTCGAGCACCAGGGCGGCGGCGACCTCGCACGCCTCCTGGCCCGTACTGGAGGGGTACACCGCGAGACGGCCCTGCTTGGTGAGGGCGGTGGCCTGCGCGTTGTAGCGGCGGCCCTTCACCAGCTCCGCGTACAGCCTGCGCAGCAGTTCCGGATCGGCCTTCGCCGCGGCCTCCGTGCCGAGCACGCGGTACGGCTCCGTGTCGGGCAGCAGGGGGGCGGGGTCGGTACGGGGCTGCCAGGCGGGCGGCGGGGTCGGCCGGTAGGCCCCCCGCTGCTCCATGACCGTCATGACGGCACCTCCTCGTGGGACGACTGACGGAGGCGCGGCGTCTGTGACGCGCCTCACCAACCGATTGTTCGGTCGCCGGCACATTTTGGCTACGGGTGGCGTCAGGCTGTGGACAAACGGTTCTCCACATCGTGGGATGGATGCAGGACGTCCACGGCTGAGAGGTGGGGGCGGGTGGCATCTGAACAAATGGCCGAGGGGCAGGAGGGGACGGGGCCACTGCCGCCGGCGCGGCCGCTCGACGCGATCGACCAGGACATCCTGCGCATGCTGCAGGCGGACGGCCGCGCCTCGATACGGTCGGTCGCCGAGCGGGTGCACGTGTCCCGCGCGAACGCCTACGCGCGGATCAACCGGCTCGTCGAGGACGGCGTCATCCGGGGCTTCGGCGCCCGCGTCGACCACGAACGCGCCGGTCACGGCACATCGGCGTACATCACGCTGAAGATCGTGCAGAACACCTGGCGCACGGTGCGCGAGCAGCTCAGGCAGCTCCCCGGCGCCTCTCACATCGCCCTGGTGGGCGGGGACTTCGACGTCCTGCTGCTGGTGCACACGCCGGACAACCGGGCGCTGCGCGAGCTGGTCCTGACGCGCCTTCAGGCCATTCCCGAGGTGCTCAGCACCCGCACGCTGCTGGTGTTCGAGGAGGAGGACCTGGAACCGCAGTGGTGACCCAGGAGCTGTAGGGGGCGCTTAGCTGTCCACTCGCCGGCGCCGCACCGGTTCCCGGCCGACGGGTACGGCTGCCCAGCGCTTCGCGGCGGCGTCCAGCCGCGGACCTGTCCTGGCCGGGGGCGACGAGCTCCAAGCCCTGAAAGGTCGCGCCGCGCGCCGTCGCGACGCCGCGGTCACCCGCGCCCGTCGTCCGCCTTGCGCAGTCCCCCGAAGGCGAGCTGCGCGACCGCGTCGGCCACCTCGCGCTCGTTCATGCCGCGCCCGTCCGGCCGGTACCACTCCACGATGGAGTTGATCATGCCGAAGACCAGCCGGGTCACCAGCCGCACCTCTATGTCCTCGCGCACGTCCCCGTCGGCCGCCGCAGCCTTCAGCAGCTCGGCCACCCGGTGGTCGAACTCCCGCCGCCGCTCCAGCGCCCACCGCTCGGTGTCCGTGTTGCCCCGCACCCGCAGCAGCAGCGTCACGTACGGCAGCTCCGCTATCAGCACCTCGACCATGCGCCGTACGACGTACTCCAGGCGCTCGGAGGGACGCCCCACGCGCGCGTCCTCCTCGTCGAGGATCCCGAAGAGACCGTCGAGCGCCCGGCTCACCGCGCGGCGCAGCAGCTCCTCCTTGCCGGCCACGTGGTGGTAGATCGACGACTTGGAGATTCCGGCGGCCTTGGAGAGGTGCTCCATCGACGTGCCGTCGTAGCCGCGTTCGTTGAACACCTGGACCGCCACGTTCAGCAGCGTCTCCGGGGTGTAGGTGTCCCGCTTGGCGGTGGTCATGGGGTGTCCTCCCGCTGGTCGGTGGCGCACGCGTACCGGTGGAGCGCGAGGGACGGCGCGTACCTGCCGCACGGGTCCACCTCGTGCATCTGGTCCAGCAGGGCCCCGGCCCAGCCTCGGCCGAGGCGGCGGCTCCACTCGAACGGTCCGAGGGGGTAGTTCACACCGAGGCGCATCGCGGTGTCGACGTCCTCCTCGGTGGCGACGCCCTGGGCGACCGCTTCGACGGCGAGGTCGACGATCCGGGCCACCGTCCGCGCCACGATCATCCCGGGGACGTCCCCGATGACGCTCACCTTCTTGCCGAGCGCCTGGAACAGCCCGGTGGCCTGCGCGACGGTCTCCGCGGAGGTGTGCGCGGCGTGGGAGAGGGCGATGCGTGTGGCCCTGCGGTAGTCCAGCGCCAGGTCGAAGTGGACGACGTCGCCGGACTCCGCGGAGAGCCGTCCGTCGGCGAGGACGAGCTGCCCGCCGCTCGGCAGGACCAGGCGGGTGCCCTTGTCCTCCTCGGCCTCCCGCACTTCGATACCGGCCTCGCGGATCAGGTCCAGCAGCTCCGCCGCAGGTCCCAGACCACCCTCGGCGACGACGTACGCGGGCCGGTCGGCGGGCTCGGCGGTGTGCGGCTCGGGGCGCTCGGCGCCCTCCCGGTGGTCGTACCAGCCGCGGCCCGTCTTGCGGCCGAGGCGGCCGGACTCGACCAGCCGGCGCTGCGCCAGGGACGGCCGGAAACGCACGTCCTGGAAGAACGCCTGCCACACCGAGTGCGTCACCGCCTCGTTGACGTCCTGCCCGATGAGGTCGGTCAGCTCGAAGGCGCCCATCCGGAAGCCGCCGGACTCGCGCAGCACCGCGTCGATGGTCGCCGGGTCGGCGCCCTGCGTCTCGTACACCGCGAAGGCCTCGGCGTAGAAGGGGCGCGCGACGCGGTTGACGACGAAGCCGGGGGTGTCGGCGCAGGCGACCGGCGTCTTGCCCCAGGCGCGGGCGGTCTCGTACGCGCGCGTGGCGGCGCCGGCGTCGGTGGCGAAGCCGGAGACCACCTCGACCAGCGGCAGCAGCGGCGCCGGGTTGAAGAAGTGCAGGCCGACGAAGCGGCCGGGGACGCGCAGCGCGCCGCCGATCGCGGTGACCGACAGGGACGAGGTGTTGGTGGCGAGGAGACAGTCGTCGGCGACGACGTCCTCCAGCGCCCGGAACAGCTCCTGCTTGACGTCGAGGCGCTCCACGACCGCCTCGACGACGAGGGAGCAGCCGGCGAGCCCGGAGAGGTCGTCGACCGGAGTCAGCCGGGCGCGCGCCGCGTCCCTTTCGTCCGCGGTGAGACGCTCCTTCTCCACCAGCCGGTCGAGCCGGGAGCCGATCGTGTCGGCGGCCTTGCGGGCCAGGCCCGGGGCGGCGTCGTAGAGCCGCACGGGATGGCCCGCGACCAGCGCGACCTGGGCGATTCCCTGCCCCATGGTGCCGGTGCCGACCACGGCCACGGGACTGCTGAGGTCGAGTGCTGTCATGTGCGCGATCCTCCCGCACGGTGTTTTCCACAGATGCGGCGGACCCCCTTGTCCCGACCGATCGTTCGGTTACTCTAACTCTGACCGCCCGTTCCTGACTACGTTTCCGCACAGGTCCTAGAGCTCGACGAAGAGTTCTCCAGACGAGGAGTTGGTCCCGCATGGCCGCCGAACTCACCGCGCACGAGCTGATCGCCCGCCACCGTCCCACCCTGGACCAGGCCCTGGAAGCGATCCGCACGCGCGCGTACTGGTCCCCGCACCCCGAGCACCCGAAGGCGTACGGGGAGAACGGCAGCCTGGACATGGCCGCGGGCAAGGCCGCCTTCGACGCCCTGCTCGGCAGCCGCGTCGAGCTGGACCAGCCCGGGACCGACGGCTGGGTGGACGGCGAGACCTCCCCGTACGGCGTCGAGCTGGGCGTGAGCTACCCGCACGCGGACCTGGACGTGCTGCTGCCCGCGATGAAGGCCGGGATGCGCGCCTGGCGTGACGCGGGCGCGGAGACCCGCGCGGTGGTCTGTCTGGAGATCCTCAAGCGGATCAGCGACCGGACCATGGAGTTCGCCCAGGCGGTCATGCACACCTCCGGCCAGGCGTTCATGATGGCCTTCCAGGCCGGCGGCCCGCACGCGCAGGACCGCGGCATGGAAGCCGTCGCCTACGCGTACGTGGAGCAGGTGCGCACGCCCGACACCGCGGAGTGGACCAAGCCGCAGGGCAAGCGCGACCCGCTCGCCCTCACCAAGAGCTTCGTCCCGGTGCCGCGCGGCATCGGCCTGGTCATCGGCTGCAACACCTTCCCGACGTGGAACGGCTACCCGGGCCTGTTCGCCTCCCTGGCCACGGGCAACGCGGTCCTGGTCAAGCCGCACCCGCGCGCGGTGCTGCCGCTCGCGCTCACCGTCCAGGTCGCCCGCCAGGTGCTCGCCGAGGCGGGCTTCGACCCGAACCTGGTGGCGCTGGCCGCCGAGCGGCCCGGCGAGGGCATCGCCAAGACGCTCGCCACGCGCCCGGAGATCCGGATCATCGACTACACGGGCTCGACGGAGTTCGGCGACTGGCTGGAGAGCAACGCGCGCCAGGCGCAGGTGTACACGGAGAAAGCCGGCGTCAACACGGTGATCGTCGAGTCCACCGACGACTACAAGGGGATGCTGTCCAACCTGGCGTTCTCCCTGTCCCTGTACAGCGGCCAGATGTGCACCACCCCGCAGAACCTGCTGGTCCCCCGCGACGGCATCACCACCGACCAGGGCCCGAAGTCCTTCGACGAGGTCGCCGCCGACCTGGCCAAGGCGGTCGACGGCCTGCTCGGCGACGACGCCCGGGCGAACGCCCTGCTGGGCGCGATCGTCAACCCGGACGTGAAGGCCCGCCTGGAGGCCGCCGCCGGTCTCGGCGAGGTCGCGCTCGCCTCCCGTGAGATCACCAACCCGGACTTCCCGGGCGCCGTGGTGCGCACACCGGTGATCGTGAAGCTGGACGGCTCCAAGCCGGACGCCGAGGCCGCCTACATGAGCGAGTGCTTCGGCCCGGTCTCCTTCCTGGTCGCCGTGGACTCGGCCGCCGACGCGACGGAGCTGCTGCGGCGCACGATCCGTGAGAAGGGCGCGATGACCGTCGGCGCGTACACGACCTCCCCGGAGGTCGAGGAGGCCGTGACGGAGGTCTGCCTGGAGGAGGCCGCGCAGCTCTCGCTGAACCTCACCGGCGGGGTCTACGTCAACCAGACGGCCGCCTTCTCCGACTTCCACGGCTCCGGCGGCAACCCGGCCGCCAACGCCGCCCTGTGCGACGGCGCCTTCGTCGCCCACCGCTTCCGGGTGGTCGAGGTACGCCGGGAGGCCTGAGCCGCCTCAGGCGGATGCGCCCCCGGTGGCGCTCCAGTGGTACAGCGTCATGGCCACACTGGTCGCGAGGTTGTAGCTGGAGACCTGGGGGCGCATCGGCAGCGCCACCAGATGGTCGGCCCGCGCCCGCAGCTCCGCCGAGAGTCCGGTGCGCTCGGAGCCGAAGGCGAGCAGCGCCTCGTCCGGCAGCTTCAGGGAGCGGATGTCCTCGCCCTCCGGGTCCAGCGCGAAGAGCGGCCCGGGCGGCAGTTCGTCCACGGTCAGGCGTTCCACGGCGGTGGCGAAGTGCAGCCCCGCCCCGCCGCGCACCACGGTGGGGTGCCAGGGGTCCAGCGTCCCCGTGGTGACGACGCCGGTCGCCCCGAAGCCGGCGGCCAGCCGGACCACGGCGCCCGCGTTGCCCAGGTTGCGCGGCTGGTCCAGGACCACCACGGGCGCGGTGCGCGGCGCGTGCGCCAGCGTCGCCAGGTTGCCCGCGCGGTCCGGCCGTACGGCGAGCGCCGCGACGGCCGTGGGGTGCGGCCGCGGCACCAGCGAGGCGTACGTCGCGTGCGGCACCTCCGTGAGCAGCGCCGCCAGCGTGTCCCGCACGTCCGCGGCCAGCTCGTCGGCGAGCGCCAGGGCGGCGGCCCGGTCGGCGGTGACCGCGACGAGCACCTCGGCGCCGAAGCGCACGGCGTGCTTGAGCGCGTGGAAGCCGTCGAGCAGCACGGCGTCCGGTGCGGCCCGGCGCCATACGGCCACCGGGTCCACCGGGTTCTCCGAGGTCGCGGACGGCTCGTGGGCGGGGTCGGTCATGCCGAGCAGCCTACGTGCGCGGACCGGGCACCTTGTCGGTCACCGGGGCGGCCCCCGCCGTACCCGCGGCGGGCGGACCACCCGACGGACCACCGGGCGCCCCTTCCGGGCGTCGCTGCGGCGGGACGGCGGCAACCTCCCCGCGCCCGCCCTGCCGCAGCCGTTCCCGCGCGCGTGCGGCCAGGCGGCCGGTCCGGAGCAGGAAGGACGTGGGCAGGAAGACCGCGTCGGCCGCGATCATCGCCAGGGAGAAGAAGGGCAGTCCGAGCACCACGGCGATCACCGTGTGCTCCAGAATCATGAAGGTCAGCAGGACGTTCTTGACCCGCCGGTTGAACAGCGTGAACGGGAAGGCGACCTGCACGACCACGGTCACATAGGTCACCAGCATCACCAGGGTGCCGCTCGCGGTGAACAGCTCCGCCAGCGACGGCCAGGGGGAGAAGTACTCCAGGTTGAGCGGGTAGTGGACCGCGGTGCCGTCCTGCCAGCGGGAGCCCTGGACCTTGTACCAGCCCGCCGTGGCGTAGATCAGGCACGCCTCCGCCATGATCACCAGGAGCGCGCCGTTGTGCACGACGTTCGCGACCACGTCCAGCAGGATGCGCGGCTGGTCCGTCCTGGCCAGACGCCCGGCCAGCCACCACACCGCCTGCCCGAGCCACACCGCCCACAGCAGCGCGGGTATGAACCGGTCGCCGTCCGTCCGGCCCGCCAGCGATCCCAGAAGCAGCACGAAGCCGAGGACCGCCCACAGCGCGGGGCCCACGCGGTCGGGAGTCCGCTCCCCACGCGCGCGTGCCTCCTCACCCCTGCGCGCCCGGCGCGCGTCCAGGGACCAGACCTGGCCGCAGCGGGTGAAGACCAGGTAGACCGCCATGATGTGCAGGACGTTGTCGCCGCCGTCGCCCATGAACACGCTGCGGTTCTGCAGGGTGAGGACACCGGCCATGAACAGCGCGGCCATGGTGCGGGTGCGCCACCCGAGCAGCAGGAGAAGGCTGAACAGCACGGCCAGGGCGTAGACCGCCTCGAACCAGACCTGGCTGTCCGACCAGAGCAGCACGGTGAAGGCGTCGTTCGACCCGACCAGCTGGGCGGCGAGATCCCAGGACCAGGGGCTGTCAGGGCCGTAGAGCTCCTGACGGTGGGGGTACTCCCGCAGCAGGAACAGCAGCCAGGTGAGGCCGAGGCCGATGCGCAGCACGGCGGTCTGGTACGGGCCGAGGACCGAGTCGGTGACCCGGGCGATCGCCCGGGAGACCGCCAGCGTCAGGCGGTTCATCCGATGCCTCCCCGGGTCTCGCCCTCCGGCAGCAGCCACCAGGGCAGCACCCGGTACACGGCCTTGTCCGACACCTTCTCCCCGCTCCACGACGGCGGCGGCACCTGGGTGGTGCGCGAGCGCACCTGGACGCGCGCGACCTCGCCGTCCGCCCCCGCCGCGTCCGCCCGGTCCAGGCGCATCGCCATGATCCGCCGCAGGTACGACTCGGACAGCGCCCCTCGCAGGCCCGCCGGGCGGTTGTCGTCGTCGTGCGTGGAGACGTAGAAGTCCCAGGCGCGGCGCAGCTCGTTCTGCTGGGTGTGGCTGGGGGCGAGGTTGCCGTCGATGGTCCGCCCGTCCTGCGCCGACAGGTCGTACCAGCCGGTGGTGCGGCTGGCGCCGTCCGGCGTGCGGATCTCGGCCCTGACCTGCACGGACACGTTCTGCTGGAGCGGGTTCGGGGCGAACAGCTTCCAGTTCTGCTCGAACTCCGGGTAGACCCAGTCGGCGATCGTCTCGCTGTGCTTCTTGCTCACCGTGTTCGGCGGCGCCACGTGCAGGAACGTCATGCCGAGGTGGACGCAGACCGTGACGGCGACGGCCGCGAG
>Ga0164243_10014560_pt1 | contig 10944 bp, 9 predicted proteins | sample OricompcompostOP_FD_108781 | JGI IMG/M metagenome (GOLD analysis project Ga0164243, IMG submission 108781) | Organic Plus compost microbial communities from Emeryville, California, USA - Original compost - Organic plus compost (OP) | ecosystem: Engineered > Solid waste > Mixed feedstock >...
GATAGTCCGTCGGCCCGCCGCGTCGATCGCGGGGCCTGCAGTGACCTGACGAACCTGGGACGGCGCGACGAGGCGCCAGATGAGGGGGACTATGCTTCGTATTCTGGCCGCGGTCGCGGTATCGGTCATCGTCAGTTCCTGTTCCCGGCAAGCGCCGCCCGCTCCGCCGCCGCCGGCGGTTTCGGTCGCCACGCCGCTGTTGAAGAACGTCGTCGATTGGGACGAATATATCGGGCATTTCGAGGCGCCGCAGTCGGTCGAGCTTCGCGCGCGCGTCACCGGGCAGATCACGCGCATCCTGTTCCGCGACGGTCAGGCCGTTCGCAAAGGCCAACCGCTCTTCATCATCGATCCGCGCCCCTACAAGGCCGCGCTCGATCAGGCGCGGGCGGCGGTGGAAAGCGCCAGCGCGACGCGGCGGAACGCCCTTTCAATCGCGGCGCGATCAGCAGTCCTCGAAAAGACCCATGCGGTCAGCGAGGAAGAGCTGGAGACCGATCAGGCGCAGGTCCGCACCGCCACCGCCGCGCTCCATGCCGCGCAGGCGGCGTTGGAAACGGCCGAACTGAATGACAATTGGACGATTGTCCGCGCGCCCATCTCCGGCCGCGTTTCGAGCCGTCGCGTCTCGATCGGTGATCAGGTTCAGGCGGACACCACCCTGCTGACGACCGTCGTATCGCTCGACCCCATCTGGTTCGTCTTCGACGGTGCGGAGAGCTTCTATCTGAAATATCTCCGGCAGGCGCGGCTGGGGCAACGCCAGTCGTCGAGGGATTTCGAGAACCCGATCGACATCCGGCTCTCCGACGAAACCGGCTTCTCGCATCGCGGCAGGATGGTGTTCGTCGACAACGCCATCGACACCGATTCGGGGACGATCCAGGCCCATGCCGTCGTCGCCAACCCTGCCCATTTCCTGACCCCCGGCATGTTCGGCCGGGCGCGGCTTCTCGGGTCCGGCACCTATCGCGCCATGCTCGTGCCCGATGAGGCGATCGTCTCCTCGCAGTCGATGAAGGAGGTTCTCGTCCTTGCGCGTGACGGCACCGTCACCAAGCGGGATGTCGAGCTGGGACCGGAGGTGCTGGGGCTGCGCGCGGTGAAGGCCGGCCTCGCCCCCACCGATCTCGTCGTCCTCGATCACATCACCCAGCTCAAGCCGGGGATGAAGGTCGCGCCGCACCGCACGGCGATCAAGCCGCGCAATGCCGACGCCGGCCCATCCATGTCGCCGGTCGACGCGCCCGAGCCGTCCGCCGCGACCGTCTCCGACAGCGACTGAGGCCAACCGATGCGTTTCCCGCACTTTTTCATCGAGCGGCCGATCTTCGCGGCGGTGCTCGCGATCATGATCACCGTCGTCGGCCTCGTCGCCTATCCGTCGCTGCCGGTCGGCCAGTATCCGGAGGTGGCGCCGCCAACCGTCGTCGTCACCGCCAAATTTCCCGGCGCGACCGCGGAGACGATGGCATCGACCGTCGCCGTCCCGCTCGAGCAGCAAATCAACGGCGTCGAGCACATGCTCTACATGTCGACGTCGTCGGTCGGCGATGGTTCGGTGACGATCACCATCACCTTCGCGCTCGGCACCGACGTCAACCAGGCGCAGGTGCTCGTCCAGAACCGGGTCGACGAGGCACTGCCGCGCTTGCCCGAGGAGACGCGGCAAATCGGCGTCACCGTCCGCAAGGTCTCCCCCGAGGATCTCGTCGGCTTCGCTTTCTATTCGCCGGACAACTCGCTCGATACCGATTTCATCTCCAACTACGTGACCTTGCAGGTCAACGATCGCATCAAGCGAGTTCCCGGCGTTGGCGATACGGTGCGCTTCGGCGGCCGCGACTACGCGATGCGGATCTGGATCGACCCGGATCTGGCAGCCGCGCGGAACCTGACCGTAGATGAGATCATCGCGGCCGTCCGGGCGCAAAATGCCCAGGTCGCGGCCGGCATCATCGGTCAGCCGCCATATGGCATGAAAGCCAATGCCTATCAGCTGGGCGTCGATACCGAAGGACGCCTCTCCAGCCCGGAGCAATTCGGCAACATCGTTCTCAAGCGTCGTGCCGACGGCGGGCTGACCCGCTTGCGCGATGTCGCGAGAGTCGAGCTGGGCGCCCAGGACTATTCGACCAACGCATTCCTGAACGACCGCAACGCGATCGGCCTCGTCCTCAAGCAGCAGCCTGGGACCAACGCGCTCGCGACCGCGGATCGAGCCAAGGCGCTGGTCGCCGAGCTGTCGAAGGACTTCCCGAAGGGGATGGCCTATTCCGTGGCACACCACCCGCTCGACTTCGTGTCCGACTCGATCCGGGACGTGAAAAGGACACTTTTCGTCGCGCTGTTGCTCGTCTCGTCGATCGTCCTGCTGTTCCTGCAGAGCTGGCGTGCCGCTCTGGTCCCGTTGATCGCCATCCCGATTTCCCTGACCGGCGGTTTCGCGACGATGGCGGCGTTCGGCTTTTCGCTGAACAGCCTGTCGCTCTTCGGCATGGTGCTGGCCATCGGCATCGTCGTCGACGACGCGATTGTCGTCGTCGAGAACATCGAGCGGTTGATCACCGAGGAGAATCTCTCGCCGAAGGAAGCGGCCCACAAGACGATGACCGAAGTGTCAGGCGCGCTCGTGGCCATCGCCCTAGTGCTGTGCGGCGTATTTCTGCCGACCGCCTTCATCCCCGGCCTATCGGGCCAGTTCTACAAGCAGTTCGCCTTGACGATCGTGTCGGCGACCGTGGTCTCGGCCTTCATTTCGCTGACGCTGTCGCCGGCGCTTGCGGCTTTGTTGCTCAAACCTGCCGATCAACGCCCGGAACCCAAGCCGGGGCTCTTGGGCCTGCCCGGCCGGTTTGCTCGATGGTTCAATCACCTTTTCGACCGACTGTCGGTCCATTACGGTCGGCTCACCGGCAAGCTCGTGCGCCGCCTGGTGATACTGTCGGTCATCTATGGGCTGCTCATATTCACCACCGGATGGCGCTTCTACGTCACGCCGCAGGGATTCATTCCGTCGCAGGATCAGGACTTGCTGCTCAACGTCCTGCAACTGCCTCCGGGCTCGTCGCTCCAACGGACGACGCAAATCGCCAAGCAGGTCGAAGCCGCGGCGGTAACGGTTCCCGAGGTCGATCACGCGCTGACCTTTGCTGGTTTCGACGGCGCCACCTATACCAGCGCCTCGAACACCGCCCTGATAGCCACCCACCTGAAACCGCAGTCGGAGCGCAGCGCGACGATCGACGAGGTCGCGGACAAGCTGCGCAAGGCTTTTTCGGGCATCACCGGCGCGAACATTCTCGTGATCTCGCCGCCGCCAGTCCGGAGCATAGGTCTCGCCAGCGGCTTCAAGATGGAGCTCGAAGATCGCAACGGCCTGGGCTACGCGGCCCTCGAAAAGGCCGCGCAGGACGTGATCGCCGAGGCGAACAGGAATCCTGCGCTGCGTCGAGTCTTCACCACCTACAACACCGGGACGCCCCGCCTCCACGTATCGATCGATCGGGAGAAGGCGGAGCAACTCGGCGTACCGGTAGATCGCGTATTCTCGACGCTCAGCGCCTATCTGGGCTCAGCCTATATCAACGATTTCAACTATCTCGGCCGCACCTGGCAGGTGGTCGCTCAGGCTGAGACGTCGTACCGCCAATCGGCCGCCGATATTCTCCAGCTGCGCGCTCGTTCCGACAGCGGAAAGATGGTGCCGCTGGCGGCGATCGCGACGGTGGACAAGCAATCCGGCCCGTATCGCGTCGTGCGCTACAACCTCTTCCCATCGGCGGAAATACAAGGCGAAGCCGCGCCGGGTTATTCGTCCGGCCAGGCGCTGAAAGCGATGGAGGAAATATCCGCGCGCGTCCTGCCGAAGGGCATGGGCATCGAATGGACCGATCTCGCCTACCAGCAGCAGCAGGCCGGAAACACCGGTATCTACGTCTTCGGCTTGGCCGTGCTGTTCGTCTTTCTGCTGCTTGCCGCCCAATATGAGAGCGTGGTGCTGCCGCTGGCGGTGATCCTCATCGTGCCGATGTGCCTCCTCGCCGCCATCCTCGGCATCAACCTGCTGGGGATGGACAACAATATCCTCACGCAGATCGGGCTGGTGGTGCTGATCGGCCTCGCCGCCAAGAACGCCGTCCTGATCGTCGAATTCGCGAGGCAGGGCGAAGCGCAGGGCCTCACTCATCGGGAAGCCGCGATCCGCGCCGCTCATCAGCGCCTCCGCCCCATCCTCATGACGTCCGTCGCATTCATTCTCGGTGTGTTCCCGCTCATCGTCGCACACGGCGCCGGGTCGGAAATGCGCAAGGCATTGGGCGTCGCCGTGTTCTTCGGGATGATCGGCGTGACCTTCTTCGGCCTGATCTTCACGCCCAGCTTCTACGTCATCAATCGCGTCATGGCGGATTGGGCGAGCGGGCAGGTGAAGCGCCTGCGCGCGCGGCTCGGCGGGGATAGCGCCCACACATCCGCCGCCGTGACAGGAGAAAAGGCATGACGCCCGTACGGACGCCGACCGTCGCGCTGCTCCTCGCCAGCGCGCTGGGCCTGGGGGCTTGCGCGGCCGGGCCGGATTATCGTCCTCCCGAAATCCCCAAGGTGGCAACAGCGCCTTTCCGGGAAGCGGGCGCGATCGGCGTCGACGACGCCGCGCCGGCATCGTCGGACTGGTGGAAACTCTATGCAGATCGTACGCTGTCGCGGCTCATCGAGGACGCCTTCCGGTACAATACCGACATCCGCCTCGCCGCGGCCAATCTGAGGCGTGCGCGGGCGCAGCTCTCGGAGGCCCGCGCCGGCCGTTTGCCGACGACCGACCTCTCGGCATCCTATTCCCGACAACGGATCGGGGCGGACCAGATCGGACCGGCGTCGGGCAGACCTGACGACGCATCCGGGGCCGATCATTATGATTCCGACTTATACGAGGCCGGGTTCGACGCCAGCTACGAACTCGACATATTCGGCCGTGTCTCGCGGTCGATCGAAGCGGCGCGCGGAGACGCTCAGGCGGCGCAGGCCACGCTTGACGGAGTCAGAATCTCGATCGCGGCGCAGGTGGCGCAAAGCTATGCCGATGCCTGCGGCGCGGCGATGCAAGCCGACGTCGCGCGCGAAACCGCCGCGATTGAGGGCGAGACCCGCGACCTGACCCAACGCCTGCTGGACGCCGGCCGGGGCACGCAGCGCGACGTCGATCAGGCCAATGTCCTCGTCGAACAGGCCAATGCCCAGGTGCCGGGCCTCGAGGGAGAACGGCGCGCGCAGCTATATGCGCTGGCGACGCTGACCGGCAGGCCGCCGGCGGAGATCGATGCGGCCGCTTCCCGGTGCCGCGCCGTGCCGAAGGTCCAGACGCTGATCCCGATCGGCGACGGCGCGGCCCTGCTGGCGCGGCGGCCGGACGTGCGCGCGGCCGAACGCAAGCTCGCGGCGGATACCGCCCGGATCGGCATCGCGACCGCCTCCCTCTTCCCGTCCGTTACATTGCTCGGATCGGTGTCGCTCGGCGCGCCGAAGATCGACGATATCGGCAAGTCATCGTCGTTCGGCTATTCGCTCGGGCCGCTGATCTCCTGGACGTTTCCCAATTTCGCCGCGGCCCGCGCGAAAATCCGGCAAGCACGAGCCGGCTCCGACGCATCGCTGGCCGCGTTCCAGGGCACGATCCTGACGGCGCTGCGCGAGACCGAGCAGGCGCTCGCCCGCTATGCCGCCGCACTTGAACGAAACGCCGCCCTCGCGCGTGCGGCCGCCTCGGCGCAGCACGCCGCGGAGCAAACGAGGCAGCGCTTCGATTCCGGCCGGGACAATTTCCTCGACCTCCTCGTCGCCGAACAGAACCGGGCGGCCGCCCGGCAAGCGCTGGCGCAATCAGACACCAATGTCGCCGACTTGCAGGTGTCGTTGTTCAAGGCGCTCGGTGGAGGCTGGGAGGGCGCCCCGGCCCCGCTCGATACGCCGCCGCCATCGAGCGAGAGCCAAGGGCATATGGCGGCGACCGGATAACACGAGCCACGGCGCTGGAGGGGGGCGATCCGCGACGCCGTTCGCATCCTTGGACAGGCGCTATTTCAACAAGTGCGACCCGCCTCGAACAGGAAGCAGGCGCGGCGTTCCGCCTCGTCCGTCCATGCGTCGATCATGCCGGAAGTGGCGTTGTCCTTGGCGGCATCGGCCTTAACCGCGCGCAGCGTTTCGCCGCCAGCCGTGCCATCATCATCGACGGTCGCCGTGCTTTGATCGACGGCGAACCCGCCGCCTCGTAACCGGGCGCTATTCTTCTTCCTCGAACGTCACCGCGACGTCGCCGTTGGCGCTGAGGCGGACCTTGTCGCCCTCGACCTCGGCGACGAGGCCGCGCGAAATGTAGTGATGGTGGCCTTTGTGCGGCCCCTCGCCGCTATCGGTCTTCGCCAGCTTGATGCGGTCGCCGTCGATCCGATCGACGGTGCCGACATGGACGCCATCGGCGCCGATGACTTCCATATGCTCCCTTACGGCTTCGAAACCGGCCATGAGAATCCCCTTCCTTGGGACGATGTGAACTGGGCAACCGCCGGGAATGCCTGCGGTCGATGCAGCGTCACTCGCCCCGGGCGGGAGGCCGGTTACAGCCGGGTTCAGGCGGCGATGGGCTCGATCGCCCGCACCAGCGCGTTTACGTCGATCTCGAACCCGTCGAGGACGACGCGCCCCTCGGGCGACACGACCACGAACCACGGCGTGCCGCCGGCGCGATAGGCGTCCATCAGCGCCGGCGCCTCGGCCTCGCCCTCCGCAACGGCGTGCCCGTAAGGGATCGGCAGGCCGTAGCGTTTGTGGTTTTCCCGCAGGCGCTCGAAGGTGTTGCGGTCGGGCGCGGTAAAGACCGTCTGGATCGCCGCGAAGCCGACGTTCCTGTCGCCAAGCGCATCGACCAGCCTGACGAGCGCCGGGAAACCGTGTTCATGGCTGCCGCCGCAATCGTCCTGAAAGAAGAACAGGATCCTGACGCCGCCGCCAAGATCGCCCAGCGACAAGGGCGTGCATTCCTCGCCGTCGCTGCCGATCCAGCGGACGCGATCGAGCGGAGGCGCCGGCAGACCGGCAATCCCCGACCACATATTCTGCTCCAGAAAAACGCCGCCGGCGGTGAAGCCGGCGGCGGGGCAGCGCCTAGGCGGCGGTTTCCGCGCGGTGCGGCAGCACCCAGTTGGCACGCGGGAAATGGCAGGTGTACCCGTGCGGTATCCGCTCGAGATAATCCTGATGCTCGGGTTCGGCTTCCCAGAAGTCGCCGACCGGCTCCACCTCGGTCACGACCTTGCCCGGCCATAGGCCCGAGGCATCGACATCCGCGATCGTCTCCAGCGCGGTCGCCTTCTGCGCCTCGCTCGTATAATAGATCGCCGAGCGATAGCTCATGCCGACATCGTTGCCCTGGCGGTTACGCGTCGTCGGATCGTGGATCTGGAAGAAGAACTCCAGCAGCTTCCTGTAGCTCGTCACCGCCGGATCGAAATTGATCTCGATCGCCTCGGCATGGGTGCCGTGGTTGCGATAGGTCGCGTTGGGCACGTCGCCGCCGGTATAGCCGACACGGGTCGAGACGACGCCGGGGAGCTTGCGGATCAGGTCCTGCATCCCCCAGAAGCATCCGCCGGCGAGCACTGCGCGTTCGGTCGTCATGCCGGTTCCTCCACCTGATCGAGCCAGGCGCCATAGCCCTGCGCCTCCATCTCGGCGCGCGGCACGAAACGCAGCGACGCCGAGTTGATGCAATATCTGAGGCCGCCGCGATCGCGGGGACCATCGGGGAATACGTGACCGAGATGGCTGTCGCCATGCTTCGAGCGCACTTCGGTGCGGATCATGCCGTGCGAGGTGTCGCGCAGCTCCTTCACATGCGCCGGCTCGATCGGCTTGGTGAAGCTCGGCCAACCGCAGCCCGATTCGAACTTGTCGGACGAGGCGAACAACGGCTCGCCCGAGACGATGTCGACATAGATGCCCGGCTCCTTGTTATGGAGGAGGGCGCCGGTTCCCGGACGCTCGGTCCCGCTCTGCTGGGTGACGCGATATTGTTCGGGCGTCAGCTTCGCGATCGCCGCTTCGCTCTTCTCGTAAACAGCCATGACTTCCTCCTTCACATTCATCGAGGCGCAAGCGCGCCTTTCCACGACGGCATCGCACCGCCGGAGCAATCGCCGTCGCAAGCATTCGTCACAGTCGTTATTGCACTCGGCATGGTAATCCGGGTGGTTACAGCCTGGGGCGGGCCGCACGGGATCAACCCGGCCTGTCGGTGGAAAACGCCCGACGAAGCCGGCTCGCAACCACAAGATAGGGATCGCCAGCGGCCGCCGCCACGTCGGGCGAGGCCATCGACACGCCATGCGTCGCGTCCACGGCTCGATCCGCGTTGCGCTGGAGAAGCGGCGTAACCAATTCGGTCGGGCGAACGAATGCCGGAGCGAGACCGAAAAGGAGTGATCCCATGTACCGCAAACTGGCTCTCGCAGCCGCGATGCTCGGCGCCGGCGTGCTGGCCGTCACGCAGCTGCCGGCGATGGCCGCCGGAGCGATGGTCAAGACCCCCGCCCCCGCCTTCACCGCGCCGGCCAAGGCGCGCCGCGAGACGGCGATCTTCGCCGGCGGCTGCTTCTGGGGCGTGCAGGGCGTTTACAGCCATGTGAAGGGCGTCATCAGCGCGACCTCCGGCTATACCGGCGGCTCCGCGGCGACCGCGCATTACGAGACCGTCTCCACCGGAACGACCGGCCATGCGGAGTCGGTGAAGGTCGTCTTCGATCCCACGATCGTCAGCTATGCCGATCTGCTGCACATCTATTTCTCGGTTGTCGCCGACCCGACCGAGGTGAACCGTCAGGGCCCCGACACCGGGCCGCAATACCGCTCCGCGCTGTTCCCGCAGAACGCCGCCCAAGCGAAGGTCGCGCGCGCCTATATCCGGCAGCTTCAGGCAGCCCACGTCTTCCCGCGCCCGATCGCGACGCGGATCGAGGCAGCGAAGCCCTTCTATCCGGCGGAGAGCTATCATCAGGACTTCTACGCCCGGCACCCGGCCTATCCCTATATCGTGATCAACGATCGCCCGAAGGTGGAGGGATTGAAGACGCTGTTTCCGGCCGATTATCGCGGCTGAGATTTTCCGCGGTTTATTGGGCGGTGACGGGTGGAAATCCGCCCGCCATCGCCCATCTGCTTCCATCGTTCGCACTCCACACCAACCACAGGAACCGCCCTCATGGAATATCGTCAGCTCGGCCGCTCGGGCCTGAAGGTGCCCGCGCTCTCCTTCGGCACCGGCACGTTCGGCGGCAGCAACGAGTTTTTCGAACGCTGGGGACAGACCGACGTCGACGAAGCGACCAGGCTGGTCGACCTCTGCCTAGATCACGGCGTCAATTTCTTCGATACCGCGGACATCTATTCCCAAGGCGCGTCGGAGGAGATTCTGGGCGCGGCCCTGAAGGGCAAGCGCGATCGCGTGCTGATCGCGACCAAGGCGACCTTCCCCAAGGGGGACGGCCCTAACGACGTGGGCTCCTCGCGCTATCACCTCGTCCGCGCCTGCGAGGCGAGCCTGAAGCGGCTCGGCACCGACCATATCGACGTCTATTTCATGCACGGCTTCGACGCGCTGACCCCGGTCGAGGAGACGCTGCGCGCGCTCGACGATCTCGTGACCAGCGGCAAGATCGGCTATATCGGCGCCTCCAACTTCTCCGGCTGGCATTTGATGAAGTCGCTCGCCACGTCGGAGAAATACGGGCTGGCCCGCTACGTCGTTTACCAGGGCTATTATTCGCTGGTCGGCCGCGACTACGAGCATGAGCTGATGCCGCTGGGGATCGATCAGGGCGTCGGACTGATGGTTTGGAGCCCACTCGGCTGGGGCCGCCTCACCGGCAAGATCAAGCGCGGCCAGCCCGACCGGTCGGGCCGGATCGCCTCGGGCGGATCGGTCGGCGGGCCGCCGGTCGACACCGAATTCCTCTACGATGTGGTCGATGTGCTGGAGGAAATCGCCGGCGAGACGGGCAAGACCATCCCGCAGGTCGCTATCAACTGGCTGCTGTCGCGCCCGACGGTGGCGAACGTCGTCGTCGGCGCGCGCAACGAGGAGCAGCTCAAGGGCAATCTCGGCGCGATCGGCTGGAGCCTGTCGGCGGACCAGATCGAGCGGCTTGATACGGTCAGCCACCGCGAGCCGGCCTATCCCTATTGGCACCAGAAGGGCTTCGACCAGCGTAATCCCAAGCCGACGCGCTGGTGATTGCGGCCGCGCTACCGGCGGGCGTCACCGCTCGCCTTGCGGTTGGCCGATTGTAGCCATCCCAGCCGGCGGAAGCGCCAGTAGAGCAAGCCGCAGGTCGCCGTCATCGCGCCCAGCACCGCGGCGGCGCCCCAGCTCGTCAGCGGTTGCGGCGTGTCGACGAAGTTCATGCCGTAGAAGCCGGTGATCGCCGTCGGGATCGCGAGGATGCCCGCCCAGGCGGCGAGCTGGCGCGTGATCGCCGACTGCCGCTGCTGCTCGAGCAAACTGCTGGCCTCCAGGGCCGTGCGGATCACGTCGATCAGCGCGGCGCTCATCGCGTCGATCCGCGCGAGATGGACGAGCACGTCCCGAAAATAGGGCCTGGCGTCGGTGGAGACGCAGGGAATGTCGAGCCCGGCAAGCTTGTTGCAGACGTCGCTCATCCGGGTCAGCACATATTTGAAATGCACCGTCTCCCGCCGGAGCTGGAAGATCCGGGCGATCTCGTCACGATCGAGTGAATCGTCGAGAAGGCGCCTCTCCATCAGCAGCACCTCGTCGGCGATCATCTGGATGATCGGGAAATAATCGTCGACGATCAGGTCGAGGACTTCATAGACGACATATTCGGGGCCTTTCGCGTTGCGCGCGGCGATCCCGCCGATCCTGCCCCGCAA
>Ga0164243_10014562_pt1 | contig 10943 bp, 8 predicted proteins | sample OricompcompostOP_FD_108781 | JGI IMG/M metagenome (GOLD analysis project Ga0164243, IMG submission 108781) | Organic Plus compost microbial communities from Emeryville, California, USA - Original compost - Organic plus compost (OP) | ecosystem: Engineered > Solid waste > Mixed feedstock >...
ACGGGCTCACCTGCCTTCAGCGGGCGCTTGAGACCGATCAGCATGAGATGCAGGCCGCCGGGCTTCAGCTCGACCGAGCCCTTAGCCGGAACCTCTAGCCCCTGGGCGAGCTTGCTCATGGAAGCGACGCCGTCCTTGTGCGTGACCTCGTGAACCTCCAAGCGGTCGGCGAAATCGACCGACCCGCCGAGCAGTACATCGGGCTTGTCGCCAGAGTTGCTGATCTTGAGATAACCGGCGCCGACGGTGGCTCCGGGAGGGGTGGCGCGCGCCCACGGCGTGTCGATGGCAACGAAGCCGGCCTTGGTTTCAGAGCCGGCCTTGGCATGGTGATGGTGGCCCGCAGCTTCGCCGGCGACAAGCTTCAGCACGGGGGCGGGCGCCTTAAGGTCATGGGGATCGAGGCCGGGGCCGGCGACCTCGACCCACTTCAGCTCGCCTTTCTCGCATGTCTGGGTCACCGGGAGCGGGATCGAGGCGCCGGCCTCGAGCTCGCGGGCAATGAAACCCGAGAATACGAACTCGTCGTAGTGCTCATCGGCGAGCGGCCCGCCGGTCCAGGTCACGCGGCGCACGCCCTCTGAGAGCTTGTTGCCGTGGTAGTAGGCATAGGCGTTCTTGTAGGCACCGCGCTCGATGGCGATGGTCCAGCCGGCTTTGGGCATCGGCTTGACGCCGATGATGCCCTCGGGGACCTCAACACTGACAGCGGTGGTGGCCGAGCCTTCGCAGCCGTGCGGGACCTTGAACACGGCCTTGTAGGAAGAGCCGACGGGGGCCTCCCTCTTTTCCAGGCTCACGTGCGCAGAGGCGGAGGCGGGCAGCGCCAGGGCTGCAGCGAGTGCCAGGGCACGCGCGGTCAAAAGGTTCAACGTCATCTTAGAAACTCTCCTTGGAACTGGCGGCCGGAAGGTGGGCCGGGTGGATCGGTGTCGATTGCTGGGAAGAGATGGCCGGGCGAGCCGGCCGGCATGGGAGCGCTGTCACCATCGGTACTGCACTCCGGCGTAGACGGCGCGGCCGCTGCCAGGCTCGAACAGTGCGCTGTTGTCGGCATCGGCGACTGCGGCGATGCTGGCGCTCGAGATGTAGGCTTTATCGGCGATGTTGCGGGCCTCGATGTAGGCGGTGATCGGGCCCCCATCGTCGAAGCCGATCTTGGCACCCCAGATGGCGTAGGCCTCGGTATCGAGCGAATTCTTGCTGTCGACGTAGTAGGCCTCCGGCACCCACTCGACGTTGGGCCCGGCGTAGAAGCCGCTCGGATGCTTGTAGAGGAGCTCGGCCCTAATGAAGTGCCGCGGTGCGCCGGGCAGCTCGTTATCGCCAAAGTCCGGATCGTCGTCGAAGCGGAAATCGCTGAAGGTATAGGCGGTATTGAGCCACAGCCGGTCGGCGTCAGGGCCCGACTCGAAGATTGACTTCCAGAGCACGGCGCCAAAGCCGAACTCGACGCCCTGGTGGATGGTCTGATCGAGGTTGACCTGGTTGCAGGAGCCGGTCGAGCCGATCGCCTGGCACTGGAACTCGTTCTCGATCAGCGAGCGATAGAGGGCGAGGTCCCAGCGGAAGTCATCATTTCCGCCGCGGGTGCCGATCTCGAAGGTCACCGCCTCCTGCGGATCGAGGCTCGTGGTCGTCGTCGTGATCGCGATCTCGCTGAAGGTCGGGGCCTCGGCGCTCTTGGAGACGTTGGCGAAGACCTGCGCGTTGGGCGTCACGTCCCAGACGACGCCGACCTTCGGGTTGAAGAAGTCGTAGTCTGCTTTGCCAGACTGATCGCCGTTCGAGAGGAAACGGTCGTTGGCCTCGCGTGAGGCGTAGACGAACTGGCCCCCGGTCACCAGCGCCACGTCGGGCCGGACGAAGAACGAGTTCTCGGCGTAGACGACGGTGTTCCTGGAAGTCTGGTCGACATCGGCTTGGAGCGCACCGCGATCGCCGCGCACATTGTCGTACTGACGTGCGCGCACGTCGCCGTTGTGCAGGCTGACGCCGGCGACGAAGCGGTTCTTGTAGCCGCCGATCAGACGGTCATCGACCAGTCGGCCGAAGCCGCCGCCCTCGCGGTTCTGGTTGTCGATGACGCGGAAGATCGGATGGTCGAGGTGGCGGTCGAAATAGAATCCGCCGAACTCGACGACGGTGCCGGGCGCGACGCGGAACGTGGTGCGGTTGGCGAAGCGCACCGAGTCGATGTTGCGCTGGTAGTCACGGTCGACGTTGTCGTTGCCCGTGCCGGTTAGACCCAGGCCCGGCTGAACGAACGCGCCTTCGGGATTGGTCAGAGCCTCGTTCTTCGTGACCGCGCCGGGGATGCGCTGGCGAACGTGGTTGGCGTTGAGATAAAATCGCGTCTCGACATCGGCCGAGAAACGGTAGCCGACGTTCATGGCGCCACGCACGCTTTCGCCGTCGCTGTGGTCACGGAAGCCGTCCTGCTCCTGCCAGGTGCCGGTGATGAAGTAGTCGGCAGGGCCGGCCACGGCGCCAGAGCTCACCGCGAGCTTGCGGAAGCCAAAACTGCCGATGTCGAGCCTGGTGCCGAAAAGGTCGGCGTCGTAGCCCGTCGGCATGACGAAGTTGACGGCTCCACCAAGAGCATTGGCGCCGTAGCGCAGCGCATTGGCGCCCTTATAGACCTCGATGTAGCGGTAGGCGGTCGGGTCGATCTCCTGGAAGTCGCTGGCACCGTCGGCGGTGCTGACCGGGATGATGCCGTCCATAATCAGCTGCACGCCGCGGCCATGAAAGTTGCGCGACAGGCCGGAACCGCGGATCGAGAGCCGGGTGTCTTCACCCCACTTAGTCTGTACGAAGACGCCCGGCACGTAGTCGAGCGCATCCTTGATGGTCGAGGCGGGCGTCGAGTCCTTGTATGCCTTCTCGGAGACGACCTCGACGGCGCCGGGCGTGCGCTCGATCTCGGCCGTGGCTTCGGCGGTGGTGGGCACGCCGAGACTGCCGGAGCGTTCGCCGACGGCGGCAACTCCAGGGTTCGCGGACTCCACCGGCTCGGCGGGGGCCGAAGCAATGGCGGCAGGTGCGGGTGCCGGCACGGCGACCACTTGCTGTTTCGTCTTGGCCTTGGCGGCCTTCTTAGGCTTCGGCGGCGTTGCCTTCTGCTCGATTATCAGCGGCGGCAGCATTTCCGGCGTGCCGCCGGCGGTCTGGGCCGCGGCACCGAAGGTAGACAAGGCTAGAAGCGCGGCAGCCGCGGGGGCCGCGTGCGCACGAATCCGCATGTTGTGAGGACCTCTACAATCACTGAACCGAGCCGGACGCACGGCATCCGGCACTCGACCTCAAACGGGTACTCAGATGACTGACAGAGGAGGGCCGCGTGCCGTAGCCGCGAAAACGCGTGGGCGCTCCGGGAACACGGCGAGGGCAGGGGTTTCGAGCGGAGGCTCGCCTGCGATCTGTGGGGGGCCGGCAATCGGCGGCACAACCGCAAAGGGAATAGCGGCGCCGGCATAGCAGAAGGGGCAGATCGGCGGCGAATTGGGCTTCTCTTGCCGATCTCCGGAAACTGGCTCGCCGCGCCCATCAAGGGCGACCTGCATCGGGCCGTGCTCGGTACACAGCACGACTTGGAAGCCAGCCTCGGCGGGCGTGCCCGGCAGGATCGTGGCCGGGACGAACAGGAAGGCGACCACGAGCCGAAGCGCCATCGCAAACAGTGCGACGGCGGAAATGAGCCTGCGCTTCGACTTACGTGCCAAGGAGGGAAGCTCCCCACCGGTTCAGAGTCGTGATCTTGAGCCATCTATCGGCCGTTTGCCGATGATTGGCAACATAGCGGGCGGCGATAAGCCAATTCATCAGAGTACAGCCGGCCGCGACATTTAGCGCGGCCAGCCATACGAGTTGTCAGATCTCGCCCTTGAGACCCTTCTCGAAGTACTTGTGAATGATCTTGTCCTGGTTCTCGAGCAGCCAGTCGATCGAGGGGCCGAAGTTCATGGCCTTCTCGATGGCCTGCAGGGTCGCCTTGCGGTGAATGTCAAACAGGACCTTGTGGTCGAGGTCGTTCATCTCGATGACCGACGGGTTGAGCCACACCGACACGATGATTCCGAGGTCGTTGGCCTTCTCCTTCGGGATGTGGCCCTCACGGACGCTGTCGAGCACCCCCATCGCCGTGGCATACTGCACCGTGCCCATGATGATGTTGGTGTAGCGGGCGTTGTCGACGGTGACCTTCGAGACGCAGATCGTGGGCGGGCGGACCATGACGTCGGTGTTCAGCAGCGCTAGCACGCGCGAGTGGCCGACGACCTGGTCGCCCAGCAGGTTGGCGAAGGCGGCGCCGAACGGGCCGTCCAACTCGCCAATGGCGACTTCCGGCTCGGCAGCGGTGCCGGGCGGGCCGACGACCAGGCTTTCGCCGACGCGCAGGACAATGCGGTCACTCATGTCAGATTCCTTCCTTGGTTGTAGTTAGCCACCCTCAGCAAAGCCGGCCACACGCGGCCGGCTCGGCGCAATGGCTCTATAGGACGAGGCAGCGAGGCGAGGCAAATTGGCTTGGCCTATGAGTGGAGCGGCCAAGACCAGCCGCCTCAGCTTACCACCTCGGCGCCGAACTGGCGCTCGAGCTCGCGGCGCACACGCACGCAGGTCTCGCTCTCATCGACCTCGACGTCCTGCCACCTGATGCACTGGCCCTCGATCACGGGGGCGGTGAGCTTGGCGCCCTTGGCGAGGCCCATCGGGAAGAAGCGCTCGCGCAGACTGACCTCGGCGGGGGTCTGGCGGCCCCACACGGTGAAGCCGCCTTCGCCGTCGAGGATCTCGCCGGCGGCGAGATCGCGCTTGGCGACGGCGATGACATCGGAGTTGAAGGCGATGGGCGAGCCGGTCGGCTCCTTGCGCAGCACGACATTGGCGACCGAGACGCCTAGCTCGAGGCCGATCATGTGGGTCGGGCGGTAGAGGGAGGCGTAGTCGCCCGTGGTGTCGACCAGGCAGTTGTACTCGCGCAGGCACTGGCGGGCGTAGGCGCTGTCGCTGGTGACGACGATGAAAGTGCCCATTGCAAGGTGGTGGGGAACGTCGGTGCCGTCGCGGTTAAGCGACGAGACGACCTCAGTCACGCCCATGCGCTCAAGGACGCCGCCGCTGGCTGTCGGCTTCACGACGTCGGCGAGCTGGAAGCGGGAGGCCGGCGGGAAGCTTAAGCCGCCGGTCTGGGGCATGAGATCGCAGGCGTTACAGACGGCCGTCATCTCGACGGCGGACTTGGTGCCGTCGAGGAAGGAGTTGAACATCTGCGCGTTGATGTGGCTGCGGTCCTCGATCGGCAGGTATTGGGTGAGGACGTCCCAGACGGTATCGGGCGTGAGCTTGTGGTAGCTCGGCAGGTAGCGCGTGCCCTTGCCGGCAGCTACCACCTCGAATCCGCAGGTTCGGGCCCAGTCGACGTGCTCGCAGATGAGGGCCGGCTGGTCGCCCCAAGCCAGCGAATAGATGAGGCCGGCGCGGCGGGCGCGCTCGGCGAGCAGCGGTCCCGCCAAGGCATCCGCCTCGACGTTTACCATGATGATATTCTTGCCATGCTCGATGGCCTGAAGGGCGATGGCGACACCGGTGGCGGGATCGCCAGTCGCCTCGACGATGACGTCGACGGCGGGATGTGAGATCAGCGCATCAGGGGTGTCCGTCAGAAAGGTGCGGCCGGTTGTAAGGGCCTCGTCGATGCTGACGGTCGTGAGGCGCTCGCGCGGGTAGCCGGCGGCGGCGTGCCGCTGGCGGGCGCGGGCGACCGCAATATCGGCAATCCCCAACAAATGCACGCCGGGAGTGAGGCGGGCCTGGGCCAGATACATAGTGCCGAATTTACCGGCACCGATAAGCCCTACGCGGATCGGCCGGCCCTCGGCCGCACGGGTTCGCAGCATTGCAGAAAGATTCATGCGCCCCGTTCTCCTCTAAAACTCGATACACGAGAGCAATAGATACTTCTGTATCTTAGATTGCGCTGATCAGCGACGGCGACAGGATATTGAGTGCTTGTTGCATCAACAGATTTCCTGTGGCTAGCGTACTGTCGCGCAGACGAAGCGCAACTCATGCCGCGGGGGCGGAGGCGAAGGAGACTGGAATGGAGCGACGTCGGCTCGGCAGGATGGGATCGCGAGTTTCGGCACTCGGATTAGGGTGCATGAACATCGCGGGAACCTATGGTGCCGCCGACGAAGCGGAAACAATGCGGCTGTTCGAGCGGGCGGTCGACCTCGGCATCGATCATTTCGATACCGCTGACATCTACGGCATGGGGGCGTCGGAAGAACTCATCGCCAAGTTCCTGAAGCGGCAGGGGCGCCGCGTGGCGGTGGCGAGCAAGGGTGGCGTACGTTACGTGCGCGCGACGGGCGAGCGCTTCATCGACAACAGCCCGTCGTATCTACGCCAAGCGCTGGAGAACTCCTTGAAGCGGCTCGGCCGCGACCACGTCGATCTTTATTACGTGCATCGCCGCGAGGGCAGCCGTCCGATCGAGGAGGCGGTCGAAGCGCTGGCGCAGCTGAAGCAGGAGGGCAAGATCGGCGCCATCGGGCTCTCGGAGGTGTCCCCCGATACATTGCGGCGCGCGCATAAGGTGCACGACATCGCGGCGGTACAGAGCGAATACTCATTGTGGACGCGGCAGCCCGAGAAGGGAATGCTTGAGACCTGTAGGGAACTCGGCATCGCTTTCGTCGCCTTCAGCCCACTTGCGCGCGGCATGCTCACCGGAGAGCTTCCCAATCCCGCGAACTTCGCATCGCGGGATTTCCGCAGCAAGAACCCGCGGTTCCTGCCCGGTAACTTCGAGAAGAACGCCGCGGCGGTCGGCAAATTCCACGCGGCCGCGCGGGCCATGGGGCGCACGCCTGCGGAGCTCGCCATCGCCTGGGTACTAGCGCAGTCCGAGAACATCATCGCCATCGCAGGCACGCGTTACGAACGGCATATCGATACCTTGGTCACCGGCTCGGAGCTGCAGCTCAGCCCGGCGCAGCTCGCCGACATCGAGGCCGCCTTCCCCGAGGGCTTTCCATGGGGGGATCGCTATGCGCCCGCACAGGCCCTCGGCGTCGAGACGTACGACTGACATATGCGCGGCCGATAAGGAGCGGCGCCTCGCGAGTTCGCCGGCGCACCAAGACGGGCATGCAAGAGGGGAAGGAAAGCGCGATGTCGCTGGCCCGTGAGAATGCGGAGAGCGCGGGGGAGCGCGCTTCGTTCTGGTCGATCCTCGCCATCTTCACCAAGCTGGGGCTGACCTCGTTCGGCGGGCCGATCGCGCACCTTGGCTATTTCCGCGACGAGTTCATCGCCCGACGGCGCTGGATGAGCGAAGCGGGCTACGCCGACCTTGTGGCGCTGGCGCAGTTCCTGCCCGGACCCGCCTCGAGCCAGGTCGGCTTCGCCATCGGGCTGATGCGGGGCGGCTTCCTCGGCGGGCTTGCCGCCTGGATCGGCTTCACCTTGCCCTCGGCGCTGGCGCTCATTCTTTTCGCCTATGGGGCTGCGGGGCTCACGGGCCCGCTTGCAGAGCAGATCCTCCACGGCCTCAAGATCGTGGCGGTTGCTGTCGTGGCGCAGGCAGTGTGGGGCATGGCGCGCTCGCTGTGCCCCGACGCCGAGCGTGCGACGATCGCCGTCGCGGCCATTCTCATCATCGCGTTCGTCGGCGGCTCGGTGGGGCAGATTACGGCGATCCTCCTCGGCGCGGCCGCCGGGCTCGCCATCGCCGGTCGGCTATCGTGGCAGGCGGCCGCTGCGGCGGGGGACATGATGAGCGGCGGACGCGCGCCCGTTTCCCGCGCGCTCGGAGTGTTCCTCTTGATCCTCGCCGGCCTGCTGCTCGCGGGCCTGCCGCTGCTCACCAAGCTCAGCGGCGGCAGCCAGGACGTCGCGCTCTTCGACGCCTTCTATAGGGCCGGCGCCCTGGTATTCGGCGGCGGCCACGTGGTGCTGCCGCTGCTCAGGGAATCGGTGGTCGACGCAGGCTGGGTCACGCCCGACGCCTTCATGGCGGGCTACGGCGCTGCGCAGGCGGTGCCGGGGCCACTGTTCACCTTCGCCGCCTACCTCGGCTTTGTCGCAGGACCCGCGCCAAACGGATGGGCCGGCGCTGCCATCGCGCTTGTCGCTGTCTTCCTGCCGGGCCTCCTGCTCATCGCCGGGGCGCTGCCCTACTGGGATGGCCTGCGCCAGTTCACCTGGGCGCGCGCCGCCATGGCTGGAATCAACGCCGCCGTCGTCGGCGTTCTCGGTGCGGCGCTCTATGATCCGGTCTGGACCAGCGCAATCCTCAGCCTCAAAGATTTCGCGCTAGCCGTGATCGCGTTCGTGTTGCTGATGGCATGGAAGGCGCCGCCTTGGCTGGTTGTCGTCGCGACGGCGCTCGGCGCGGCGGTGTTCGCTCAGATCCCTTGAGCTTGCGAGGGGCGAGGCTCCTTTGGCCGCGGCACTCAACGGCGGACGATGATCCAGATGGCGTGAATCATCCCCGGCAAATAACCGAGGATCGTCAGCAGAACGTTGATCCAGAAGTGCACGCCGAGGCCGACCTCGAGGAACACGGCGACTGGCGGCAAAAACACGGCGAGCAGCACGCGGATGAGATCGCGACCGCCACCGCGGCGGTCGTCCCAGGATCTCCGGTCGCGATCCCGATCTCTGTAATCGTCCATCGTCTGGTCCGCCTCTAAAGCTGACAAGCGGTTGCATTTGGGAAAACGGCAGCAAGCTGACCGGGTTCCGCGACCAGCCGGCGCAGGTGGCTCAAGCCACCGGCCTGACGTTGGAGATGATGAAGCGGCTCTTGGGGATGGCCGGCATGCGCGCCAGATTGATGGTGAGGTCCTGCGGCGGCACGTCGTAGGTCATGGATTTCGTCAGCAGGCGCACCGCCGTCTTCATCACGTCAATGGTCAGCCATTCGCCAGGGCAGCGGTGGCCCTCATGATAGTCGCCTCCGCCCTGCGGAATGAGATTGTATGGGGTTATGTTTCCTTCCGCATAGAACCGCTCGGGCCGGAACTCCTCTGGGCTATCCCAGGCGCGCGCATCGCGGTTGGTGCCATAGAGATCCAGGAGCACCCACTCGCCCTTGCGGAAGCGGTGTCCGCGCCACTCGAACTCCTGGCGCACGCGGCCGGCGATAACCGGAAAGAAGGGATAGTATCGGCGGACCTCCTGCACAAAGGCCTCGAGGTCGCGATCCTCTCCGGCCGCAAGCTTCTCGCGCCAGAGCGGATGATCCTTGAGCGCCAGGGCCGCGAAGACGATGAAACGGTCGACCGCAAGTGTTGGGCGCAGGATGTTGAGAAGCTCCACGGCCGCGATCTTATCATCGAGCAGATTGCCGTCGGCGTCGCGATGGCTGGCGATGAGCCCAAGGGCGCCGTCATGCGGCACCGTCAGTTCACCGGAACGAACACGCCGGAAAAGATGGCGCGCCCAGCGTTCGCAAGACAGCCGCAGCAGGAGGCCGCGCCAATTGCGCGGTCCGAACGAGCCGGCGCCATCAATCATGGCGCTGAGTTCGCGAGCGAGTTTCTTTGCCTCGGCGTTGGTGAGCGGCGGAACCTGCGACCAGGCACAGACGGCCCGGCCCAGGATTTCACTCACCTCGGGAAACAGCCGGATGGCGCCGGCACCTTTCCAGGACGCGAGACGGGCAAGCCACTGCGCCTCGACCTCCTCCGTCATGCGCCGGCGGCGCTCGGGCGTCATCAGCGCCATGAACATCGCCTTGCGCTGGCGGTGCTCGGCGCCGTCGAGCGCCTGGACGCTGCCGCGATCCTGCAGCGACATGAGCGTCGTGGCGGGCATGGCACCGACGCGGGTGAAGCGTCCGGGCGTGTAGAAGACCTCCGCCGCTTCGGCGCCCTTCATGCAGATTGCGTCCGAGAGCATCAGCCGGGTTCTGAAAATGTCGGACTTCAGCGCCTCGCAGCGGTTGCCGATAAACCGGTAGCCCTCGGCGAGCAGCCCCAACGAATTGTCGAAACCCGCGGCGCGAGGGAGGTCTGCCATGCGTGTCTACTCCGCCCAGGTTGATCCGGCCGCCACTCGGCAGGTGAACGATCAACGTTGGTGGGCGAAAAAGCGTTCGCCGGGCCGGGGAAGGCGAGATCGAGAGAGATGCCGCCGCGGGAGGCACCAGCCCCAAAAACAAAAACCGCCCGAGGCGCGAGGCCACGGGCGGTCCTTATCAGGAGATCATGAAGGGAGAATATGTTCGGAAATGACGTCTTGAAGCCACGACACGGTTCGGCAGACCTGGCAACGACCTACTCTCCCGCGTCTTAAGACGAAGTACCATTGGCGCTGGGGCATTTCACGGCCGAGTTCGGAATGGGATCGGGTGGAGGCGCCCCGCTATAATCACCAGGTCAGCGGAAACGTGTCATGACTTCTTCTGGTCTTTGGCTCAGCTCTGATGAGCATTGTCAAATGAGAGCAATCAAGCCGATCGAGTTATTAGTACCGGTAAGCTACACGCATTGCTGCGCTTCCACACCCGGCCTATCAACGTGGTGGTCTTCCACGACTCTCATAGGGAGAACTAGTTTCAAGGTGGGTTTCCCGCTTAGATGCTTTCAGCGGTTATCCCGTCCGCACATAGCTACCCTGCTGTGCCGCTGGCGCGACAACAGGTCCACCAGAGGTGCGTCCATCCCGGTCCTCTCGTACTAGGGACAGATCCTCTCAATTCTCCAACACCTACGGCAGATAGGGACCGAACTGTCTCGCGACGTTCTGAACCCAGCTCACGTACCACTTTAAACGGCGAACAGCCGTACCCTTGGGACCTGCTCCAGCCCCAGGATGTGATGAGCCGACATCGAGGTGCCAAACGATTCCGTCGATATGGACTCTTGGGAATCATCAGCCTGTTATCCCCGGCGTACCTTTTATCCGTTGAGCGATGGCCCTTCCAC